>Ga0187892_10004933_pt1 | contig 21704 bp, 17 predicted proteins | sample MA1701073metaG_FD_139345 | JGI IMG/M metagenome (GOLD analysis project Ga0187892, IMG submission 139345) | Bio-ooze microbial communities from a basaltic lava cave in the Kipuka Kanohina Cave System on the Island of Hawaii, USA - MA170107-3 metaG ... | reverse complement strand
AGTCGGTTCCATTCGGGGCGCCGGATGCGATGAATCTCGTACTCGGTGAACCGCCACCAGATCGTGGAGAGCGCCACGGGTTTTCCCGCCTCTTTCGCGCGCTCCAATTGTCGGCGCGTGTCCTCGAATGTCTGGATGTTGAACAGGTGAACGATGTCATAGGGACCGTAATCGCTCACCGTTTCGAGGACGAGATCGACCCGCACGCCCAATCGTTCGAGGGCCTCCTTCGTCATGAGCATCTGGGTCGTGTCGCCGCCGGACTTGGTAAAGGCATCAGGACGATTTTGAAAGAGAACACGCATGGTGGATGGTGCCGTCGCTCGGTTGTGTTGGTTTGCTCCCTAGTTGTAGCAAACGGGACGGAGCTTGCAACCCTCGGGCAAATCCGCATTATTGCAGCACGCGAACCGCCGGCTGGCAGGGAGTGGACGTTGGTCATGCGGAACCACATTTTGTTGAACCCCGAAGTCCGCCCCGTGTGGGGCGGCAGCGACGAGGCCCGGTTGCTGGCGGCGTATGAGCGCGTGTGGGAGCGCAAAGCGATTCTTCGCCGGTTGTACGAGACGTGGTATAGGCAGATCGCCGCGTCGTTGCGCGAGGGCAACGTCGTCGAGATCGGCGCCGGCACGGGCAACTTCAAACGCTGGCTGCACCCGCGGCGCTGCTGGACGCTGGATATTCTGCCCGGGAAACATGTGGACGTTCAGGCCGACGCGTTGCGAGCGCCGCTGCGCCGCGAGAGCCTGGATAACATCGTGATGATCGACACACTGCACCATATTGCCCGGCCGTTCACGTTTCTGCGCCGCGCGGCGGACATGCTGCGTCCGCGCGGCCGAGTCATCTTGGTCGAGCCGTTTGTGTCAGTCTGGGGCTGGATCGTATGGAAGTTTCTCCATCACGAGCGACTCGACTTCGACTTTGCGGAGTCTGATGGGGCCAAGGAGGCATGGGACGGTAATGCGGCCATCCCGCGGCTGGTGCTGGCCGGTTGGGAACGGGAACGAATTCCCCTCCGCGTGCGGAGCGTCCAGTACTGCGAATGGCTTTCCTATCCCCTCTCGGGTGGGTTTTCGTATCGGTCGCTGCTGCCGGGGAGGGTGTTGTTGGCGCTGCACAGCCTGGAACGCACGGCGCTGTTCCAGAATCGGTGGGTATCACTGCGAGTGGTAGCCGTCCTGGAGAAACCCTTGCCGGCATGAGCCGGCTCCCGCCATGAGTGGAAAAGCGACAGACCGTTCGGAAACGTCGAGCGCGATTCCCGAGGTCGAGCGGACGCGCGCGCCGTCGAACGAGCCCCTCTGGGGCCTGGCCGCGTTGCGCGCCAAACGCGAAGCGGTGCGGGAACATCAGGCCCGGTTCGCCGCGATGCGGGAACGTTGGATCGCGAACAACCGATACTACTACGACTGCGTCAAGCGCGCGTTGCGGTTTGTGATCGAGCCCGGCCGCCGCGTTCTGAACGTGCGCTGCGAAAACGGGTTCCTGCTCGAAGCGGTCGAACCCGCGCGCGGCGTCGGCGTCGAAGTGAGCGAGGAGATGGTGGACATCGCGCGGCGACGGTATCCGCAGTTCGAGTTTCGGCAGGCGGACCCCGAGGATCTCGAGTTGCGCGAGACGTTTGATTACATTCTGTTCGACCACGTCAGCGACACCGTGGACGTGTTGCGCGCGTTCCAGCGATTGAGGCCCGCATGCGAACCGCATACCCGGCTGCTGATTTACACCTACAACCACCTTTGGGAACCGATCAACTCCGTGGCCGAGCGTCTGCGGATCAAGATGCCGATGCCCGAGCAGAGTTGGCTCTCCGAGCGCGACCTGCGCGAGGTGTTGCACCTCGCCGGTTTCGAGTGGTTGCGCACGTACCGGCTCATCTTGTTCCCGAAATGGGTCCCCTTGCTGTCCGAGTTCATGAACCGCCTCCTGGCGCGGCTGCCGATCCTCAACCGGCTGTGCATGGTCAACCTCCTGGTGGCGCGTCCCGTGGCCGTGCCGCGCGATCCGAAGCAGGTCAGCGTCTCCATCGTCGTGCCTTGCAAAAACGAGCGAGGCAACGTCGAGTCGGCCGTACAGCGCATCCCCGTCCTCGGCCGGCACACCGAAATCTTGTTCTGCGACGACAAGTCCACCGATGGCACCGCTGAGGAAGTGCGCCGCGTGCAGCAGAAGTATCCGGAGCGCGACATCAAGCTGCTCGACGGCCCGGGCGTCTGCAAGGCGCTCAACGTCTGGACCGGCTTCCGCGCCGCCCAGGGAGACGTGCTGATGATTCTGGACGCGGACCTGACGGTGATGCCCGAGGAACTGCCGCATTTCCTCGAGACCATCGTCCAGGGGAAGGGGGAGTTCATCAACGGCTCGCGCATGGTCTATCCGATGCAGAAGCTGGCGATGAAATTCACCAACATGGCCGGCAACAAGTTCTTCAGCATGGTGTTCTCGTATCTGCTCGACCAGACGTTGAAGGATACCTTGTGCGGAACGAAGGTGCTCTGGCGTGTGGACTGGAAGCGGATCGAGCCGCGGCTGGGCTCGTGGGGCATCTCCGACCGCTGGGGCGATTACGAGCTGCTGTTCGGCGCCGCGAAGCTCCACCTCAAGATCCTCGACTTGCCGGTCCACTACCAGGAACGGATTTACGGGACCACGAAGATGGTGCGGGTCTTCCGCAACGGCCTGAACATGCTCCGTATGTGCTGGGCCGCGTTCCTCAAGTTCAAGCTCGGCTACTGAATCAACGGCCAGCGGTCATCCTCGGTCCACACCGTACGCCTCGCGCAGCCCCTCACGGATCGAGCGATAGTCGAGCTTGCGGAGTTGGTTCCACTTCGAGTTGTCGCCGTAAAACCCGTCATAGACCATCAACGACACCCGCCAGCAAAACGTGCGGAGTGCATGCGGAAGGAACGATTTGTCCGCTCCGAAGACGGCCACCGCGCCCACTACCTCCCAGCACCAACGCGGCAGTACGATCCGGTGGCGCGTCAAGCCAAGGATCTCCGCGATCTGCTGCAAAAGTTGGTCAAAGGTTGGGGCTTCGCCGTTGGTCAACACATAGGATTCGTTCTTCGTCTCAGGCAACTCCGGGAGTGCCGCCAGGATTTCCACCAGGTCTGACACGCACAGCAGGGACGTCTTGCCAGGCCAATTGAGCCGGGTGCCCAGCGCGTTTCGCCGGAGAAGCTGGGGAAACACGTCGAACATTCCGCCCAAACGATAGCCGTCGCCCAAGATGGTGCACAGGCGCAGGATCGTCCAATGGTACTGCGCCTCGACGCCACGGGCTTGAATGATCTGCTCTGCTTCGAGTTTGCTGCGCCCGTATTCTGTCCGTGGCGTGCACGGCGTGGTTTCGACGATCGGCCCCCATGGCCGCCCCGGGCGGTCCACACTGGCGAGCGTGCCCGTATAGACAACCCGTTTGCCCGCAAGTCTTGGGCCCAGCCAATCGAGCAGGTTTCGGGTCCCCCGGGTGTTGACGGCGATCTTCTCGCTCGCTCGCTCGGTCTCGACGTACGCCGCGAGGTGAACCAACACATCGAATTCCGGCGGAGCCGGGGCGGTGTGCGGCAAGTCCAACAGGTCGCACCGAATGACTGGCACCTTCGCCTCTTGGAACTTCCGCAAGGCCAGCTCTTCGCGTGGTCGCAGGTGTTGATTCGCTATCGCGATCACTGCACCCGGGCCGTATCGACCGAGCAGCGCGGGCACCAGGTAGCTCCCGACAAATCCAGTCGCTCCGGTCACGAGGAACTTGAGTTTGGCATCCGTCTTCACGATGTCGGCTTCTATTAAACTGCTTTCGCCCGGTCGCCAAATCCTTTTGTGTTCGTGCACACGGTGTTGCTATAAACCGCCGCAGGAGCGAAATGAGCCAGCAGTCAGAGTCTGCGACAACCAACCGCCTGCAAACACAGTGCCACGCCTCCTCTTTTTGGTTTCGCCCGCTGGTGCTGTTGCTCGTGGCGGTGATCTGCGGGTGGAAGGCCTGCGGACTCGGGTTCTTCAACGACGACTTGATGCTGTTTTGGATCCTGGGCGATGCGCCGCAGCCCGAGGTGCTCCTCACCGGCCGGCTCTCGACCTATTTCCTTTGGTGGATCATTTACGACGCCAGCCACCTCGCTCATAGTGGGGTCATTCACCTGCTGATCATCGGGCTACACCTGTTGATGGCGAACGAACTGTTGCACCTGTGCCGGGTGCTCGGGTTGAGCGAACCGTTTGCGGCGGTCGCAGTTCTCGTGTTCGCGCTGTTCCCCGCGCCGTACGAGGCATACTACTGGATTCCGGGCCTGATCTATCCTCTGGCGGGATGGTTGGTGCTGCTCGCACTGCGGTTGTTTCGGCTGCACGTGCTGCGGAGGAGCTATCTCGCACTGGCCGGAGCTGGCATCTGTTTCTTCCTGGCTTGTTCCACGGTGGAACTGGCCTGGGTGTGCTGCGCCTGTTTCGTGCTTCTCCAACTTCATCTTCAACGCATCGTCGGCAAACCGCTCATGATTCAATGGGTGAGGCTCTGGCCAAGCTTCGCTCTCGTCGGCGTCGCGGCGGCAGCGGTGGCACTCTATCTTTTTCTGAACCGCCAGGCCGACGACCGCCTCGGTGGCAGCGGCGGAATTTCCGGTCTCGCCCAATTCGCCTCCAACGTCCTGACGATGCTTCGCAGCACGATCACCTGGCCCAAGCGAACCATGCAAGGACTGCTCGACGGCGCGATGGCCGACTTCTGGGTCCATCAAGACGTCCAGTTCTGGATATTCCTTACCGTCGTGGTCCTCCTCGGGACCGCGTGGGTGGCTGGCGCGACGAGGTCCGCTCCGCAGACCGAAAGGTCGCCGATGGACTGGTGCTGGCTCGGACTAGTTGCCGCGGTGGGCCTGATCTTCCTGTTCGGCACCGGGCTGACGCTCGCCACGGTGATTCCTCACTTCCGCTCGCGCATTTACTATTTCTGCGCCATCGGCATCGGCCTGTTGCTGGCCACTGGACTCGAAGCGGCACACCGAACCTTGCGCAACGAACAATCGGCGGCCGGCCTCGTCCGCGCCTCGGCCTACGCTCTGGCGTTTTACCTCGCCGTGGTCGCCCCGGTTCATTACTTTATTCAGGACGCTTTCGCCCGCGCGTGGCACAGTCAACAGCAGCTCTACCGATTCGCCCGGGAAAGCTTGTCCGACGTAAGCCAGGATGCCCGCTTCCTGTTCATCGGTCCGCCCAACCTCACGAGCACCCACCTCGTTCTCTATCAACTCAACGAGTTGCGCGACCTGGATAGCGCGCTGTCGCTCGAATGGGGACTGAAGCGCCCGCACAGAATCTCCGCAGCCAACGTCCACTTGACGGTCGCGGCGAAAGAGGACGGGAGCGGCATGACGCTGCGCCTGAATCGGCCGCGCGGCCAGAGCGAAGGAGAGATCGACCTCGCCGGCAAGGACATGGTCCATGGCGTGGTGCTGTTTGGGCTCGAAGGGGAACGGCCGGTCGTGTACGACAAACTCCGTCTTTACGATGTCCGCTCCCGCACATCGGTCGAGTACGATCTTGCCGCGAGTCGTTCCGCGAAGGGGCCTTTCGTGACGCTTGTTGTCCGATATTGATTGCGCGCGGCTGCCAGGTCGCGCTCATTGTTGCTCACGTTCCGCGTTGCAAGATCGCGCGCAGCCATTCGACCGTTTTCAACACTCCGTCCTCCAGTTTCCAGCGCGGTTTATACCCGAGCACTTTCGCCGCCCGCTCGACGACCGCGTGTCGCCGCCGGACGGCGTCCCAGTCCCGCATCGGGATGGTCGCGATACCGGCCTTGCTGCCGGTGACGCGGTTGATGAGGGTCGCCAATTCAAGGATTGTCGTCTCCTTGCCGGTGCCGAGATTGAACGTCCCCCCGACCGCTTCCTCGCGAACGGCGGCAAGGCACGTTCCTTCGACCGTGTCCTCGACGTAAGTGAAATCTCGCGTCGCGCCTCCGTCTCCATGAACCGGCAGCGGTTTTCCTTCGAGGGCCCGGGCGATGAAATTCGGGATCACGTTTCGGTACGCGCCCGGGAACTCGTGTGGACCATAGGAGTTGAAGTACCGCACGATTGTCACCGGCAGTTTGTGATGATGACGAAAGTAATGGCAATATCGTTCGCCCAGGAGTTTCGTGATCGAATACGGTGTGTCACTGCCGAAATCGAGGCAATCCTCGCGCATTTCGGTCACGCGCGGTGAATAGACGCAGCTCGACGAAGAGTAGATGACACGGGACACACCCATCCGCCGCGAGTGTTCCAGCACCTGAAGTGTTCCAGTGCCGCTGACTTGCAAGTCTTCGACCGGGTGCTCCACGGAGTTCTGGTTGGCAAAGAGCGCGGCCAGGTGGAACACGATCTCGGGCCGGGTGGAGAACGCCAGCGACAAGGCCCGCGGTTCGGTGACACTGCCTTGGAGAAAGTGGACGATCGGATGGTCCGGTAGCAGTTCGCGATGACCCGAGTCGAGGTCATCCAGGACCACGACGGAGGCGACATCTTCCGCCACGAGTCGCGACACCAGATGGCTGCCGATCATCCCCGCGCCACCCGTGACCAGCACGCGCTTGCCGCGTAGCGCAGAGATGCGCCGATCGTCGGACACAGACGCCAACGATCCAAGAGGGATGTTTGCCATGCACGCTTCTTTGCGAATCACGAGCAAATTGCAAGACGGATTTGGGGAGGAACGGGCCTTCGGATCCCCGGTATTTGCAAGGCAGCATAATCGTGGTTCCGAGCGCCCGGGGTCGTTCTTGACAAACCGCTCTGAAACGGGCATGCCCTGCACCAACGGACGACGGGACCATGAAACCACCCATCCCTCCGAAGGAAGCCGCGCGACTCGAGGCCCTGCGCCGGTATCACATCCTCGATACCGTGCCCGAAGAAGCGTTCGATGACCTGACCTTTCTCGCCGCGTATGTTTGCGGCACGCCGATCGCCCTGGTGAGTTTCGTGGACCAGAATCGCCAATGGTTCAAATCCAACGTCGGGCTGACCGCGACGGAGACCTCACGGGACGTTTCGTTCTGCGCGCACGCCATCGACGGACGCGACCTGTTCATCGTTCGAGACGCGCTGGCGGATGATCGCTTTGCCGCCAACCCGCTCGTGCTGGGCGAGCCCAACATCCGCTTCTACGCCGGCGCGCCCCTCATCAGTCCCGAGGGACACGCGCTGGGAACATTGTGCGTCATCGACAACGTCCCCCGCGACCTGACCGAGGAACAAAAGCAGGCGCTGCGGGCGTTGGGCCGCCGCGTCATTGCGCAACTGGAGCTTCGCCGGCACGTTGCCCAACTCGAAAAGACCATCCGCGAACGAGAACGGGCGGAACAAGAAATCCGGCTGCTGCAAGACATCACCATGGCGGTCGGCGAAGCCCGCGACTTCCCGTCGGCGTTGCAGGTCGTGCTGCGGAAGGTTTGCCAGACCACCGGCTGGGTGTATGGAGGCGCGTGGGTGCCCAGCCCGACGGAGAGCTACCTCGAGTTCGCGGCGGCTTATCTTGGCGAGCATCAGCAGTTGGCCCGGTTCTGCGCGGCAAGCCGGGAATTCACCTTTGCGCCGGGGAGCGGCTTGCCCGGGCGCGTCTGGCAATCGCGAAAGCCCGCGTGGGTGCGCGACGTGACTCAGGACACGAACTTTCCTCGCGCCGAAGCCGCGCAGCAAGTCGGGCTGCGGGCGGGGGCCGGCATCCCGGTGCTGGCCGGCGAGGACGTCGTGGCGGTGCTCGAATTCTTCGTGTTGGAGCGGCGGGACGAGGACGAGCGGTTCGTCAATCTCGTCTCCGCCATCGCCGCGCAACTCGGCGCGTTGATCCAGCGCAAGCGCGCCGAAGAAGAGCTGGCCCGGTCGCTGTCGCTGCTGCATGCGACGCTGGAATCCACCGCCGACGGCATCCTGGTGGTGGATCGGGACGGGAAGATCGTGAGCTTCAACAAGAAGTTCCAGGAGATGTGGCGCATCCCCGACGAGGTCATCCGCTCGCGCGACGATAACGAGGCGATCACGTTCGTACTCGATCAACTCAAAGACCCGGCGGGGTTCCTGAGCAAGGTGCGCGAACTGTACAGCCAGCCCGAGGCGGACAGCTACGATGTGCTGGAATTCAAGGACAAACGAATGTTCGCCCGCTATTCCCATCCGCAGCGCCTCGGCGACAAGGTGGTCGGCCGCGTCTGGAGTTTCCGCGACATCACCGAACTGCGGCGCGCAAAGGAATCGCTCCGGCGCACGCGCAGACCTGAAGCCCCGATCGCATACGGCGATCTGTAGCCAACCCGATCCGGCAGATGCAACGCGTGATGCTGATCGGCGACTCGATTCGCAGGGGCTACGAGGCGATCGTCCGTAAGGAGTTGGCCAACGAAGCGGAAGTGGGGGGACCGGACGCCAACTGCGGGAACAGTGTGCAAATCCTGGTCGGCATCGCGCCCTGGCTCTTGCGACGAGACGCCGATGTGGTCCATCTCAATTGCGGGTTGCATGACCTGAAGACAATCGTGTTTGGGGGCCGCGAGAACGTTGTGCCGGTCGATCACTATCGGCGGAACGTGCACGCGATCCTCAGCGTCCTGCTCGCGCACACCAAGGCGAAGTCGGTGTGGGCCACGACCACTCCCATCAACGAAGCCAATGCCCACCGCACCCATGCAGAACCGCGCGACTTCGACCGTTACGAGGCGGACGTGGTCGCGTACAACGAAGCTGCCGTGGATGTGTGCAAACGCCTGGGTGTTCCCATCGATGACCTTTACGCAGTGGTAATGAACGCCGGCAAAGATGGCCTGCTGAAAGAGGACGGCGTCCATTACACGCCGGAGGGGTATCACACGCTCGGGCGGGCCGTCGCCGCTGCGATCCGCAAGCAGCTTGCCGCCTCGCGTTGACGTGGCGAGGCGCGACCGAAACGGCGGTTGATCCGCAGTGCTGCGAACTTCCTGCCGGCCTCATGCCATACTGGCGGAATTCGCGTTGACGTATCGGGATGAACGGTTCAGCATTGCTCGCGAACCGGCAATGCCATGACACCTTCCCCACGATTCAGTCCGGGAGGACACGTGCCGCTGCTCAGTATCGAGGGCACCTCGTATGAATGCGGCCAGCAGCTTGGCATGGCGTGGCGTCACGCGCTCCGGCAATACGCGGCACTGGGAAAAGGCCGGTGGACGCCGTGGTGGTGGAAAGGGCCGGTCGCCAAACTTGTCCAACAACGCGCGCCACATCTGGCCGACCTCTATCGCGGAATGGCGAAGGGGGCCGAGATCGACGAGGAAACGTGCGGCTACGCGGCCATCTCCGCGCCGTTGACGGATTGCACGTCGTTCGCCGTTCACAAGGACCAAACCCTCGATGGCGTCGGCCTGGCCGGCCAAACCAAAGACACCAGCATCGACCGCACGCATCTTTACCGGGTGCTCCGTTTGAAACCGAGCGATGCCCCCGGGCTGCTCACTTTGACGTACCCGGGCGAGTTGATCGGTTATGGCTTCGCGCAAAACGGCATGTCCATCTTCCGCAACGCGCTCTACGTCACGCCGCAACGAAAGGCGGGCGCTTTGCCGTTCGATGCGTTTGGGTTGCTGACGCATTTCGCGTCGAGCCTCGATGATGTGGTGGAGTTGGCGAAGAAACACGGCGTGCAAAGCGTCGCACACGTGACCGTGGCGGACCCATCGGGACGCGGCGTTGGCCTCGAACTGTGCCAGGGAGAGGTCGAGGTGATCGAAGGACGAGACGGTTTGTACGCGCACGGAAACCACGCGGTGAGAGAGCCACTCAAGCCATTGGTCAGCGACAAGGATCGCGAATCCGTGTCCGCCGGCGGTTCGGAGCACCGGCAGGCTCGCTTGTTCGAGTTGATGGAACAGAATCGCCGCCGGCTGACGCCGCAGTTGATGCTGCAGAACCTCTCCGACCATGCGAATTACCCGCGCTCGATTTGCAGCCATCGCGGCCTCGAATACCACACCACGGCGGCGGTCGTTGTCGAGCCGAGTCGCGGTCTGCTGCACGTCACCCGTGGTTCGCCGTGCCAGAACTGGCCGGCCACGCATCGGCTTTGATCCTCTGGGCGGTTCTTCGCGGATGGCTGCGTGACGCAATCTGTGCGGCCATGAAGGAGATCAGCTTGGCTGAGGTCGGATTCATACAAGTTTTTGCGTGAATCCTTCTAGAAGTTTCGTGGCCGATGTCATAGCATCCCGTTCCTGGAAGATCGCGGTCGGAGCGCCATTCGCGGCGCATGGTAGCAGCGGGATGCGAATACTTCAACTTCGGAGGTATGAAGGCTTCGTTCAAGTCCAGCGGAAAGGACGCGGCGGCATGATTTGTCCATTCGATTCTGCAAGAGCGCGGCACGGCAAGCTTCTCGCTTGGCTCCTCGTCGCCGGTCTGTTCGCTAACACGGCATTCGGGGATGGTCTCACCACCACAGTAAACGGAGTCAGCGCGAGCATCACCAACTATGAACCGCCCGGCTCATTCAACCATCTCGAAGTCATCAATGGCGGTTACCTGACGAACGAGGCCACGACGGGTAATCGGGCGACGATGATCGGAAGCAGCGCGAGCACCTCCAGCAACAATACCATGCTGGTCACGGGCGCGAATTCGGTGTACGAGCAACTGGCGAACGGCTTCGGTTTCTTTTATGTCGGTTGGGGTGGCACCTCGAATCAAATGACCATCTCCAACGGCGGACTGGTCATCAACCGCGCGCCCTCCGTCACGAGCATCGGAGAGGCCGGCAGCAACAACGTCGTGTTGGTGACGGGCGGCGGCTCGATCTGGACCAACTCGAACGACCTCGGGATCGGCTCGTTTGGGGCATACAACCGGCTGCAAATCGGGGACGGCGGCACAGTCTATAACGTGCGCGGTTCGCTGGGAGGTCAGCCCGCGGATGGCGGCGCCGGCAACGATCGCGACAATAATATCGCCGTGGTGACCGGCACCAATTCACTCTGGCACAACAACGCCGAACTGATCGTGGGACATGTGGCTGGCGAGAACAACCAGGTTATCGTCACCAACGGCGGCCGCGTGGTGAGTTCCCATGGCATCCTCGGCAACACTGCCAGCAGCAGCAACAATTCTGTGATCGTAACCGGCCCTGGCACGACCTGGAGCAACACGTACACAACAGGGTTGTCCGGCACCGAGGGGTTGTGGGTTGGCCGCTCGAGCACCAGTAACCGGTTGATCATTGCCGACGGCGCGCGCGTGGATGCGAAGCATGCGTTCGTCGGAAACAACGCTGGCGCCAACGGCAATTCCGTGCTGATTACGGGTTCGAATTCGCTGCTGCAACTGCACGGCACCTTCTTCTACATGGGCTGGGTCGGCTCCGGCAACCAGCTTACGATCACCAACGGCGGCAACTTGCTCAGCGCCGCCACGTTTAACCGCATCGGCAGCGGCGGCGACGGCAATTCCGTGTTGGTGACCGGCAACGGCTCGATCTGGAGCAACAGCGGCCATCTGGCGGTCGGCCGAGTCGCGTCGAACAATCGCTTGGTCATCCAAGACGGCGGAAAGGTGTACAACACACAAGCTTGGATCAGCGGCGCCGGCGACGGCGACAATGCGGGCTCGGGCGTGTCGAACAACACGGCCTTGGTCACCGGCACCGGGTCGCTCTGGCAGAATAGCGCTGACTTCACAGTGGGCTTTACCGGCTCCGGGGCGCAGTTGGTGATCAGCAACGGCGGCCGCGTGGTGAGCACCTACGGCAAGATCGGCGACCAAGCTGGCGCGGATGGTGGTTCTGTGATCGTGACCGGCCCCGGCTCGACCTGGACCAACACCGTGAACCCCGGTGGCAACCTTGGCCTCTGGGTCGGCGCAAGCGGCAAGTCGAATCAACTGACCATCTCCAACGGCGGTCGCGTCCATACCGGAGGCGACCTGCTCGTGGGCCAGGCTCTTTCGAGCGCGGGCAACGCAGTGCTCATCACCGGCAGCAACTCACAGTTGAGCGTGAGCGGCAGCATGTTCTTCGGCTCCAACAGCGACGGCAACCAGGGCACCCTCAGCGACGGTGGTCGCCTCTCCGTGTCGGGCAACAGCAGCATCGGCAACGCCGCTGGCGGCAGCAACACTCTGTTCGTGGTGACGGACACTGGCTCGGTGTTCAGCACCGTCAACACCCTGAAAGTTGGCGACGAATCTTCGCGCAACCGCCTGCGGATCGAAAACGGCGGGCGCGTGGAGAGTGGCGTGGGGGTCATCGGCAGCGCGTCGTTCGTTCGCAGCAATTCCGTGGTCGTCAGCGGGCCGGGATCTCTCTGGAACGCGACCTCTGATATTATTGTGGGCTTCGACGGGGTCGGCAACTCATTGGTCATCACCAACGGCGGCCGCGTCAACAGCCTCAACGCCGACATCGGCAGCTACCATCCGCAGGCCTCTTCAGGCAGCAACAACATCGCGATCGTCACCGGCGCGGGCTCGGTCTGGAGCAACAGCGCCACCGGCGGCGGAGGAGTCGCCGGCTTGCACGTCGGCACCCGCGGACGCGACAACCAGTTGATCATTTCCGATGGCGGACGCGTGGATGCGTTCGCCGCGCTGGTCGGACGGTTCAGCACGGGCAACGGCAACTCGCTGTTGGTCACGGGCACGAATTCGCTGTTGAATCTTTACGGCGGGTCAAGCGGTTACTTGATCGTGAGTTGGCAGGCAGGCCATGGCAACCAACTGGTGGTTTCCAACGGCGGCGCGGTGAACGCCGGGCACGTGCGGGTCGCTTTGGACATTGCGGATTCATCGGGTTCGATCCATGTGACCGGCAACAACAGCATATTGCGCGGCCTTGATCTCGCCACCGGCGCCGGCACCGGCCGGGTGCTGGTGACCGACAGCGGCACGCTCGAAATCAACGACCTCACGGCATCGGCCACCGGCAGCATCAGCAACCGCAGCGCAATCTATCAGTTCACCAGCGCCACGCCTGCCATTACCCCGGGCGGCGGAAGCATCATGATGACCAACGGCACAATCTCGTACCGTGGCGTCACGGGCGCGGACATCAACAACGCGCAGGTCGGCAACATTTCCAAATCGGGCGAGAGCGGATTCCGTCTGAACAATTCCTCCAACGCCGTCGTGGCGAGCTATACGTTCAACAGCGGCAACCCCTCGAACTACCAGCGGCTCGCGCTCATGAACAACTCGCGCTGGACGAGCGCCAACCTCACCATCGGCACCGGCGGCGGTCTGACCGGCGGCGCGGGCGATGTGGTCGAGGTCACCCAGAACTTCACGATCAACCGAAACGTCAACACCGGTGGCGAGTTCGATCTCGCGTCCAGCACTGTCCTCTTCAGCGGCAATACCGGCCACACCAACGCCATCACTGGCGACGATTTCGGCCACAACGGCTCGGTCGGCAACGACGGGTTCTTGGCGGGGAACTTCATGTACGGCAAGCTGAGCCTTGGCACTTCAAGTGACACGATTTGCTTCCAGTGCGGCGAGACGCCCCTCGCTGCGAGCAACGCCTTGTACGTGACCTGGCTCGACCTGCTGGGCAGCACGAATAACGTGGCCAATCTCCACTCGCCGACCACGATCAACATCTATTACTACCAGTTCGAGCCCAACAACGCCTATCTCAACAACGCGGTGTATCAGTTGACCGATTGCAACGGTGGTCTCGGTGGCCTGTTGATGCCGGCCGTGCCCGAGCCTTCGGCGTTGGCGCTGCTCGTTCTCGCAGGTTGTGCGATGGCTTGGCGGCGTAGGCGATGACGATGGGGCCCAATCGGCAATCGGCGGTCGGCAACCGGCAATTCTCTTTTACCCTCATCGAACTTCTCGTCGTCGTCGCCATCATCAGCATCCTGGCGGCGATGCTTTTGCCGTCGCTTCAGAATGCCAAGGAGGCGGGCAAGTCCGCCGTGTGCGTGAGCAACCTGAAGCAGATCTACACCGCTTTCGCCCTGTACGCCGCCGACAACAACGAGGCGGTCCCCAATAGTTATCCTGCCGGCTCGGGTTACTACTGGCAGAACCTGGGCACGCAGTACCTTGGCCCGACCGAGACTTACCCGGGCGACGGCCAACCTCCCGCCAACGGTCCGCGGTACAAAATCCTGAAATGCCCGGGTGAAAAAGGCGCATGGCTTCTGGATTGGACGGCCAATCCGATCAAGATGTACGACCACCCGCGAATCCCGACGAGTTACGGGATCAACTACGCGATCCCAGGCAACCCGTGGCCGTTCGGGACCAATTCCGCGCGCGCGATCTTTGCGCAGCGCACGGGCGACGCAAGTTCCACCTGGCCGCTCAACATGACCAGCGTTTCTGATGTGCATTTCATGATGGATTGCCGGAACTGGGCCGGCTCGGGATGGGAAGACCCGACATTCTCGTACGGCATCGATTCGCTTCCGTTGTGGCCGTGGAGTAGTTACGCGTTTCGGCATCCGGGGAAACGCGCGAACATGCTCTACTACGACGGTCATGTTGGCAGCGTTCGACCCTTTTTCGAGACCGGGAAGTATGTCTGGAACTGCAAGTTCCCGTAGAACGGCGATCATAGACGACCGCTACAGCCTTCAATTACCATGAACACAGACATGACCTCGCACTTTCAGGAACTCGATGAACTGGGTTACACCGTTCTCAAGGACCTTCTCACGCCGCAGCAAGTCGAAGAAGCGATATCAGCGCTGAACGAAATCTACGAACGCGAGAAGGCTGTGGTGTCCTGTCATGAACCGAACACGCTTCGAAGCTTCAATCTGACCGCGCGCGCGGAGATATTCCGCCAATTGATCCAGCTTCCAGAGCTCGTCGCGTGCATGGAGCATCTTCTCGGACCCGATTACATTCTCTCCGATATGGGCGCTCGTTCGCCCATGCCCGGCATCAAACCGCAGCCGCTTCACCGGGACGGCGGATACTTCCTTCCAAATCCACCCGGCGATCCACATGCCGTACTTCCGATTGCGGCGCAGTCCATGTTTGCGCTGACGCGGTTCACCCGCCAGAACGGTGCGACCCGGTTTGTGGCCCGTTCCCACATTCAGAATATCGATCCGGCGAAGGTTCGTCCCGAGGAAGAGTATCTGTTTACCGCCTGGCCCGGGAGCGTGCTGGTGTATGATAATCGCCTGATTCACGGCGGCGGACCCAATACGACGAACGAGATTCGTTATTCGCTCCAGGGTTTCTGTTGCCGAAAAATCATCAAGCCGTTCTGCGATCACACGCGGTCCATTCCGCGCGATGTGGTCGAATCGGCCTCACCGTTGCTCCGCCGGCTCTGGGGGTTCGAGTACCAATCAGCATGGGAGGCATCGCCGCGCAACTTCCAGTTCGTCGAAGTGCCCGGCGCAAAGCCCGTCTTCGACTACAATCGCGGACAGCCTTAGGGCCGCTTTTGTTGCGTTCGTCGCTGCGCGTTGGAGCGATATCCGCGCGGGCTCTGGCCGGTGAGTTGGCGGAAGAGTCGGGCAAAGTACTTCGGGTTTCCAATGCCGACGGCCTGCGCGACTTGATCCACCGCTTGTTGGGTTTCTGCGAGCAGCGTCTTGGCATGCTCGACCCGGTAGCGGTTGAGGAATTGTTTCGGGCTGATGCCGGTCTCGCGCTTGAAGAGCCGACTCAGGTGATGGAGACTCACACCCGTCGCCGCGCTGAATTCCTTCAACGTCCAGGGCCGGTTGTACCGGCGTGCGATGCGATTGAGCACGCGGCGAACGGGCACCGAGGTGCTGAAGGGTTGGAGTTGGGCGCTCACCTTCGGCGCAGCGGGCGGGCGAACGACAAAGAGTTCGGCCAACAGCCGCGCAACCAGCGCCGAGGTCATCGGTTCGTGCCAGGGCGGTTCCTTGTCGATCACGCGGATGAGTTCCCGAAGGATCCCGAGCAGCCGCGGGCGATTCAAATTTCGAAACACCGGCTGCGAGGCGGCGTCCAGTTCCTCGAAGACCTGGTTCATTCCCCGTCCGTCGAACCAGAGGGCGTAGAAGAGCACGGGCTTCGCCGATTCGTTCCGATACGCGACGGGCGTGGCGAGGTTGAGCAACACCGCGTCGTTCTTGCGCGCGATGTATGTTTGGTTGCGGAGGTAATGACTGAGCTCGCCTTCGAGAAGGAAGTGAAGCAGAAACCCTTCGTCGTCCTTGCACTTCATTTCCGTCGCGGGATGACGCCATTGTTCCCCTTGACGCCACTTGGTGTAGGAGAGATTGAGCGAGTAGTACCAGAGTTGGCGCGCCACCAAGCTCGGGATGCTGCCGTACTCGTAGCCCGTGGGAAGTTTGGTGAGCTTGACGAGCTTGCCGGGCGCAGGGCGGGAAGCATTGGATGACGATTCTTTCATCTCAGCGAACCAATGAGTGAGCAAGAATTCGCTCAAACGCTCGCGTCAGACAAGAATTCTTTTCCTGCCTTGTAGCCGCCCGCGCCGAGGGCGCCCTCCGTTGGATCCAGAAAGCCGCCCTCGGCGCGGGCGGCTACAGCAGGTCAAGAGTGTGCACCTTTTCGCAAAGCGTTGGACTGGGAATTCCGGCCACGTCACTTAGAATATGCAGCCGGAGACAATCGGTCAGGAGACGTACCATGAAAGCAACGAACGTTCTCGGATGTGCAGTGGGCCTCGCGCTGGGCTTTGGAGCCGCGGTCACACCGATGCAGGCACAACATTACACCAACGGCCAGACGGGTACGTTTGGTCTTGGGGAAGAATGGAGGAGCCAGACGCCCGGCTTCAGCCTTTTGGACGACGTCAATCGGGGCTATTCAGCCCGCTTCACCGCGATGGAGAATATTACCGTGGACCGTGTCTTTCAACGCGTCGGCGATCCCAATGTCGCGGACACCGTTTTTCGAGTTGGCATCCAACTCGACGATGGTTCGGGCAATCCGGATGGCACATTTATCTCGTTCGCGGATTCGACGGCCGTGGCCGGTCCGCTGTTTCAACAGTGGGTGTTCGGAGCGACGCCGATCACCGCGGGACAGGTTTATCACGTCGTGACCCGAGTCCAAACGCCTGGCACGGGCGGCAACGGTGTCACCGACAACCAGATTTTCCATGGTAACGCCAACAACGACATCCGGGTTTACGACCGCGCGCTGGACACGATGATGACCGCCATGCGAACCACGGACAATGGCGCCACGTGGGTGGACCAGAATCGCGATCCGTACTTTGTCTTGGCCAATGGTTCGTCCACGGGATATGTACAGGGGTCCCGGCAACGTCTATTCGGAATATGCTCCTGCGTCCTACAACCCGATCGACCGCAACGACCCGCGCAAGGTCGGACAGGTGTTCCGTATCACGGACAAGGAAGTTCCCACGGGCGCCACGGTGACGTTCAATCAGTTCAAGCTGACGCTCACCGCGGATGCTGACGCGAGGAACAACAACCAGACGTTGATCGTGGCGTTCCGCGATTTCGCCAACTCCGTCCTCGCCTATGTGGAGATCGCCGCGGACGATATCGCGGATGGCGTCGAGACGCAATTGACGCTCAACGCTTCAGTCACGTTGACGCAGGGGCTACCGTACGTGCTCACGACGGAGTTTGGGGACGGCGACGGCATTGGCGGCTCAAGCGACGGGGCGCCCGGCGAATTTTTTACCGTGCGACAATACACGGGATTGGGCGGCGGCGATCTTCCCGGTCTTGACATGGCGTCCGGTTGGGGCGGGACGAACCTTTCCTACACGATCATCAACACCGGCGGCAACTGGACCACCGCGGATTTCCCCTTCGCCAACGAGGAATTCACTGGAGAAACAGATATCAAGTTCAGTTTCGAGGGCCTCGTCACGTTCGTGCCCGAGCCGAGTGCGATGTTGCTCCTGTGTCTGGGGGGGCTACTGTTGGAGCGGTATCGCCGAAAATGACACTACTGGACGCGAATCGAATCCACGACGAAGACACGGAAACACAGAGAACCAGAAGACTCCGTGCTTCCGTGAACTCCGTGATTCATCGTTTCCGCACCGCGTTTACGCTCATCGAGCTTCTCGTCGTCGTCGCCGTCATCTCGATCCTCGCCGCGCTGCTTCTTCCCGCGCTCAAGAACGCCAAGGACAAGGGCAAACAGGCCGTTTGTGCTAACAATCTCCGTCAGATTTACCTGGGCTTCGGGTTGTACGCGACCGACTGGAACGATTACATCCCACCCGTCGGAAGCTGGTGGTACGATACCGGCCCCTGGTTCAGCCACCTTGGTCGAGCCGGCTATCTCGGCAGCGCGGAACCGTGGCCGAACAGTCCCACCCGCCAGCGATGGAAAGTCATGCGATGCCCCGGCGAGAATCGTCCGACGCAGACGCTCATTGTCACGCCGTATTACGACTACATCTCTGGTCCGATAGATACAGAAAACCCCGCGGGCGGCATCGCGAGCAGTTACTCGCTGAACTGGTACGTGAGCCGTTACAACTATGGTAGCGGCTATCGCAAAGGTTTCTTCGCCGGCCCGGACGACGGACGGCGCGACAATTCTCCGTTCGTGGTGGACTGCCCCGATGCCGGCAACGGCTGGGTGTTGCCCTTCTTCTTCGACATCGCCAACCCGGCACTCTGGAACCACGTCAGCTCGGAATCGGGTTTTTACCATTCTTTCCGCCACTCGGGCCAGCGGGCGAACATGCTCTACATGGACGGTCATGTCCAAGCCGTGCGGCACGTCATCCACGGCGGCGCCGCGAGCGACCTCTACAAAGATGAGATGTGGCTCAACGCGCCTTGACTCCCGCTTTGCTGCTGCTGGCACTCGCATCGGCTATGCGGGCTGAACAAGGCCCGCCGGTCCCGTCCAAGGTCATCTTCGTTCCGCTCCCGCAAGCCTACTCGCTCACGAAACATCCGACTCTGCCCGTGCTTTATGTCGGCTGCTCGCATTCGCCCGAGCCGAAATATCTCGTCACGTTCCGACTTGACTCGGAGGGCAAACTGATCGCCGATAGCCGACGCGATTGGCCGGATTGGTTCACAGGAGGCGGCAAGAACCCAAACCTGATTTACACGCTCTGGCGTCCAGCGATATGGCCCGAGAAAGCCATCCTTTATCTGGCTCCATCGCCCGGCTACAACGCCCACTTCTACACCTCGACGAATCAACCCGAGATCGTCGCGGTCGGGCTCGACGCGGACGGATTGCCCACGCGCCCGCTCCGATCCCTGCGTACGGCATTCACGGGTCGAATCAGTTTGATGGGACTGCGCTGTGATTCGACCACGCGGCGATTGTACACCAGCTACTACAACCAGTTCGGTTGGTGCGAACTAGACGAACAAGGCCTGCCAGTGTTCGACCGTTTTCAAACCGTCTCCGGGGCCGGTTTGTTCTGGGACTGGGTGCAGGTACCGGCCTGGCAGCGATGGTTCGTCATCCCCGGCCACGACGGCTTGGGAATTCATCAACTCGCGGACCACGGCGTAAAGTTTTCCCAGAACCTGTACTTTCCCGACCGGGGTTACGACCACAGCGTCCCGTGCGACAACATCGAAGTCAGCGCGCAGTTTCGCAAGCTCTACCTGCTCCGTTCGTTCCCAGGGAAAGAACTGATGGTCTACTCACTTACACGCGAGGGTCGGCTCACGGGCCTGCCACGGTTCTTTGAACTCGGTGCCGCTCGCGCGATTCGTTTCGATTTCCAGCGCGGGCTTCTTTACGCATTCTCCAACGAATGGATGAAAACCTACCGGCTCGACGAACATGGCCATCCGTTCGGAGCCGCGACAGTTTCCGCGCTCCGTTGCGGTGAACTGCGCGACATCCTCGTGGACGAGATTACGGGAAAAGTGTACGTCGCATGCACTCAACCTCCATAAACTACAACCGAACGGCTTCGATCCGGGTTCTCGAAAAACGGGTGTTGATTCCGCACCGCGCGAACCACGCGCCGTTGTGCGGATTTGTGACGTACATTGATCCCGTCAAGCCAGTCCTCCTGCGCCGGGTCGGCTGGGAGATAGGTAACGACATCCACGATGCGTTTTCCGACACGATCAGCCACGACAACGGCAAAACCTGGAGCGAACCTCGGCACTCGCTGGGCGCTACACCTGCGAAAGGTGGTTACTCTGAGAACGCGGTCCTCTATCATCCAGAACGCAGACTCCTGATTCACTTCACCAACGACCGTTTCGTCCGCTCCCGTCGGATCGCGCAGGTTTCGGATCGTCCTGCATGGCAGCACCCGCCTCGATAGTATTCACGACCGCTGGATCCAATATCGGTATCGCATGAGCTTGGATTGACACGACCCCATCCGTCAGCATACTCACCCCGCATGACTGCGCCGGGAACCGACCCCATGACCGTGAAATCTGGCCCGCGACGTTGGCCGATCCGGGCTTTGATCATGGCGATGGGGTTCTGCCTGGCCCTCGTCATCAGCCTCTTTCAGCCTGGGTGCAGAGACTTCGCGGCCTTTGAAACCCGTTCCGAGCCCACCCCCGTTGTCGAGCCGCCTGCGACGCAGCCCGAGGCGCGAGACCAGGTGTCCGGGCCTGTCCCCTTGCCATCGCCGCCGCCATCGTCCCCGCCGGCGAGCCCGGCGAGCTCCGTGGAACAGCCCGCAAAGTCGGAGCCACTCCCGGCGCAACCAGTTCGGGAAGAGGCCGGCGAGAACGGGGGAGCCGTTTCCAGTTCAGCCGGGCTCGTCACAATCACCTCCGATCCCCCCGACTGCACGATCGTCGTGGACGACAAACGACTTGGCAATTCACCGGCAACCGTTTCGTTGGCTGACGGCGTGCACGTCCTCGAAGTGAAGAAGCAGGGCTACAAACCGTATCGGCGCGTGCTTCGCGTGCTGGAAAACTCCGAGCTGCGGCTGCGCGTAAAACTGGAGCCACACTGAGTGATCGATGCCGACGATGCATCGCGCGGCCATTGACACTTCCTGGCGAATTCCGTAGTGTTTCCCGGCATTTCCCCAAAGGCGGGTTAGCCAAGTGGTAAGGCAGGAGTCTGCAAAACTCCTATACGTCGGTTCGATTCCGACACCCGCCTCCAATTTCATCCCCTGCGATTCCAACGAGTTGCAGGGGTTTCGTTTTTCCGATGCTCAAACGCGACGGCGGGAGTGGATACCATACGTGGATACCACTTGATTTTCATTAGCCGCGTTTTGCAAGCGTTTGCTGCGCGCAGCACCGGCGGTGTGATGACAACGACGGGAGCACTTCGAGTTCGGTGGCGTTGAGATTTCTTGCACGCAACTTCGTGCGAGAGGGGCGGAAATTGCCGGCGGTCAGACCCGGACGGGGCGTTTGGGCGACTGAGTCTGGCCGGCAGTCTCGCGGAGGAATCTCTCGATCTCGGGGACGGGGAACAACGGACGGCGCAACGCGCGGCTCGGTCGCAGCAGACCGCGTTGAACGAGCCGATCCAGCGTCGGGAGGCTCACTCCCAACGCGGCGGCAGCTTCTTTCCGGCTCAAGGCGAGCCGCACGACCTCGGGTTTCGTCTTCTCGTTCTGCATGAGCGCGCTGGTGGGGTCAGACACGCACGCCACGGCCTTGTCGTTGCATCGGGCTCGGAGCCTCTGACAGCGTTTCAGAGAAACCTAGGCGCGCAACGCTCTTGCACATGCGCGCGATCTCGTTGACCACGCGTCGCAAATCCTGCTTCGGGAAACGCTCGGCAACCACCAGTCGGACGTTCGCCGTGATGTCGTTGGTCATCACTTCT
>Ga0187892_10004931_pt1 | contig 21708 bp, 17 predicted proteins | sample MA1701073metaG_FD_139345 | JGI IMG/M metagenome (GOLD analysis project Ga0187892, IMG submission 139345) | Bio-ooze microbial communities from a basaltic lava cave in the Kipuka Kanohina Cave System on the Island of Hawaii, USA - MA170107-3 metaG ... | reverse complement strand
TCGAGCTGGATCCCCGATACGAAGAAGGTCGAAGAAGGCTTCCAGGAATTCGTGAAGCAGGTACAGGCGCGCGGCGCACGCCCCGGGGAAAATGTCCGCATCGAGAACGGCAAGGTCAGCATACAGGGCGTGCAAGGGGTCATGCAAATCAACGGGATCATTTCCAAGATGATCTTCGACAACAACAGGCTCAAGCACGCCTTCTACGTCGAGGAAAGCTACGTGATCGACTGGATGTACCCATACCTCGAGCCATTCCTGATCATCATGAAGATCAACAAGGACCCGCTGCCGAGATTGACGCCCGACAAGGTCGCGCGCGACCGGCAATTCTGGGACGCCTACACCGTCATGCTCACCAACGACGTCCACTTCGCCCGGGACACCGACGCGCAAAAGAGTTTTTCCAAGCTGCGCACCGCCGTTGCCGGCCTCTACAACTGGCGCGGCGCGAACGGCCAGCCCGAGTTGAACGCCGAAGCCGAGTACGCCTTCCGTCAGGCGCTCTACCTCTGTCCCGACAGCCCCGAGACGAATTTCCGTTTCGTGGACCTGCTCTGCCGGCTCGAACGGTTCGATGACGCCCTCCAGGTCCTCGAAGCGTTCGAGAAACTCGATCCGCTTAACGCGCAGATCGGCCGCGTCAAGGAAACCGTCCGCAACCTGCTCAAGAACTTCCAGGAGACGGCCCAGCTCGAAGCGCGGTACAAGATGGACCCAACCAATTTCGACGTCGGACTCCGGCTCGCCCATTTCTACGCCAGCCGCGGACGCATGGAACCGGTGGACCAGATCGTGAATCGCCTGATGGCGCAACCCACGTTGGCCAGCAATCAACTCGTCGCTCTGGCGCAGATTTACGCGCAACAGAACTACCAGCGCCTCGATCGCGTGGCGTACGTGCTTCAGACGATCACGCAGCGGTTCCCGGAGATGACCGCCGCGTGGTACGACTTGGCCGTGGTCAGCACGGTGCTCGACAAGCCCGATGCCGCCCTCTCCGCTCTGGAGGAAGCCGCGCGCCGCGGCGGGGACAGCGTGCGCAACCAGGCCAAGATCGATCAACGCTTCGGCAAGTTACGCAACGAGGCGCGGTTCAAACAACTGGTCGGCGAGTAAGGCTTGCGTCAAACGGAACACCGTTCACCACTCCAAATCCGCCGCTTCGCTCAGCCCGATGAATTTCGCCCCGAGCTGTTGCCCGTAGGCAAGCGTCCGTTCGAGCCGGTCCAGAAACACGTTCACTTCCTCCTCCGTTTGCGCGTACGGGCTTGCGGCGGGGATCACCTCCACGCTGTGAAACATCATCACGAGCAGGCAACGCGCGGCATGGTGATGCGCTTCGAGGTACGCATCGACCACCTTCCGCATGTCCGAAAAATCCCGGAAACTCGGTCGCAGCCAGATTGGGCGCACGTACTCCTTCCCAAAAATCCGCCGCGCCGCCCGGAACCACCACGCTTGCGGCCCTTGGCCGAGTAGCCAGCCGTCCGGGAACCCGCTCAGAAACCGCGAGTGGATCGTCACCGGCGCTTCGAGGATTCGCAACGCGCCGCGCAGGCACGGGTCGCGTTCGCTGGCGTGATACGGCGTGACCGGACAACCCCAGAAGTTGAACCCATCGTGCACGGCATACGGCGTGACGCTGCTGTCCACCCGGTAGCCGAGCGCATCGAGGAACCTCAGCGAGTTCTCCCCAATGCCAAACCGCCCCGCGCGGAACGAGGCCGGCGCGTAACCGAAGCGCGACTGAAACAACCGCGTCAGGTTCTCCAGCTTCGCCCGCTCGATCTCGGGTGGGTACTGCCGTTGCAGGTCGTTGGTGTGCGTGATCGCCGACACGGGCGGACGGTCCGGCTCGATGAACTCGCCGTGGAGATGCGTTCCCAGTTCGAACCGCCCCGGCAATTCCCGCAAGACGCGAACGCAGCCATCGTGCTCGATCATCTCCGGGCTGAGCAGGTAGGTGGGTTTCACGGCGAACCGCTCGAACATCGGCTGGAGACGTTGCGGCACTCCTTCGAGGACGGAACGGTAGGCGAGCGGATGTTGGACGCGCCACTCCGGACCCTTGTCGCATTCCGTGTCGATCGTGACCGCAAAGTGGATCTCCATCGCGGCGCAAGGATAGAATGTCCGTCCCGATTTGCAACGCAACGGTTGCACTCGAACGGCTGGCTGCTAGATTCGTCGCCGCTGTGAGGGAGAACGATTCGTTCATTCGCATCCGGGGCGCCCGCCAGAACAACCTGAAGGGCTTCGACCTCGATCTGCCGCTCGGCAAGCTGGTCGTCGTCACCGGCCTCAGCGGCTCGGGCAAGTCCTCGCTCGCCTTCGACACCGTCTATGCCGAGGGCCAACGCCGGTACATCGAGACGTTCAGTCCGTATGCCCGGCAATTCCTCGAACGCATGGACAAACCGCAGGTGGACAGCATCGAGGGAATCCCGCCGGCCATCGCCATCCAGGCCACCAACCTCGTCAAGACCTCGCGTTCCACGGTCGGCACCATGACCGAGGTGTGCGATTACATGAAGTTGCTCTGGCCGCGCCTCGCAAAGCTGCATTGCCGGAAATGCGGCAAGGAAGTGCGCAAAGACACGCCGGCATCGGTCTGGGCGTCGCTCCAATCTGCAATCTCCGATCCGAAATCCGAAATCCTGCTCACTTTTCCCCTGCCGCTTCCGAAGCGGCTCTCACTCTCCGAGGCCGTGGCCATGCTGAGACAGCAGGGCTACCTGCGCGTGTGGCAGAACGGCGAAGTAGTGCGTCTCGACGACTCCGTTGCGAAACTCCAGCGCAGCGAGACCATCACCGTCATCCAGGACCGCATCGCCTTCACCGACGCAAACCGCAAGCGCTTCCTCGAATCCTGCGAAGCCGCGTTTCATTACGGTAAAGGAAAGCTGCGAGTGATTCCCGCTCCGTCTTCATCCTTCATCCTTCATCCTTCATCCTTCTCCTCCTCCCTCCACTGCGCCGATTGCGACATCGCCTGCAACGAACCGACCACCTCGCTCTTCTCGTTCAACAACCCGCTCGGCGCCTGCCCGAAGTGCCGTGGGTTCGGCCGCACCATCGAGATCGATTACGACCTTTGTCTCCCCAACAAGGTGCTCTCGATCGCCGAAGGCGTCGTCAAGCCCTGGCAATCCGGCATGTCCAAGGAATGCCAGGACGACCTGCTGCAATTCTGCCGCAAACGCGGCGTGCCCACCGGCGTCCCGTTCCGCAAACTCTCCCGCGCGCACCAGGACTGGGTGATTGCCGGCGACACCGATTACGGCAAGGACGACGCGCATCGCTGGCCGCACGCGTGGTATGGGCTGAAGGGTTTCTTCGCGTGGCTCGAAGGCCGGTCGTACAAGATGCACGTCCGCGTCTTCCTTTCGCGCTATCGCGCGTACCGTCGCTGCGCCGCGTGCGGCGGCGGACGCTTCACGCCCGACGCACTCAATTGGAAAGTGAACGGGCTGACGCTGGCCGACTTCTACGCATTGCCCATCACCGCTGCCTCCGAATTCCTCCGCGCGAATGCTAATTCTGCGTGCGACGACCGTATCACCCGGATTTCACATTCGCCCGCCAGCCCAGAGAATTTGCTGGTTCGAGAGGTGTTGACCCGGCTGCGATATTTGCAGGACGTCGGCCTCGGCTACCTGACGCTCGACCGGCAATCGCGCACGCTCAGCGGCGGCGAAGTCGAGCGCGTCAACCTCACCACCTGCCTCGGCACGTCGCTGGTGAACACGCTCTTTGTCCTCGACGAACCGAGCATCGGCCTGCACCCGCGCGACACGACCCAGCTCGTCCGCGTCCTGCATCGGCTGCGCGACCACGGCAACACGTTGCTCGTGGTCGAACACGAGGAGAGCGTTATTCGCGCTGCCGATCAGGTGGTCGATCTCGGTCCTGCGCAGGGCGAACGCGGCGGACGGGTCGTCTTTCAAGGCGAACCCGAGGCGTTGCAGAGTTGCCGGGAATCGCTCACAGGCCAATACCTGAGCGGGAAGAAATCGATCCCCATGCCGGCGAAACGCCGCGCGGTCGGCGAGCGGCTCGTCGTTCGCGGCGCGGCGGAAAACAATCTCCGCAACCTCGACGTCGAAATCCCGCTCCGCTCGTTCGTGTGCGTGACCGGCGTGAGCGGCTCGGGCAAATCGTCGCTCGTCGAGCAGGTACTCTACAAGAACCTGCTCAAGCTGAAAGGCAAGCCGACCGAGGAACCCGGCAAGTGTAACGCGATCGACGGCCATGAAAAGATTCGGGAAGTGGTCCTGGTCGATCAATCGCCGATTGGCCGCACCGCGCGGTCGAACCCCGTCGTCTATGTCGGCGCGTTCGACGCCATTCGTGAGTTGTTCGCTGCGACGGACCCGGCGCGCAGCCACGGGATCACGGCTGGCGACTTCAGCTTCAACTCCGGCGAGGGCCGCTGCGAACGCTGCCGCGGCAACGGCTTCGAGCGCGTCGAGATGCAGTTCCTTTCCGACGTGTACCTGCGTTGCCCCGATTGCGACGGGCGCCGGTTCCGTCCGCACCTCTTGCAGATCCGCTACCGGGAAAAATCCATCGCCGACGTGTTGGAGATGACCGTCGATGGCGCGTGCGAATTCTTCGCCGACCAACCGAAGGTCGTGACCGCGCTGCAACTGCTTTGCGACGTCGGCCTCGGCTATCTGCGGCTCGGCCAGCCGGTGCCCACGCTGAGCGGCGGCGAGAGTCAGCGGCTGAAGATCGTCGGGTATCTGCTGGAGAACAGGAGCGGTGTGGTGGCGCCCGTCCCCGGGCGCCCGCAGAATCCGGAACTTGACTCCCAGCCGCCGGGGACGGCGGCCTCCACACCTTCTACGCTGTTCTTGTTCGATGAACCGACCACGGGCCTGCACTTCGATGACGTGCGGATGCTGGTCGCGATGTTCAACCGGCTGGTCGAGCAAGGGCACAGCGTCGTCATTATCGAACACAACATGGAGGTCGTGAAATGCGCCGACTGGGTGATCGACCTCGGTCCCGAAGCCGGCGAAGGCGGCGGACGCTTGGTGTGCGCGGGAACGCCGGAGCAAGTGGTGAAGTGCGAGGCGAGTCATACCGGGAGGGCGCTGGGGGAGAAATTGGGTATTGGGTATCGGTTATTGGTTACTGGTGGCACTGGCGCGTTGCGAGAACATGGACCAACCAATACCCAATACCCGATAACCAATAACAAGATCCGCATCGTGGGCGCTCGGGAACACAACCTCCGCGACATGAACGTCCGCATTCCGCGCGACCGGATGGTCGTCATCACCGGCATCAGCGGTTCGGGCAAGAGCACGCTCGCGTTCGATATCCTCTTCGCCGAAGGCCAGCGGCGTTTCCTCGATTCGATGTCGGCCTATGCGCGACAGTTCGTCGAGCAACTGGCCAAGCCCGACGTGGACCACATCGAAGGCATCCCGCCCACCGCCGCCATCGAGCAACGCGTCACGCGCGGCGGACGCAAAAGCACCGCTGCCACCGTCACCGAGGCGTATCATTTCATCCGGCTGCTGTTCGCCAAGCTCGGCGTGCAACATTGTCCCGATTGCGGCGTCGCCGTGCAAACGCAGTCCGCTTCGGCGATCACCGACCGCCTGCGCCGGCAACTCGCGCGCGGACCGTTGACGCTCCTCGCGCCGGTGCTTCGCGGACGCAAGGGGTTCGGCCTCGAGATCGCCGAGTGGGCGAGGCGTCACGGTTACGAGCGGTTGCGGGCCGACGGCAAGATCGTCGCGTCGGAAAATTTCCAGAAGCTGGACCGCTACCGCGAGCACGACATCGAGGTGGTGATCGGGACCGCGACGCGGAAAGACGCGAAGGAGGTCCCGAAGCTCGTGCGCGAGGCGTTGGAGATCGGTAAGGGACAACTGGTGGCTCTCGACAATCGCCGGCTCGAAACGATCCACAGCACGGAACGCACGTGCCCGAAGTGCGCCCGGTCATTCGGAGAACTCGACCCGAAGTTGTTCTCGTTCCATTCGCCGCGCGGCTGGTGCCCGGCATGCCACGGCTATGGGACGCAGGTAATCGTGCCCGAGGAGGAGACCGAGGAACTCCAAGCTGAGATGACCACGGAGCTTGCCGGCAGCGAGGAACCTTGCGAGTCGTGCGGCGGCAGGCGTCTCAATCCGCAAGCGTTGGCGGTGCGTTTGCCGCGGTGGGGAATGAACATCGCCGGGATGGCTTCGTGGAGCGTTGGCGAAGGGTTGAAAGCGTTCCGCAAACTGAAGTTCCGCGGGCGCGACGCGGAGATCGCAAAAGACATCGTGCCGCAGATCGTGGAACGGCTGCATTTCCTGAACGAGGTGGGCCTGGGCTACCTGAGCCTCGATCGCGGCGCGCACACCTTGAGCGGCGGCGAGAGCCAGCGCATCCGGCTGGCTGCGCAGCTTGGCTCGAACCTGCGCGGCGTGTTGTACGTGCTCGATGAGCCAACCATCGGCCTGCATCCGCGCGACAACGAGATGCTGCTCTCCACGCTGGAGACGCTGAAGCTGCGCGGCAATTCGGTGGTGATCGTCGAGCACGATGACATGACGATGCGTCGCGCCGATCACATCATCGACCTCGGCCCCGGCGCGGGCGTCCATGGCGGTCGGGTCGTCGCGGAAGGCCCGTTGGCGGAACTGGCGCGCCATCCCGAGAGCGTGACCGGCCAGTGTCTGCGCGAAGCGGTGAAGCATCCCATCCGCGGCTTGCGTCGGCCCGTGCCGGCGCGGCATCCCATGCTGGTCGTCGAGGGCGCGCATGCGAACAACCTCAAGAACCTCACCGCGCGTTTCCCGCTCGGGCGATTCTCGTGTGTCACGGGCGTGTCCGGCTCGGGCAAAAGCTCGCTCGTGCACGACGTCTTGCTGCAAGCAGCGAACGCGGCGTTGAAGGGGAAGGAAATCCCGGTCGAGTTGTGCAAGCGCGTCCGCGGGACGGACCGTCTGCGCGCGGTCTATGAGGTGGACCAATCGCCCATCGGCAAGACGCCGCGTTCGACACCGGCCACGTACACGGGCATTTTCGACGACGTTCGCCGGTTGTTCGCCATGACGCCGGTCGCGCGGATGCGTGGCTACACGGCGAGCCGGTTCTCGTTCAACTCGCAGGGCGGCGGGCGTTGCTCGTCCTGCGAAGGCCAGGGACGGATCAAGGTGGTGATGAATTTCCTCCCCGACGTCTATACGCCGTGCGAGATGTGCGGCGGCGCCCGCTACAACGCCGAGACGCTCGACGCGACGTTCCGCGACCAGAGCATCGCGCAGGTGCTCGCGATGAGCGTCGAGGAAGCGGTCGGGTTTTTCGCCGCGCAACCGAAGATCCATCGCGCGCTGGAACTTATGCTCCAGACCGGGCTCGGTTATCTGACGCTGGGCCAGACCAGCCCCACGCTCAGCGGCGGCGAAGCGCAACGGTTGAAACTCGTGACGGAACTGGCGAAGTCTGGAGGACCGAGGATGGAGGATCGAGGATCGCTCTATGTCCTCGAAGAGCCGACGATCGGGTTGCACATGGCCGACATCCGCAAGCTCGTGGACGTCTTGCATCGGCTCGTCGATGCCGGCAACACGGTGGTCGTGATCGAACACAACCTCGATCTGATCGCCGAAGCCGATTGGATCATCGACCTCGGCCCCGAAGGCGGCGCGGGCGGAGGACGGATCGTCGCCGAAGGCACGCCGGAACTGGTCGCCCGCAACCGGCGTTCGCACACGGGCCGGTTTCTGCGGGACCATCTCAAGTGAAGTAGTATCGCGTGAGATGGAAAAACACCGGCGCGGCAAAGCAGAGCGAATCGATGCGATCCAGCACGCCGCCGTGGCCGCGGATCAACGTCCCGTAATCCTTCACGCCGCGGTCGCGTTTGATGGCCGACATGGTCAGCCCACCGGCAAAACCCAGGAGCGTAATCACGAAGGACATGGCAGCGGCTTGCCAGGGGTTGAACGGTGTCGCCCACCACAGCGCGGTGCCGATCAGCGTGGCGGAGAGAGTTCCTCCGACGAAGCCTTCCCAGGTCTTGTTCGGGCTTACCTGAGGGGCGATCTTGTGTTTGCCGAGCAGCTTGCCCCACACGTACTGCAACACGTCGCTGATCTGATCCACGAGGACGAAATAGAACAGCAGCTTCGCATTTTGACCTTCGTAGCCGCGGATGGGCAACATGAGAATCGCCGGGGCGTGACTCACGCAATAGACGCAAAGCATCATCCCCCACTGGATCTTGGCAGTGCGCTCCAGGAACCGCTCGGTGTCGCCGGCGACGGCGCTGCGGGTCGGGATGAAAAGGAATGCATAGACAGGAATGAGGATGCTGAACAGGCCGTACCATTGCGAGTACACCAGCCAGTACTGCAACGGCGTGATCACGAAGAAGGCCCAGAACAGCGTCCGATGGTCGCCCTGCCGGGTCGGCGTCAGCGTGATGAACTCGCGCAGGGCCAGGAACGAAGTGAGCGCGAACAGAATCACCGAGCCGACCCCGCCCGTCAGCAACGCCAGCGCGAACACGGCGGACATGACCCACCACGCCCGGGTGCGGTCGTTGAGGTTTTTGACGGTGGCTTGGAACGAATCGCTGCCGGCGCGTCCCTGAAGGATCAAACCGATGACCGTGGCGATCAGCAGCAACGCGCCCACGCCCCCGAACAACCACAACGTCTCGGCATCGATGGTGATTTGCATGAGGGGTCAGCCTCGCCGCAGGCTGCACACGGCTTCGCGGGCGCGCGTCAGGAAAGCCTCCCGGGTCTCCACCGGTTCCAGCCGGATCGGGGCGCCGAACGTCACCGAGCTGAGCATCGGGATCGGCAGGAACTCGCCCTTGGGCAGAACGCGATTCAGGTTCTCGATGTATGCCGGAACGAACTGGACCTCGGGCTTGTGGCGCGCCAGGTGGTACAGGCCGCTCTTGAACGTTCCCACGTCGTCTCCCGTGCCGCGCGTGCCTTCGGGAAAAACAATCAGGGAGCAATTCTGATCGAGCGCCTGCATCATCAGGTCGAGAGGGTTGTTGCGGCGCGATACGTCCTTGCGATCGATCAGCACACAGCGAAAGACCCGCGCCGCCATCCAGCGCCGGAGTTTTCCTTTCTCCCAGTAATCGCGGGCGGCCACCGGGCGGGCTGTGCGGCGGATTTCCGCGGGCAGCGAAGCCCACAGCACGACGGCATCGAGATGGCTGGTGTGGTTGGCGAAATAGACCCGCTGACGCGGCTCGATTGGACAATCCAGCCACCGCACCGACGCGCCGCTGATCCATTTCGCCAGCCCGGCCAGGAGCGCTGCGGTCACCGGGACTCCAGTTCGGCGACCGTACGCCGAAGCCGACGAACGATGGTGACGACACAGCCCACGACCACCAGTCCGAGAGCGATGATCATGACGTGGCCGTGCCCGCCGAACAACGGTTCGAACGCCGCGACGACACAGGCGGCCGTCATCACTGCCATGCGATGCTGTTTGGCCATCGGCCCGGCGAAACTCTGCGACGCACCCGCCGATCCTGCGAGCACGCGCACGTAGGCCGTGAGCAGGGCGAGCGATCCTGCGATCCAGCCCAACGCGCTTCCCCACGGCACGCACGAAATGGAATATCCCGCGCCGGCCAGCACCGCCAAATCGGCGGGACGATCCGGCAGGTCATTGTAGATTTCGCCCGACTTCGTCTGGAACCCGCATTCGACCGCAACCATGCCGTCGAACAGATTGCACAGGAGCCGCATTTGGATGCAAACGGCGGCCGATACCAACAGCGCCACGCGCCACACCGGCTCGACGCGAGCACTCCCCGCGAGACATCCCCCGGCGGCGCACGCGAACACGACGCTCAGCACCGAGATCTGGTTGGGACGCATTCCAATTCCCGCCAGCCAGCGCGCGATGGCGGCCGCCCATCGTGTGTCGCGCGCGCGAATGGGCCGTCTCTTGGAGTTGTCCGTGGCAGCGGTCACGATCCTGTTTTCGGTTCGAACAGCTCCTTCAGCTTCCGGTGCCGGTACTCGAACAGCCGGCGCAGCTTGCGGCGGATGAAAAACGCGTTGGCGAGCTTCCCGAAAATTCCGAAGCGCGGCTGGTACTCGACGTGATCGATGACCAGCGTGTGCCGGTCGTCGATGGCGCGGAAGCGATGGGTGTGGCGGAAGCTTCGGAACGGGCCTTTGAGCTGTTCATCCACCATGATCTTCGGCGATTCCATTTCCACGACGCGTCCGTGCCACCGGAATCGGACCCAGCCGTTGCGTCCCCTCAGGGAAAACAGGGCGCCCTTTGCCAGCGGGGCGGTCGCCTCCACTTCGGTCAACTTCACCGTGGGCGGCGTGATCTTCGAAAGGTTTTGGGGATCGAGAAAAAACGCGAACAGGTCTTCGGCGCGGGCCGAGATGACGGAGGACTTCTCGATTTCGGGCATACTCAATGGCGCGTCTTCAGGCCGCACGCGCGAAGGAAACACCATCCGCGCGCCGCTTCGAACAATGCGAAGACCCCTGCCAGCGCCACAATCACCCCCAGCCACCACAGCACCCAGAGGCCGAGCGCGATTCCGCCAAGCAAAAGCAGCGCGCCGGCGACGGCTCGCAAGGCGCGTCCAAAGCGCGCGATGTTCGGCTTCCAGAATTCACCCCGGGGTCCCATGGCAACGGGAATTCATAGCATCTGGTTGCCAGATGCGCCAGAATGAGTTTACAGGTACGGCATGCGGTCCACGAAGGCCATGTTCGGATTCGCGCTTCTCTGCGCGGCGCTCGGAATGACGGGCTGCGGGTCGTTCTCGGGCACGCGCCACGAATCGCCCTGGGCGCAGGAGTACAACTACCTCAAGGGACAACGGCTCGAACCGGAGGAGATCGGCATCATCACCAGCAACGTCGGGCCGTACACGCTGGTGTTCACGTCCGCCGGCGTGGCCGGTGACGAGCGCACGACCGTGCCGCTCTCCTTGCGAGGCGGCGCGATCATGACGCCGGTCGTCGTCAACGGAACGAAGGAAGTGCCCGCCGTGATCGACACCGGCGCGCCGTTCAATCTGGTCTCGCTCACGCTGGCGTACAACCTGAACCTGCCGGTGACCCGACCGAAGTCGTTGCCCCAGGTGATCGGCGGCTACGGCGGCGCATCGACCGAGTGCGGCTGGAGCTTGTTGAAGTCGGTCAAGATGGGAGGCTCGACGTACACGAATTCGCTGGTCAGCATTCCGCTGGAGAAGTTCGAGCAGGTGACCTTCTTCGGGTTCCTCACCATGAACCGCGACGAGTTCATCATCTTCGGTTTGAACGACCTGATGAAACTTTCGTACGCGACGTTCGATTTCCAGCGGAAGCAATTCGTGATGGCTCAGCGGGCGGAGTTTCAGCCCGGGGACGGAACCAATCGGATCGAGGTGCCGATCCGCATCCAACCCGGCCCGGTTCTCGGTTGCGAGGTGCGCGTGGAAGGCAAAGGGCCGTTCCCCTGCCGGCTCGACACGGGGAAAACTTTCAACGCCCCGGCATTGACGATCCCGCAGAAACTCGCCGAGGAGCTTGGCTACTGGGAGAGAGATGGAGCGCGCCGAACTTCGCAGGTCGGGATCGGCGGTAAATTTGAATCGCAGCGGTTCCGCCTCAAGAACTTCGAGATCGGCGGAAGATCGTTCTCGAATCTTCCTGCGGACACGCACGAGGGCGCCGGGGAGTTGATCCTCGGAGCGTCGTTCCTGCGCGATTACAAAGTGACGCTGGATTTCCGGACCGGCAAGATGCATCTGGAAAAGTAGGTCGGCCATTCCTGGCTGACCAATTTGGCGCGGACGAGTGGAATGGGACGGGTTCGCGCCGTACGACCGCCAAACGGGTCAGCCAGGAATGGCCGACCTACTTCAATCGCGGGCGGAAATACTCGATCGTCCTTCGCAGACCCGTCTCCAAGTCCACCTGCGGCTCCCAGCCGAGCAGCTTTTTCGCGCGCGAGATGTCGGGCCGCCGCTGCTTCGGATCGTCCACGGGTAATGGCTTGTAAACGATCTGCGACTTGCTGCCGGTCAGGCGAATGATCAACTTGGCGAAATCGAGGATCGTGAACTCGGTTGGGTTGCCGATGTTGACCGGTTCGTGGAAATCCGATTGGCTCAACCGAAAGATGCCTTCGATCAGATCGCTCACGTAGCAAAAGCTGCGCGTCTGCGAGCCGTCCCCAAACACCGTCAACGATTCGCCTTTCAACGCCTGGCCGACGAACGCGGGCACCACACGGCCGTCGCGCAACCGCATCCGCGGGCCGTAGGTGTTGAAGATGCGCACGATCTTTGTATCGACCTTGTGATAGCGATGGTACGCCATCGTCATCGCCTCGGCGAAACGCTTGGCTTCGTCATAGACGCCGCGCGGGCCGATGGGGTTGACGTTGCCCCAGTAGTCTTCCGTCTGCGGATGGACCAACGGGTCACCGTAGCATTCCGAGGTCGAAGCCAGGAGGAACCGCGCGCCTTTCGCCTTCGCCAGCCCCAGGCTGTTCAACGTCCCGAGCGAGCCGACCTTCAACGTCTGGATCGGCAGTTCGAGATAATCGATCGGACTGGCCGGCGATGCGAGGTGAAAGACGTTGTGCACTTCGCCGGCGAGGTAGATGTAGTCGGTGACGTTGTGTTTGAGGAATCGGAACCGTTCGTTGCCGGCGAGATGTTCGATGTTGGCGACGTTGCCGGTGATCAGGTTGTCGATGGCGATGACCCGATGTCCCTTCGCCAGCAACAGGTCGCACAGGTGCGATCCCAGAAACCCCGCGCCGCCGGTGACGACCGAGATGGGCTCGTTGGCCATGGTCAATTCGTGTTCGTGCGCTTGTCGCGCACGTAAACCCCGATGTTCGCCACCGTGTCCAGCCACAACCCGTTGCCGGGATCGGCCGCGAACCGGCAAATCTGCTCCAACGTCTCCGCCAACATCGTCTGGCGTTTCATGTCGCCGACTTCGTGCGAGGCAAAGATCAACCACCGTCCGTCCCGCAGCGCCGTGTCGATCCACGGTTTGAGTTGCTCGAACGTCTGGCAATCGGCATCGACCCCGTAGAGCTGCGCCAGGTCGCACATCGCGGGATCGTTGCCGGCTTCGTCACGGAACCCGCGCCCCGCGAGAAAATGCCGGGCGACCAGGGGAACGTAACTCTGCACGCCCTCGCCGCGCCCGACGAACTTCTGCCCACAGGGAAACGCGAACGTCGTCGGACGCGCGCCCACCCGCTCGTGGATCGCGTCGTTGGCTTGTGTCAATTCTTCTTCCATCCGCTCCAGCGAGTAGGCTTCGAGATAAAGGTCTTTCGAGAACCCGAAGTTGCAGCTACAGGGATGGTTGACGGTGTGATTGCCGATCTCGTGTCCGTTCGCGACGGCGTGGCGCCAGCCATCGAGGCGTTTGTCCATCGCGCCGAGCGAGACATAGAACGTGGCCTTTGCGCCGTGCGCGTCGAGGAGGGGAATGCCGCGGTCGATTTGCGTGAGCCGCGCGTCGTCGAAGCTGAGGCTGAGCGCGCCGCGTTTGCCATTGGGCCAGGCGAATTGGGTCATACAATGCACTGTGCGTTCTACTTGCCAGACGGCAGGCGTACTCTACGAAGCACCGGCACCAGCAACAAGCGAAAAGCGCAGTCCATCTGCATCGAATGGGAGCGGACAACGCGGGAAGGACGGCTCACGGAAACGCGGGCGCGACGTGACCAAGACCGCACAGACCGCTGTTGCGGACAAGGGCAAACGCCAGTAAACTCCCCCGCATGAAGGAAATCATCCTGACGGTCGAGCGCGACGACGACAGCGGTTGGTTGGTCGCAAGCTGGGATGCGCCAAACGGCGGCGGCGGCATTACCACCCAAGGCAAAGACCTCACCGAACTGCAAGCCAACGTCCGCGACGCCGTCCGTTGTTACTTCGACAAGGACAAAGCGCCCCGCGCGATCCGCCTGCATTTCCTTACCGACCCTGTTTTTGCGACCGCGTGAAGCTGCCCTTGCCGACACGGGCAAACACAGGTACACTCTCCCGCATGAAGACGGCGACGATTGAACGACTCAAGAAGGACTTGGACATCTGTGCCGCATGTCCTGCCGACCCGGTTTTCTGACTTTCGCCACGTCACGCCGAGGCACTTCCGACATCCTCAAACAGGGCGCAACCGTTAGCACTAGACGTTAGCACTCAGGGAGCGAATCTCGAAAAACCGCCAATTCATTAAGCAAAAATGAAAGAGCGGCCCCTACGGGAATCGAACCCGTCTCTCGGCCTTGAGAGGGCCGCGTCCTGAACCGATAGACGAAGGGGCCGCAACCAAGTTGTTGAGCGGCGGAAAGTAATCGCTCGGTCGCGCAATTACAACTCAAAAGCCAACGCCATGCTGTTGCCGTTGCCGCCCGCGGCGATGTTTGGACGACGTGGGTTGAATGGAAAACGGGCCGTGATCAATCGCTCGCTACGGCGCGAAGCGGAAACTCCAGAGCCGGGCTTTGTTCAGTTCAAACCGCAAACGGAGAGCTTGTCCCTTCAACGGGTCGAGGTCCCAGTCCAGGGGCTGTGACACGGCTCCCCCTTTCAATGCACGCCGGGGAAGACCTTTCGCCAACCGCCCGCGTTCATCCAGGGCGGTGACTGTCACCGAGCCGCCCGGCTGGGTCTGGAAGTTGACCCGCAGGTCCTTCCCCTCGAACCGCAACGGTTTCGTGGTCAGGGAACCTTTCCTTGCGCAATCAAGCGACACGAAACCATCCTTGCGCCAGACGCCGGCCCGGATGCGTCCGCGGGATTTCTCGAAGGGCGTCACGCCGTGGGTGCCGTTGTTCTCGCTGTAGAAAATCCAGACCTCGTTCCCCATGTCGAGCGGCGGATTGAATTGGGCGAAGTTCGGAAACAGCTCCGGTTCGTCCGGGCTGCGTTCCATGGCCGTCTGCCGGTCGGGTTGCCGATGCCACTGGAGTCCGTCGTTGCTGTAGCAGAACTGCAAGTCGCCGCCGCCGTTGAGGTCTTTGCCGTCCGGCAGGCTGAACAACGTCACCAGTCCAAGATAATGGTTGCCGTAGTTCCAAAACGGCATGCAGTACTGCTCGGTCCAGTCGGGCTTGTTCGGGTCTTTGCTCAACCGGACGGCCTGTTCGTCGTCGAGCGTGTCCGGCTTGAGCACCTGCACGGACGGCGACCAATCCTTGACGAGGTTCTTGGACCACGTAACGCCAATGGCGCGCCGGCGGGTGCGCGTTTTGCCATCCACCGACAACACGTCCCCGACTTTCTCGGTCGAGAAATTGCGGAAGTTGCCGTTGTAGCATTGCTTGATCGGGTTCCAATTCACCTGCCAGCCATCCACGTAACCGCCTTCCTCCGCCCTGGCAAAGCCGGGCTTCTGCGGGATCGCGTGAAACTTCCAGTGGATGCCATCGTCGGACTTCAGGCAGATGTAATCGGCGTGTCCCTCGGTGATCGGCGTTGGCTTCAAGATCAAGCAGAACATCTTCATCCGGTCCTCCGTGCCGACGGCGAGCGGATCGACGAAGGCATTGGCCACGCCGCCGAGTTCGAAGAGGATGTTGTTGTCCTTCGATCCCTTGAACTCGATCAGCCCGAGCTTCGGTTTCACCCAGTGGATCGCGTCCTTCGATTCGGCGTAGTGAACGTAGTCCATGAACGAAACGCCCGGCACGCCGGAGGGATAGAACGTGGACTGGTAATACATCCGATAGACCTGATACTTCGGGTCGTAGAAACAACTGCCCCACAGACAAATCCAGTGTTCCCACGGTTCGGTCTCCGCGACAACCGCGTCCGGATGCGGTTTGCCCTGATGCCACATGCGGGTCAGGCCAGCCTGCTCGGCGATGTAATGGTCGTCGAGAAACAGGCAGGTGTTCGTGCCCACGGCGAACGGGACTTCTGCTGCTTCCACGACCGGGGCGAAATTCGAGGCAAATGCGAACACCGCGCAATGCAGGTGGTGGCTCCTGAATCTCACAAACGAGGCCCCAGATCCTCACCCGCCCGTCGAAACTCGCACCCACTCGATGTTTGTCTCGTCCGTGCGCGGACCGCTATAGAACGTCACGAGCAGATCGCCGTCGGGCAGCAGCTTCGAGTCAGCGTGGCCCACCGAGTATAACTGCTGAAATTCGGACCACAGGTCTTTGATACCCCGTTTGTCGCGCGTCTGCGCGGCGAGACCGGGCTGATGCAACACCAACTCGGTTGGCTCGGGGAACGTCTGCCCTCCGTCGTCGCTCACGCGCAACTTGATTGCCGGCGGGCCGCTGCGGTCGATGTAGATCAGTGCGATTCGTCCGTCCGGCAGTGCCGCCGGCGTGCCGGGTTGGCCGGCGACGCCCGTGTCCCACAGCGATCGCCACGTGCGACCGGAATCCTTCGAGGCGCTGGCGTGAATGCTCAGAAACTTCCCCGTGCGCGCGTCGAACGTCCAAAAGAAGTCGAGGACCGTGCCATCGGGCAGGATGGTCGCGCGTTGATCGCCATAGCAGATGTGGTGCTCGGGATCATGCGGCGGCTGGACGGCGTTGCCCCAGGTGCGGCCCTGGTCGCGCGAAAAAGTGAACGCCGACATGTAGTGATGTTTCTCGACCCGGTCATACGGGCGGTTCGGCTCGAACTGTGCCGCCCAGTCGCCGTTGGGCAGCACGAGCACCGGCCCGGTCGGCGGACAGGGGAACTTGTCGAACGGCGCGGTGTTCACTTGCGTCGGTGCCGACCAATGCGCGCCGCCGTCCTCCGACCGCGCGAGGAATAGCACCGAGTCGAAGATGCCTTCCGTCTTCTCGTTGAAGAACGGCTTGTGTGGCTCCGAAGCATCGACCCACCACAACGACGCCACGAGCCGGTCGCCGCCCAGCGCGGTGCATTGCATGTGACGGAACTGTCCGATCTTCTCGTTGACCTTTCGATCGGCGAACGGCGCGAACGGTTCCCGCCACGTCTTTCCTTCGTCATCGGACCACGTGACCATCGCGCGCTGGAGCGTATTGATCTTGTCGCGTGCCGCCCGGTAACTGACCAGCCACCGGCCGTTCGGCAACGCGCAGCACCACGGCGCAATGTGGCTCTGATATTCCGTCCCCGGCCTGCTGGCGGCGACCGTGCCCCGGGCGCCAATCTTGAGTCGATCGAGAGTCGGTGTCATAGGATGTCCTTTAGATTGATCGAAGGCGCCTGCTGTCACAAGCAAGGCGTGCTTGGTAAAAAAATCTACCCCGCGGAGCATGCCCTTCCCCCCGCCCGTCTGGCGCCGAACTGTCTTCTCTGGGACGTGACGTTCGCCAGTTCGCAGGTGGTACCGACCTCAGTCGGAATCTTCGTTGCCAGCGTGCCCCCGAGCCGACTAGAGTCGGTACAACGAACAACGATGCCAGTCCAGAACCGCATCATCAAAGTCCAGAAGCGCAACCGGGCGCTGGTGACGTTCGACGAAGGGTTCATCCGCAACGCCATCCTGCGCGCGGCACAGTCGATCGGCGGGTTCGAGCTCGACCTGCTGCCGGGAACCAACGATAAGATCTTCGCTGCGCACGGCTCGGACGATCAGATCGCCGGGTTCCTCGCCGACACCGTTGTCCTCTGCCTGAACGCGAACCCGCATCACCTGATCGTCAATTTCCCGCCGACCATCGAGACGATCCAGGACGAAGTGCTCCATGCGTTGCGCAGCTACGGGTTCCAGAACGTCGCCGACGCCTACGAATGCTACCGCTGGGGACGCCATTGGATGCGCGAGGGGGCGATCAGCGAACTGCAGTTCGCCGGCAACGGCTTTCCCAGGAAGCGGATGGAACATGTTCTCAATTGGAACCGCCAGCGAGGCTGCGACACCGTGGCGGGGCTGAACGAAATCGTCCGCGGCGGCAAGATCAAGAAGTTGATCGACGAATCGCTCTCTCTGTATGAAGCCGCGCTCGACCTGGCCGCGCAGAAGGTCGTCGCCCGCCGAAACGACGGGGACGATATCCGTTTGTTGTGGATCACCGGGCCGAGTTCGTCGGGCAAGACGACCACGACGGTGAAGCTGACGCAGCGGTTGGAGAAACAGGGCATGCGGTTCCTGATGCTCAATCTCGACGATTATTTCTGGGCGTTGATCGAGCATCCGACCGATTGGATCAACGACCGCAACTTCGAGACGCCCGAGGCGCTGGACATCCAATTGCTGAACCGGCACCTCAAGCAACTGCTCGCCGGCGAGACCATCGACAAGCCGATCTACAGTTTCAAGGAAGGTCGCCGCCTCGGTTCGAAGCCGGTGCGGCTGGAGAAAGACCAGATCCTCCTGCTCGATTGCCTGCATGGACTGTATCCGCCGATCACGGAAGGGATCGACGCGCGCGCGCAGTTCCGGCTCTACATCGAAACGCTCAACATGCTCCACGAAGGCGACGGCAGCACGAAACGGTTGACGAAGTTCACCGACGTGCGCATGCTCCGCCGCATCCTGCGCGACGTGCGCCATCGCAATCACAGCCCGCTCTCGACGATCTTGCACTGGCATTATGTGCGCGCCGGCGAGTTGTTCAGCATCATCCCGTTGATGGGTCTGGCCGACCACGTCGTCAACGGCGGACTCGCCTTCGACCTCCCCGTGCTCAAGGCGTTCTACGAAGGATCCGCCGGCATCCTGCCGCGACCGGAGGATTTCGCCGAGTATCAGGGCTTTCTCGATGCGCGCATCCGCTTCGATCGCGTCCGGCGCTTGCTCGACTCGGTCGAAGGCGTGCGGAAGGAGGAGTTGGAAGATCACGACCTGGTTCCCGGCGACGCCGTCATCCGCGAGTTCATCGGAGGCAGCACGGTGCCGATCCCGCATAATGAGTAGCCTCGACGCAATCGTTGGCGCGCATTCGAGGCGGCTATCAGGGGCTGCGACCGCCTCGGAGGGCGGCGTTCCTTCGCATTTTGCAACCTACCATCCAGTTTTGAGCGGCCCACCTTTGACTGAAGAATAGCGCCCGGTGCCTTCGCATTTCCACCGACCAGCGAGCAACTTGGGCACATGCTCAGAAACTGGGATGCATCCTTTGACCTCAAACCGACCAGTGGCTATCCGAGCCGCGACCGTCAGGGAGCGGAATGCCGCCGTCCTCCGGTGCATGGCTCGATTCCGCTCCCTGACGGTCGCGGCTCGGATGCCCCACGATGGATTCGGGACGATTGGAAAAACTCGTCTCATTTGTAAAGGTCCTGGAGGGTGCATCCCAGTTTTTGAGCGGTATGGGCGCGACAAGCGGGACGCTCGCGCCACCATGCATTGTTGACCGCTCAAAAAGTCAGATGCACTCCGGCTCTGGAGCTTCGGAAAGGTTAGCGTGTTCTTTGCTTTCGTTTGGAGTACAAGCTTCAGCTTGCTTCGGGGCGCGCACGCCAGACAAGCTAAAGAGCCTGTGCGAAAAACTGCGTCGCGGGCGCCCAGATCACGGTTGCTCTGCCCGGTCATTTCTTTCCGCATTATTATCAACTCTGGCTGCCGCCGTTGATTTGGCAGCATGGGCGCTTGACGCAGTGTGGAAACTCCGGAAGCGTTCGCGCCTTGGCTCGCCCCCGGGCTGGCAGCAGCGCTGGCCGGGTTCCTGTTGAGCCGGGAGGTTCCGCTCTATTGGCTATCGCCCGATGAGTGGTCCGTGCGGAAGTATGGGGATGATTTTGTAGCGACCAAGCGAACGGGGATCGGCCTGCCTTCGATTCTCGAGCCCGGTGAGACCTTCCATACGTGGGGTGACGAGACGGGGTTGTACTTTTACAGCAAGCAACGCCCGACCCAGCGGCCTGATCCATAACTACGGCATGTTGGAGGGCCCACTCGTGGACAAACTGGTGACGCGTCTCTTGTCCGACCTTTCCGCGCACCCGCCGGATTTGCTCATCGTCGAGAGCAACCTCGTCTCGTCCACCGAGAAGGGCTTGAACCTCTGGATGGACCCTCGGGTGTTCACGTGGTTCTCCACTCGCTACGACCAGCGGCCGTTGAATCCGATGGGCGGCCACTTCATTCTTCACGCTCGTCGGGACAGCAAGCTGGAAGCGCGAATGAAGGCAGAGACCGGGACGCTCAAGATCGAGTAACAAGGGCAACCGGGGCCGAACAAGGTGAAACAGGAAGAGCGAGGTGGTCCATTCCTCAGAATCCATTCCCGCCGAGGAGATTCAGGGTGAACGGGTCGTACACGCCTGCGTGCACGAAAAGCTGCTGGAACTGGCGGATGTCCGTTGCCAGAAGGAGCCCGACCAACCCCAGAACGATATAGCGGCGCCGACGATGGTCCACGTTCACGCGCGCCAACAAACCGCTCACCGCAAGCGCGGCCAGCGCGCGAAGGAAAACGTCCACGACCAGCACAAACCGGATGTTCAGCGTCAGGACCGCGGTGAACAAGACAAGAATGCTCAATCCATAGATCGAGCTCAGCCGTTGTCCGAAGGTTTCCTCCTTCGGAGCCGGATGGGCGGCGCCGATGATCGCCGCGACGCCCGTCAGCGGCGCGACCAGCAGGAAGTCGATCAGGTAACGAAACCAGGGCCCCCGCTGGTATTGCGCGACGTAGTCGCTGTGTTGGAACACGTCCGCGTATGCCCGGTAGGTGCGCACGTACACCTCGAGACCGCCCGACACCCCAATCATGATCAACAGATAAACGGCACACGCCAAGATGGCAGCCAGCCCGATCCCACGCAACGGTCTCCAGCCGGCCTGCTTCGCGTACAAGCAGGCCGCGGCCCCAAAACAGGGAAGAAGCAGGACCATGGATTCCTTCGTCAGCAGACCCGCCAGGATGCACAGGCCGAACCAGACTGCATTGGACGGCCGCTGGCGGGTCCAACAGTGGTGATAGACCCACACACCGAGCACGACGATGAATTCGAAAAAACCATCCTGCAACGCCCGCCTCGACAAGGCCGTCGCCACGGGCGAAGTAATCAACAACAGCGCGCCAAGGAACGCGGTCTGAGGGGAGAACCACTTCCGAAACAACGCGTAGCCCACCAGCACCGTGCCGATGCCCGCAGCCCACGAGAGCCACGCAAGATTTCTCGTTTCGTATCCGCTGAGGAGCTTGCAACTCGCCCACGCGGCGCAGAAATACAGAATGCGGAAAGGCGGAGGACCCGTGAGCGTTTCGGGGTTTTCCGTTGCCCGCTGGATCGATTGGCGGAACCCGGCCAAACCCTGTTCGCCAAAAATGCGGGCATGTCCGAGGTAGGAAAGCTCGTCGTTCCCGCGCAAGTCCGGGTGGCCGAACGTTGCCAGCCGAAACGCCACGGCCAGTGCAAAGACAACGAGGAACGAAAGGGGAACCGAGGTGATCCAGCTTGGGACCGACGCCGGCCGTTCATCCACCGCCGTCGTAGCATTCAGTTTCATAGACAAGACAATCCTGCGCGTTGCCAGTCCTCTTCCGTCTCATGACTGAGATTGTTCTACTGGAAGTTGGGTTGAGGTTCAACAAATGAGCTTGCACGATCTTGCACGATGACCGATTCACATCCCGGTCCGGTGTGGCGCATGCCCCTTGCCCGTCGCTTCTCATCACTTCGGCTCGGCTTGAAGAGGCAGACCGAATTCCCGCTCGTACACCTTCGGGTATTGTTCCCGGTGCTCCGTGGGCGTGGCGCCGAAATGCTTGTGATAGTCGCGGGAAAGCTCGTGTACGCGGGGGTAACCAACGCGGTCCGCGATTTCGCTGATGCTCAGGTTG
>Ga0187892_10004930_pt1 | contig 21712 bp, 13 predicted proteins | sample MA1701073metaG_FD_139345 | JGI IMG/M metagenome (GOLD analysis project Ga0187892, IMG submission 139345) | Bio-ooze microbial communities from a basaltic lava cave in the Kipuka Kanohina Cave System on the Island of Hawaii, USA - MA170107-3 metaG ... | reverse complement strand
TCTCGCTGGCGATGAACCGCCTGCCGGCACAAGCGAGCATCCGGCGCTGGCTTGGATTCAGGCGTGCAGCGCTGGCGCAGACGCGTTCGTGTCGCTTCCCAACGTGCGCAGTGGCCGTGTGCTGCTGACCTCCGCCAGCGGAATGCACAGCGTGCACATCGCCGAGTTCGTCATCGCGGCCATGATCAATTTGGCGCGGCGCATGGATCGGTTGTGGTCGCTGATGCAGGCGCGTCGGTGGGAAGAGCCGCGCGTTCCCCTGGCCGGCTCGGCGCTGCGCGGGCAGACCGTGGCGATTCTCGGTTACGGCAGCATCGGTCGGGAGGTCGGACGGCTCGCACACGCGTTGGGCATGAAGATCGTCGCGATCTGTCGCCAGGCCGGTCCGCATCCCGACGATGGCTTCCATCTCGCACCGGGAATTGGAGACCCGCAAGGCCGGTTCCCGTCCCATTGGTTTTCCAGCGAACAGCTACCGGCCGCGGTGGCTTCGGCAGATTTCCTGGTGATCACCTGCCCGCTGACGGACCGCACGCGTGGCATCGTCAACCAAACCGTGTTCGACGCGATGAAGCCGACGGCGTTCCTTGTCAACGTCGGGCGCGGGGCGATCATTGAGTTCGACGCCTTGCGCAATAGCCTGAGCAATGGACGAATCGCGGGAGCAGCCCTTGGATGTCCACCCGAAAGAACCTCTCTCGCCGGACGATCCCGTCCACGATCTGCCCAACGTCCAGATCACGCCGCACATGTCCGGTGTGATGACGGAGGAGGAATGTTCGCGCTTGCTATGCGACGTGCTTCTCGAAAACCTACGACGATTCGTAAAGGGTGAACCATTGTTGAACTGCGTCCGGCCATGAGAATCGTCAACGTCGAATGCCATCTGCTCACCTGTCAGCAGCGGTTCTCGTCATCGGGCAAGGTTTATACCAGCAGCAGCGCGATCGTCCGCATCGTGACCGACGAAGGCCTCGATGGACTTGGCGATCCGCTCACCGCCTATCACTGCCCGGAAGCCATCCCCGCCATCGTCGAGTTCTACAAGAAGGAGTTGCTCGGCGAGAACCCGATTCGGATCAGCCATCTCTGGCGCAAGATGTACAGCGCCTCGTTGTTCTGGGGACGGAGCGGCATCGCGTTAAGCGTGCTCAGCGCGCTCGACAACGCGCTCTGGGACATCAAAGCCAAATCGCTCGGCCTTCCGCTCTACGAACTGCTCGGCGGATTGGCGAACGATCGCTTGCGCGTCTATGCCACCGGTGCAAGTGCGGTGCAACCGTTGGAGAAGACGGTCGAGGTCGTGAAAGGTTACGTGGCCGAAGGTTTTACCGCGTTCAAGATGGGCACCGGCTATCTCGGTCAACCGTACGGCAGTCTGCGAGTCGATGAAGCCGTCGCCCAAGAAGTCGAAAAGTTTGCCGCCTTACGGGCCGCCGTCGGACCGAAGATTGATATTCTGATTGATGGACATCAAGGTGCGGTGACACGCCCGTGGTCGCGCAAGACGGCCCTGCATGTCGCGCGGGCAATGGAACAGCATCGCATCCTGCTGTTCGAAGAACCGTTGCCCTACAATGACCCGGAGGGCTATGCGCTCTTGCGCAATGAAACGTCCACGCCCATCGCCGGCGGGGAGAGTCTTCTCGGTCTCTACGATTTCGCGAACTATTTTCGCCTGAACGCGCTGGACATCGCTCAACCCGATGTCGGCTATCACGGCGGCACCACCGAGATTTTGCGTATCATCGCCGCCGCTGAATCGCACGGAGTGGGTCTCGTTCTGCACAACCCCAGCTTGGGAGCCGGCATGATGTTTGGCTTGCACATCGCTTTCGCCCGGCACTCTTGCGAGTTGATCGAAATCCTGCCGGTGCGGACCGAACTTCAGAAAGCCGTCCTGGCAGAGCCGTTGCGTTTTGAGAAAGGTTACCTGCTTCCTCCCACCCGCCCCGGCGCTGGACTTGTCTGGAACAATGATCTGCCGAAAAAGTTCCCATTCAAACCGGGAACCGGCGAACGACAGGGCGAAGGCTAGGCGAGGGGTATCGACAAAACAAGAACGCATGCGCTGGCCACGCCGATTCTGTAATTTGCTGGGAATGCTTGTCGTGTTCGCCTTTCCCGCGGTGGCCGCGCCCCCACCAGTCCAGCACCCCAACCTTCTCCTCAACCGGGAAGAGATTGAGCAGATGAAGGAACGCATCCATAAGTACGACTGGGCGGCGAAGTTGTTCGAGCGGTTGAAAGAGAATGCCAAGGGCGACAACATCCGAGATCAGGCGCTTTGTTATGTGATCACGGGCGACAAATCGTACGCGGACCGGGTGCGGGCGTATCTGCTGAGTCAGGCCGGCTACTGGACGACGCAATTTGAGAAAGTCGATCTCGTGCAGAGTCCGGAGTTCGGTTCGTGGGGATTTTGGGGCACACACGCTTGGGCGTATGATCTGACATATGACACGTTTTCGGACACGGAACGTCAGACGGTGGAGAGGTTTCTGCGCGTCGTGGCGAAGACGCTGATCAAGAGTTGTACGCTCTCGACAACGACGTCGAACCTCCTGATCGACAAACACACCAGCGTCGCGATGATCGGCTACTGTCTCGGCGATGCGGAGATCATTGATTGGGCGCTCCACGATCCCGGCACGCCGTACGGTCCGCGCAAGGGCGGCTTCTATCCGGTCATGGATTCGATGATTAAGGACGGCTACTTCTGGAATGAGTCGCCGCTCTACGCGATCATCAACGTCACCCATCAATTCGAAGCGTACGCCGAGGCGGCGCGGCATTACGACGGCACGGACCTCTACGCATACAAGTCGCCGACGGGCGGTTCGATCAAGGGACTGATTGACGGCTTCATCCGAATGGGTTTTCCGATCGAACAGACCGGCATCGGTGGCGGCTCGATCCGCTACGCCGGCTATGGCGACGGCTCGACCGACTTCTCGCAATACGGGCAATGGGGCGAACCATTTCTCGTGAACCATCCCAGCAACGGTCTGACGATGCAGGGCGACCTCGAGATCGCGTACAAGTATTTCAAAGATCCGGCCTACGCCTGGTTGCTCAGTCTCGATCCATTGCGCGCCAATTACTGTACAGGACAATCAGCCGTCTGGAGTTTCCGCGCGCTCACCCACGGCGAACCGTTGCCCGCCAAGGTGAGTCCGCCGCCCGCACCATGCGGCGTCTATCCCGAGCAAGGCCAGGCGATCTTGCGCGCCGACGAGACGCCCGCCTATTGGACCAACGGCAGCATTGCCGCTTCGGTGATGCTCGGCCGCCGCGTCGAGCACGGCCACGCCGATCAATACAGCCTCATGCTCCACGCGCGAGGCCGGTTGCTGTACCCCGACGTCAACATCATCCAATACGAGCGCGACTCCCTGAACTGGACGCGCAACGGCATCGGTCACAGCACGCTGCTCGTCGATGGCCAGAGTCCGTCCGCCGGGGATTTCACCACCCGGCACGAGTTCACGCCTGAGGCGAAATTTTTCGCCGTCACCGGCACCGCGTTCAAGCACGTCACGCAAACGCGCGCGTTGCTGGTCACGAAGGAATATGTCGCCGACGTTTTTCACGCGGCGGACGACAACGGCACGGAACGCATGTTCGACTGGGTGCTGCACGGAATGGGGCGCTTGTATCCCGGCAACCCGGCCGCGTGGCGTCCCACCGACGAACTCGTGCCGTACTACTGGTCGATCCAGAACGAACGCGGTCGCACGACGGACGCCACGTGGCACGCCGACTGGATTCAACGCACTGCGGGTTGCCGGCTGATCCCGCCGATGGGCAAGGAATGGTTCGATCACGAAGTTGGCGTCCGCATGACGATGCTGGGCGTGCCGGACACCGGCGTGTACTACGGCGACGGCGGTCTCGTCCACGGCTCGCCCAATTTCCGAATCGAAGGCAATCCGGAAGGTTCTGTCCCCGTGCTCGTGGCGCGTCGCACCGCGTCGACGGCGACTTTTGCCGCCGTGCACGAACCGTACACTGGTAAATCCACGATCACTGAAGTGCGCCGATTGGCGGAAACGCCGGAGGCCGTCGCGGTGGCGGTGACCGGCGCCGGCTTCACAGATTATGTGTTGATCGGATTCGACGAGAAGCCGCACACGCTCGCGATGCCGGACGGACAGAAGGCCACGTTCACCGGGTACGGGTACATCCGCTTCGGCGCGCACAAGGTCGTGCGCGGAAAGGTGACCGCCTTGCAAGCGCCGACCGCCATGACGACACTGGATATTCCGAAGGAGAATGCCGCTTACCTGCATGCGTACACGTTGCCAGAAGAGGTCCACGTTTCTGCCGAAGGCAATCGGCCCGCGGGCGAGGTCGAGTTGCACGTGCGATGCGTGGGGCAAGGAAGCGTCCAAGGCAAACTGCGTGTCGTTGCCCCGCCCGCATTGAAAGTCGAGCCGGTGGAGCTCGACATCGCCCCGTTGAGCGAAGGCGAAGAGCGCATTCTCCGCTTCAACGTGCGCGCGACAGAGAAGGCGACGAACGAGCATTACACGATTCAATTCGTGCCGACGGACGGCTTGCCGGGCGCGACGCTCAAACTGCCGGTCTCCGTCGGGGTGGTGATCAGTTCCGACCGACGCGTGCCGTTCAACAAGATGACCGTGGTCCGCGCACCCGGTTACACACTCAAGCTCAGTCAATACCTCGGCTACCCGGTGGTCATTCTCGACGCGGACGGGAATCGTCGCTACGGCGAGGGGATGTTGCACACGCAACTGTTCACCCTCGTCAACACCAAGCCGGGCACGGACAACACGGTGTATCCCGCCCATGACATCTGGCTGAAAGAGAGCAGTGAATTTGCGTTCACCAACGGCCCGGGCGTGCATGCCACGGCGTTGTGTTTCCCGGCGCGGATGGGCTACTCGTTTTTTGAAGATCGCTTCACGGTCGCCGTCATCCCGCCGAGCGATCCCTACGCGACATGGGAGTTGAACCTGACAAACTTCCTCGGCCTGAAAGACCCGGTGCGCTCGACCACGAACAACGTCGAGACGACATGGTATCCGCCGTACCTGTTCAAGCAGGGTCTGAGCGTGACGACGTTGCCGCGCCCGGCGGATTATCAGGGCAAAGGTTTCCTTCTCAAAACTTCGCAAGACGTGACGTTCAAGTTCGATACTGAGAACTGAACCTCGGCCTGGGGACGATCATTTTTAATAGAATTAGAGAGTTTATAAAACTGTTGTAATTCTCCTAACCTTCTTATAACTATCTTCCCATGAATCCGGTATCCAATCCCTATGCTCCCGGCGCAGGAACGCAACCACCGGAGTTGGCCGGCCGCGATGAGCTGCGAGAAACCATTCGCGTGGCGCTGGAAAGAGTACGCCGTGGACTATCGGCGAAGAGCATTCTCATGGTTGGCCTGAGAGGCGTTGGCAAAACGGTTTTGTTGGACCGTATGCGAGATGATGCTGAAGCAGCCGGCATTCAAACGATGCGCATTGAAGCACCCGAGAGTCGATCACTTCCCGCACTCCTGTCGCCCGAGTTACGGCAGGCGTTGTTGCGTCTTTCCCGCAACGCGAAGGCCAAGGAACTTGCCCAGCGAGCGTTGCGCGGGCTGGCCGGTTTTGCGAAAGCACTGAAGATCAAATACGAGGACATTGAGGTCGGGCTGGACTTCGATCCGGAACCGGGATTGGCGGACAACGGTGATCTGGGGCACGACCTGCAGGCGCTCATCGAAGTGGTGGGTGCGGCGGCGCAAAAAGCCGGGACCGCATTGGCTCTGTTCATTGATGAACTGCAATATGTCCCGGAGGAAGAACTCGCGGCGCTGATTACCGCTTTGCATCGCGCGGCGCAGCGAAGATTGCCGGTGGTTCTGGTGGGAGCCGGCCTGCCTCAGCTCCGAGGGCGAATGGGCCGGGCGAAGTCGTATGCGGAACGGCTTTTCGACTTTCCCGAAATTGGCGCGCTCGACACCGCCGCGGCGAAAATTGCCATCGCCAAACCTGCCGAGGCGCAGGGTGTCAAAGTAAACAAGGATGCCTTGGATCGAATCATCGAGCAGACGCATCGGTATCCGTATTTTCTCCAGGAGTGGGGTAAACACGCCTGGGATGTGGCAGATGCCTCACCCATCACGCGCAAGGACGTTGACATGGCCTCCACGACTGCCATCGCAGCGCTGGACGAAAGTTTCTTTCGCGTCCGGTTCGACCGTCTCACTCCCGTCGAGAAACGATACCTGCGCGCCATGGCTGAACTCGGTCCCGGCCCGCATCGCTCCGGCGACATCGCAGAGAAGTTGAAGAGGCGGGTAACCGCGCTAGGACCAACCAGAAACCAGTTGATTGCCAAAGGCATGATCTGGAGTCCGAGCCACGGCGACACGGCATTCACCGTCCCGCTGTTCGACGAATTCATGCGACGTATCATGTCGGGGGACGATTGGAAGAAGTAATCTCCAACACAAAGCGCAGCCATAGCACACGGCACTGATCCATGACCTTCCTCACTTTGTTGGGTGCGGCGCTGATCACGATCAAGCTGCCGGCGTCGGACCTTGTGACGCGCGAGCAACCGTACCGGCTCGCCATCGAGGTGACCAATATCGTCGCCACAACCCAGGGAGTCGTCACGGTCTCGATTCATCGCGCGGAGCCGGGGTTGAAAAACCCGGTGCCGTTGACGATGACCTGCCCGCTCGCGTCGAGCATCACACTCTCCACGGAGTCGCTGGCGGAGGGTGAATATGCCGGCGAGGTGCGGGTTCAGTGCGGCGATGTGACGACGAACCGGCCGATCGGCTTCTTCCGCCTGCCTGATTATTACCCCGCGACGATTCCGTTCGGCGTCTACGCCGTTCCTTTCGGCGCGGACCCGGCGGCCACGGCGCAACGATTGCACGACATCGGGTTCGATTTGATATGCGAGCACATGGCCACCGTCGGCCCGCTCGCGCCGGCGCTCGACCGGGCGGCGCGGTTGGGAATGCGCTTCATGCCGTCCACCAATACCGGCGGCTGGGGTCTGGACATGAACAAACCGGAATTTCAGGAGACGATGAGCGACGGCGAAAAGTTGCGCCGACCGTGCCTGAATCAGCCGACGATTCGCGACAAGGCGGCGGAGGCGTTCGGGGCATTCGTCAAAGACTACCGCGCGCACCCGGGGTTCAGCGGGTTGGTTGATTACGGTGACGACCTGGCGCTCAGCGTCCGCCACAAACCCGACGGCGCGAAGATCGCGTGTTATTGCGACACATGCCGGGCGGGGTTCAAGCAGAAGTACGGCAAGGATGCGCCCACGACCACAAAGCCGCTGAAGGGCGTCGTGCCCGACGACGATCCGTGGCTGCAATGGATGCGGTACCGGTGCGAGGACGATTACGGTGCGTACATGGCCGCAATGGCGACGGCGTGCCGGCAGGTGGACAAACACATCCTCGTCGGAACGGTGCACGGCTGGTCCGAACAACCCTTCGTGAACCTGTCGAGCGCGATATATCCCGTGTACGATCAGCGACCGTTTCCCGTCGTTTCCAGCTATTGCTACCCGACGGTCGTCTCGCCGCGCATGGACTTCATCGGGCAACGCCAGATCGGTCGCATGGGCAATCGCGACAAGGACGCGTGGATGGTGGGCGAGATGATCGTTGGCGGTTATCCGTCGCCGCCGTGGATGGTGAAACAGGATTTCTGGAACATGCTCGCCGCCGGCTACAAACTGATCTCGTTCTTTTCGTGGTGGGATTATCACGTGCTGGAGAAGACGGACAAGAAGGAGTTGGCGGACATTGCAGTCGCTGAGACGGCGAAGTGCGGGAAGATCAAAGACTGGTTTTTCCCGACCGCGTACCACTGGCAGGACGTGCCCACGCGCAACGCCTGTCTCTATTCGTTCGCAACCGACGCGGCGGAGATCGCGCCCGATTGGCGCTACGGCCAGCAACAGGAAGAAGTGACCGCGTTTTACCGGCTCGCGTTGCGCCGGCAACTGCCGCTCGATGTGATCAGCGAGGAAGAAATCCTAGGAGGCATTTTGAAGAACTACGATCATGTCTGCCTGTACGGCACAAAAGTTCTACCGACATCTGTGCACAAGGCGATTGAGGCGTACGCCGCTGCGGGCGGCCATGTCTTCCAAGTGGACGATTCGCCGGTGAAAATCTCCGGAGCACAACCGGCCGCTCCGGATACGGCGGTTGAGATCATGGCGAATCGCCAGCCACCCGCGGTGGAGATCAACAATCCCGACATCACCTGCCGGGAGTTCCGCGCCGGCGCGGCCAGCTATTTCGTGTTGGTCAACAATTACAGCGACCGGTACTGGGGCATGCGCGGCTGGTGGCTGGACTTGCCGACAACGTTCAAGGATGGACGTCTCGTTACCGAGCAACCAGTCACCGGCGTGGCGAAGTTTCGCGAACGAGGGCTGACGCTCTTCGATCTTGTAACCGGTCAAGTGGTCGGGAACACGGACAAACCATTTGAGGTGAAACTTGCTCCGTCCGCCGGGCAGGTCTTGATGGCGTTGCCCAACCGTGAACTTGCTCTCGATGTCCGTGGCCCAAAATCCTCCAAGCCCGGAGAAACAGTTTCCTTCATGTTCGATGCCCACTCGACCGTGCAAGTCGAAGTGAAAACACCCTCCGGCCGTCGGAGTCGCTACTCAAACTTTTACGGCACAGGCGAGTTCCGCCTTTCCCTCGGCGTGAACGACGAAACCGGTGTATGGAGACTCACGTTCACCGGCGGATTCCCGCGTCGGAACATCAGCCGAACACTGAACGTTACGCGCACCACAGCCTTGCCCCCGGCCTTGTCGGGGACTACACCGCAATAGTATCTCATTCATTCCAACGGAATCCTGTTCAAACGCGCGCGCCAGTACGCGATGGAGATGTCGGGTAGTTCGGAACAAATGGTATGCTTCAGATACTGATCAGGCGGCAGCAGTTGTTGGCCGTCCGGATCCACAAAGGTCCGCATACGATCGGCGTCCAGCGTGGCGAGGATGCGTTTGGCCAGTGAAAACGCGCCAGGGGCGAATTCATATGCGTGCTCGTGCGCGATCAGGCAGGCGTCCACGAGCCGAAAGACTCCGTCTTGATTACAGACCTCGGAGACGTACCCCATGAAATGCCAACCGAACAGCGGATTCTTGATGGTTTCCTCAGTGTAATACAACGACAGCGGCCTCCACAAGTCACGCTCCAGATCCACCTGCTCCCAATACAACTGCAGCAAGTCGTCACGCAGACCAAACTGCATGTACCGGTAGATGCGGCCCAGCACGTGGCGCATCAAATGACGGTTGACCAGATCGGTCTGCATAAAGTATTCGGCTGGCCCGGCCACAAACCACATCGGCGCGCGCGTTTCCCAGTCCGACATCAAAAACGGTCGCCGGCCGGGATCGTATTCGCGTCCATGGAGATGTTTGGGCCAGGGATAGTAGCTGGTATCGCCCGCACGCCGGCGCAAGCGGATGTCGTCGTAGATCAACATCCACGGACCGCACAGTTCCAAAATGCGTCGGCACTCGCGCAGGTATTTCTCGTCGTTCGTGACCCGGTAGGCAAGATGAGCCATGAGCGCGAACATAGGCCCGTATTGTGGGATGTTCCCCATCAGCCAACTCCCCGCTGCAGAGCCGAAGAAGGCCAGCTTGTAATCGTTGCGCATCCACCAGTCCGCAATCTCGACCAGGATGACGTCCGCGCGCTCACGCGTTTGTTTGTCGCACAGATCGCGGTAGAGCCAGAGCGCCATCATCACGGTGTATTGCTGGTCGGGACTGGATTCCCGACTGGCTTGCCATTGGTACGGTTTGCATAGGAAACCGCGCTCGGGTGTCGCTTCCGTCAGCTTGAAAACCAGATCAATCGAACGAAAGGCCTTGGCCGCAAACTCCAGCGCATCCGGTTCGCGCGTGACCATGTAGCGCAGACACTGCGACCACAGAAAGATGCCGGAGGTGTACGTGCTGTTTTCGTTGTCCATCTGTCCGGCGGCGGTCATGCCGGGACGGACGAATGGCAACTGACCGGCAAAATCTTCGTCGCAATAGGGCCGCAACTCGTCGCCCTTCCACCGCCACATCGCGTACATAATCCCGCTCTCGTAGAAGTAGTCGTTGCCGAGGAAGCTGTCGATGGTTTGGATTTTCTTCAACAGCGGCCAGTCTGCGGCGAAGCCGAGCATCGCGCGGGTCGTCGGGGACATTGCCGGTGCAGCGTTCATCGAGGAGGAGCGAACGGCGTTCGGTGAAGTTGGTTACGACACGGCGGCGGCATGTGCCGGAACACTGGCTTGTCTCTCGACCAACTCCTCTTCAAACAACGCTGGGAGCACGGTTTCCCGGGGAACAGTCTCGCCGCGACGCTGGCGATCGATTACATCAATGCATGTCCTTAACATCTCGCCGATGTCGTAGCCGAGCCGCTTCACGGGCAGCACACTCGGTGGTGGATAGGGGAAGCTGCAGTGCGCAACCACCGCAACATCGTCTGGAACTCGAACCCCGGCCAGGACGAGTCCCGCCATGCAGTGCTCGACGAGGTTGTCGTCCGCAATGATCAGGCCGTCCGGACGCTCCTCAGGGCGGTTGTGCATGAGAAGTTCGATCAGATTGCGCGCTGCTTGAAAATTACCCGAACTGACCGTGTGTCTCCAGCGGGATGGCATGGTGATGCCGCGCGGCTTGGTTAATTCTGTGAGCAGTTCATCGGTAGTGCGGTATGTCCCAATCATGATCACAGCGATTCGTTTTCGTCCTTGCGAAACCAAATAATCGAACGCCTTGGTGAACCACATGACGTAATCGCTGGCAACCGCCGGCATATCGAAGGCGCACTGACTCATCAAGGCAACGCGAGCAATTCCGGGTTGTTCCAGGATTGGCGTCCCGGTCAGGAGCTGTGGGGAGTTGGCGAAGATGATTCCACCGAGGCGCTTCGATTCGATGTAAGACATCAGGCGTTGCCGGTCATCGCTGTCCACGTGCTGGTCAATCCCGTGAAAGAGCAGCATTCGTCGTCCTTCGCATTGCTGAATCCGGATGGCCTCCTCCGTCAGCGCCGTATAATATCGTGACCATTGCCGGCCCTGATGGGAGGCGGGATCGTTCCAAAACACGAGCGCGTAGTTGTTCAGGTGTGGAGGCTTTTCCGTGACGAATGTGCCATGTCGCTTGCGCGAATAGAGGAATCCCTCCCGCGCCAGCCGAGCCACGGCCATATGAGCAGTGACGCTGCTAACCTTGAAACGCTGCGCGATTTCGACCTGTGACGGTAGTTTAGTCTGCGGCTTCAGCGTGCCGCCCAGAATCTCCTTTCGCAGGGTCTCAATGACCCGATTTTGCTTGGGCGTCTGCTTTTGCCTTAATTTTAGCGGTGGCATGCTGATATACTATTTCGATTTTCAGATTGAATGCAACGATAATAAAATCAATTTTATGATTGCGTTCTTTCCTGAACTCTGTAGCATCGCCTCGAATAGCAACAGGAGTATCTCCATGAAAACGCCTCGCTACTTCATCGCAACCACCCTTGGCCACGTCTCCCACGTCTCAAAGCTCTGGCTCGGCGCGACGTTCGCCATGTTCCTCGGTGCTTCATCTCCAACTCTCGCCGTGCAGGTGCAGAGTGTCGGCGGCGGCATCACCAATGTCGTTTTTCTCGACACCTACGAGGACGCCCCCGTCATCGACGGTGAGCCTATCGCTCCGCAAGTGGGCAGTTGGGCATTCACCTCTTTCTACTCGCATGTGCTGACCAACGTGCCACCCGGCGCAGCCCACGGCACGAAGTATCTGCAGATGAGTCGTCCTCCCGGCGGCGGGACAACGATCGTGGCCGATCACGGCGCTCTGAGCAGCGCCATCTACAACAACGTCCTTGCGAGCTTCTACTTCTACGTGCCGGTGGGGACGAATGCAGCCGTCTTTGAGGTCTCACTGACGCCCACCTTCGATACAAGCTTCGGCGGGCTCTTCAGCGCCCCGCTCTGGTTGGAGGGCTTGGACGGCACGAGCACAACCGGCGAATTGTGGACTTATGTCAACGGCAACGGGACCGGCGCTGGCTACACCAACACGGGCCTGACGTTCCAGAAGGGTGTCTGGAATCTGATGACGATTGATTACGCGTTCCTGGCCGGGGCGGACAACGACACGTTCACATTCGCTGTCAATGGAATCTCGAGCGCTCCCCTGAACGCGGGCGGCTACAGCGGCGTTGCCGATCCCACCGACCTCCGCTACCTGGACTTCCGCACGGGTGCGATTGGCAACTTCTTCCTGGACATCCCCGAGCCGTCCACCGCGGTGTTGGTCGGGCTTGCCGGATTGGCGCTGTGGCGGCGGAAGCGGACAGCGAAGTAATGGAGTACTGGAGCAATGGAGTGATGGGAACGACTCCGCAGCGCCCGCCGCGAATCCCCATACTCCAATACTCCAACACTCCAACACCTCAGGGGTTCACTCTCATCGAGCTCCTCGTGGTAGTCGCGATCCTCGCGATTCTGGCGGCGATGTTGTTGCCGGCATTACAGAGGGCGAAGGAAAACGGCAAGCGCGCCGTGTGCGCCAGCAACCTGCGCCAGTGTGGAGTTGCCTTCATCTCCTACGCCGGCGACAATGAAGACTTTCTCCCGCTCGGGATCGGCTGGGGAGGCCTGAGCGCCGCCACGTTTTCTTGCCAGTTCTGCAACAACATAATGGCTACGGGTTATGATCTGCGGGTGTACCTGAAGCCCTATGCGCTGGCCCCGGTGTGGGTTTGCCCGTCGATCCCCGCTCCGCCGATCACCGATCCGCTCAACACACGCACGGTTTCCTACGGCGTGTATCTCTATTTTCCCTATCAGTTGTGGCCACAGTTCGGCACCGGGGCGCGGTCGCCGTGGCTTCTTCGCGACGCGCATCCACCGGGGAGACGCGTCATGATGCAGGATAGGGTCAATTATTACCCTGCTCCTCCTTGCACGTACGGATTCCTGACCTATCACAATCATGGAACCGGCTCGGTTGTCTTTGACCTTCCCACCGACAATCCATCGCTGGGCTACCGCATCGGGACGAGCCTCAGTGACGTCGCCGGCGCCAATCTGCTCTTCTATGACGGACACGTCGAATGGGTCGCCGGCAATCGTTTGGTGGACGTCGGCATAGACAACGCCGCGATTTGCAACAACGGCGACGTGTTGTCGGTGTTACCGTGACGGACGCTTGTAGTCGCCCACGTAAGTCGCGGGCTACGGCCAAGCGCTGCGCTCCGCCTTCGAGGTGTCCAGGTTGTTCTACTCGACGAACCGCAGGGAAAAGAGGTCGGCCTCGCTCATCACCAACCGCAGTCGAACCGGACGACCCGCCAGGGAACTCACATCGGCTTGTCCCTTCCATGTGACCGTCCGTTCCAGCGCGTCGCCGAAGACTTCGTCGCTGTCGGCGAGCGTGAAACCGGGCAGCGGTTGGCCGGCGGCGTCCTTCAACTCGGCGCGGAGGTAGCCCGAGGCGGACGTGGCGAAGTTCAGCCTCAGTCGCTTGCCTGCAAAGACGAGGGGTTTGGTGACCAGTTCGCCGGGCGTGCGCCGGGCGTGCAGGGCGACAAAGCCATCCACGCGCAGCGTATAACGGCGGAGGCGGACGGCGCGCTTCCAACTGTCCTCCGCGACGTAGAGGGAAAGCTCGGGCGGTGCGTCGGGGTCAGAAGCCGGTGTCTCCAGTACCCCCAAGCCCTGATAGCCGTCGCCGTAAAGCCAGTTGTGCTTGCGCTCCGGGCCGGGGCGGATGAACGCCTCGTCCCAGCGATGGAAGGTGCGGCCGTCGCGGCTGGTCATGAACTGGCCGTCCGTCACTGCCGTGCCGTAACGGGAGGAAAGCTTCATCCGTTTCTGGCGGTGTTCCCAGTCCGGCAGCGCGGCCAGTCCGGGCGACCCGGCACGCTCGTTGTAGCGCGTCGGAAAGCCGAGGAAAAGGTGCGGGGCGCGAGCATAGAGCTGGACCTGATTGGTGTAGAGCGGTTCGTCGGGCGCATCGCTGTACGAAAGCCTCACCGGCGTGGTCCAGACGCGAAAATCAACTGAGGTCGAGACGCGGATGTCGCGAGTGCCGTCGTGGAGGTCGCGGAGATAGCACCAGTATTGCTTCCGCAACGGGTCCCAGAAGGCGACGTTCTGCGTGTCGAAGGTTCCCTGAGTGATAATCGGCTTGTCTCCCAGCCGCGACCAGTGGATGCCATCCGCAGATCGATATGCCACGAGTCCTCCGGAACCTCCGCTGACAGCCTTGTAGCGCTCGGCCGGCGGGCAGTCGGGACGGGCGTCCTTGAATGGTGTGAAGTTGTCGAGGCCCGGCTCGCTGCAGATAATGTTGTTGTTCTTGTTGCCGTTGAACTCGACCAGCCCCAGTTCCGGTTTGACCCAGCGCAACCCGTCCCGGCTCTCGGCGTAGCAGGCCACGAAGGGCCGCCCGCCCATTTGCGTCCCGTCCTCATTCGTCAATTGCCCGGCGATGTAATACAGGCGGACGATGTCGCCGTCGCGGAAGATCGTGTGATAACCGCAGCCGGTCCCCTCCCACGGGGCGTCATGAACCAGCACGACCTCGCGCGGGACGGGCATTTGCAGACGCAGCTCCAGCCCCGATCGTTGGTCAATCAGAAAGTCGTCCACCAGCAACTCGCGTCGGTCTCCGATGTTCAGTGCGTTGGGACCGGCTGCAGCCGTGAGGCAGGTGAGCATGCTGAGGCTGCAGGATAACAGTGGGGCGTTGAACGGGAAAGCAGGCAAGGACAGACGCCACCGTTAGCGGCCGAACCACGTGAAGCCGGGCCACGAACCGGCGTTCTTGATTTCCACAAAGCTCACGTGACCATCCATGAAACAAATGTTGGCGCGCACCGGTGCTGTTTGGGTATGCCAGCGCCAGTAACCGGTCAGGTCGAGCGGCGGACCGAGGAGCGTGTGATAACAGAGCAAAGAGGCGTCCCCGTAAAGGAAGGCCTCCGGCAGATTCACGAACTCTCTCAGCTTGCGTCCATTCCGGCTCCAGTCGGAGCCACAACACGGATCGCTGTAACCGGGATTCAGACTGCCATGCAGGTAAAAGTAGCTCGCACCGTAGCCGCGATAAACGCTCTGGTCGTAAATCGGCCCCCACGGCGCGAAGCCGGTATCGGACGGACACCGCCAAACCGCCTGGACGTCGCCGACGTAGCGGTTGAGCGGACGCGGCCAAATGTTGATGTCGCCGAGGATCCCACCGAACTGGAAATAGCTCACGGGCGAAGCGGTGGGCAGCCAGCCATTGTAGTCGTCAACGTACAGAAGCACGGCCAATCCGATCTGGTGGAGATTGTTCGCGCAGGCTGCCCGTTTGCCCGACTCGCGGGCATTGCGAAGCGCCGGCATCAATAACGACGCCAGCACGGCGATGATCGCCACCACCACGAGCAATTCGATGAGCGTAAAGCCGGGTGCGTTCCGTTTGCCAGCCATCACGGGTATTCTCGGCCGCAACGGCGACACGGGCAACCCCCGGGAGTTTGGTAAGGTTTTCTGCCGCAACCGGGGAGAGGCATCTGTCATGCCCCGGTGGCGCGCCGCGCCCGGGACTGTCAGCGCGTCCATGCTAGCGCAACGCTGCAACACTTTTGCCTTCACGGAGCGTGGGCATCACCTTGGTGAACGTGGTCGGCAGGACGCCCAGTTGGAAATAGTTGCGAATGACCCGCGCGATGCGGCTGGCCCACTGATCCCAAGAGACCCGATAGCAGGTCGGCAGCGGGTTGAGAAAATCCAGGGACGGCCAGTGACCCAGCACGAGCACCGATACGTCGCGCGGGATGCGCAACCCGAGCGTGGCCAGCGTCGCGTATAGCCCGATCACGTGCTCGAAGTCGGCAACGATCAGCGCGCTGGGCGGATGCGGCGCTGTGAACAGCCGCCGAACCGTCTCGGCCACCGCCGCAGGCCGCACGGGACTGCGAATGACGCGGGCGTGGGTGTCGCCCGAAGGCCAGGCGGCGCAGGCGCGACGGAAAACCTGCTCCTGCACCGTGGCGCCGACTGCCACGGCCGGCACGTTGAAGAAGGTGATGTGCCGATGCCCGTGGCGCAGCAAATACTGGGTGGCGTGGCGCAGCAACACTTCGTGATCCATATCCAGCGCGGGCAACGACAGGTCCGGCTCGCGCGAGCCGTCGATGATCGCCGGAATGTTGCGCTGGGCGAACCAACGATGGATCTGAGACGGCACGGAGGTCAGCACGTAAAAAGCCGGGCGATGTTCGGCGTCAAAGTCCGTCAGGATGCGATCGAGATTCTTCAGCCCGCGGGCGAACGGGTCCATAATTCTCAGATGATAGCCCAGGTGGTGCAGCTTCTGCCGCAAATGGTCCGTGACCAACAGCCAGTCGGCCAGGTTGGGTTTGACGCGGGTGCATCGGAGCATCATCACTTCGGCCCGCCGAGTGGCACTGGGAGGATTGGCACGCGCATGCGGGGCGACGCGCCACGGTTGCCGGGGTGAAGTCTCGACGAGGCCCTCCCTCTGCAGGGCCTGCAAGGCCGTGTGCAATGTGGGCCGGCTCACTTCGAATTCTTCGGCCAGATGGCGCTCGGAAGGCAACCTGCCGGTTCGATGCCCTTGCAGGATATCGGCCCGTAAGGCGTCGCGAACGCGCTCGACGAGACGGCTCTTCAAAGCGATGGATCGGGATTCAATCATCGTCGCCATGCTAGCAGGTCTCTCGGTGTTTCAACAGGGCGCCGCGGCAGAAAACATTACCAATGGGGCGGCACTTGCGCCTTGGGTGGGCAAGCTCATATACTTTGCGCGACATGGGAGTGGCTCCCAAGAAGTATGGTAACGAAGAAGAATACCGGGCAACACGCGCCGCTCGCACCATCCCCCTGCAAACGAGCGGAGCGAGGTTACCCTTGAAGGAGGCGATTTCATGAAACGCACATACACAAGCGGCCTCGTCATGTTGGCATTCATCGTGGCGGTATCCTCGGCGCGGGCCACCATTCTGAATTTCGATCTGAATAATACCTTTGTTTCGGGCGATCCAATTCCACAGGCCTACGGCGACTTTGTCTCCGGGGGTGGCCCGGATGGGGTTGCGGATAGCTATGACGTGAGCAACGGCACCACGCCGAACATCGCTCTCTCCTACGCGGCGCTCCATGACAGCGGGCAGAGCACTCCCACGGGCTTTCGCTATTGGAACGACGCCGAATGGCCGGAGGTCGCGTACTTGTTCACCCACCCCGCCGACGATGTTCCAAGCCTGCGACTATTCGAGTTGACCTTCACTCCCGACGCGGGATACGGCGTGTTGATCAACTCGTTTCTCCTGGACGACTACGCCAGCTACATGGTGGGCATTCCGCACACGGTGGACTGGAGCGTGCGTGCGGGGCTCACCGTCCTGTTGAGCGGCACCGCCAGCGTGCCATCGGCTGGCGCCACCAGCGTGACGACCGGCATGTCTGCCCCCCATTTCGGCACGCTCACATTGCGACTTCACCACAGCGCCGGCGACCGCGAGGACCTCGCGTTGGATAATGTCAGCTTCAATCAGATCCCGGAGCCTTCCGTCGCGCTCCTGACCGCGCTAGGGGGATTGGTGGTCTGCGTCCGGCTCCGCCGGCGATCCTGAACACCGGAGGACGACAGGCTTCGTCTGATGCTCCCTGCGGACGAGGGGGCTGCCGTTCCGCGCAGTGATTCGATTCCCATGACCGCCGAATCCTCGACCATTTCCGCCCTGGATTGGCTGGTCATCGCCGTTTACGTCGCCACGATGATCCTCATGGGCTGGCGCGCGGGGCGGAAGAACAAAACGCTGGAGGATTATTTCGTCGGCGGGCGCAACGTCAGCTCGTTTGCGGCCGGCATCTCGCTGCTCGCGACGCTGCTCAGTTCCATCAGCTATCTCTCCACTCCGGGCGAAGTCATTGCCAACGGTACCGGCTTTTGCTGGGAACTGGTGGCGGTGCCGGTCGTGTTCGTCGTCGTAGGCTATTTCCTCGTGCCGCACATCATGGCGCTACCGGTCAACAGCGCCTACGAATTGCTCGAAACCCGGCTGGGCCCGCAAATCCGCACGCTCGCCGCCTGTCTGTTCGTGCTCATCCGCCTGCTCTGGATGGCGATGGTGCTGCACACGTGCGCCACGGCCACCGCGGTGTTCACCGGCTTCCCCCGCGAATGGCTGGTGTGCGGCCTGGGCGTCATTACGTTAATCTACACCACCGAGGGCGGAATCCGCGCGGTCATCTGGACCGACGTGGCGCAGTTCTTCATCCTGCTCGGCGGGGCGGTGTTCACGGTTCTGTTTCTGATGCATACCGGCGGCTTCGGTGCCGGCCAACTCGCGCAGCAAGCCTGGGAAAGCGCCCGCACTGTGCCAGCGATCAGCTTCGACCCGACGCAGCGCATCTCCGTCTTGAACATCGCGTTCTCCGCCGGGCTCTGGTGGATCGCCACGTGCGGCTCAGACCAGGTCGCCATGCAACGGTTCTTCACCACGCGCGACGCGCCCGCCGCGCGCCGCAGCTTTCTCATCAACCTGATCGCAAACGCGGTGACGATGCTCGTGTTGACAGCCATCGGACTGGCGTTGCTCAATTACTATGCGCTGCATCCGCAGTTGCTCCCGGAAAATCTGCGCGACCTGCGCAGCTCGGGTGACAAACTTTTCCCTCACTACATCATCCACGGGTTGCCCGCCGGACTCTCCGGGCTCGTCATCGCGGCGTTGTTTGCCGCCGCCATGTCGAGTCTCAGCAGCGGTTTCAACAGCATCAGCACGGTGTTGACGGTGGATTTCTTCCAGCGCGGTGCCGCGGCCAAAGCCGCCATGGCAACCAGCCTCACCGGCCGACGTCGGGCGCAGGTGCTGACCGTGATCGTCGGCGTGCTCGTGATCGGCGCGGGTTTTCTGGTCCCGTTTGTGCACGGCAATTTTTTCGAGAAGACCAATCGCCTCCTGAACCCGCTGGGCGGTCCGCTCTTCGGGCTGTTCGCGCTGGCGTTCTTCGACCGCCGAGCGTCGCCTTTCAGCGCGTGGTCGGCTTTCCTCATCGGGTCGGCCACCTCCTTTTTCATCGCCTATGGGCACATTCTGATGGGCAGCGAGAAGCCATTCTCGTTCGCTTGGATCATGCCCGCCTCGATCACGGCCACAATCGCCTTCGGAATTCTGACCTCAAGGATTCTCTCCGTGTGGTTTGGCAACCCCTCTGCAACGAAGCGGGGAAAGATCAGCGACGGCTGAATCAAATCAAGAGGCAGTCACAATCATGGCCGTGGCAACATCGAGTACGGGCTACTCGCGTCCAACCCGTCCTTGGCCTATCACGTCTCCGCTTCCGCCTCCGACGCTGACGGCGCGAACCTGGTTTTCTACGACGGCCACCTCGAATGGGTGAACATGAGCAAATTGGTGGACGTCGGCGCGGACAATGCCCCATGTGCAACAACGGCGAAGTGATGCCGGTGCTGCCGTGACAGTGATGACACCCGTGCGACCAATCGCCGTGCGCACCAGCCATGGGCCGGCTGCGCCGCTGTTGCCGACGGCCCCGGCGAATTGCAGTTCGACCGCGCTAACCGGCAATACCAACCAACACCCAATGAAGATCGCGCGCAGTCTCATTCGAAATGGATCGTTCCCCAATTGGCGCAGTTCACGCGGACTTCGCTCGGCACATCGAACGTGATCGCGGTATCCTGATTGAAGAGGTAGCGGCGCAACGCGGTACGCGTCCCGGCCGTGTCGCTTACCAACACGCCGACATCACCTTGCCGGAGCGAATTGGGCGGGGGCGCAGGCAAATGCAGTTCCTGCCACGGCAACGTCACTTCAATCCGGTAGCTCTGGTCTTGTCGCGTCACGCGGCCGGTGACGCCGGGCAATTGCGCGACGCGCTCGAACGCCTCTTTACCGGTCGGAGATTGGTACTCGTACGGTTCGGCGGCGAGACCCTCCGGCGTGCGACTCCACATGCCGACGACCGTCAGCCCGTCGCCTGGCGCGGGGGCGATCAACACGCGCACGTCGCCGCGCTGCGGTTTGCGTTTCGTGCCGGCGGGTTCGGGATTGAGGATGCCGAGATGGATATCCACGGCGTCACCGGTCTTGAACAATGTGCGCCAGTCTTTCAGGTCGTTGCGCCACGGACTGTCGTCGGCGACCTCGAACGTCGCGTACAGGTTCGCCTCGTCATACGCCAGGGCGACCCGCGCGGCATGGGTTTCATCGAGTGGGATGGTCGTCCACGTGTCGTTCGTCGCGCCGCGTTTGACGCGCAACGTGCGGTCGGTGCTCGCGTCGCCGCCGGTGGTTGACGCGAGGAGCGCCTGCTGTTGTTGCGCGGTGGTGACGGCAAGCGCGCCGGCATCGAAGCGGCGGATCTTGTCCAGACCTTGCAACTCGAGGATGCGCGCGTCGGTGTCACCGGCGAAGAGATAGACTTTGCCGGTGCGCGGATGTTTCAAGAGCGCGCCGCTGAAGTTCTCGATGAAGAATGTGTCGAACGCGGGCGTCGGCCCGCGTCCGCCGTCGTAGCCGATTTGATCAATGAACAAACCGTCCTCGTTGAGCAGCGCGTGATAACCCCGGTAGCTGCCGACGCCTATGATTTCGCCGCCGTTGGCGCGGGAGAGTTGGGCGACGCCGGTAATGCGCAGCGCGCCGAACAGATCGCCCGCGCGCGCGAGCGGCGCTTTGAGTCCGAAACCCAGCGCGACGCGCGCGTAGCGCCAGAGGATGTTCCCTTGCCGGTCGAACTTGTAAAGACCTTCACCTGGACCGGCCTCGGTTACGCCGGCGAGGCCGTAGAAGATTTCGTAATCGCCGTGGGCGGGACTGAACGAGGGATGAATCATCGCTTGAAACGGCAGCCTGGTCATCGGGCCGTTGCCGAGGAAGATGGGTTCGAGTTCACTGGGAGGCGGATAGACCGGCAAGCCATCGCTGCCGATGCCGCTCGGTCGCAGAATGAAACGATCGCGGCTGCAATACTGGCCGAGGATGAAAACGCCGCCGGGAAACATATCGCCGCCGAAATAGCCGACGTTCGTATTGCTGAGGTTGCGGCCGGGATAGCGCGTGATTTCCTCGGGCTGAACGAGGCCGTCGCCGTTTTGGTCGCGCCAGTAGAAACTGACCGGCCCGGCTGGTTCGTCGCCCGTCGGCGCTTCACCCGGAAACGTCCAGTGGCCGGCGTAGAAGAACGGCTTAAACACGTGGCCCTCGCCGAGGAACAGACCGCAGCGAGCGTTGTACGCCAGTTTGCGTCCCCTATAGGCGGACATCCTCCAGGTCGAACCGTTGCTCGCGATTGGCCCGTTGAGAGTGGGCGCGGTCCAGTGATCGCGCCACACCGTCGCGTCGGGCCGCGCCGTGCCTTTCGCATAGTCCACGATCCAGCGAACGTTGTGGACGTACACTTCCTCGAACTTTTCAGGATTGGGCGCAGACATCACGGCGTAAGCCGACGCGCCGAAATACTCGCGAAGAAACTTGCCGGTCTTCGCGTCCCACACGCTGACGCGTTTGGGCCGGTCATCGGCTTCGGTGATCCACAACTGACCGCGCGCGTCCACCGTGATGCCCGCCGGCATCAACAGACCGCGTGGATCATACTTGCCAACCCACGCGCGGCCTCCGTCCTTGCCGATGCGTCGGATGAGTCTGGGTAGG
>Ga0187892_10004928_pt1 | contig 21716 bp, 17 predicted proteins | sample MA1701073metaG_FD_139345 | JGI IMG/M metagenome (GOLD analysis project Ga0187892, IMG submission 139345) | Bio-ooze microbial communities from a basaltic lava cave in the Kipuka Kanohina Cave System on the Island of Hawaii, USA - MA170107-3 metaG ... | reverse complement strand
CGTCGCCGCCGCGGCCGCACCATCGGACAGCAACGTGGCGATGTCGATGCCGATCGCTTCCGCCCGTCCCACACCGCACCGGTTCGACGCGCACGGGTTCATCGCCACGACGCGGCCCGCCCGATCGAGCAGAACCATGGCGTGCGCGGAGCGTTCGAACAACAAGCCCGCTTCGCCGGTCAGTGGCCTCGCGGGTGCGTCCTGCTGGTTCGGTCCAGCCGGCGAGCTGATTGAATCGTTCATGTCGATTTGATGAATCGGTACGCGGCGGCCGTTCCGGCCAGCTCCAATGTGGGTGAGACAGGCGCAGTCCTGCAAGATTCCGCGCGATGGCGGCGGACCGACACACATCGATGAGAGTGTCAGGAGATTCCGCACAGGTCGTCCGTGCTTTCGCTGGCAGTGGAAGCCCGTGACGTTACGTATCTATGGCCATGGTCGCCGGTCGGCGTGTGCGCGTGCCGGAGCGGACTTTGCCCCCGGCCGTGCACACAGTCCGAGCAGCAATCGGTCGGATGGCATCGGAGACCGAGAAATCAGACGCCCGGACGCGGGCGACGGAAGGGGGAACGGATGCCGCAGGTTACTACACGAAGTGTCCTGCCACTGATCGCAGCGGTAGCCGGTCTGGCGGCCGTGGCCTGCGTTGATGAAAGGATCGTGTTCCGCGATCGAGAGCTCTTCACGGAGCCGCCGGCAGGCGCCGCCAGTTTCCTCGGGTACACGGATTCTCAGGCGAAGCTGACGGTGTGCGGGAACTGCCATGTGAACAACCAGTCCGAATGGGTTGGGACGGCCCACGCGAACGCGTGGACGACGCTGGCCGGGAGCGGTCACGCGCAGGCCAGCTGTGAGGGTTGCCACACGGTCGGTACACGGGGCAATCCGACGACCGGCCAGGCGGGCTGGGATGCCACACGCGACACGCGCTATCACGACGTGCAGTGTGAGAGCTGTCACGGTCCCGGACTCACGCACGTCACGAATCCGCGAGCGACAAACATTCCGCTCGCGCCCATGGTCGTGGATACGGGCCTCACCCGCGGCTGTGGCGAGTGCCACAATGGAACGCACCATCCGTTTGTCGAGGAATGGAAGCAGTCCGCCCATGCCCACGTGCAGTCGGCGACCGTGGGTCGGGCAGAGTGCGAGACCTGCCACGTCGGCGAATCCGTGCTGAACGCATGGGGCGTGCACTCGAACTTCCTCGAAAAGGACAGCCTCACGCGCAACGCGAGCGCGAGTCTGCCCAACGTGTGCAGCGTCTGCCATGATCCGCACGCGAAATCGGTCAATGCTCAATTGCGGTTCCCGATCGATGTGGCGGACGAAGCGACGAATCTGTGCATGAAGTGCCATAACCGCAGGGCCGTGCCGGAGATCAATTCGTCGCGCGGACCGCACGCGCCTGAAGGGCCGACCGTGCTGGGCACTGCGGGCTGGTGGCCGCCCAACCTGCAGGCGCCGCGCGGATCGCTCATCTCGACGCACGGCAGTGAGGCCAATCCGCGGCTCTGCGCCACCTGTCATCTGAACCGGTTCACTGTCACGAACCCGGCTACGGGCAGCTTCCAGTTCCAGGCCACGGGCCACCTCTTCGATGCCGTGCCCTGTCTCAATGCGCAGGGCATACCCACACGCGGCACGTGCGCCGTCACTTCGCGCTCGTTCAAGGGCTGCACCGGCGCCGGCTGCCACGCGACGGAAGTCGTCGCGCGGTCCGCGTTCATTGCCGCGGAGGGCCGACTCGAGCTGCTGACCAATGCGCTGGCAGCCGTGGATGCGCGAGTCCCGGCCAGCGAGTTCAACACGAGTGACGGCAAGTTCACGACGGGCGAGGGGGCGCGGTTCAATCTCGCGCTGGCGCGCGCGAGCGGCTCCATCATCCACAACCCGTTCATGATCGAGGCGCTGATCACATCGTCGATCAAGCAGATCGAGATCGACTACGGGATCAAGGCCCCACCCGGTATCAGCCTGGAAAACGAACTCCAGAAGAGGAGCACGTTGCGCTGAGTCGAGGAGTCGATGAAACTGACAACCCCGGAGGCCGTTCGGGCAGAGCGCCTCCGGGGTCGTTCGCGTCGGGGCGGTCGCTGCGGGCGACCGGCCCGGTCCCCGCCACCCCAGGGCCGTCTGCGAAAATGGGAGCGGCACGCCGAATGCGCTGGACACGGTCCCTGACGTTCATGATAACCTTGCTGTTAGCGGCGTGGCCTGCCACTGCGCAGTCGGAGGCTGCGGCGCGGGCGGCGCTCGCGCTGCATGCGGCCGCGGGGCCTGCGTCCGGCCAGACGGTGCAGCGGCGGCCGCGGCCGTTCCGCCACGCCGCGCATCGGACGGTGGCATATGAGGCGTGCCACGACATGCGCTCGGCGCACGGGCAGCTCCGGATCCGGGCGCCGCAGGACTGCGAATTGTGTCACCATCGCGAGGCCGCGCCGGCCCCGTGCAGCCGGTGCCACGAGGCGGGCGCGTACGCGTCACAGCCGTATCCGCGGACGCTGCGGATGGCTATCGCCGGCAACGAGCGCAGCCGCAGTCTGAGGTTCACGCACACGGAGCACGCGGCCGTGCCGTGCGCCGAATGCCACCGCGGCAGTTCGCGCGTGGCGGGCGCGAATTCCTGCGCCGGCTGCCACGCGGACCACCACACTGTGACGCGTGACTGCATGGCCTGTCACACAGCTCCCGCGCGGGATGCGCACGACGTGACCGTGCACGTCACGTGCGCCGGTTCCGGCTGTCACGCTGCGACGTTCGTGACAGGCGAGCCGCGTACGCGTGAAAGCTGTCTGGCCTGTCACCGCGAGCAGGCGGACCACCGGCCGGGCGAGTCCTGCACGGAGTGCCACGCGCTGCCGCCGTTCCGAAGGTCGGGAGAAGACTGACGATGCGGCGAGCCACGATCGGCGCGCTGATCGCGGCGCTGTGCGCGGCGCCGGCGGTGGCGCAGAACTTTCGCGGCACGGCAACGAGCACGGGCCGCTACATCCAGGTCAGGCCGATCGTGCCGGATTCCGTGCCGCTACGCGAAGTCGAGCGCCGGCCTGACGGCGACTTTCACAATGGCATCCGCGTAATCTGCACGACGGGCTTCAACACCTGCGCGCGCTATGTTGCGCAGGCGGTCGAGCACGCCTACGTGCTGACGCAGGACGTGAGCGTGACGGCGTGGGGCCTGGGGTTGCCGGGACTCTCCGCGACGCTGCTGGTGCGCGGACGTGCGGACACGGGGAGCGATTTCGTGTGGCCGCGCTCGACGGACGCCTTCGACGCGATGCTGGCGTACGCTGAGCTGGACCGCGGCCCGTGGCGGGTTCGTGCGGGACGCCAGCGCTCGACCAGCGGTCTGGGCTTTGCCGGGTTCGACGGCGCAAGTGTGCTGCTGGACGCGACGAGCCGGCTCCAGCTCGAGGCGTTTGGCGGCCGCAGCCTGGCTCGCGGCCTGACCGAACCCCGAAATGATGCCTTGCGCGGTATCGAGAGCTTCGTGCTGGATCGCCTGGCGTGGCTGATGGGTGGAACGCTGTGGTTCGAGGCGTACGCCGGGGCGACACTGACAGCGCGCTACCAGCGGGAGATCTGGTCCGACCGCTCCGGCCTCCTTTCCGAGCGCGCTTCCCTCGATTTCCGCACGCCGCTGCCCGGTCCGCTCAGCCTGAGCGCTTCGGCCGATTATGATCTTGCGTTCGGCCGCGTCGGCAAGGCGAGCGTGATCGTGCGTGCGCCGCTGACCAGGCAGCGGCCCGTCTGGCTCGAGCTGGCGGGACGTCGCTACGTGCCCTGGTTCGAGCTGTGGACGATCTGGGGATTCTTCGAGCCGGCGGCATGGCACGAAGCGGAGCTTCGCGCCAGCTGGCGGCCGTCGCCCGCGCTGTTCCTGAGCGGCTACGGCGGCTGGCGATTCTACGGGGATACGCAGACCGAGGTGATTCTGTCCGAGCTGCCGAACGAATCGCAGCGCGCCGGCGTAGCGGCAACCTGGGAGGCTACGGAGCGGCTCAGCCTGAACGGCGACTATGCGATCGAGAAGGGATTCGGCGCGTTCCTCAGTGCGGGCAATGTGCGCGCGACCTGGCACCTGCTGAACGCGCTGTCGCTCTCTCTCGATGCCACGGCGTTCCAGCAGATCGAGGAGTTCCGCGTCGGCGATGGCACCGTCTTCGGCGGCGGCGGTGCAGCAGGCTGGGAGTTCGGGCGGCGAAGCAGCCTGGACTTCGGCTTCCACGTGTATCGCCAGAGCTTCGATGGCCGGCCCGGCTCACCCGACTGGAACCAGGTGCGGGGCTGGGCCACACTTCGCATCGGATTCGGGCGGGAGCCCGCCAGCGCTGGTGCGATCCGGTGAGAGCGCGTCCGTTGCTGCTGGTGCTGGCGCTCACACTGAGCGGACTCGGCGGCTGGGCTTTGCTCGCGCAGCGGCAGGACGGCTTCCCGCACCGGGACCACGAGAGGCTATTCCCGCTGTGCGCAGGCTGCCACGTCATGGATGGGGCGCGTTCCGCCTTCTATCCGCAGCCGCAGCTGTGCGCGCGGTGTCACGACGGCCAGCAGGAAGAACGCGTCACCTGGGCGCCGCCCGCGGCGCAGCCCACCAACCTGCGCTTCGATCATGCCGCGCATCAGCGGGCCACGGCCCGCGAGCAACCCGCGCTGGACTGCACATCCTGCCACGCAGCACCCGGGGCTGCAGGGCGCATGGATGTGGCAGCGGCCGAGCCCGCCAGCTGTCTTGGCTGCCACGCACACCAGTCGCGTGACCACCTCGCCGACGCCGACTGCGCGGACTGCCACACCACACTCGCGCAGTCTTCGCTGACGTCGCAAACCGTGGCCGCACTGCCAAGGCCCGCGGATCACGAAGTAGCCGAGTTCACGGCGCGTCACGGCAGCGAGACTGCCAGCTGTGAGTTCTGTCACGTGCGCGAGCAGTGCGCCACGTGCCACGTGGACGCGGCACGGCTGCCGGCCATCCAGCGAATCGCTGCGGCGCCAGCCTCGCTCCGCGCGCCTCCACTGCAGGCTCGTTATCCGGTGCCTGCAAGCCATGACCAGCCGGACTTCGCCTCGCGTCATGGCCGCGTGGCGCGCTCGGCATCCTGCTCGACCTGCCACACACGCGAGAGCTGCACGACGTGTCACACGGGTCGCGTTCCCGAGGAAGTCGCCGCACTGACTGCGGCCGCGCAGTCGATCGCGCAAGGCGTCGCGATCGAGCGAGGCATGCCCATCACGCACGCGGCGCCGGGCTTTGTCGCCGATCATGGCAATGCCGCGGCCACGGACCCGCGCAACTGCACGTCGTGCCACACGCGGCCGTTTTGCGAGGAGTGCCACGATGCCCCGGATCGCGCGGTGTTCCACGCGCCCGACTTCATGCTGGGTCATTCGACCGCGGCGTACACGGGCCGCCTGGAATGCTCGAACTGCCACGACCCGCGCGTGTTCTGCCGGGACTGTCACGCGCGGACAGGCCAGACGTCGAGCGGCCGGCTGGCCAGCTTCGTGTTCCATGATGCCGAGCCGCTCTGGCTGCTTCGTCACGGTGGGGCGGCGCGGCGCGGATTGGAGTCGTGCTCGTCGTGTCACGCGCAGCGGGACTGTCTGCAGTGTCATTCGACGCTGGGCGCGTTCAAGGTGAGCCCGCACACGCGGGATTTCGACGCGCGCGCCGCGCAGCGCCGCAATCCCATCATCTGCAAGGCGTGCCATGTGGGAGACCCGCTGGGCCGCTGAGCCAGCTGCGATGTTGCCCGGGCGTGTGTGGCTGCGCTATTTCGCTTTCAGCAGGCCGGCGTTGAGTGCGAACCGAACGAGCTCGGATCGGTGCGTAAGCTCGAGCTTCTGCATAATGCGGCTGCGGTAGGTATCGACCGTCTTCGGAGAGATGAACAACTTCTCGCCGATCTCGGATGAACTGAATCCTTCGGCGGTCATCGTCAATACATCGCGCTCGCGTTCTGTGAGCCGGTGCAGCGGATCGTCATCCTTCTTGTCGCCGCGCACGCGGAACCCCTGGAGCAGCAGCCGAGCCGCATTCGGATAGAGGAAGACCTCGTCCTTGGCCACAGTGCGGATCGCGGCGGTCAGATCCATGTCGGCGCTGGTCTTCTTGACGTAGCCGCTGCCGCCGGCCTCGAGAACTGGCAGCAGGTACTCCTCTTCGGCGTGCATGGTGAGGACGAGCACTTTGCTGACGCCGGCTTCGGCAATGGTGCGCGTCGCCTCGAGGCCGCCGATTCCGGGCATGGACAGGTCCATCACGACGACGTCAGGCTTCAGGAACGCGGCCTTTTCGACAGCCTCCTCACCGGTCGACGCCTCGCCCACGACCTTCATGTCCGGCTCGGACTCGAGCAGGGCCTTCAGCCCGGCACGCAGCACCTGGTGGTCGTCGGCAAGGATGATCCGGATCAGATCATCAGTCATTGGCCGTCCCTTCCTGAACTGGCACGGACACAAGCACCGTGGTACCGCGACCCCGGTCGCTCCGGACTTCTACAGTACCCCCCATGAAGGCGGCCCGCTCCTGCATCCCGAAGAGGCCGAGGCCGCTCGGATCTCCAAGGGCGCGCTTCATGTCGAAGCCACGGCCATCATCCTGGACGGATAACGCGATCGTGTCTCCGCGGCGCTTCAACCGGATGTCCACGTGCGATGCACCGGAATGGCGCACCACATTCGATAGACTCTCCTGGAAGATCCGGTAGAGCGACAGCTCGGCATCGGGTGGCATCAGCCCGGACACGGCATCGGCATCGATGTCCGCAGCGATGCCGGCGGCTTCACCGACAGACCGGGCATGAGACGACATGGCGGCGGCGAGGCCGAGCATTTCCAGCGCTGGCGGGCGCAACCCGCGAGCCATCCGTCGCAACTCGAGGATGGCGTCCGAGATTCCGCCGCTGATCTCGTCGAGCGCAAGCTCCCGAACTTGCGGGTCCGCGGCAGTCCGGGCAAGCCGGATCCGCAGGTTGAGCGCGGCCAGGGACTGTGCGATGCCGTCGTGCAGCTCGCCGGCGAGGCGGCGGCGTTCCTCTTCGGCGGCGGCGGTCACGCGGGCGGCCATCTCGCGCAAGCGTCGACTGCGATCGGCCGCCGTGTCGAGCACGTTGTTGAAGGTGAGGACCAGTCGCTCGAGCGCCGGGTCCGCGATCGCGGATGGCGACGCCCGGACACCGAAGTCGCCGGCACTGACGCGCGCGGCCGTTCGTTCGAGCTGGCGCAGCGGGACCAGAGCGAACCAGACGATCAGCGCGTTGACGAGCAGGCTGAGGCCGATGCCGAGCGCAATCAGAATCAGACCCGTCGTGAGCGGCATGTCGGCGCTGCCGGCGGCGGCCCGCACGGTCAGGCCGACCGTCACCGCCGCGACGATCGCAAGCACGACCGCGTTCGCAATGACCAGCTTGTGGAACAGCGGAATGCGTAACAGCGCGCGGCCCCACGTGCCGGGACGCACGATCGGTCGTGCATGGGCGACGCCGGCAACTTGTGTCAAGCGCTCAGTTCCACAAAACGCAGCAGCGTCTGGCCGCCATCGTGTACAATGCGCAGTGCGTGGTCTCGCCCCGACGCATCAGAGAGAAAGCCGACTTCGCTTGCGCCTTCGATCGAATGCGTGAGGTGCCGGTCCACACTGCCCTGCTCGCCCAGCATGATCTGGATACGCCGGTCACGGGGATCGTAACTGGCGCCCCAGAACGGGTAGTCCGACTCCTCCTTCTGCGAGCCGAATTCCTGGGCACTGATTTCGAGCACGGTCCGGCGCCCGGCATTTCGCTGGGTGAAGGCGCGCAGCTCGGGCGCCCAGTCGTCCCTGGCAAGCCGTTCGCTCATACAGGCCTCCAGTTGAGTGAGTCGGGAGATTCGCCCTGAAGTTAGCGCCTGCAATGCCCAGGCCTCTGTAGGGACTCCCCACATCGTGCGTAAGGCAAACTCGGACTCAGGGGTGGCGCCCCGGTTCCGCGTAGCGCACGACGCGCCGCTGGCCGGTCTGCAGGTCACCGCCCTCCAGATGGCGGCTCTCGTATACGCCGGCAATGGTATCCGCCCTGAGCCGGCCGTCAAACGTCGTCTCGAGCCGGCAGCCGCAGGCGGGGTCACGATAGGTGTCGAGCACGCCTCGGACCCGATCGCCGAGCACTCGGACGAAGCGGATCGTCGGGAACTCGCTCGGCGGATGCCGGCCTTCCGGGTGTGTGTGTGCCTGGCCGGCCGGTACCATCAGCACGTCGCCTTGCGCCGTGTCCGGGCCAGCCTCCAGCCGGAAGTGAATCGAGCCGCTCCGCCCGCTTTCGGCGCTCCAGTACTCGCCACGCCATTCCCCGGCAAGCGCCGAGACATCCTGGGCAGGGCCTCGTACCGGAACGGGTGGAGGATTGGCGGCACAGGCGGCCACACCGAGCGGCGCAACCGAGGCGGCGAACACTGGCCATCGCGAAATACGCATCTCACGTTCTCCGGTCCATTGCTTCCAACCGGAACATGGTACGGCTCACGAAGGCGATATGTAGGGCGAACCCCGAAGCGCTGTAGTGAGTTTGGAGCGGCCGCGGGCGCGCAACACACACCCGCGGCCGGCGGGCGTCATGGATTGATGGTGGGGGTCACGGCAAGGATCAATGCGGAGCTGCGGCTCTGTCCCCTCAGCGGGCCCGACGTGGTGCCCAGCACCACGGTCTTCCCGTCCTGCAGGTTGACGGCGGCATCGATCAACTGCTCACCGGCGACGGACAGGCTGACACCCAGGCGAACATCCGTTCCATTTGACTCGACGCTCGCGTTGATGTTGTAGGCGCGACCCAGGTCGTCAGTCAGCTTCTGCTGCACGTTCGAGTGCGGCCAGGCCGTCGCGTTCAGGATGGACTTGGATACGAGTCGATAACCCTGGAACCGGAACAGCTTGCGCAGCTCGGTCGTCACGGCCTGAATCTCGGGATCCTCGCGCTGCTCGCCGTCCGCTTCGATCAGGTGGAACGTCAGTCGAACATTCGTCGGGCGCTGGGAGACAGATTGCGCCGCCGCTGTGACCGGCGGCAGACCCAGTGCCAGTACCAGTGCGGCGGCTCGGGCGAATCGCATTTCAATCCTCCTGGTTGAAGAGCCAGACAATGGCGATGTCGGGGTTGTCGGTCGCGATCACGGCAAAAGGCCGGTCCGCCTTCACATCGAGACGCGCGGTCAGGCTGCGCTGTGGTGCGCCGGGACTCACCGGTGGCGAGGCCGGCTGCGCCAGCAGCAGCGTCAGCAGTGCGGCGGCGGTCAGGGCGGCCGCGGCAAACGATTGCGCCCGGCCGGCTCGCCGGCGTCTCTCGCGCAGCGCCGACACCGGCGGCGCGGCCTGCGGCCGCGCCAGCGCGTGGCTCGAGCCGAGCGCACGGTTCAACGCCTGCGTCTGATGCAGGATCGATGTGGCCAGCTTCCGCACCGCTTCGTCTTCGCGAACGCGGCGCGCGACCTCCGTCTCACCCGTGCCGCGAAGCTCGGCCGGCTCTGCGGCCAGCAGTGCCTTCATGATGTTCCGCTTCATGCTTCCTCACCTTGCGAGCCGTACCCGAGTCGCAGCATGTGCCGCCGCATCGCACGGCGCGCGCGCACCAGGTTGACGCGCAGCGTACCCGGTCTCATCGACAACATCTCGCCGGCCTCCGCCGCCGAGAGTCCCTGCAGATCGATCAGGTCGAACGCCTGCCGTTGTGCGCGCGGCAGCCGCAGCAGCATGTCTTCGAGGTGGCGGCGCAACTGCCGATCATCCAGCTCAGCGAGCGGATCCGGCCAGGCAATCGCCTCATTTCGCGCCTGCGCCCGCCACCGTTGCTGCAGTCGCCGCAGAAACCCGCGATGCCGCTCCAGCTCGGCTGCCGCGTTCATCGTCACGCGGTACAGCCACGTCGTGAAGCGGGCGCGCCCCTCGAACGCGTGCAGGTTCGCCGTCACACGCAGCAGCACCCGCTGCGTCAGGTCTTCCGCATCATCACGGTCGGCCATGCGGACCAGCGCCCAGCGGAAAACCAGCGGCCGCGTTGCGCGAAGCAGCGCGTCCAGCCCGTCCGGTTCCGATCGCACGGCCCCTTCGAGCAGGGGCTCGATCGCCTGCATGGGTTCGCTCACACCTGTCCGGCGAGTGTTGTCGACACGAGCTATTTCGGAGATTGAGATGCGCGCCGGCAGCCGCGCGTTACAGCTCACGATTCCAGGCTGGCCAGCAATGCGCGCATCTCGAGATCGTAGGGGTCAGGCGTGGGATCGTCACGCGCCACGTCCACGTTGATCTGCGGTGTCTCCAGCACGAGCGGGATATCATGCGAGCGCGGATCCGAGAGCAGCCAGCGGAACGGCTCGACGCCGATCCGGCCTGTGCCGAGCAGTACGTGGCGGTCGCGATTCGAGCCGAGCGCACCCTCACTGTCGTTCAGGTGAAAGAACGATGGCTTCTCGTTTGTCGCCTGCTCGAACTCGTCGAGGACCGCGCGCAGCCGTTCCGGCGACTCCGAGATGTCGTAGCCGGACGCGAACAGATGGCAGGTGTCCAGGCCGTAGCCCGTGCGATGCCGCAGCCCGGACGGGATGTGCGACAGGATGTCCGCAACCTCGCGCGCGCTGCGGCCCACGGTTCGGCCGGCGCCGGCCGTATTCTCGACAAGCAGCTTCACCGAGCTGTCGACACGGCCGAGCGCCGCAACCATCGCATCCGCCACGCGCTTCGCCGCCGCCTGCGGATTGCCATCCGTCGCCGAGCCCGGATGAAAGCAGACCTGGCCGATACCCAGCTCCGTCGATCGCTCCATCTCCTTCGCCAGACCCGCACTCGCTCGCGACCACATCGCCGGGTCCGCCGTGGCCACACTCAGCACGTACGCCGCGTGAACCATCACATGCTCCGGCTTCATCCCCGTCGTGGTCAGCGCCTCACGAAACTTCTCGACCCGGTCCGGCCGGATCGATGACTTGTCCCCGTAGAACTTGGGGATCGCCGTGAAGATCTGAACGGACTGCAGCCCGGCGTTCCACGAGCGGAACACCGCCATGTGGATGCCGCCGTTATCGACGGGGTGAGTGCCGAAGATGTGGGCCATCGCGTGGATCCCTCAACGAATGTTCACCGCAGGGAACGCAAAGTGCGCTGAGATCCGGCCAGGCCCGGTACCATCACCGCTGTCGAGCTCCGGGTACAGCCGGGTGCCATTTTTTGGTTAACAAATAACAGATCCGTTTCCGTCTGCATCCTCAGCGTCCTTCGCGCTACTCCGAAGTTTCACCGCAGAGAACGCAAAGTGCGCCGAGATCCGGCCAGGCCCGGTACCATCACCGCTGTCGAGCTCCGGGTACAGCCGGGTGCCATTTTTTGTTAACGAACAACAGATCCGTTTTGCAATCTTCATCCTCAGCGTCCTTCGCGTTCTCGGCGGTGAATAACCAGCGTCCTCGCTCCAACCAGAAAAAACGAGCGGGCGGCGCGCCATCAAGGACACGCCGCCCGACGCGGTTGCCAGCGAATGGCGCTCAGTTCTTCCGGCGCGAAAGCGAGCGGTAGTACTCGTCGACCATCTTGCGATAGGCCTCGGGCACCTCCTGTGAACCGCTCGATAGCAGCTGCTCCGGCTGCTGGCCGAGCAACTCCCGGCGCAGACGATACTCGAACTGCTTCACGCCGTCGACTACCGACGATTGCAGCCGCTCGAGATCGCGCGGCATGCCGTACGCCCGCTCCTCGCCCAGCGCGCGCAGATCGCGGATCACCTGATCCAGCTCCGTCGTGTCAAAACCCTGGCGCCGCAGATCTTCCCGCAGCTGCTGCGCTTCCTGCAACCGCTGCCGCGCCTCGGCCCGCCACTGCCGGATGTCCTCCGCAGTGAAATTGCCCGGACCCGGGCGATTGTCACCACCGCCGCCCGAGCTGTTCGGCATGGCCCCGAAATTACGCGTCCCGTCACTCTGTCGGTCTCCCTGCTGCTCGCCACCCTGCCGTCCGCCGCCTCCCTGCTGGCCCTGCTGGCCTTGCTGACCTTGCTGGCCCTGTTGGCCACCCTGCTGGCCCTGTTGGCCACCCTGCTGGCCTTGCTGGCCTTGCTGGCCACCCTGCTGGCCTTGCTGCCCTTGCTGACCCTGTTGGCCACCCTGCTGGCCTTGCTGACCCTGTTGGCCACCCTGCTGGCCTTGCTGGCCCTGCTGGCCTTGCTGGCCACCCTGCTGGCCCTGCTGCCCTTGCTGACCGCCTTGCTGCCCTTGCTGCCCTTGCTGACCCTGCTGACCCTGCTGGCCCTGCTGGTCGGGCCGATTGCCCAGGCGACGGCTGGCGTCCTGTGCCGCGCGGGTTCGCTCCTGCATGGATTCGAGGCTGCGAGCCAGATTGCGCGCGCGGTCGGCGGCGTTCTCGGCCTGCTGCCCGCGTTCGCCCTGGTCGAAGGACTCGACAGCATTGGCAATGCGCTCGCGCACCTGTTCGATGTTCTGGCCGATTTCGTTTTCGAGCGAGCGAGCGTACTCGGGGTTGGCACCGGGCGCGGTCATTGCACGCGAGTACTGGATCTTGTCGCGCAGCCGGTTGTTCGTGATGGCGTTGGACGCTTCCTGCAGGGAACGCGCGGCGTCGCGCTGATCGCGGCTGGCCTCACCCGCCATGCGATTGAGATCGCGCTGCAGATCGTCGAGCTGCTGGACCTGCTGATCCTTGCGATCGATGACGCGATTGGCCTGCTGCTGGCGGTTGGCGCCGGCACTGCCCAGGCCTTCCATCTGGCGCGCCGTTTCCTGCTGTTCGCGAGCCATCGCCTCGGCGCGCTGCAGTGCGTTCCTCGCCTGGTCGGCGAGCGCTTGATTCTGGTTGCGCTCGAGGCGGCGCCGCGCTTCTTCGAGACGGTCGAGCGCGGTCTGGCCATCGGCGGCATTGCCGCTTCGCGCATTGGCCGCGTTCCTGCGCATGGCGTCCGCGGATTCCTGCAGGCGCCGCGCGACTTCCATCAGCTCGGGCCGCTGCTGCTCGCGTGACAGACGCTCGAGCTGACGGGCCGCCTCTTCGGTCTCATCGGCGAGCTGGCGCTGGTTGTTCTGCTGGCCGCCGCCACCACCGCCGGCACGGGAGAGCTGACGCATGCGCTCGTTTTCCTGCTGCTGGCGGCGGGCCAGCTCGCGCAGGCGCTCGAGCGTTTCATCGACTTGTGTCTGCTGCTGCTCCTGCTGGTTCGCGCCGCGCTGCACGGTCTCGTACTGATTGCGGAGCTTGTCCAGCTCGAGCTCGAAGAGGTCAGCCAGATCCTCCGCGTTCGGGCTCCCGCCACCTCCGCCGCCACCGCCACCGCCACCCTGCTGGAACGCGATCTGGACATCACGATAGAGCGCTTCCGCGCGCTGCAGGATCTGGAGCGCGCGCTGCTCGGGGGGCAGCGCGTCGCCCGGCTTGAAGTTGCGGAGCTGCTTGAGCGCATCGTCCATCTCCTTCGCAGCCACCGGCAGCATCTGGGCGATCGCATTGAAGGTCGAATCTTCGGTGACCTGACGGTTGTTCATGCGCTCGGCCAGCGTTTCGGCCTGCTGCTTCAGGCTCTCCTGCGAGAGCGCAATCGTGTTGAGGTTCTCCTCGAACTCCTTGCGCGACAGGTTCGCGCTGTCCCGCATCACATTGAAAGTCGCCGCAATGATCTGCCGCTGCTGTTCCGAGAGTTGACCCGGCTGCTGCTCGCCACCGCCGCCACCACCGCCGCCCCCCTGCTGCGGCGCCTGGTCCGCCTGGCGGAACGAACGGTCGAAGGGTCGGATCGTCAGGAAGTAGATGTCGCTGGTCGCCGTGCGCCGCGTACCGGCGGCGTTGTTGTCCGTTGCCCGCGCGTAGTAGGAAACCAGGTCACCCGGCTTGAGATCCAGCTCTTCGAGGAAGAACGTGTGGCCGGCCACCGCTTCGCGCAGACCCTGCGCGGTGTTCAGCAGCTCGATGGTCTTTTCCGGACCGCCGTTCACCGAGTAGACGAGATCCAGCTTCGCGACGCCGTAATCGTCTTCCGCTCGTGCCTCGACGAACACTTCCTCGATGGGCGATACGCGCGTGTCGCGGCCGGGCTTGTTGAACGAGACGACGGGTGGCATGTCCTCGAGAATCTCGATGGTGTACTGCGGTGACGCCTTGTGCGCCTTGCCGTCCGGCCCGTTCATCTCGATGTGATAGAAGCCATCGGCATCGACCTTCATCTGACCGACCAGCACGCCGGCATCGTTCACGGTCATGTCCGCGGGCTGACCCGCATCCCGCACGATGCGCGCGCCCGCAACCGGCAATGTGGGCGTGGCGAACACCTTGACCGTCGTCCCGCGCAGCACGGCAATGTCGCCGCCATCCTCGATGATCTGCGGCGAGAGACCGGTATACGCGGGGAAATGGTACTCGAGGCGGAGACTCTTCACGTACGGGATTTCCGCGACTGTGATGCGGAAAACCGGGGATCGGATGCCGTTCGATTCAATGTAGTAGTCGGTGTCGCGGTCGAGCGCGAACAGCAGCAGCTCGAAGGCGCCGGAATCCGAGACGGTCATGGGCAGCCGCTGGAAACCGGAATCTGCGCTCGTGCTCATCACGATTTCCGCCTGGTCCGAGGCGAAGCCCTGGAGTTTCGCCGTGACCGGCTGGTCCGCGCCGCGCGGAATCGTGACGTTGCCGGGCGTGACCTCAATGGCGTAGGGGCTGGCTTCGGCCGGGCTGGCGAACGGATTGATCAGCGTGCGCGCACCCAGCTTCAGGAAGCCGGGACTCAGCACGAGTGCGGCTATGCCGAGGGCCGCGGCGCCGCCGAGCGCGGTACCGAACCGCTGGATCGCACGACGATCGATGGCGCGGCCGTCATCGATGGCGTGGCACCGCGAAACGGCCTCCTCGATCGTGCGGCGGGCCAGTGCGGGCGAGAAGCTCTTCGCCTCGGCCGAGGCCGGATCGCCGATGGACATCGCGCTGAGCACACTCGCCTGCAGCGATGGCTCGTGCTCCTCCAGGTACAGGGCAATCGCTTCATCCGGGACGCGACGCAGAAGTGGCCGGATCAGGTACCGGACCGCGAGCACGATCACCGTGAGATACGTCAGCACGCGGAACGCGATGACGGCCGCTGGCGTGAAGCCGAACCGCTCGAGGCCCCAGGCCGAGACGATCAGCGCGATAACGCCCGCGACCGCAACCGTCGCCAGGCCGCGCAGCGCGATCTTCATGCGCCAGCGTGCGCGGACATCCGCGATGATGGTCATGAGCTGCGCCGAAGCGCTCGACGATAACACGGACCGGTTGATCATGAGGTACCTCGTTACCGGGCCAGCCGGCGACGCGATTGACGGTTACCCAGGACCGTCTCCGTCACCAGCACAATGAATGCGACCATCAACAGATACCACCACAGACTCTGCGTTCGTTCACGGTCGGCCGGCCGGAGCTGCGTCTGGCCGGCGGTCCGCTCCACGTTCTCGCCTGGCTCGAGCGCCGTGACCAGCTCGGCCGGTTCCATCGACGCCAGCTCCGCCTCCGCAAGGTCGACATTGACCGCGACAATGCGGCCTGTACCGCTCTCGCTGCGAACTTCGTAGAAGCCGCGCTGCTCTGTACGCAGCAGGCCGGTATCAATTTCTATGCGATCGCCGTTCGGGGCCAGCGCGATCAGGTCGCGTGCGGCCCGGGGCGCCCGCCTGGCCGCGCTGTCGGCTGCGGAAACCGCAGCGCCGGCCGTCACATCGATCACCTGGCCCACGGTAAACCACGGGCTCGGCTCGACGTAGCCCGCCGCGTGCAGCACGAGCTGATGGGCCATCGGTAGAAAGATCGGCTGCACGGGCAGGTCGTTCCAGAAATTGTCCATCGAGCTGGTCCAGATCAGGATCCGGCCCGAGCCCATGGGCTTCTCGATGAGGGCGGCCGCGCCGTCGTCGAAACGGGCACGGACCAGCGCCGTGCTGTCGGCCTGGACCGGGCGGTATCGGAAGAATCGGGGCGCGGCCAGGTCGCCGCTGCGCGGCGCGCGAAACACCTCGAAGACGGCATGGCCGTAATCGATGTAGCCGAGGGCGCCGCCCGGGTGGTCCCGGTCCACGACCTGACCGATCGGGCCGGGCACGAGATCCGCCGCGGCCGTCCAGTTCGCGCGCGGCCCCGCAATCAGCACCAGGCCGCCGCCTTCTTCGACAAAGCTGCGCAGCCGCCGGCCCGTCTCGCCCGGCGGGAACGTCGCATCGTTCCAGAGCACCACGGCGCGGCTCGAAAGGTCCGCGGGCCGAACGGCATCCGCCCGCTTGACCTCCACGCGGTAGCGCGGCCGCTCGCTGATCGACAGTGCGCGCTCGAGGTAGAGACTCGAGCGCGGTGCGCCGCCGTCCGCGATCAACACGTTCACGGCCTGGCCGGGTGAAAGCAGGAAATGGAACCGGTCATCCGCTGGAAGCGCATCCGAGGCGACGCGCACCACGCCGCGCAGGTTCTCTTCCGCCAGCGTGAACGCCGCAAAGACGACGGACGCGACATCGTTCGCTTTCACGTTGACACGCTTCGTCTCGAGCTCGCGACCGTTCAGCTCCAGCGTCACGGCCGCATCCGTCACCGGATCCACACCCGTATTGATGATGCGGGCCGTCGCCGTGATGCGTTCGCGGCCGCCCTGCTCTTCGCGACGGAACGTGACTTCTCCCACGGCCAGGTCCGCGGTAGCGCCGTCCGCCACACTGATCGGCGTGATCTCCGTGCCGCCCGGCAGCTGCACGCCCTCGCCGCCATCCCAGCCGGTGCGCTGGAAATCGCTGATGAGGATGACCTCGCGCCGCGGCTTGTCCGACGTTTCGAGGATGCCCTGCGCCAGCTTGAGGCCGGGACCGTAACGCGTCACGCCCGAACCGGGTGTCGCACCCTGCAGCGCGGCCTTCAGCCGCGCGTGATCGCCCGTCGGCTGGTTCGCCGCGACTGCGCCGCCGTCGAAGAAGATGATCGTGCCGCGATCGTCCGGGCCCAGCCCATCGACGGCCGCGTTGGCGGCCGTCATCGCGCGGTCCCAGCGCCCGGTGTAACCCATGCTGTACGAGCGGTCCACGAGGATCGCGACTTCCCTCGCCGTCGCCAGCGGACTGTCCGCATTGAGCGTGCCTTCGTACAGCGGCCGCGCGAACGCCGCCACCACCAGGAACACGGCCGCGCTCCGCAGCAGGAACAACGCCCAGTTGCGGATTTTCCGACGCCGCGTCGACTTGTACGGCACCTGGTTCAGAAACATCAGCGAAGGGAACCGCACCGCATCCTTACGCTCCTTCTGGATGAGGTGCACCATCACCGGGATCGCCAGCACGGCCAGGGCCGCGAGAAACGCAGGAGCCAGGAACGCGAAAGGCATCAGCGCGTCTTCATCAGCCGGACGCGATTCGACAGATACTGGAACAGCGCGTAGTCCAGCGGCGTCGCCGTGTCGAACATCGCGTAGTCGATGCGGTCGTTGGAGAACTGCTTGCCCAGATCCGCCACGTGCGCCAGCACCAGCTCGCGGTACTTGTCGCGCTGCGTCTGCGGCACGATCGGAATCCGCTCGCCCGTCTCCAGATCCTCGAAGTTGCCCGCCTCCTCGTACGGAAAATCGACTTCCGCCGGATCCAGTACGTGAAACACGATGACGTCGTTGCCGCGGTAGCGCAGCGGCTTGATCGCCTCCAGCACCTGTTCCACCGGCTCATAGAAATCGGAGATCAGGACCAGAATGCCGCGCCGCGTCAGCGTGCCGGCTATACTGTTCATGGCGGGGCCGAGCGCGCCCGAACGTTGCGGCTTGATGCGGTCGATCGTGTGCAGCACCACGTTCATGTGCTTGGCCGAGCAGGGCACGTAGTCGACCAGCGCCTGGTCGAACGTCATCATGCCGACGCGGTCCCGCTGCTGATTCGAGAAATAAGCCAAGGATGCGGCGAGGAATCGGGCGTAGTCCAGCTTGCTGATGCCCTTCATGCCGAAGTCCATCGACTTCGAAATGTCGAGCGCGACCGTGAAGTTTGCGTTGGTGTCCGCCTCGTACTCCTTCACGTAGTAGCGGTCCGTCCGTGCGTACAGACGCCAGTCGATGCGGCGGATGTCATCGCCCGGCATGTACGCGCGGTGCTCGGCAAAGTCGAGCGAAAGCCCGAGGTACGGAGATTTGTGCAGCCCGTTGATGAAGCCGTCCACCACGAACTTGGCGACCATCTCGAGATTGTCGATCCTGGCGAGGACGCGCGGATCGACAAAGCTCGCGCCCGGCACCGTGCCCTGGTGGTGATGCGAAACCCTCATCCGTTCCCCTTCCCTGCCGTTGCGCCGGCTTACAGACCGGAACGCGGCAGCGGTACGGCCTCGAGCAGCTGATCGACCAGCGAGTCCGTCGTGACACGCTCGGACTCCGCGTGGAAGTTCGTCAGGATGCGGTGGCGCATCACGGGGTGCGCCAGTGCGCGAATGTCCTCGAATGTCACGTGGTAGCGGCCGCTCATCAGCGCCCGCGCCTTGCCGCCCAGCGCCAGGTACTGCGCGGCTCGAACGCTCGCGCCATACGCGATCCACTTGCGGACGAACTCCGGGCCGTTCGGCGCCGGCCGCGACGTGCGCACCAGTGTGACCGCGTACTTCAGCACGACATCGGAAATCGGCACGCGACGCACCAGCCGCTGGAACGCGACCAGGTCCTGGCCCGTGACCGCGTGCTCGAACTTCGGATCCTGAATCGCCGTCGTCGTGCGAACGACCTCCATCTCCTCGTCTTCCGGCAGGTGCTCGATGTTGATCTGGAACATGAACCGGTCGAGCTGCGCTTCCGGCAGCGGGTACGTGCCCTCCAGTTCGATCGGGTTCTGCGTCGCAAACACATGGAACGGCTCATCCAGCGCATACGTCCGGCCCTGGATGGTCACGCGATGCTCCTGCATCGCCTCGAGCAGCGCAGACTGCGTCTTGGGCGGTGTCCGGTTGATTTCATCCGCCAGCAGCACGTTGCAGAAGACGGGGCCCGGCGCAAAGACCATCTGGCGCCGGCCCGTCGCGTGGTCTTCCTGGATGATGTCCGTGCCCGTGATGTCCGAAGGCATCAGGTCCGGCGTGAACTGGATGCGCGAGAACTTCAACTGGACCACGCGCGCCAGCGTGTGCACCAGCAGCGTCTTCGCCAGACCCGGCACGCCGATGATGAGCGAGTTGCCGCCCACGAACAGCGTGTAGAGCATGTGCTCGATGACATCCTGCTGCCCGACAATGAGCTTGTGCAGCTCGCTGCGGATGCCGTCCGCTCCTCGCTTCAACCGGTCGGCCAGCGCAATGTCATCGGCGCTCTCGAGCGCCGCCTGCTCCGGAGCCGCCACTGTCGTCTCTCTTGCCGTGAATGCCACGCTGCCTCCGTCCCGTGTTCAGTGCGTCATTGAGTAGATGACAATGTTCACGCCCACCTTGTACGCTTCATTGGACAGGTCGATGGGGAACCAGCCCGTGTCCGAATACTCCCAGTGCTCGCCCAGGTCCACGTTCGGATTCGCAATCGCGATCATCCGCTTCGTCTTGTCGTTGTCGACAAACAGGCCGTAGAACTGGCCGACGCCGTAGTTCAGCGGGTCTGCATTGCGCAGAATCGCATCGAGATTGATCTCGAAGAACGACTGGAACACCGGCTCCGTCCCATCGAGCAGGATCCAGTCCAGCTCGGGCATGACCACTTTCATGTTCGCGGCCAGCGTGTACATGTGGTCGCCACGCATGTCATCGAACATGACGAAGCCGCCCTTCTGCAGGTATTTGCGCAGGGCTTCGGCTTCCTCCTGCGTCACATCCCACTCGCCGGCCTCCGAGACGTAGGCCAGCGGGAACTGCGAGAGGCGTGGGTCCTCGAAGTGCAGGATGTTGCCGCCGTAGTCCGCGAGCAGCGTGTTCACATAGGTGAGCTCGGCGAGGATCTTCGAGAAGTTGATTTCGGCGGAGGGATAGTCGTGCGACCAGCCGGGCCCGCCGTTGCCGATGCGGCCGCCGCCCCGGCCGAAGCGGCCGTAGCCGCGGAACCCGCCGTTCGTCCAGATGCGGGCGAACGTCCACTTGCCCGTGTACGGGTAGTAGGGCAGATCCTGCACGGAGAACCAGCCGGGCGGCGGGTCGGCCGGCCGGTCCACCCGCCGGTTCCCGCTAACCGCAAAGTCAGCAGTAGCGACGGTCGGCAGGCTCGCGACAGCCGCCGTGCTGGCGCTGGCAAGAGCGAGGCCGAGCAGCGAGGCCAGCTTCATGGCCGGGGCTCCGGGCTTCTCGAGCTGCGCAGGCGGAGCAGCAGGTCCTGCGCCTTCTCGAAGTTCGGCGCAATCTCGAGTGCGCGCACGACTTCGCGGCGGGCCGCAACGTTATCACCCGCGTCGACGTACGCGAGCGCGAGCTGGTAGCGGGCCTCGGCGCGGTCCACCGGATTGAGCGCGACGAGCGCGCGCCGTGCGCGAACCACGCCCATCCGGTCGCCGGCGGCCTCGTGCAGTGCCGCGAGTTTCTGGTGCAGCGAGGCCTCGTACGGCCAGATCCAGAAAGCGCGGTCGAGCGCGGCCGCCGCGCCTCGCGCATCCCCCTTCGCCTCGAGCAGCTTCGACAGCTCGACATTCGCGTCGTAGTCGCTCTCGTCGATCGCGACAATCGACTGCAGCGCCTGCACTGCGGACGTCGTGTCATTCGCGCGGAGCGCTATACCGGCCAGCTCATGGTACGGGCTGCCCGGCCCGGCGTACTGCGGGAACAGGTCGCGCGCGCGCACGAAGTACGTCTTCGCCCCCTCATCCTTGCTCTCGGAGACCAGCTCGCGGCCGCGCCCGAGCTGCTGGAGGAAGTCGCCCTCGCGCGGCGGGCCAATGCGCGTGCTGAGGATGCGGCCGACCGGGCCGTCCCGCTCGCGTGGCGCATCCATGGCTTCGAGCTGCGGCCGGTACTTCTGCTTGAACCACTCGTCGAACCGCTTGTCGAACGCTTCGATGTCTTCACCCAGCACATCGCGGAACACCTGCGCATCGAGCTTGCCTTCGCCATAGGCGCGGAGCATGCCGAGGATGGCGTCGAAGCCGCGCTGCTGCTCGATCATTTCGGCGACGAGCGAAGCCTGGTAGTACGAGAAGACGACCTGCTCCCGGTACTTCGGCCGGACAAAGCCCTGCGAGAGCCGGCTCACGGGCAGGACGTCGCCCCGTTCGTACGCGATGATGAACTGCGGCACCAGGTCATCGCCCCAGCCGGTGCGGGCCCGGCGCTCCTCGAGCACGGACAGGCCTTCGGTCAGCCAGCGCGGCACGCGATGCTTCGACACGCCGAGCGTGATGGTGTGCGCGATCTCGTGCCACAGAGTGGAGCCCAGATTGAAGTCGCCGCGCTCGCGCGCGCTGGGCGCATCGAGCGCGAGCACATTGCCGAAGCAGACGCCGAGCGCACCGAGCCCGGCCAGGCCGACGGTGCGCACCGAGAAGTCGACGTGGCGCGGGTAGACCTCGATCTTGACGGGAACCGTGGGCGAGAAGCGGTAGCGCGCGGCCAGCTTGTCGTAGGCTTCTTCGGCCAGCTCACCGAGCGCCGGGCCGATCAGGTCCGCCTCGCTCTTGTGCAGCATCATCTCGAAGCGGGCCGACTTGACCGTGGTGTAGTCGCCGAACGTGTCGAGCAGGTCGAGCGTGTTCTTGATCCACGGATTGTAGGGATCACCTTCGAACGAGACCTCGAGATTGCGGCGGGCTTCGTCGGT
>Ga0187892_10004927_pt1 | contig 21718 bp, 19 predicted proteins | sample MA1701073metaG_FD_139345 | JGI IMG/M metagenome (GOLD analysis project Ga0187892, IMG submission 139345) | Bio-ooze microbial communities from a basaltic lava cave in the Kipuka Kanohina Cave System on the Island of Hawaii, USA - MA170107-3 metaG ... | reverse complement strand
GAAAAACCCTCCGTCCACCCTTCGACAAGCTCAGGGCGAACGGAGGGGCTCCCGGAATCGGTGAGCATTGCCCGTTTGTGCTGAGCCTGTCGAAGCACGGTTTCGCTTTTGTGAACAGCCTCTCAGGAATTTATCAACAGCTTCTGACGACTTCGCAAGGTTTCACTGTGAGCGTGGACAGGGCAGTTCGCTCCCAGAGGACCCGCGGGGGGGTTCTCGTCAATGCGAGAACAAGAAGTGATGTACGTCGTTGGCTGGCTGTGCGTTTGACAGTGCTGGCCCATCCTTGTTAAAAGCACACCAGAACACACTCAGGAGGAAGTTATGCACGTAGGATATGGAGCCGTTTTTCAAAACCCCAACAATCAACTGTCCGACCGCGAGGTCTGGCGCAACGAGATTCGTCTGGCCGAGATGGCGGAACCCCTGGGATTCGATTCGATCTGGGGGATCGAGCACCATTTTGACGATTACACCATGTGCCCCGAACCGGTGCAGTTCCTGACCTACATGGCGGGGCGGACCCAGAAGGCGAAGCTCGGCTCGATGGTGATCGTGTTACCGTGGCATGATCCGATTCGCGTCGCCGAGCAGGTCTCGCTGCTCGACCATGTCTCTAATGGCCGCTTTATTTTAGGTATTGGCCGTGGGCTGGCACGCATAGAATATGAAGGGTTCCGGATCGATCAAAATGAAGGCCGCAGTCGGTTTGTTGAGTACGCTGAACTGATCCTCGAAGCCTTAGAGAAAGGCTACATGGAAGGGGGATTGCATACCAAACAACCGCGTCGTGAAATCCGTCCGTTCCCGTTCAAATCATTTCGAGGTCGCTCGTACGCAGCCGCAGTCTCGCCGGATTCGTCACCAATCATGGCCAAGCTTGGAGTTGGGTTACTGGTCATCCCACAAAAACCGTGGGAGGCAGTGAAGAAGGATTTTGAGGTGTATCACAACGCATGGCGTCAATATCACGGCAACACCCCCGCCCCGAAGCCCCTCAGCGGTGGGTTCGTGTTTGTCGATGAAAACAAAGAGCGTGCAGAAGAGATGGCGATGAAGTGGATGGGGGCAAATTACAAGACCGTCATCAAGCACTATGAAATGACCTCAGAGAAGTTTGGCACGCATAAGAGCTATGAGTTTTACAACCAGATCACTAAGTTTATCGGCAAACATGGGATGGACACGGCGGCACTGGACTTCGCGAAGCTGATGCCGTGGGGCACGCCGGATCAGGTACTTGAAAAGCTGGCGACGATTCGCGATATGATCGACGCCAATGGGTTCATGCTGAACTTCAGCTATGCCGGTATGCCGTTTGATGACGTCGAGCGGAGTCTCAAACTGTTTGCCAAGAGCGTGTTGCCTGAGGTGAAGAAGTGGCAGACCGAGCCACTCAAGGACCCAGCAGAGTTCGACGCGCGACAGTACATCGCGGCGTGATCTCCAAAGAGTCCGGCCTGGCGTCCTCCCTCGGATAACAAAACCAGGCTTGTCATTCTGAACGGAGCGAAGAATCTTTTTGAGGGACCCTTCACTTCGTTCAGGGTGACATATCCGAGGTGCCACTCTTATACCGCTGCCAAATCAGGAGGTACGCATGTCCGAAATTCTCTGTTCTCTTACGAATGGTATCGCAACCGTCACACTGAATCGACCGGAGAAACGCAACGCACTCAACAGTATTATTCTTGACGGGCTGACCCAGACGTTCGCCCAACTTGAAACCAACCCTGCCGTCCGCGTCGTCGTCATTCGGGGTGAGGGGAAAGCGTTCTGCTCCGGTCTGGATTTGCGTGAACTCAGCTCTCGTCAACATGGCGATGCCGACCCAGAATCTGGCGTCACCAAAGTGTTCCAGCAAATTGAACGCTCACGCCATCCCACGATCGCAATGGTCCAGGGAGACGCTCTCGCCGGAGGCTGCGAGCTGGCGTTGCATTGTGACTTGCGCGTCGCGTCCGAGGCGGCTCGCTTTGGCATGCCGCTGGCTCGCCTGGGCTTGATCGTGCCCTTTCCGCTGGGACAGAAACTGGTCGAAATCGTGGGACCAGCTTTTACCAAACAGATTCTGTTCACCGGGCACCCAATTGATGCGAAACGTGCTTATGAAATTGGCATGATTCATCAGCTTGTTCCTGCAAGTGAGTTGGAAAGCGCCACGATGACGCTTGCGCAGACCATTGCTGACAACGCCCCGCTCTCACTTGCAGGGATGAAGAAAACGATTCTCCAGGCTATCTCACTCCGTGAGAGTATCCCATACCAAGACCTGCACGAGATCGTGAACCAAGCCCGCAAAAGTGCCGATGCCAAAGAAGGGGTGGCGGCAATGTTGGAGAAACGCAAACCGGTCTTCCGTGGCGAATAATGATGTCACCCGCAGTCCGGACCACTGTGTATGTGGTTTTCGTGCTTGGCCTGCTGCTTCTGTATCTCCCCTGGCAATTGCTCCGGACGGAAAAGGAGATTGCGGAATCGCTTAACCCGCTGATGACCTACAGCGGTGGTTTGCTCTTTCTGGCTGGAGCTGCGCTGACATTTTCGGGTGCGTACTATCTGGTGCGACGCGGCGAAGGCACGCCGCTGCTTTTCGATCCTCCCCATCGCCTCGTCGTCGCCGGACCATACGCGCACCTGCAACATCCGATGCTGTTGGGGGTTTTGCTCATGGTCTGTGGAGAAGCCTTGTGGGCGCAATCGCTGACACTTGGTCTGTATGCATTGATATTGATCATCCTGGCCAACCTGTACGTGGTCTACCTCGAAGAGCCGGGCTTGGCAAAGCGCTTTGGGGCCGATTACCGTGCCTACCAAACTGCGGTTCCGCGTTGGTTTCCTTTCCTCCGTCGACGCGCTACAACACCGCCTGAGTAACGTTCGTACAACATCAAGATCAAGGGAGGGAGTATTATGCGCTTTGGTGTGCATCTCATCGCTGGTGGAAAAATGATCGAGGGAGAAAAAATTGCCCGTGTCGCTCGGCGTGCGGAAGAACTGGGATACGATTCGTTGTGGGTGAGTGATCACATCATCTTCCCAACAGAACTCCGCTCGCCCTATCCGTATTCCCCAGACGGGAAGCTGCCGCTCGATCCGACCAATCCCCTGCTCGAGCCGTTTACCGTCTTGAGTTACGCCGCGGCAGTCACCAAAACCATCAAACTGGGGACAAGCGTTATTATCGTTCCCTACCGTGACCCTATCGTCACCGCAAAAATTGTGTCGTCGTTAGATGTATTGTCTGGTGGCCGCTTCATTTTTGGAGTCGGCGTCGGCTGGTTGGATGAGGAGTTCCGTGTCTTGCGGCAAAATATGAAAGACCGAGGAATGCAGACACGCGAGGCCTTGTTAGCGATGAAAGCCTGTTGGACGCAAGAAGATCCAGAGTTTCATGGCAAATTCTTTGATTTCTCAGGAATTAAATTCGCGCCGAAGCCGCGGCAAAAACCCCATCCTCCCATCTGGTTTGGGGGCAACTCACAACCAGCCTTGAAACGTGCAGTCGCCTTGGGAGAGGGTTGGCATGCGGTCTGGGAAACTCCCGAAGAAGTGGCCGAAAAAGTAGTCACTCTGCATGATCTTTGCACAAAAGCAGGGAAGAATTTTGCGGATTTCGCTCTGACCATCAACGTCAACAATAAAGTCCCTTACACAATAGAGAACGTCAAAAAGTACGAAGCCGCCGGTATCAGCATGATGTTTATTCCGCGCTCTTTCCAGGCTGATGTCGATGGCATTGTCGAAAACATGGAAACCTTTGCCAAAGACATTAAAGATCCTTTAGACAAAGGGCGGTAATCGCATTGAGATTCCCCCTCACCCAGACCCTTCTCGCAGCCGGGAGAGGAAACCTGAAAACGCCATCCCTAAAGTTCCCGATAGCAGGCCAGTTTGACAGCACCCTGCCTTTTCTTCAGTTATGAGGTCAACCTCAACAAACGTCGTCTGGGAGGACCACCTATGCGGCGCATAGCCATTGTTGGATCAGGGCAAGCCGGTCTCCAACTTGCTTTTGGTTTGTTAGCCCACGGCTACCAAGTCACCTTGTATTCAGACCGGACGCCTGACCAATGGCTCAACCATAGCCGCCCCAATGGGACGGCGTTTCTGTTTGACCGTGCACTCCAATACGAGCGCGACCTCGGTATGAATCCGTGGGAAGGCCAAGCCCCACACGGTGAGGGCATTCATCTGACCTTCATGCCGGAAGTCGACAAGATATTACTCACGATGCAAGGTCGTTTGGCACAGTATGGTCAAGCCATCGACCAGCGCCTGAAGTTTTCGCATTGGTTGAGTGAGCTTGAGCAGCGCGGTGGTCGCTTGGTGATTCAGAGCGTCACTCGTGATGATCTTGAGGAATTGACCAGAGTCCACGATCTTGTCATCATCGCCGCTGGCAAAGGCGACCTCACCGGACAGCTCTTCGCCCGAGATGCGGAAAGAAGCCTCTACGACAAGCCCCAACGCAACCTGGCCTTAATCACCGTCACTAACACAAAGTCATGGTCGGAGATTCCGTTCCACCCGATTAAATTCACCTTCATCGCTCCAGTGGGAGAAATGTTCTGGGTCCCGTTCTACGATAAGTCACAAGTAGCGAGTTACAGCATTGTGTTTGAAGCGAAAGCCGGTGGGCGAATGGATCGTTTCGGCAACGTCAGAAGTGGTCAGGAAGCCGTCGCAATGGCCAAAGAGGTCATCTATGATCTTTCTCCGTGGGATTACGAACATGTCAAAGATGCGGTCCTCACCGACGAGCTGGCATGGCTCACCGGACGCTTTGCCCCAACGGTAAGAAAGCCGGTTGGTCACTTGCCCTCTGGAAGAGTCGTCATGGCACTCGGCGACACGGCCATTACCTACGATCCGATTGTTGCTCAAGGCGCGAACAGCGCAGCAAAAATGGCCCATCATGTTCTTCAGCGCATCCTTACGCATGGCCAGAACCCATTCGATGCCGACTGGATGGGCGCGGTGTTCGAGGAGTATTGGGAAGCGGATGCGAAATATATGTATGCCTTCACCCGTGCGCTCCTGGAACCAATCACCCCAGCCGCCGCTGAAGTCTTGAGAGCCGGAGCAAAGACTCCAGCTATTGCTGATGCCTTCTACTCAAATTTCGACAACCCACGAGACTATTGGCCGTGGCTGATTGATCTGGAAGAAGCAAAAAAATGGATTGAGGCGCAGAGGGGGTGGTGAGAAGAATCCATTTTGAAATGTTGATGAGAAAACTCTATGACAACTGCGCGACCGCGGGCGATAGAACCCGATCCGTTTCGCCCTTATCTCGACGCTAGTGGACCGGAGCGGATTTTCTCTTTTTATGATCCGACCTCCCAAATGCGAGCGGTCCTGGTAATTGATACAACGGCTTTCGGTATCAGCGCAGGTGGCGTCCGCATGTTACCCGATCTCTCACTGTCAGAAATGGTTCGTCTTGCACGCGCCATGACCTACAAGTACTTGATGCTTGAGGTCCACTGCGGCGGTGCCAAAGCTGGGGTGTGGTACGACCCAGCAACGCAAGACCGGAGCGCCGTGTGGAGCGCTTTTCTCCACACCCTTCGACCTTTCGTAGAAAAGCGCATGTACTTACCCGGAACCGACATGGGAACCACTGAGGAAGACTTCCAGCCTTTGTATGCCGACGGCACCCGCCATCGGTCTGGTGGCCTCTTGAAGCAAGTTGTCGATGGTCTTCCGCTCGAAGACCAGTTGACCGGGTTTGGTGTGGTCGAATCTGCTCATGCAGCCGCTGAATTCTTTGATATTCCTGTCAACAGCGCAACTGTTGCCATTGAAGGCTTCGGGAAGGTGGGCGGTGGAGCTGCGCGGTTCTTTGTGCGGTCAGGCGCACAAGTCGTCGCTGTTTCTACTATTGTAGGGACCCGCTACGATCCTCACGGGTTAGATGTCGAGCAGTTGTTCGCCCTCCGGCGTGAGCATGGAGATCAGTCGGTTCGTCACTATCCACGTGGAAAGTTTCTCTCTCCGCACAAACTGTTTACTCTTCCAGTTGATATTTTGATTCCGGGTGCTCGACCCGATGCAATCACGACCAAGAATGCCGAAAAGGTCCAAGCTAAACTCATCGTTCCCGGTGCAAACATTCCTTTTACCTTTGCGGTTGCCAATCGACTATCTGCACGGGGAGTCGGAGTCGTACCGGATTTTGTTGCCAATGGGGGCGGTGTACTCGCCGCTCTCGCAGACATCCAAGGTTTGGATGTTGAACAAGCTTTTCGTTCAGTGAGCGAACGTATTCGTGCGAATACCACTCTCGTCCTGAACCGGAATCGTGAGCGGCAATGCACACCGTGTGAAGCAGCGGTACAGATCTGTCAGGAACGCTGGCAGGAGAAAGCGCCTGCGGGTCGTATTTTGGTGTAAGTAGGGGCGAAGCATTTGTGGGTCAGGCTCCCCGTGGCGTTGGTCCCTACGAGACAAATGCTTCGCCCCTACTAAATGAGGGTTGTTAAATCGCCCGATACGCGGCAAAGGAAACTGTAGACGAGCGTGCTTTCGGGTCGGTAATCACGTTAATCACTGCTGGTTTTCCTGACTTGACGGCTCGCTCCAACGCTGGACGAATATCTTGTGGGCGATCAACATATTCGCCATACGCCCCGAAGACCTCCGCCATCTTGTCATAACGGCTGTAGCCTAGATCACGACCGGCATTCATAACACCTTGTCCCGCCCAGCCACCATTGTTGCTAATAACAATGATTGCCGGAATGTTGTGACGGACCATGGTGTCAATTTCCATGCCGTTCATGCCGAACGAGCCGTCGCCGCTGAGCACGATCACCTGCGTGTCTGGCTTTGCTACTTTGGCTCCCATGCCGAACGGCACCGCCACACCCATGCATCCGTTAGGTCCAGCGTTGACACGATGTCCTGGAGCATTGGTGGGAATCGATTGCCGTGCGAAGTTCAGAATCTCGTGTCCATCAACCACAATGATCGCATCACGATCCATGAAGTCGCGCACTTCCTTACAGAGCCGTAGCGGATGGATAGGAGTCTGGTCAGTATTCAGCAAGGCTTGCGACTTTTCCGTTGCGCGTTTGTCGTATCCACGCAGTGTATCAACCCACGCGAGTTCTTTGCGACCGTGGAACGCATCGCGCCCTTCTTTGATCAATTGTTGCAACACCATCTTGGCATCGCCCACGATACCCACATCAACCGGACGATTGCGGCCAATTTCTTCATCGCTAATATCGACTTGAATAATCTTCACATCCTCGGCCCAGCGCGGTGCCTGCCCAAAACCGATAATGAAGTTCATGCGAGTACCAACAACCAGCACGACATCCGCCTCTTTCCACGCCTGGTTGCGTGCACCTAAGAAGCTCAGGCGATGGTCTTCTTCAATCACCCCACGACCTTGCGGCGTGGTGTAGAACGGAATGCCGGAAAGTTCGACAAATTCTTTGAGTTCGGCCATCGCTTTGGACCAGAGGACTCCAGTCCCAGTGACAATCACCGGACGTTTGGCATCTTTCAGAATCGCAATGGCTTTCTTAACAAGATCAGGATCACCCGACATGCGTGGGACCGAATGGGGCATCTTCGGGAACGCGACAGTATTTTCTTCCACCTCGCGATACAGCACATCACCAGGGAGATCAATGTACACCGGCCCTGGTTGACCGCTCGTAGCAACGCGGAATGCCTTGTTGACAATTTCCGGAATGCGACGAACATCCATGACGCGTTCCGACCATTTCGTAATAGGCTTGAACATCCCCACTTGATCCATCTCTTGGAACGCGCCCATCCCAGCTTGAGACAACGCGCTGGCACCACCCAAAGCCACAACCGGAACGGCATCAAGGAAAGCATTGCCGACACCAGTAATAAGATTTGTTGCTCCTGGCCCTGAGGCGGCAAAACAGACCCCAGGTTTGCCAATCACGCGACTGTACGAATGTGCTGCCATCGCTGCGGCTTGTTCGTGACGGACATCAACTGACCGAAAACCGATTTCGATGCAACGCATCGCCACATCCACCATCGGTCCACCGGTGAGATAAAAAACGGTATCAACCCCTTCGTCCTTAAGTGAACGAACGACGAGATCATTGCCACTGGTCTTTGCCATACCTACACCCTCCTTATGTTTATGTACTGAGAAATGAGGAACCGGCGACTATTAGTGGCATACTAGGGAAAAGAATGCCAGAGGACAGGCAAGGCGAAAAGATGAAAAGGGGAAACGGTGAAAAGTAGCGTGCGCTGCGCGCACGAACGGTGGAGGGCGGTAAATCTGCTAACGAAATCCTCCCTGTCCCTCCTTTGACAAAGGAGGGAACCTAAAAGCCCCCTTTGCAAAAGGGGGCCGCGCGTAGCGCGGGGGGATTTTGGCAAGAGACAGCAAGAATAAGAGCATTCGCCAGCAGCATCTTATGAGTTCTGCTTGCTCCGCAAGAAGCAAAGGAGTACAGAGGTCGGAGAGGTCCGCCAAAACGACGCTTCCACCCTGATAGAGGTTCGCTTATAGGATTTCTAAATGACATGTGGAGTAACCTCCTTCGTGCGTCCTTCGACTTCGCTACGCTACGCTCAGGACGAGCGGTTCCTGTACCCGTTCGTGCTGAGCGTACCCCGGAGGGGGAAGTCGAAGCATGAACGGCGCACATACAAAGGCATTAGGAGAACTCTATGACCTACGATGAGGTGCTGACCCAGGTACTCGAGTTGCTCCAACGCGACCAGCGGGTTGCCTACCGGGTCTTGAAACGTCGCTTCGGGATCGATGATGCGTATGTGGATGACCTCAAGGCTGACCTCATCAAAGCCAAACGGCTGGCGATTGATGAGGATGGCGAGGTGCTTGTTTGGACAGGAAAGATCGGAGAGCGTGAAGCGAAGAGCGTAGAGCGAGAAAAACCGGCCCAGGAATCAAGCGTCGCTCCACGCTCCACGCTTTCCGCTCCACGTGCGGAGGCCGAACGTCGTCAGCTCACCGTGATGTTCATTGACCTGGTGGGGTCTACGACACTCTCGCAGCAGCTCGACCCTGAAGAGTATCATGCCCGCGTGGTGGCCTATCAAACCTCCTGTCACCAGGTCATCGCGCGCTACGACGGACATATCGCTCAATATCTGGGCGATGGCGTGCTGGTTTACTTTGGCTATCCCATTGCCCATGAAGAAGATGCCGTGCGCGCGGTGCGCAGCGGCCTGGAAATCGTCACAGCAGTCAGCCAGTTGGCGTATACGCCACTTTTACAGGTACGCATTGGCATTCACACCGGGCCGGTGGTGGTAGGCGAGATTGGTGCGGGAGAGCATACGGAGCGACTGGCCTTAGGGGAGACGCCTAACATCGCCGCTCGCATCCAAGGGCAAGCCGCGCCGGATACAGTGTTCATCAGCGCCACCACCTATCGCCTGGTCGAGGGTCTGTTTGAATGTGAGAGCCGTGGAGAAACAGAACTCAAAGGAGTCTCAACTCCTCTCACTCTCCATCGCGTTTTTAAGACAGGGGAAGCCCAGAGTCGATTTCAAGTGGTCGCACGCCGAGGGCTCATCCCTCTTATTGGCCGCGAACATGAGTTTGGCCTGTTGCGCGAGCGCTGGGGGCGGGTGAAAGATGGAGAAGGCCAAGCAGTCTTACTCAGCGGCGAGCCAGGGATTGGCAAATCACGATTAGTGGAGGCACTGAAGGAAACTGTCGAACAGGAAGGAGCACGCTGTCTGGAGTTGCGCTGCTCGCCCTATCATCAGAACAGTGCCCTCTACCCGGTGATTGAGCATCTGCAACGCATCTTGCAATTTCAGCAGACCGATTCCTCCGAGCAGAAGCTGGAGAAGTTGGAGCAGATGCTATCGCGCTCTCGCCTGGACCTGCAAAAGACGGTGCCTTTATTGGCCTCCTTGTTGTCGCTTCCCGCTCCACGCTCCCCGCTCCCCGCTTTGAGTCCGCAGAAGCAGAAAGAGAAGACGCAGGAAGTGCTCGTGGCGTGGTTGTGTGAAGAGGCCAGGCAGCAGGCGGTGACCTATGCGTGGGAAGACCTGCATTGGGCTGACCCTTCGACCCTGGAATTGCTCACGCTCTTTTTGGCCCAAGTGCCGACAACGCGGCTGCTGGCGGTGTTAACATTTCGACCGGAGTTTACGCCCCCCTGGGGCACCCATTCCTATCTCAGTCAGTTGACGCTCAGTCGGCTGGGACAGACCCAGGTGGAAGTGATGGTGAATAAGGTCACAGGCGGTAAAGCACTACCAAAAGAGGTTGTGCGGCAGATTGCGAGCAAGACCGATGGGGTACCGTTGTTTGTAGAGGAGCTAACCAAGATGGTAGTGGAATCGGACTTAGTCAAAGAGATCGATGGGTACTATGAGCTAAGCGGTCCGCTACCCCCGTTGGCTATCCCTTCTACCTTGCAAGACTCGCTCATGGCGCGTTTGGACCGCCTGGCCACCGTGCGAGAAATCGCCCAGGTGGGAGCCACGATCGGGCGTGAATTCAATTATGCTTTACTTCGTGCGGTCTCTCCGTTGAACGAGGAAGCACTACAACAAGGGTTACGGCAGTTAGTGGAGGCCGAACTCGTGTTCCAGAGTGGCGTGCCGCCGCAAGCACGGTATCTCTTCAAACATGCACTCGTGCAAGATACGGCCTATCAGTCGTTGCTCAAGAGCCGCCGCCACCAGCTGCATCGCCAAGTTGCGCAGGTGTTAGTGGAACAGTTTGTCGAGACCGTCGAGAGCCAACCCGAGTTAGTCGCGCATCACTACACCGAAGCTGGGCTCAGCGCGCAGGCGATTCCCTACTGGCAACAGGCCGGTGAACGCGCCAACCAACGCTCGGCCAATATGGAGGCGATCAACCACCTCACCAAGGGACTCGAGTTACTGAAAGGCCTACCAGACACACCCGAACGCGCTCAGCAAGAACTGATGCTGCAAATCGCTCTGGGTACACCGCTGATGGCCACCAAGGGTTATACTGCTCCGGAAGTGGAACAAGCCTGGACCCGGACGCGGGAGCTGTGCCGACGGGTGGGGGAAACCCCGCAGCTCTACTGGGTGCTAGGGGGACTCAGTGGATTTTATCAAATGCGAGGGGAGATGCAGCCCGCGCGCGAGCTGGCCGAGCAGTGTCTCCGCCTGGCCCAGAGTACGCATAGCTCGACCCCCCTTATATGGGCTCACAACCAACTGGGGCAGACCTTGTTCTTTTTAGGAGAGTTTTCTCTCGCCCACGACCACATGAGGCAGGGCATTGCCCTCTACAATCCACAAGAACACAGTCCTCTTGTCTCCGGTACCATCCCGCAGGACCCTGGAGTGTCATGTCTATGCTATGCGGCCTTTGCCCTATGGCATCTTGGTTATCCGGACCAAGCCCTGAAGAAGGCTCAAGAGACTCTGACCCTAGCCCAGGAACTGTCTCACCCCTACAGTTTGGCCTATGCTCTGTACTGTGCTGCCTTCCTCCATCAATTCCGTCGGGAGATTCCAGTAGCCCAAGAGTGGGCAGATAGGATCATTACCCTCTCGACCGAGCAGGGATTTCCACTCTGGTTGGTGCTAGGAACTTTGTCTCGAGGCTGGGCACTGGCCGAGCAAGGACAGATAGAGGAGGGACTCGTGCAGTTACGCCAGGGCTTGGCTACCTGTGGAGCTATGGGAGAGTTACCTCGGTCATCTTTTCTTGTCGTACTGGCCGCAGCGTATGGGAAAGGAGGACAGGTAGAAGAAGGGCTGAGAGTGGTAGCCGAGGCGTTGACTTTCGTGGACAAAACTGGGACGCGCGCACGGGAGGCAGAGTTGTATCGGCTCCGCGGCGAGCTAACGCTCCAACAGTTCAAAATCCAAGGTCCAATGTCCAAAGTCGAAGAAGAGGCGGAGGGGTATTTTTTGAAAGCTATCGACATCGCATGCAAGCAGCAAGCAAAGTCCTGGGAACTCCGCGCCGCCACGAGTCTCGCGCGTCTCTGGCAACAACAGGGCAAGAAAGCTGAAGCTCACAAGCTGTTGTCGGAGGTCTACAACTGGTTCACTGAAGGGTTTGATACGAAGGATTTGCAAGAGGCGAAGGCGCTGGTAAAAGAATTGAGCCATTGAGTGATCGAATCATTGAGTGATTTCAGTTTTGTTTTCAATCACACAATCTCCCGATGATTAAATGCCCCAATGCCCCAATGCCCCAATGAACAAATGATTCACTGCCAAGATGGGACTCAGGATTTACACAACCCGGAGAGACCGCTATGACCTGCAGGTAGACCTGAGGAGAGCGACACATGAAGACCATTAGCAGTGTGAGCTTGCGGAAAGATCTTGGTGGAGTTCTTGCTGAGACGGAACATAGTAGTGAGGAGATGATTATTACTCGCTCTGGGAAACCAGTTGCGGTCCTTCTTGGCAGGGAGCGTTGGGAAGAAATTGAGTCGATCCTGGCGACCTGGGAGCAATTGCAAGACCCGGAAAACAAAACCAAACTGCGGGCCGCCAAGGCAGATCTGGCTGAGGGACGGATTCTCTCCCATGAGGAAATTGCTGCTCGTTACCTCCATCGTCGTAGTGCCTGATGCCTGACATCATCTGGTCTCTCACGGCGGAGCGGGATCTCAGCCGGATACCTGCCACCGTCCGCGAAGTTCTTATCGCTAGAGTAGAGGTGTTGCGAGAATACCCGCTCCTTGGGAAAGCCATGCAAGGTGAATGGCGGGCCTTTCGGCAGCTCGTCGTTTCTGGTTACGGCATCGTGTATCAGTTGCTTCCCGAGAACCGCGGAATTTTCATTTCTTATATCCGTTTTCCGCGGTCGCGGTAGACCACACTTTGCGTTGGCGGCTGTTTCCAATAACCTAAAGTCACTCACGAACTACTATCGTCTCGCCCGATACAAAGGCCAGACTCATCGCCACTGTATTGTAGGCATAGCCAACGCGCCCGAACGGATCGAGCAGCACTAGACCGCCTTCACCGTCAGTTCTTTTCTTGAGCAACTCAATCGCAGCCTTTGCTGCTTGCATAGGATCTTTGCCGCCACGCAAAAACTCAACAGCAGTGCGGGTCAGAGTCGTCCGAATAATCGCTTCTCCTTGACCAGTTGCCGAACTCGCACCAAGACTATCGTCGGCATACGTACCCGCACCGATGACTGGAGAATCGCCAATACGGCCTGCTTGTTTGTTGAAAACGCCACCAGTGGAAGTCGCAGCCGCAAGATGTCCGGCTTTATCGAAGGCCACGGCTCCGACGGTGCCAGGTTCACCTTTGGTCTGGGCAGCACGCCAGCGTTGCCATTGCCGCTCGGTCATGAGCTCTGCACGCGTCGCCACCGGAAAACCCTGCGCGCAAGCAAAGCGTTCGGCACCATCACTAACCAGAAAGGCATGTCGCCCGGTTTCCATGAGTTCTTTGGCCAAGAGGATGGGATTTCGCACCGTGCGCACGGCACCAACAGCACCAACTCGGAACGTCGTCCCTTCCATCACCGAAGCATCCATCTCGATCTCGCCGTCTTCGGTAAGGCATGAACCGACACCAGCATTGAAGGCGGGGTCGTTTTCTAGTTCAACTACCGCGCGCACAACGGCATCGAGTGCAGAACCACCTTGTTGCAGGATTGTCCAGGCCACGTCAAACGCACGGCGGAGGCCTTGCATGCGGGCTTCACGGAGACCAGGATCCTGCGCCCCGGCCCCGCCGTGGAGGATGAGGGAAGGAGTCATAGTAGCTATCAGCGATCAGCTGTCAGCTGTCAGCAAAAACAGGAAAAGCTGAAGGCTGAAAGCTGAGCGCTGACTGCTTTTTACAGATTCAGCGTCTGCGCCACGACTTCACGATGCGTGGGAGCGCTGCCGAAGGCCGCTTCTGAGGCAAGGCCACGACGGTAGAACAGATGCATGTCATGTTCCCAGGTGAAGCCGATACCACCATGCACCTGAATCGCTTCACTAGCGACCGTTTTACACATGTCACTGCAATACGCTTTTGCCATCGGCACGGCCTGGCGCGCTTCAGGCGTGTTCTCGTCCACCGTCCAGGCGGCATAGTAGGTCAACGACCGCGCGTTCTCGACCTGCACCATCATATCCACACATTTGTGTTTCACGGCCTGGAAGCTCCCGATAGGTTTGCCGAACTGCACCCGTTCTTTGGCATACGACACCGCGAGGTCAAGTGCTTTTTGCCCAGTGCCAACCATCTCCGCAGCGAGTCCGGCCATTGCTTGATCGAGCACCCGACGAAGGACCGACCAACCTTTGCCGACCTCACCGAGAACTTGTGCACGAGCAACGGCAACATCTTGAAACGCGACGTGACACTGCCGCCGCGTCATGTCCACCGTTTTGAGCTGGGTAATGGTCACTCCCGGAGCTTTGGCATCGACGAGAAAGAGCGTGATGCCATCTTCTCCGATGCTCCCCTGCCCTGTCCGGGCAGCAACAATGATCTGATCCGCAACATGCGCATCAGGGACAAACATCTTCTCACCAGACAAGGTAAAGTCGTTGCCCTTCGCTTTGGCCGCTAACGTCACACCAGCAGCATCATAGCGACCACTTTTCTCCGCCAGTGCCAGAGTCACAACGTGAGTGCCTTCTGCAATCTTTGGCAACAACGCTGCCTTCTGCACATCTGATCCACCAGCCAGGAGCGCCGTCGTTCCGAGCAGTGCAGTCGCAAAAAACGGCCCAGGAAGGAGCGATTTCCCCGTCTCTTCCAAGATCACCACGAGATCGAGAAAGCTGCCACCGGCACCACCGAAGTCTTCGGGCACCATAATGCCGAGCCAACCAAGTTGGGCGATTTTCTTCCACAACTCGGTCGAATGCGCCGTGTCGTCTGCCATCATCTTGCGGACAAACGTAGTCGGACATTCGTTATCGAGAAATTTCCGCGTCGCCTCACGCAACGCCTCTTGATCTTCTGTAAAACCGAAATTCATATCTCCTCCTTCGGATGGCTCTCAGCTATCAGCAGTCAGCGTTCAGCCAGAAAGAGAACTAGTCGTGGTCTCGAATCCTCCTGGCCCTGCTGATCGCTGATAGCTGACCGCTGAATGCTTTTCTATCCCTTCGGCAATGTCAACACCCGATCACCTACGATATTGCGCATCACCTCAGACGTGCCCCCAGCAATAGTGTACAGCCGCGATGCCAGTGCACGGCGTGACCAATATCCACCATCAGGACCGATCTTCTCTCCCAGGGCCATCTGACTATACGGTCCCAACAGTTCCGTGGCAAAATGCACGAGGCGGAGATTCAACTCACTCGCTGCGAGTTTGCCAATGGAACCCTCTGGTCCCGGAGGATCGCCCTTGAGTTGGCGCGTCAATTGCCGAAATCCATTCAACTTGATCGCTTGGGTTTCAATGTGGAACTGAGCAAGCTTTTGCCGCACGGCGGGGTCTTCGGCAGCAGTATGACCATTCACCCGGAGACGTTTCGCCAATTCTCCTAAGCGACGAAGCATCGGCTCCAGCTGATAGACAATGCCGAAGTTCGCCCGCTCGAACATCAAGGTCGTCACCGCAACTTGCCAACCTTGATTCTTCTCGCCAACGAGGTTGGCTTTGGGCACTCGCACGTCTTCGAAGAATACTTCGTTAAACTCGGCATCGCCGGTGATTTGCACCAAGGGTCGCACTGTAATCCCCGGCGATTTCATATCCACGAGGAGATACGAGAGCCCTTTGTGTTTCGGCGCGTTGGGATCGGTGCGAACCACGAGAATGCAGCGATGTGCTTTGTGGGCGTAACTGGTCCACACTTTTTGACCATTGATCACAAAATAATCGCCGTGTTCAACCGCGCGGGTCTGTAACGAGGCAAAATCTGATCCCGAACCCGGCTCGGAGTAGCCCTGGCACCAAATCTCTTCGGCGCTGAGGATTTTCGGTACATGGCGCTTCTTCTGTTCTTCTGTACCCCAGTGCATGAGCGTCGGACCGACGATGGAGATGCCCAGTGGATTGGCAACCCCAGGCGCACGTACGCGCGCCATTTCTTGCTGATAGATCGTTTGTTCAATGACGGTGGCGCCACGGCCTCCATATTCTTTTGGCCAGTGAATACCGACCAGCCCAGCAGCATGCAGTTTTTTCTGCCAGGCAAGTTGAATCTTGAAACGCTCTTCCTGGTCGAGTTGCTCAAAGGTTTCTGGGTTATGGTCTTTCGGCAAGTTTGCCTCAAGCCACGTGCGCAACTCTTTCCGGAAAGCTTCTTCTTGAGGAGTGTAATCAAAATCCATAATCCCCTCCTAAATCGCGGCGGGCGGATTATAGAAGAAGCAGAGACGAGAGGCTAGGGACTGGAGACTCGACAGAGTATGTAACGCACTACAGAACTGTACTCCTAACAACTGCGAACTGATCACTGGCAACTTCTTTCATTTTGCCTTTTGCCTTGCTTTCTTCCGACCTCCAGTCTCTAGCCTCAAGCGGTGTTCTGCGCTACTGTCGCCCCGGAGCGTACGCCTCAGAAAGAGATACGACGTAACACGCCCCATAGAAAGAAAGGAGCAACGTATGGCAGAGAATTTCTATTCCCCGGAGGGTATCAAGAGTCTGCGCAAGTTGCGCGATCTACGCCCAGAGCTGTTTAAGGCGTTTATTGAGTTTGACACCAAGGTCTTTGAAGAAGGCGCACTGAGCGTGAAGACTAAGGAGTTGATGGCTGTCGCTGTCGCCCATGTGACGCAATGCCCATACTGCATTGACACTCATGTCAAGCGAGCAAAAACGGCTGGGGCATCGGACGAAGAAGTGGCAGAGAGTGTCTTTGTGGCGATGGCTCTGCGCGCTGGCGGTTCCTTCGCGCACGGCAGCGTGGCGATGAACTGCTTGGAACATAAATAGCCAGGAGCCGACCCGTAGGGACGTAGCAGCTACGTCCCTACCCAGCAGGCTTCGAAATGAAGAAAATCGGCTTCTTTGTCGTGTGGTTTCTAACCAGTTCACGCGGCAAGTCGATCCTCACTCCAGTACCACACACCGAGTGTTCGTGCTTTCTCTTCGGCTTCCGGCAGGATGATACGTCCAACCACGGCTGCACGTGTGGGGGTTCCTATTTTCGCGAGCAACGCCGCACGTTCTGCCGCGCGTTCAACATCATGTATGCCGACTCCCCACGACACCTCGACGACAAGATACACCTCCTCATCCGCCGCTCTATCCTTGCCGCGCACGATGACATCGGCTGGTGCGATCAGATCGCGTTCGTTCATAGTCAGACGCTCAGCATCAACTGCATCATCAAGCAGTTCATAAACTTGTTCATGAGAAAGGATGCGTGAGCGTCGCAACCAACAGCCATAGGCTGCCACGCTCTGTTTTCCATACCGCAGCTCGAGCCTATCGCCTTTGAGAATTGAAACATCTCTCTCAATTCTCACGAGTCGCTCTTCTGTCCGTGCTTGCGCAACGGCCAATTGCACAAGTGCTTCCTCGACTTTGCTGAGGTGTTGCTCGCTGCGTGCTTGGGCGGCGGCCAACTCGCTGAGGTGTTGTTCGGTACGAGCTTGGGCAGCCGCTAGCTCAGCGATACGGTCAATCAACGCCCGGACTTGATCCGGCAGTGTAATCAATTCATTCGCTAAAAGGAGCAGACGCAATCTTGCCCGCCATTCCGGGTAGGTCTCGAGGAAGCGGATCAGATCCTGGATACTCTCAATTTGTTCAGTCATGACGCTCTCTTTTGCTAACAACGCACTGTAGCCGCTTGGGTGTCCTTGGACAAGCCAGACTGATCTTTCTCCTCAAGTGGTAGAATGCTCCTCGTATCCACAAATCCGGTACACGAGTGCATCCTACGATTGGCTGAGAGCTCACAATATCGAGTCATTGAGAGCAGAACGAAGCACTCCTTGCAAGAAAAAGAGAGTGCTGCGTCTCTTATTGCTCTTCGCAATGACTGGAGACTCCATAACCTTCATGGCATTACACCGCAGCCCAGATTAGACCTCTACTGGCATCCCGTTCCGCACCCACTCGGCATACGACCCATCATACAACCGCACGTTGTAGCCAGCCTGTTGCAAGGCAAGATAGCCAAGGGCCGCACGCAAACCGGAACGGCAGTAGGCGACAGTCTGATCACTGCGTTGAATGCCAGTAGCAGCAATCATTTGTTCAATAGTAGCAGCAGGGGAAAGGACAGCTTGCGAAGGGCCGTTGAGATCTTTCCACACGATATTCACGGCTCCAGGAAGATGACCCGGTTTTCCATCCATGTCGCGTTTGCCGATGTACTCGTCCTGACTGCGGAAGTCGATCAACTTTACCGAAGGCTTTCCTCGAAGTTCATCAAGCGTCACACGAACCCGCGCGTTCACCCGTGCGGTGAAGGTTCTCGGCGTCGCCTCGACTGGCTTGTAGAACACCTCCCGTTTTTCTGCCACCCAGCGTTCATAAAAAACATCGAGGATATGGGCATCGGTCCGCCCAAGGTACTCTAGAATCCAGCCAATCATCGCCCCATTCTGACCTTCGGGAGAATCGTAGATCACCGGTGTTTTGGTATCGTCGAGCCCAGCAGCACCAATCCAGCGTACCAGCTCTTCAGCAGAAAGGAGCGCACCCTGAGCATTGAAAGCGCGAAAGGCTGGGAGATTCACTGCTCCCTTGAGATGTCCCTGCATATACCGCATGGGTCGGCGGGGATCGAGCAAGAGGATTTCGGACGAGTCAATGCGTTCAGCAATCCAGTCGGTTGAAACAAAAGTGGTCATACGAACCTTGTTCTCTCGTTTCCTTCCCCCGGAAGAAATCAGGGAAAATGAAAAAGGAGGGGCGGTTCGCGAACCGCCCCTACCCCACTTCAACCAGCAAATGTACAAACAACGCAACTCCAGCGCAGCTCACACGGCTTCAAATTCCGGAATGATCTGCGTTGGTCGGGCAACGGTCTGCGCCACTGGCGAGCCTTCAACAGCGATCCGCCAAATATCGCGCAATGTCGCTTCGTCACCATCAGCCTTCACAAACAGTTTTACCTTGATGGAAGGATAGCCAGGGTTTCCACTCGGACTGTGTCCAGCCCATTTGAGAATGTTCTCAAAGTTTCCTTCGAGGACGACTTCCAGATCGTGAATCTTGATCCCCCGCTTAGTAGCGTTAATGACAAACCCTACCGTTACACAGGTTCCAACCGCGGAGAGCAGTTGCTCATGTGCGCTGGCAGCCGTATCGGACGCATCCAGTCCCTCTGGTTCGTCCATTTCAACCGCATGTTTGCGCATGTAGGCTTTGGTTTTCAGTCCCCCTTGCCACACGACTCTGGATTTCCATGGACCGGTCACCGCTTGCAACACTTTCGGATCATCCCGCATCGAATCAAGAATCGCCTGAAACTTCTGTACGCGGACACCGTTCAAAACCGTCTCTGCCATACGTGTTCCCTCCTCTTTGTATTGATTACGCAAACTGTCTGCGCAGCATTTCTGCTGCCTGGTTGATCACTTTCAGTTTTTTGTAGGCAACTTCTGGAGTGTTGACGCACCGTTCCGCGAAGGTGCCAAAGCCACAATCAGGATTGAGGGTGATCTGACTCGGATCAAAATATCGCAGGACCTGCTTCACATTGTTCACGATGTCTTCTGGCTTTTCGATCTCATCGGTTCGTGGATTCACTACCCCAAGTCCAAGTTCTTTCGCGTTGCGGTATTCTTTGAAGACCTCGACGTCTCCTGCGCGCGGGGTTGCCATCTCAATCACGAGTTGGTCAACGTTCATCCGTGTCAGCCACGGCAACAGTGGACCGTAGTTACCAGTCAGCAACACTTCTTCTTTTCGGCTCCAGTTGCCCCGGCAAATATGGACCCCGAATTTGACGCCCGAAATGCCCGCGACCGTCTCGTTCATCAGCCGAACGGCGAACTCCAATTCTTCGGTAGGATCCCGTCGCGATCCTAACGCAGCACACATAAACGTTTGTTCGGCTTCATCACCATAGACCACCTGCGTCAGCGACGGTTCATCGAGCTGGATAAAGTCACAGCCCTTTTCCTTCAGCCTGAGGATCTCATTCCGCAGGATTTGCACCACATCCTTCGCAAGATCTTCACGCGTGGGGTAGGCTTTATCGGATAACCCTTCGAACCAGCTTGAACGCGTGAGGAGATACGGACCGGGGATCGGGATTTTAGTCTGGCGGGTCGTGTGCTCTTTGAGAAACTCCAGTTCATCAACCGCGAGTCCGTCGCGTTCCTTGATTTTTTCGATCGCAATCGGGCTTTTAATGGCAAACGCGGGCACATCCAGGGCGCGGAGAATTTCCTCAAACCCCGCACGATCTTTCATGTAATCGAGCAGCTCGGAAACTTTCATGAGTTTCATACCGGAGAGCTTCTCCACGACAAAGGAATAGAAATTGTCGCGCCGCACTTCACCATCGCAAACGATATCGACCCCAGCATCTTCCTGATATTTGATGGCCGCCAACACGGCATCATCAGCAATGCGGTTAAACTCTTCGCTAGAGAGTTCTCCAGCTTGTCGCCGACGTAACGCCTGCACGAGCCACGGCGGGCGAGACCATGACCCCACAACGGATACGGGGAACAGTTTTGTTTGTGTCATAGAAAACCTTTCTCCTCGCAACGCTGTCTCGGTTCATACCATGCGTGCTGGCAACTGTCAGCTATCAGCTTCCCTTGGTGTCTTTTGCCTCTTGCCTTTTGACTTTTGCTTTTTCCTCCGGCCCTTCTTGACACCTTTCCCTCCCGCTGTCTAAGGTGCGTGCAAATTAGCCTGATCTCAGACATGACATTTCCATGCGCTATCGACATACGCTGATTCCTACGCTTCGCCAGGATCCTGCTGAAGCCGAAGTCATTAGTCACAAACTGCTCGTCCGCGCGGGTATGATCCGCCAGGTCGCTCGTGGGATTTACGATTTTCTCCCCCTGGGTCTGCGCGTCGTACGCAAAGTTGAAGCCATCGTGCGCGAAGAACTGAATCGCGCTGGTGCCCAGGAAATCCTTATGCCTGCCGTATGCCCTGCCGAATTGTGGCAAGAGAGCGGGCGCTGGGAACACTATGGGAAAGAGCTGCTGCGGATCAAAGATCGACACGATCGCGACTTCTGTTTTGGCCCGACCCACGAAGAAATCGTGACCGACATCGTGCGGCGTGAGATTCGTTCGTACCGTGACTTGCCCCTGAATCTCTATCAGATTCAGACCAAATTCCGCGATGAAGTCCGCCCCCGGTTCGGCCTCATGCGGGGACGAGAGTTCATCATGAAAGATGCCTATTCATTCCACACCGATTTCACCGATTGTCAGCGTGAATATCAGAACATGTACGACACGTACTGTCGCATCTTCGACCGCTGCGGTTTGACTTACCGACCTGTCGAAGCCGACACTGGGGCGATTGGTGGAACGCTCTCCCATGAGTTTCAGGTCCTGGCAGAATCTGGCGAAGACGCGATTGTCAGTTGTGACACTTGTGGCTATGCCGCCAACGTCGAAAAGGCTGAGCTGCCCCCTCCGGCTACTCAGTCCTCAGTCCTCAGTCCTCAGTCCTTAAAGAGAGTTCATACACCCGATCAACGAACCATCGAAGAAGTCTCCACCTTCCTTGGGGAAACGCCCGAACGTTTCGTCAAGACACTTGTTTATGTCACGGACACCGGTGCCGTGGTCGCCGCGCTGGTCCGGGGCGATCACGAACTCAGTGAAGCGAAGCTGAAAAATGCACTGGGGTGTCAATGGGTCGCCCTCGCCGATG
>Ga0187892_10004925_pt1 | contig 21721 bp, 19 predicted proteins | sample MA1701073metaG_FD_139345 | JGI IMG/M metagenome (GOLD analysis project Ga0187892, IMG submission 139345) | Bio-ooze microbial communities from a basaltic lava cave in the Kipuka Kanohina Cave System on the Island of Hawaii, USA - MA170107-3 metaG ... | reverse complement strand
CGCTCCCCCAACGAGGAGCAGGCAAGCTCCCAAGGAAGGGGCCCCGACGTCAGGCCCCACGCCGGATACCCAGGTGTGCAATTCTGCCCGGCGATTCTGTGCAATCTGAAGTCGGCGATGACATGCCCGGACAGGCCCGGAGAAACGCTTGCAAAACGCTTGCAAGAGTTCTAGTGGCTCTATCCTGATTCACGGTCAGGAGAGTATTCTGGTCGAGGCCAGTACACGCCTTTTACAAGCGTTTCACCCAAACACCGAATCACGGCGCCCAACCTCAGCACCTACTGCCCAATGACACCTGACGAAGTAGTCGCCGCTGCGCAGAAGGCTCATCGCGCCCATTGGCGGATGAGTGGAGATGAGAGCGAAGGTGACAAACGCGCAGCCGCCGTCACGAAGGCTTGGCAGGACGCTGTCTGCCGCAAGAATCCCAGGACCTTCGTTGCCGAGTTCCGCGTGGCCAAGCACCTTCGCGAGCGGATCGATCTTGTGGACACCAAACGCGGCATTGCCTACGAGATGAAGGTGTCTCCCAACAATGCCCATTTCGAGTTCTACCGAGATATTTTCAAGGCGATCGTCGCACGCGATCACGGACTTAAGAAACTAGCACGGCTAGTCTTTATGACACCCCCAGTCGCTGCTAAGAGGCTCCGTGCCAACCTCGCGGCACAGGTCGTAAGGGACGCTACGCGACTTGGCCTGAGGCTCGAGATACGCGATTTGTGAGACAGATCTACTCCGGGCACCTGCGTTGGTCATCCGGCGCTGTACCAGAGGGAATTAGCTTGTACAATGCAGTAGGCTACCAATGAGCGAGCGAGCATTCGTTCTCGGTGTAGATCTTGACGGTACCTGCGCCGATTTCTACGGAGGCCTCCGTCCAATAGCAGCAGACTGGCTCGGTCTCCCCGTGGAGAGCCTTCCCGAACGTGTTTCATGGGGGCTCCCTGAATGGGGAATCGACAAAGCTCCGGGCGGCTACGAGAAACTTCACCGTTTCGCGGTAACTCAAAGGGATCTCTTCAAATCGCTGAGACCAATGCCAGGAGCTCCCTTGGCGCTTCGAAGGTTGTCAGCCGAGGGAATCCGAATTCGAGTCATCACACATAGACTGTTCATCAAGTACTTCCATCAGGTGGCCGTCAGGCAAACGATCGAGTGGCTGGACTCGTACGACATCCCTTATTGGGATCTCTGCTTCATGTCGGATAAGGCGGCTGTGGGTGCGGACCTTTACGTCGAGGATTCGCCATCGAATGTCGAACAGCTCAGAGCGGATGGGCATCCGACAATAGTCTTCTCAAACTCCACCAATCTTCACCTCCCAGCTCCACGCGCTGACACATGGAATGATACTGTCACTTTGGTGATGGCCGAATACGCAACGTGGAGGAGGGCGCATAAGGATCGGGGCGAACTCGCTGGCAGATGACTCTTTCGCTCTCAGCGATCACTCTATAAGACGCTGCCGGCCCTTCGTTGCCCTGCTCTCGAAGAATTGAACGCCGCAGCAGCCAGATCAAGTTGCTCCTCGAGTTGCTCTCCTTCGGCAGGTGTTTCAAGGATGATTGGCACATCGGGCGGCACAAGACCGGAGACCTCCTGGTATGCCCTAACTGCCGTGGGCGAAATCCGATCATGTTTGCTACTTGTGGTTACCTCGCTAATGTGGACCTGCCTTATCCTATCCCCATGGTCTCTCAGAATCTTGTACGCCTCCGTCATCGACGTGTCGAATTGGCGCGCGTGCGCGATGTCGAAGCACATACCTGCCTTAGGTAGTTCCCAATAGATCTGTGTAAGTTCGCGCGCTGTCCGACCGATAGACTTCCGCTTATCCATGTTCTCGACGAGAAGGTGCTCCCCCAGCTCAGTCCAAAGCGTGAACCTATTTATAGCATCAGGATGTACCACAATTGGCCATCCTCGCTCAGCGAATGCCTGGAGGTGGCGAACGATCTCAGCCTCTTCCCAAGCGGAATAGCCCGCCGGAGCATGAACCGAAACAAAAGAAAAACGAGACAGGTTCGCCTTTGTGACGAACGCCATAAGTGGCACAAGCTCTTCGGGCCGCAGTGCAGACAGCTCGATCGCCTCGACAAAGACGTTCTCGAGAAGCTCGAGAGCGCGAGCGAAGTCCCCGAAGGCCAGTGCGCCTGTTGAGAAGCCGTATTTCCGCACTAGAACACCCCGTACGTCCTTGTTAGCTCGTACAGCTTTGGTGAGTCAGGGTCAAAAAACACCCTGTCCAGGCCCTCCTGAAACTCGTGCCCCAAGACACGCACAGCTTGGTAGACGGGATCCTCGGCTATCTCGTCATGCGCGAGAGTCTCCAGTCGGAGGCGCTTTTCATCATCGTTCAAGATAGCCAAGAAATTGTCGTAGGTATCGAATAATCTCTTCGCCGTTGGAGCCAGCGAGTCGTGCGCGAGAAACAACTCCGCAAAGATCCCCAAAGGGGTCTTCCGAACGTAAGTTGCAAGGTGGGCCACAATCTTAGCTGCTGCCCCCCGCCCTGCCTCGCTTGACACGATCGCGCTGATCTCAGGATCCAAAGCGCAGCTGTAGCACATTAGCAGACCAGCGGCGAATGTTAGCTTTCTAGGAAGTCGGAGTTTCGCAGTTCGAAGGGCCCAGCCTTTCCCTGCGCGTCGACGCCGCTTGTAGGCGAAATCCACAGCTATGGTCCGCCAGTATCGAGCAATGTCGTTTTGAAGGAAGCGAGGGACATTCATCGGATTACGAGCGTGCATCCACCCGAAGTCTTCAATGATGTACCTGTTCAGGATGTTATTGGTGGTACGAACATAGGCGTCGTCCCTGCCAATCGGCGCCGACTCAAGCAGCAGGAGCATTCGACGAGTCAGGTTGGCGTTCGAATCCTCGTCCCCGCCAATGTAGTGAATCAAGTCGTGGCTGAATACGAGGTCGCCAAAAGTCGCCTCAGCACCTGGGCCCTTGAGGCCCTCTGACCTGAGGTGCTCCGCAATCGCCGAACAGGCATCCAGGTGTTCTGGACTTGCGATACCGTCGACAAGCAAGACCCAGTCGAAATCGCTTCCTGCAGTCACCTCATCCCTTCCAAACGACCCGACCAAAACAATGCTAGTGTCTTCCGAAGTGTATTTCGCCAGCGCATGGGTCAACGCTTGGCGTCTGGCAGCGGTCGCGTCCGCGGCAGCGCGAATAGCGGGCCAATCTGTTGCGAGCTTCCTCGAGAGCCGAAGTACCGTAGACTCTTCACTATTAGTCAGAAGCGAGCCCCTCTCTGTGTTCGCGGGTCGTGGAAGCGATTCTAATGTATGAAAGTATCACGGGACGCATTGGTGGTACGGCCGTTGCCCGGATAGTTCCCAAGGTGTGACACGCGTGCGCCGCGACAGACTTGAGCACCCCCGACTTCGAACGGATCTCGCGTAGCTATGCGGCAACACAGCTGTCACGCGATCGCCACCGTCTCAAGTCCCTTGGCGAATGCCTTCATCACGGGGATCGCCGCTTCGGGCAGACCTTCGCGGCGCACGCACGCGAGCAGGGCGCGGTGGGCTACATTCTCGGTTGTATCTAGAAGAACGTCGAACAAGGCTCGTCCTCCTGAACTGATCTCGATTGCTCCGACATAGCGGGACAACACAGTCTCACAAGTCAATTGGAACAGACTCGACTCCGAGAGGCCGAAGCCGAAAGCCGAAGCGCGATAGTCGGTCGCCAACCGATAGCGGCAGTCGAGCTGAACGGACGGCATCGTTCCCGCAAACGCCATTCCCGCTGCCTCCGCAATGCTATACCCTAGGCTCCGAATTCTGGCGATCGTGAGCCGGAGCTTGATGGGGACTGGAACAATCACGGCGTGCAACATCCATTCTTCCGCCTCGTAAGTGCCGTCGGGCCAACGGATCCTCATGCCTGTGTGCAGCCGGAAGGTCGGCTGCGGCGGTTTGGCACCCTCAATGGAGACGGTTTTGTCGTAGAGCTCAACGCTCGCGTACGGCCCGAGGCGATCGTCGTGAATGTACAGGCCTCTGACCGTGGTCGCGGCATCGAGGAAGTGCATGGGTGGGTTCGTCGCAGGCTGCACAGCACCGAGTTTCAACCCTACCGTGCAGACGGCGTGTGTCGCACCGCTCACAGGGCCAACGGCAAGTACCGAGGCGAACCCAGACCCAGAGTACCCGAGAAGTTGTGCCTTGTCTTCAACAGGATCACTACGTTGAATCACCAAGGGTGCAAGCCCTGCTGCACGGATGGCCTCGCAGACTTGTTGGATATTTAGCCCTTCCGACGGCAAGGATCGACCGTTTGCGTTCAGAGAGTAGCGCGTGGCCGCCTCGGTGATCTCAGCTGGCGTGACCGCTGGGAGGCGTTCAATTGGCGCCACGTGATGCAGCGCGCTCCATAGCGCAGTGGTAGCACATGCGCTCACACCTCGATCCTGCTGCTGGAACGCAAGACCGCTCACGTGCAGTTCGTAACCGGCCAGGTGGACCGCATAGTCGCGAATGCATGTGAATTCTCGACGCAACCCCTCTTTGGTGGTTGCTCCAACCGTCCGGAGAACGGTCCGACCAATCGGGAACCCGGCCAACGGGCGAACAACGCTGAAGCCGAGGTATGCTCGCTGAAGCCGTATGGTGGTGGCTCGCAGGCCGTCACCCCCCGCCCCAGCCTCGGTAAGCATTCGGCGCCAAGCCGGATCGTCGAATTCTTCAGAGAAAAAGTGGATGCGTTGGCAGTAGTTGGGATAGGCTCTCAAGCTGCGAGCGTAGTACAGGGCAACGTCGTAGATGTAGTCGCGGTCAATGTAGTGCTCTTCAACAACTACCGTCTTGCATTCAAGTTGCTGCAAATAGGTGCCGAGGTAGGTCAGCTGCGTCGACGGCCACACCTCTTCGATCGGACCAGGGGGCTTGTGGTACAGCCTCGACACGTCAGCAGGCCACGGGTAGACCCGCACATGCTGCTCGGGATACTCGTGTCCCCGCCGAGCGAGCGTCACAAGAGGGCTCTCAGACGCATGTTCAGCAATTCCCCGCTGATCACCTCGCCTTCCAGTGCCCGCTTAGCGATCTGCTTCACGTTTTGGCGCGCCTGTTCTAGCAACGCCAAAAGCTCCGCTTCGTTAAGCACCGTCAATGCCTCATCTTGCTGCTTGGCAGCACGAGCGTCCTTCCCTCCTCCGGTCATCGCGCCTCCTAGATCGGGACTTGTCGTGCGTCGTGCTATGGCTTCTCGCGCGCATCGAGTAGCGCCGCGGTAACTCGCCGGACCGCGTCCAGAGTTTGTGCGTCTGCCCGTGAGGCCTGGAGGAAAACCGGATCTACCTGAGCGGTCGACTCCACAGAAGCACGGCCCACAAGCACGTCAATAGAAACACCAAGGGCGTCGGCGAGCTTGACGATGGAGTCCAGAGAAGGAGTGCGCTGCCCTGTCTCGAAGTGAGAGATCGAGGCGGCAGCGATCCCCGCACGGGCCCCGAGGTCTGCTTGCGTCAGTTTCCGAAGGTCGCGCAGCGATCGCACATTCTCAGCAAGGCGGCGGCTAACATCAGTCACGACTGGTGGAGTTGACATGTATGCTTCCTCGTATAGATTATAGCTACGCTGACGTAGTGTAGTATACCCAATGTTAGGCCGCGCACTGTCGCGGCGCAAGGAGCAGAAGACATGAACCCTACAAACACGGTGACTGGGCTCCACATCTTCGTGAACCGTCGGAAGTTCGAAGAAGGGGATGGAGTTCGTCCTGAAATGACCGGAGCTGAGATCGCCGCGCTTGTTGGCGTCCCGAAGGAAAACGCCGTCGTGCGGAAGGAGAGCGGGCCAGACCAGAAAGAGATCGGCGTGGACGAGAGAATCGAGGTCAAGAACGGCGACCAGTTTCTCGTGACGCGCAAGGTGGTGGAGGGCGGCCATGTCGAACGAACGCATTGAGCGAGAACTCGCTCTACTACGAGAGGGAGGTCAGCGAGCAGAGCTCGCGCCCGGTGACCGTCCGGTTGTGCTGTACTTTGACGTACCGAGCGGCGGCGCTAGGGTGGGTCTGCCTGCCGTTACGGACGTAATCGTCCCGGTGCCCCCTGGATATCCGGCGAACCTAATCGATTTGGCTGGTTTGCCGATCGGATCGCCATTTCTGGGCCGAGTCAAAGGGGGCCAGAGCAATCAGGGCGTGATCAATGCAGCCGGGCGTCAATGGCAGCTAGCGAGTTACCACCCCCATACCAACGGCGGCGGCCCCCCTTGGGATCAGAACAAGTTCGGTTTCCACACCTATCTAGATGAACTGATCGCATGGCTCGACTGCCTCAACTAGCTGCTGTCCGCAAGAGCGATGTAATCGTCCGAATGGCAGCTCCTGAGTCCGATGAGCTGCGGGAGAACCTCTTTCGTCGATACCCCTCCAAAGAGTGGGCGACCTTCGCTCGTTTTGGTTGGCGCGAGGTTCCCAGCGGTTTGATCCTCACGTTGGCCGGTCTTGAACCTCAACTAGAAGGGGACCTCGATCCCACCGTCTCTAACGTGGCCTTCCAGGAGCCGTATACTCTTCGGACTGCCCTGCGAGCAGAGGATCATCCGTTTGCCCTCGGTGTCTGCCATTCGCATCCTGAAGACTGTCTTCCTCGCCCAAGTCACATCGACGACGACATGGATCGGTACTTTGCCGAATACTTCGCTGACTTTGCTCCTGGGCGGCCGTACGTGAGCCTCATTGCAGCTCGGGTTGATGGAGAGTTCGCTGTAGCTGGCCGTGTCCGCTGGCGCGGCGACTGGCTTCTTGTAACGCGGTTCGCGATTGAACGAGTGCCGCTACGCACATGGTTAGGCGGCGCTCGCCCCGCGGCCGACGCGGCGGTTCGACCTCGAACCGCACGCCTAGCCGCCGCCTTCGGAGAGGAGGCGGAGGCACACCTTCGTCGCGCAACAGTCGCGGTCATCGGCGCCGGCGGCACAGGATCCGCCGCCATTGAGATCCTCGCGCGCGCTGGAGTCGGACGATTGATCATCATCGATCCCGACGCTCTGGCTGATTCCAACCTCGAACGCGTCCACGGGAGCGAACCAAATCAGGCTCGCGAGGAAATCGCCAAGGTCGCCGTCGCGCGCGACCACGTTCGGCGCATTGATCCGACCTGCAAGGTCACCACAATACGCGGGGCGTTGCCGCAGCCAGTTGTGGTAGATGCCGTTGTTCAGGCAGACGTTGCCTTGGGCTGTACGGACCAGCAACATAGTCGCCTTGCCCTTAGCGATCTTGCCTTCCGATACCTCGTTCCTTCAATCGATTGTGGCGTTGTCTTGGAGGGGAATGCCGGACGGGTCACCGGTCAGGTGGTCCAACTCGTGAGGTTTCTCGCGGCCGATCCATGTGCGCTATGCCGCGAAATGACCGACCCCCGGCGCCTCGCCCAGGAGCTCATGTCGGAGGAGGAGCGCCACCAGCGTCAGGCAGCCGCCGCGGCTGCGGCCGAGCGAGGTGAAGATCCTGACCCGTACTGGAGAGGAATGCCTCAGCTAAATACAGTGGGTTACCTAACCACCACAGCGGGCGCAATTGCAGCTGGCTATGCGATCGGCTGGCTCACCGGCAGGTTCGACCCACCCTTTGGGCGTGTACAGTTGAATTTCGTTGGACGGTTCCTCGACGTCGCTGACGCAGATGGCGACTCGCGTCCGGACTGTTCTTGCCATCGTGCCCGCGGGTGGGCAGACCAGGGAGCGGCTGAAGCACTAATCACCGCTCCGGAACACTGGCCTCGCGCGGTGGAGCTCTAGGCGTCGTCGAGCATGAATGAAGGTCCGAAGGCAGGCGTGAGCCAAGGAGCATAGGTAGAATCGAGAGCGGCGGTACCTAAGCCCATTCAAAGGGGATGGGTCTGAACTGATGTTGGATCCCAGCGAGCTGCCGGACATTCGACGCCGAGTACAGGAGCGAGCGGAAACGGACCGCCGCATCCTTGAGGCGCTGCGCGCTGAGGTGCGGCCTCTCAAGACATCGGTCCGTCAGATCATGCCGCGCTCGGCAACAGCAATGTCGCTCGTCGCGAGCGACGGGGGTAACAACCAGATTCAATTCGACCCCTTCATGATGGAGGTGGTGCGGGTGGTCGACTCATACGGCGAGCAGCTCTGCCTCGACGTCGTTTCCCCAACCACCGACACGGATGAACTAAGCGACAACCAGTTCGACACAGCGGGGCAGCCTGTCACCAAGCTCGGTCACATGATGAGCGCGCTTGGGAAGCGCAAACTGTACGACCTTAGCCCGATGATCCCTCGCCCCCAGCCCGGACAAGACCCGACGGCCGTCAACCCCTCCTGGGTGCAGGTGTACCGCGATCTCTGTGAGTGGGCGGTACTCCACGAGCGCATCTGCCGAACCAAATTCCCCAGCGACACGCTGATCGTCCGAGACGGCCTGCTGCGATCCAAGATCTTTCATCGCACCCTCTTCATCGACCTCAGAGACCGTCTGGAGGAAGGCATTGAGCGGGCGCGAACGAAGCGAAAGCGCAGGCTCTATCTCGTGGGAATGGCGAAGAGCAGCAAGGTGCTCGCACGCTACCGGCTCGCGATGGCCATCGAGGACGTGCTCACCCAAGCGTTCCCTTGCTATGTGCGCATCCCTCGCGACATCGAGGCGAAAGCCTACGTCTGGCCCGAGTACGCTCGCGGGCGCGAAGAGGAGGAGGAGAAGCCAGGTGAGCCACCAAAGTTCGTGGCTGGGGTCCTGTATCTGGTGAAGTTCGGACGCAGCCCCGGCGATCCCATCTGGGCCATGGACCTCCTCGAGTCGCAGGTAACTGACGAGGCGATCGTCCTCGGACACCTGCTGGCGGACGCGATAGACGGATTCCCGGTACCGTGCTATCCCCGGTGCCTCCAGAAAGCCCATGAGAACGCGGCGCTGGTGGACTTCGATATGAATATCCTCGCGGATGAGATCTTCAAGGCCATTCGGGGAGCCCTGCCCGCGGGCAAGACCGACGCCCTCGACGCGCTCCGGCTTCACGGCGACCCCAGCTCACAGAGGTATGAGTAGTTATGACCGATCTCTCCCTGTTCTCGCGCGAACACCTGATCGGAATCTTCCGCGGATTCAGTGAAGGTGGCCTCGAGTTCCACGCCGATCTCGTGCTCCCGTACCAGGCGCGGTTCCAAAGCATCCCCATGCACGGCCAGTTCCTACTCATCCAGCTCGCAGATGAGAACGAGGCCGTTCTGGGTCGGATCACGTCTGCATTCTCGGACGGGCGCCTCGCCTCCGGCAGTGGCGAGGACTACGGCATAAGGGTAGTGAAGGAGGGCCGCGAGGTGCCGGACGACCTCCGCGAACAATACTTGAAGTACCGCGTCAACGTCCGCGTGCTCGGGGTTGTTCGGAAGGACGGCGACAAGCTCCTATTCGCCGCTTCGCACCGACGCTTGCCGCACGTCGGCAGCAAGGTGGCCTTCCTATCGCAAGCGGTACTGCGGGAGATCGCCGGTCACAACGTAGCCGGAGCAGAACTCGGGTTTTTCGCCCTTGGCGAGTTCATCTACGCCAAGGGCGACAAACGACTTCAGCTCGAGTCGTGGATGCAACCCGTGGAACCAGCGGTCGTGGCAAAGTTTGACATCGCACAGCTGGTGTCAAAGCGGACGTTCATCTTCGCGCGCGCTGGCTACGGAAAGTCCAATCTCACGAAGCTGCTCTTTAGCAACCTTTACAAGGGTAAGCCAACCGTGACGAAGCGGAATGGCCGGCAGGTCCCGGTTGGCACCGTCATCTTCGACCCCGACGGCGAGTACTTCTGGCCCGACGACAAGAACCGTCCCGGCCTCTGCGACGTGCCGGAGCTCCGTGACCAGGTCGTGGTCTTTACGCGGCGCCAGGGGCCCAGCCCCTACTACCAGTCGTTCGTTGCCGGCAGCATCAAGCTGGACATTCGACGTCTCCGCCCGAGCGACGTGGTCTCGATCGCTCTGTCACCCGAGAAGCAGGACCAGCAGAACGTCCGCAAGTTGAAGGGGTTGAACCAGCAGGCGTGGGAAAGACTGGTAAACGAGATCGATTCTCACGGAAACCAGACCGATCTCCAGTTCATTAGGGACCTGCTACATCTTGACGTCCAGAGTGATGCGGAGGCCATCGCAGCTCGCAGCAACATGACGCAGATCGTCAAGATGCTGCACGACCGCAGCAGTCAGATGCTCGACATGTTGATCACTGCCCTCCGTGCTGGCAAACTCTGCGTTGTCGATGTCTCCCAGCTTCGCGGGACGTCCGCCCTTGTTCTATCGGGAATCATTCTGCAAAAGATTTTCGACACAAACCAAGATGAGTTTACCAAGGCCGAGCCCCAGACCATCCCTACAATCGCGGTAATCGAGGAGGCCCAGAGCGTGCTGGGCAGCTCGGGAAGCTCAGGCGAGGGGCCCTACATCACGTGGGTCAAAGAGGGCCGCAAGTACGACCTCGGGGCGGTGATGATCACGCAGCAGCCTGGCAGCATCAATTCGGAGATTCTCAGCCAGGGCGACAACTGGTTCATCTTCCACTTGCTTTCGGCCGGTGACCTGCAATCAGTGCGCAAGGCAAACGCACATTTCAGCGAGGACCTTCTGAGCGCGCTATTGAACGAGCCAATCCAGGGCCACGGCGTTTTCTGGAGCAGCGCCGGCGGCCGGCCCTACCCAATCCCCGTCCGCGCTCTTTCGTTCGAGTACTTAACGAGATTACAGGACGAGACATACTCGAAGGCTGCAGTGGATTGCTATGCGGCCAGGCTCCATATGGACTTCGCCGCAACTCTCGAGGCTGCGGAAGCGGCGCAGCCACCCGAAGCGAGAGAAGCAGTCGACGCCGCGCCTGCCTACGCTGGTGACGGAGAAAGGGATGGGGGATCGGGGGGTGACGCTTCCGTGGATGCCATAGAGCTTTACCGGCTGCAGGCAATCGCCGGTCTCCTGAACGATGGAGGCTTTCTCCAGAAGGTTCGCAGCGAGAGAGGGGTGACATGGAAGGCGGTGACTGTCGCGCTGGAAGAGAAGCTTCCTGTCCAACTTCAAGACCGAGGGCAGATCGCGTACGACCTGGTCCCGTCGGCGCTGGATAGCGTTTTCGGCGCTGGTCATTGGGAGTCCTACAAGCAACCGAGGAAGGACGGCTCTGGAAAGCAGGTGACCTGGGTGAAGGCGAAGGCCTCTGCCTAGGTCCTCCGTGCCAACGAGCTCAAAGTTGCAGAGGGACGGGGTCCTTCTCCTCAATGGTGTATGCCCGTACTACACCATGTTCCCTCTCGACTTTCCGCTCGAGCGGCTACATGCTGCGAGGCCAGGCGAATGGGTCATCGACCCCTTCTGTGGGAGAGGAAGCACTAACTACGCTGCAAGGCTGCTTGGGCTACCATCTGTCGGAATCGACAGCAATCCCGTCGCGGCGGCGATTGCACAATCCAAGCTGGTAGCGACGACGCCTGAACGGATCGTTCGCCTTTGCAGGAAGATCCTTGAGACGACGCGAACCCCGCGAGTTCCGAAGGGCGCGTTCTGGCAGAACTGCTACCATCCGAACACCTTGCGGCAGCTCTGCAAACTCCGCTCAGGTCTACGATCGGGCCGCCCAAGTCCAGCGCGTACGGCCCTTCGTGCTCTTCTTCTCGGTCGACTGCATGGCCCGCGCCCCAAGTTTGCGCCTCCTAGTTATTTGTCAAATCAGATGCCCCGAACCTACGCGGCGAAGCCTGGTTACGCCGTTCGATTCTGGCGAACGCACGAAATGAAGCCCCCCGAGATCGATGTCCTTGATCTCGTCCGGCGAAAGGCCGCCGATTACTTCGGCAACCTTCCACCGAAGGCAGCCGGCAGGGTTGTTTGCGCTGACAGTGCGTCGACTCGCTTGAGTTCAATAGTGGACCATCCTGCAGGGTGGGTCATTACTTCTCCGCCATACTATGGGATGCGTACCTATCTCCCGGATCAATGGCTGCGGTATTGGTTTCTTGGAGGTCCGGCGCGCGTCTCCTATCGATCTGAAGGCCAGCTAGAGCACACGTCTCCAGAAAGATTCGCTGAACAACTGGGAGACGTCTGGAGGAACATTGCGAAGGCTTGCGGCGACGGTGCTCGACTCGTCGTGCGGTTTGGTGGCATTCGCGATCGAAACCAGAGCCCGCGGGACATACTCTGGGAATCGTTCCACCAGGCGGATTCTGGTTGGCGAATTACCAACGTGTGGCCGGCTGGTCTGGCAACCCGCGGCAAGCGGCAGGCCGAGCAGTTCCTTGGGGCCCTGAGAAAGCCCGTCGCAGAGTTTGACGTGTACGCGCGGCTCGACAAGTGAACCTAAGGCGTTCCCGCACGCGGCAGGTCAAACACCTTTAGCACCTCATCCCCGTAGTGGTTGATCACCTTGATCGCGATCTTCCCCGTCGTGGGGGGATCGAACGGCCTGCTGGTAGTGCTGTACAGCGACCGCCACGCCGCTTCATCAATCTCTGCCCTCAGCGCCCGCTGCAGCTTCTCGTAGGGTTCGTCGGCGCCCGTGAAGTAAGCGTGGCGCACGAAAAAGCTTTCACCGTTGTAGTCGGTATCAATGAACCAACAGGCGATGTCGTCAGTGGAAGCTGAGCGGATATCGCCTGTCGTGGGGTCGTACACGTCCACCCCGCGGATCTCCACCGTGAGCTTGCCATCCTTCACCTTGGTGATCTTCACGTCCGGCTCGCCGAATACCATGAACAGGTTTCCGGCGCCGGTCTTCTTGAGCAGCTCGTCGCCCATCGCGAGGTCCGGGTTCATCCGGGCCGCTAGAACCGTGAGCTTGCCGTAACGTTTGACCTCCTCCGACACGTGGGGGTCAAACGCGAAGCCGCACACAATGAGGGTGTCGTGACCTACACCCTGCACCGCTTCTTTGGCAGCCTCCTTCACCTGCTGCGGTCCCACGGTGCCGTGCTCCGGGCCGAGCGAGATAGCCACCCGCTTGCTCTTACCGTTCTCTTGGTACTCTCCAACTGCCTGGATCCATTCCCCCGCGTGCGGCTCGAGCCTCTCGAACTTGATCCGCTGACCCTTCGTGGTGCCTTGTACGCCAGCCTTCCTAAGATTCTCGATAATCATGGTCTCGAACTGGGCCCCACCGGCGTCCTGCTTACCGTCAACTTTGGCCTTCGGACGCTCGGCGTCAGTGGACAGCATCCGGTGCGGCGACAAGCTCTCAACGGTGAACGGGCCGGTCACGCGGATGCGTCTGCTGTCCTCGTATGGCTTGTCGAAGAGGAGCTCGGTCTCGGCGTGGCGTGCAATTGCCGCCTCGATCTCCTTGCGCGACATCCCCGCCTTGATGTCGGGATTGTTCGCTATTGACTTGAGCGTGACGTGAGGAACTCGCTTGTAGACGAACCCCTTCTTGATGTCGCCTTCGGTCGGGTTGGAAGGCGGGAGCTTTCCCGTAATCTCGGCTTCTTTCGCAACACCCTCTGGAGAGTCGGCGAGTTGGTAGTAAGGGTACCGAGCGGCCATGAGCCGAGTGCGGGCAAGGGCGAGCGCCACGCGGCTCGTGTCGATCGTTATCCAACGTCGGCCCCACTCCTCTGCCACGTACGCCGTGGTGCCGCTACCGCAGGTCGGGTCGAGGACGAGATCCCCGGGGTCGGTCGTCATGAGGACGCAATTCTGGACGATTCCTGTGGCTGTTTGAACCACGTAGGTGAGCTCTGTCCCAATCTGCATGGACTCCCACCGATCCGTGACCGGAATCACGGGGAAGTCGTCGAGATAACGGATGTAGTTCAGGCGGTTACCGGTCGATGTCAGCCGCATGGCGGCCGCCAGCCTCATTAGACCCTGCTCGTTCGTTTTCCAACGCTGGCTATAGGCCTTCCCCTCATAAACAAACTCGAAGACGGGATTGGCAGACTCAAGAGCAACCGTCCGACAGCGCTGACCTCCATCGGGTACCGTCCCGGCTGTCCTCTCCTCGGAGGTCAATCGACGGAGCGTACCATCTTTGAGCCGAACCAAGTCATACCTCTCCAGAGAGGTCTCTCCAGGTCGCCGATCGTCATAGAGCTGGCGGAGCTTCGCGCTGTCCTTGTCCTTTGAGTACCAGCAGAGATAGTCCACGGTGCGGATTACACCCGTCGATACAAGACCACCCGTTTTTTGAAAGGTGATGAGGGCTTGAAAATTCTCGCTCCCGAACACCTCATCCATCACGCAACGGACAAGGTGTACGTTCTCATCGCCGATTTGAACGAAGACGCTGCCCGACTCAGCCAGGACCTCGCGCGCGACAACAAGCCGATCGCGCAGGTACGCCAGATATGAGTGTATTCCGAGCTCCCACGTGTCGCGGAAGGCTCGCACTTGTTCCGGCTGCCGTGTTGCATCCTCCGCTTTCCCATCCTTCACATCTCGGTTTCGCGTACTGACCTGCCAGTTCGACCCGAACTTGATCCCGTATGGCGGGTCGAAGTAGATGCACTGCACCTTCCCTTTGAGGCCCTCCTTTTCCGCTAGGCTCGACATCACCAGCAGCGAGTCGCCGAGGATCATCCGGTTCGACCAGTGCCCCTCGTGATGGTAGAAGTCCACCTTCTTTTCAAACTCCGTGATGCCGTTGAAGTCGGCGAAGAGCGCTAGCTCAGGCTCTAGCTCCCCTTTCTTCGCGGTGTCTCGGAGGTTCTCCACTAGGGCCTGAGGGTGGATCTTCTCCTGGATGTAGATCGGCACCACCGGCACACCGAGGTCTTGCCGGTCCTGCTCGTCCTTCCCCTTCCACACCAGTTGGGGGTCAAGCGAGGGATCGCGGGGATACAGCAACGTCTTCGGCGCCACCTCGTCATCCTTCACAAAGTCGCGCAATTCGTGGGTCGGGATGTTCACCCGCGTGTCCTTGTGGCGGATGGCCTCGACGGAGCTCGGCCCCTTGGCACTCCCGCCTACGGTACGCTTCTTCCCCGGCTTCTTCGGCATCGTTTCCTTGCGCCTTGGTTCGAAAAACCGCAATTAGACAGCCGCGGCGGCTACCTGCTGCAGCGACGCTCGTAGTAAGGACTTCGAGCTCCACGGATCGGCAATCTCAAGAAACGCCCAGCGACCCAGCCCACCATGATTGTTGACCGCCGGGACCCACAGGTGCCGAGCGGTCGACACCTTAGCTGCCTTCTCTTTCTTCTTTTCTCCGGTGACCTCGATGATCACGTTCAGCAGGTCGACCGGTCCGTGACCATCGTTCACGCGAGCCACGAAGTCCGGATAGTAGTCGTGCTGATCGCCGTCCACTGTATAGGGGAGGCTAAACCCTGGCTGCCGGTCGTTCTTCACGTAGGAGACGACTTCATCCATCTCCTCGAGCGCCTGAGCAACCTTCTGCTCCCAGCTGTTGGTATCGCAAACGATGTGGGACACATGACACTTGCCACGGGTCGAGTAAACCGGGCGCGTGGTTTCGAACCCCACGTGCTCAGTTGTCATCGCCCATTCATACGGGGCAAGAATGGGCTTCAGGAGAGCCTTCCCGGACGGGTCCTGCGGCGAGATGCTTTGGTAGATGCGTTCAGCCGCATTGTGCGCGAGCTCCGTGAAGTACAGAAGCTGAGGGAACGCGTCATCCTTGCAACCCACACACTGGCGGTACCACTCCCCTGCGATGCGGAGCAGCTGAGGGAACACCCAAGACTTGGGCGTACGATTCCCTTGCTCATCTTCATCTTGGAAGAACTTCTGCAGCACGAACTTCGCGAGGAGAAACACGACCTGCTGGTCGCGCAGCTGTTTCAATTCGTCAATCGTGTGCATCGCATGCTCGCCGATGACAGGAGCGACCTCGACGCGCGTTGGGATGTCCTGGGGCGAAAGCACGATCTTTGAATCGTCGGTGAACTGCGCGGTGATTCGCTCTTCTCCCAAGTCATACCGATAGCCGACAAGCCTGGGGAACGTGATAGCGCTCACCGCCCGCTCCGGCAACGCCTGGACCCGGGTCGGGATTGGGCCCATGCGCGGTTCCTTGGCGGAGCCGGCGCACGGAATGAACGAGAACGGGACGCCGTACACCTCAGCGTACTCCGCTGGAAACCCTTCGAACTCAATGCGCTGTCCGGCGACCTCGATGTCCTGGGTCATAGGCGCGTAGCTGCGGCGTCGAAGCGCCCGCCCCACGACCTGCTCGCACAGCAGTTGCGTGCCGAAGGCACGTACACCAAGAACGTGGGTGACAGTGTTCGCGTCCCACCCTTCGGTAAGCATCGAGACGCTGACCACACACTTGATCCGTTCGCCCAACTTGCCTGGCTTCCCGACCGTGTTCATGACCTCTCGAAGGAGATCCTCGTCCATCAGATCCGCCGCGTCCCGGCCCGGGAAGCGATCTCGATATTCTTGTTTGAACTCCTCAATCTCACGTGAGGCGATCGACTTAAAATCGCCGCTCATTGATTCACCGGACTCGAGTTGCTGGCTGTCAACGAGGATCGTCGTGGGGCGAGCCGTCCACTTGCCGTCCACTACATTGCTGAACAGGGGCAGTTTGCCCGGTACAATGACAGCATTTTCATTGTTGAGGGGCTTGTCGTATCCCGCGATGTAGTCGAATACCAGCTTCGACACGTTGGTGTTGCTGCAGACGACAATGAAAACCGGGGCGGTGAGCCCCTTAGCCCGCGCGTCCGCGTTCTGCTCCCAGAGGTCATGATACTTGTGGTAGTTCTGGTACAGCGATTCGATCGCCCCCTCCAGCTCGACCGGGAGTGCTGGGTCGCCAGTCACCGCCTTCGTGCCACGTCCCTTTCGTGGCAGGTCCGTCCGGATCGTTTCCCACAGCTGACGGTAGGTGGGTAGCGTGCCACTCATCTGATTGTCGTCTACCGGCACGCGCGGCACCTTCACAATCCCCGACTCGATCGCGTCGATCAGGGAGAAGTCCGAGACCACCCAGGGAAAGAGCGTTCCTTCCGGCCAGCCGGAGCCACGCAGGAAGAACGGTGTCGCTGAGAGGTCGTACACCACCTTCACGCCGATCTTGCTGCGGATCGCCTCAATGCCCGACAGCCAAACGCGCGCTTCCTGCTCGCGCTGTTCGGCCTCCTTCCGATCGTCACCCTTGAGCTTCGGTTCCTCCGCGTCGTCAGGCCTGCCTCGGTAGCAGTGGTGCGCCTCGTCGTTCAGGACGATGATGCCCTTCTTGGTACCAAGTTCACGACATACTCTGTGCACAACCTGATCAGGCGTCTCCCTGAACGCGCCCGTCTCCTCGCTGCCAAGAAGCTTTTTGGTGAGACGAGCGGCGTCCCCGCGCTCCCTCGGGAGGAAGGCGTGGTAGTTCGTAATGATGATCTTGGTTCGCTCGAGCTTCTCAAGCAGGTCCGGCGGCAGCACATCCCGCTGGCGATAGTAGTTCTCAGGATCGTTCGGCAAAAGGACACGAAGCCGATCGCGAATCGTTATGCCTGGACAGACGATGAGAAAAGAATCGCTGAACCGGGAGTCCTGAGGGCTCGCGAACTTGTTCAGTGCTTGCCAGGCGATCAGCATCCCCATAACGACGGTCTTCCCCGACCCTGTTGCCATCTTGAGCGCGACGCGGAACAGCTCGGGGTTCCCACCCGTCTCATTCGCCACCCGCAGCTTGTTTTCCATCCAAGCGTCCCCGTACTTGCCCGCCACCTCGCTCAGGTAGATGGCCGTCTCAAGGGCTTCGATTTGGCAGAAAAACAGCTTCTTGTCCCGCTCTGGTGCAGTCCAATAGTGCAGTAGCCTGGACGTCGTGGCCGTGACTCCTGCGTGCCCGCCCTTACGCCAGGTCGACACCTTTTCACGGACTTGATTGACCAGCTCGTTGTCGCGGAGCCGATCTTTGGTCCACTCCGCCTCGAGCGAGAGCTGGGCGGTTTGGCGCCGGCCGTGCGGGATCGGGACGAAGTAGCTCGACTGGCGCCGGCCCTCGTTGATCACCCCGGTGATCCCGCGATCGCCGAACTCGAAGTGCCGGGCCGGCACGCTGAAGGGCGAGTTGATGACGGGGTTCTGGATGACAACGTCAGGCATTACTGGACCACGCCTTTTCTGGAGAGGTTAAGGCGATTGCCACATAGCCTAAACTGGGGCCCCGAGCCGGTTGTCGGATAGGGCGGTTTTGCGGCACCGGGGGCCGGTGTTGCGGCACCGCGGCCGGTCACGCCTCGGCCGGCCGGTGCCCAGGCATGACAACATCCCCCTTGACTCCCCGCGCGCGGGGGGCCTACAATGCGCGTAGCCGGAAGACATAAGCGCGGGAAGAGACCCAAAGACGCGCCGCAACTGATTGAGCGGGAAATGTGCCTGCTCACGGTTGCGGCGCGTTTTGCTTTTTAGTGCAGGGGAGATCGAACAGCCGCTTAACGGGAGAACCGTGGAGGAACCAATGGCAGAATTGCTTTCAGTCGGCCAAGTGGCCAAGAGACTGGGTGTGTCCGTGGACGTCGTGCGCTCCCTCGAGGAGCGTGGCGAGCTGAAGTCGAGACGCACACCCGGCAACCACCGCCGCTACCATCCGGACGAAGTGGAGCGCGTGAAGACAAAATGGCGGGCGAAGCAGAGCAAACCACAGGCGGGGCGGGCGAGCAGCCCGGCCCCTCGTCCCGCGACAACGCCTATGCGTCAATCTCGGCCTGTTGAGTGGGAACCGGACGATTTCGGTATCGAGGAGGAGGTCCCGGAGGTCGAGTCCCAGCGGGCGATGCGCGATGCCGAACGCGAGGCGGCGAAACACCGTGCTGACGCTGAAGCGAAAGCCGTCGCTGCTGCAGCCGAGGCCGAACGACAGAGGCTCGAGGGCTTGAAGAAGTACGGACGCGACCTGGCGACTTGGGCCTATCTGCCCACCAAGTGGCGCGCCAAAGTCGTCGAGGACTTGGAAGAATTCGTGATATCCAAACGGCTGCCGTCGTCGCTCCCCCAATGGGACGCGCAGCAGATCGTGAAGTCGCGGGTGGACGGAATCATCAAGCAGTATCACGATGCCGAGGATCAGCGCAGGAAGCAGCAGGATGACGAGCGGCGGATTAACACGCTGATCGCTTTCGGGAAGGGCCGTGCGCAGTCGGAGACGATGTTCGATTGGGATACCTCCGAGCGGGACCGCGCTCGGCGGGAAGTCGAGGAGGCGCTCAAGCAGCAGGTGAAGGCGGACTGGTCGGAGGGCAAAGTGCAGGATGTGGTCGACGACGTATTGAGTAGATGGAAAGACGACGAGGACGATGCAGCCGACGAGGAGGATATGGATGAGGACTTTGATGAGGACGACGTCGAGAAGGAGGACGACGAACCAAAGTGGTAATCCTGGTAAATCGCGGCCAAAAACCTAGGAAAGCTGGACGAGGTTTTCGGGATTCCCCCCCTCGCAAGCCAGGTTTATGACGCACCCTGCCACGATTCTGGACCTCCCAATTGTGGGGGTTCAGCCGTGACTCGCGAGGACTTCGTCACGCGCTGGCGCGCGCGCCGCGACGAGCTCTCCCGCCTCGGCGCTCAAGTGGACGGCGCGAAACTCTGCGACGAAGTGCTGGCGGATGTCGACGCTCTGCTGACCAGCGAAGATGAAGCACTCCTTGGCCTGCACGAGGCCGCTGCGCGGTCTGGGTATTCGAGTGACCACCTTCGCCGGCTGCACCGCTTAGGCAAGCTTTCCGCCCGCCGCGACGGCCGGCGGCTGTTCTTCCGGGCCGGTGACCTGCCTAAGAAGCCGACTGTCGTTGACGCCCGGCCCATCCTGGCGTACGATCCCATTGCCGATGCTCGACGGGTCGCCACCCGGACCTCATCAGGAGGTTCGAATGGCTGAACGGCGACTCCCCATTCCGGAACGCCCCTGGCACAAGAGCAAGAGCGGCCGCTGGTCCCTCTCGCTCGGCGTCAGGGGGCTGAAAGTTCGGGTCCAGCAGCAGAAGCCGGGCGGCACGTTTCAGCGGGTGTTTCGGGTAGGTCGGCGCCTGACGTACGCGTCGCTTGGCACTGCCGATCGCTACGAGGCGCGCCGGCTCGCGATCGAGTTCATTCGAGAGCTCGAACGAGGCAAGAGGGTCAACCTGGCTGAGCCACTGACGCTCGAAAAGCTGTGGGACCGATACCAGCAGGAGGCTCCTAGCTACCGCGGAAACCAAGAACGGACAAGGAAGCAGAAGCAGGCCGATGCCCGGCTGTTGATCGCGGGCCTCGGTCCCACGAAGCGGGTCGATCACCTGACCAAGAATGACGTGGAGCGCTACGTCGCGATGCGTCGAACAGGCCACGGGTGGCCGGATGGTCGCGAGACCAAGCCGGTGCGAGCCCGGACGATCCAAGGCGAGATCAAGCAGCTGCGCCAGATGATCTACTGGGCCATGAGCGAGCGGCTGCCGGACGGTTCCTGGCTGCTCGAGAACAACCCGCTACGAGGAGTGAAGTTGCCGAAGGAAGAAGACCCACGCCGGCCGGTCGCGACGTATGATCGGTTCCTGAAGCTCAGGGAAGCCGCCCAGGAAATGGCGGCCACGGCGCCGCAACAGCGTGGGCGAGACCGTTGGAAAAGGTGGGAAATGGCGCTCGTGCTGGCGGAAGCGACCGGAGCACGCATTGGGGCGATCAGTGGCCTGCGTTGGTCGGATATCAGTTTCGACCCGCCGGAGATCAAGTTCAGGGCCGAGTTCGACAAGCGGGGCCGGGATCGAGCGGTACCGATCCCCGATACATTGGCCGAGGAGCTAAGGGCCTTTCGGATGAAGTTCGCGGCGGTCGGTGACGGGTGGCTGTTCCCGTGCGCTGAGAAAGACGACCACTGGCCCCGCGAGATCTTCGGCGAACTGTACGACCGCGTGGAGCGGCACGCGGGTCTGCCGCACCTAAAGGGCGGTCGCTTCCATCCGTTCAGGAGAAAGTGGGCCACGGAGCGGAAGAACATGTCGCTCGTGGACGTGATGGCGGCCGGCGGGTGGCGCGACGCGCAGACCCTGCACAGCTGCTACCAGTTGGCAACGACGGACGGGATGCTCGAGGTGATGAGCACGCCCGTGAAGCTCCGGGACAGGAAGGTCAGCAGTAAGTGATGGGGGACGAGTTCAGGAGGGGCAGCGGCGTGAATGCTTGTAAAACGCTTGTAGGCTCCCAAAACGTACGAAACGCGACACCATTCATCGTGGTGCCGCGCTTCGAGTTGCCCCTCCTGGGCTCGAACCAGGACTCTCCTGATCCAGAGTCAGGCGTGTTGCCAATTACACCAAGGGGCATCGGCGAACCATCGCTCCCACCAATCCGCTTTGGATCTGAGGGGGATGGGGGGACGCGGGGTTGCGGGTCTACGCGGTGAGATCGTCGCCTCTGGAGCGAGCTACCGCGTTCGACTCTACCCAACAACGCCCGTTATCCATTCCCGTCCCCGCTTCCCCACAACCCCACATCCCCACATCCCCGAACGAGGGATGAGTCATGAGGAAACAGGTGACAGTGGAGCTGAGGGGGCTCGAACCCCTGACCTCCTGGGTGCGATCCAGGCGCTCTCCCAGCTGAGCTACAGCCCCGCGCGGAGGGTGAACTTAGGCCCCCCGACGACCAGCTTCAACCCCCGAGCCTCTTCGGCATGATTTCGCTACCGTCCGCGGTCTTTCGATGACCTGCGTTGCACTGCTATGCCCTACCGTGATGCGCGGTCGGCAGCGGCTCGCGAGGTCCCGCGTCTCGCCTTTGTGGTTACCAAGGTTCGCAGCCGGAAGTGGTGCTGGTGT
>Ga0187892_10004923_pt1 | contig 21723 bp, 28 predicted proteins | sample MA1701073metaG_FD_139345 | JGI IMG/M metagenome (GOLD analysis project Ga0187892, IMG submission 139345) | Bio-ooze microbial communities from a basaltic lava cave in the Kipuka Kanohina Cave System on the Island of Hawaii, USA - MA170107-3 metaG ... | reverse complement strand
CACTACAACTACTTCAGGGACTATGAACCGCAGACTGGGAGGTACGTGCAAAGTGATCCGATTGGACTCGCTGCTGGAACCAATCCATTTGGATATGCCTTTGCACGTGCAACGAACGTTGTGGATCCATTCGGCCTGAACGCCTACGAGAATGAATTCGGAGGGCCTTGTCCAATCTTGACATGGCCATCGTACTGTGAGTTCGTGCCTGATTCAGGGCAGGTGCACGAAGATCCGACCAGTGAAAGGCGAAAGATTCAGATCGGTTCGCGGAGGATTGAAGGACTGCTGCCGAGTTGGCAACCGACGCAGGGCTTGCCCTCGCCATTGCTGGTTAGGCGGGGGATCATGCCCAATCCGGGGCTTCAAATCGGCCCAACCGGCCAACAAGGAATGACATACGAGTTCGTCGTAGAACATCGCTGGGGAAGGTACGAAATAAGGTTTGAACGATTTCAAACTGGTCGGTGCAAGTGCTTTGACGAGTGCAACGAAGTCCAGTGGTTCTCGGGAGCGAAGAACAGACTGCCGCCAATCTGGAAGCCGGGCGGCGAATGGAGCGAATGGCATGGCATATGAATATCGTTCAAGGCGCGCTGCTGCCACCACGCTTCTAATGGCCTGCTTGACCGTCTGCACTGCGTGCAATGCTGGCCCATCGAGTGAAGACATTGTTGCTCGGAAGGCGCGGGCCGAAAGTCTATACGCCGCCACATTTGGCGCAGACGCGCCAGATGCAACGAAACTTGACGAAGCATTCGAAGTCTGGAGCGAACTTGCGCATGCGGGCGATGCCCGCGCGCATTACTTCCTAAGTGCGGCTTACTTCCACGGAATCCGCGGCCACACGGCAGTGGATAGCAAGCGTGCAATTGAGCACCTTGAGGCTGCGTCTGAAAAGGGCTTGCCAGAGGCGCAGTTTGCTTTGGCTTGGCAGCTTGAGCAGGGAGAATACGTGGTCAAGAATGACCGACGGGCCCTGGAAATGTATGGAAGGGCTGCAGACGCCGGGTATGGCTTGGCGATGTCGCGCTTGGTTCGGGTATATACCGCCGGTGAACTTGGCGAAAGGCCCGATGCTTCATTGGCTGATTCCTGGCGAAATCGAATGGCAGCTGAAAGTCAGTAGAGAGTTTGAAGATGCCCAGGACGATGCTTTCCGCATCACCGGCATCACCGATGCACAGGACTCCAGCAAGAGCTGGAGCTATGGCTACGACCTGCTCGACCGGCTGAGCGGGGCTTCCCGTGCGGGCCTCTCGCAGGGCCGGAGCTATGACGGCAACGGCAACCGGCTCAGCCAGACCGGCACCGCGGCCTCGAGCTATTCGATGTCCGGCACCAGCAACCGTCTGAACGGGGACTCAGGCGCACTGTCCCGCAGCTACGGCTACGACGCGGCCGGCAATGCCAGTGCGGAAGATTACATCCGCGCAATCGGAGCGACATAAAGAACGGCCCCGGTCGGCGCGCCGGTCGGCGAGCCACCCGCCGGCTCGTCGCTGACCGCAACATTCACGGCAGCCGCAAGCGCCGCGCGCTGGCGCGCATCGAGCGCGAGCCGGATCCTGCCGCGCTCGGGCATGAGGCCGAGCGATACGGGCGCGGCGCCCTCCGGCAGCGCCCACAACTCGCGTGAACGATCCTCCGGAACGGTCATGGCGCCGACAGCCGCGACTTCGAGGTGGTCACCGCGCGCGGCAAGCTCCACGCGCCAGAGCGCAGCCCCGGACTCGGTCGCGATCACCGATGTTGCCTGCGGCGGCCGCAGCTCCTGCCACAGGATCCAGCCCAGTCCGAGCACGGCGACGGCGGCGATCACGGCGGCGAGGGCGCGCCATGGATTCCGCGTCCGCGCGCCCGTGCGCCGCTCGATCGCAGCCCAGACGGCGGGTGAAGGCTTCACCGGCGCGAGCCGCCAGGCGAGCACGGCGAACCGCTCCTCCCACGCCCGCACGCGTCGGTCCACGAAGGGATCGCGCGCACGCCGCCGCTCGAAGCTGCGCCGCGCGGTGCCCACCAGCGTGCCGAGAACGAACTCCGCTGCCAGCTGGTCGAGATTCAGTGGCTCGTCGCGTTTCATGATTCAAGGCACCGCTTGAGCGCCGACAGGCCGCGGCGTATCCAGCTCTTCACCGTCCCCAGTGGTTCTCCGATCTCGCTCGCGACTTCCGCGTGCGAGAGCCCGCCCTGGAAGGCGAGCACGATGCATTCGCGCTGGCGCGCCTGCAGCGCGCCCAGACAGTTCGCCAGGGCTTTGCCGGTGCCCGCGCCAAACGTCATCGCATCGGCTGGCGGCTCGTCATCCGCGGCGATTTCGCCGAAATCGTCCAGCGAGGTGGCGATATTTCGATCCCGGCGCCGCTTGAGGTCGATGCCGCGATAGCGTGCGATGGCGATCAGCCAGGCCCAGGCCGCGCCGCGGCCGCTCTGGTACTGCGCCGCGCGGCCCCAGATCTGCACGAAAACGTCCTGCAGCGCGTCCTCGGCGAGGGCGCGGTCGCGCAGAATGCGCATCAGGCACGCGAGCAGGCGCGGCGCGCTGCATTCGTACAGGCGCTGGAACGCCGCGCGGTCCTGACGGGCGCAGGCGCTGAGGAGCCCGACGATCTCGGGCTCGGAGTCCGGGGTCGCGAATCCATCCGTCGTGACGGGATTTTGAGGCACGGAGCGCTGTGGATTGATCCGGCGGGGCAGTATCTCGTGCATGTCAGATACCGTCAAAGCGCTCCTGAATCGCCCGATTGGCGCAGGGAGTGCGGGTCTTCCCAGCGTCAGGCCGCGCGTCCACTGCCGTCGCCGGTATCTCCAGTGCCAGGGATGCCCAGAAACTCTCCCAATCGGCGCCGATGCTTCGAGGTGCCTCGGTCATGTGAACGGCGGCGATTCGCCACAGTCCGGCATCGCGCAGCGCAAATCGCACGCGGCCGTCCACATCCGTGCGGGCGTGCAACTCGGGATCCGCGGTGCCGAGCCGCGTGGCGACGACCAGCGCGCCCGCGAGCGGCGCATCGCGAAACAGGAGGCGAAACTGCTCAGCAGGCGCCGGCTCGGGATTGCCAGTTTCCGCGATCAGTTCGAGCGTCATGCCGATCGGACGGTCGGCTGGCGGATCGGTGCCGCCGACCTGCACCAGCGCCTTCATGTAACGCGAGTAAGCCTCCCGCACCGCGGCCGGCTGCGCGTCCTGCCTCGTGCGCCGGCTGACGATGTGCTCCAGACCCTCTTCCTGCAGAAACGACTCGAACTTCGCAGCCGGAACCTGGAGATAGTCGCGCTCGCTCTGATAGGCGATCACGTAGCTGCCCGGCCGCGTCAGGCGCAGCGCCCCGGCCGGCTCCGCGCCTTCTAGTCCGACTACTTGCACCTCGCCCTCTGAATCGAGCGCGACGAAGCGCGCGATGCGCCAGGGATCGCGCGCAAGCGCCCGGCCCTCGAGGCCGTCGGCGATGCAGATGCGTACGCCGATCGGATGATCCGATTCGATCTCGAAGGCCGAGGGCTCGACCCAGGATTCATGGGCCTCGGCGCCGCTGACGCCGAATGCTGCCGCAAGGCAAAGCCAGGCCGCGGCCGGGTATCGAGTACGCATCAGCGTGACCGGGCGAAGTGCTCGCGCAGCGCGGGATCCGACAGGATCTCGGCCTTGAGGACTTGGCGGTCGATTTCGGCACCGTCGGGCGTGGAGTCGGCCTGGATTTCGTCCAGCAACGCGTCGAGCGAGACCGGCGGCGCGATGGATTCGCCCTCGAGGGGCGGCTCCATCGATTCGCCCGATGCAATCGCTGCGGGCACCGCCTGGGTCCAGTTCGGCACCGCATACGCTGCTTGCGGAGCGACTTCGGCATCATCCGCCGCTACGGACGGCGGCTCCTTTGCGACCCACGCGGCGATCAGGGCGCCGGCCGCTGCGCCGGCCAGGAGCGTCGGCTTGATTCCAGGGTGTTTACCCTCGCGCTGGATGGAAGAAGTCCGCCCGGCCAGGTGGCCGGGCGGACGCTGCTTCTGCGGGGCCGCGACCAGCGTCAAGGCGCCGCATCCTTGCTGTTGTTGGTGCCGGACTGCGGCGTCGCTAGGTACGGGAACACCTGGTGGTAGGCCACGTCGTTCGCAGGCACGTTGTCGCCGACCACCGTGATCGTCGAGTAGCTCGGGCCGCTCGCGATCGCGGTCAGCGCGATGTCGATGACGTCGTCGCCGAGCCTGCGGCCGTTGGGCCAGCCGCTCGAGATGCCATTGGTGGTGTCGCCGCCGATGAAGCCGAGGCGATGGAATCCCGCCTGGCCGGCAAGCGGCACCGGCTCGGTCGTCGTCACGACCCGCAGCACCTCGGGAATGAAGATCTTCTCGAGGTCGGTACGGTTGGTTGCGGCGAAGCTCGTGCCGAATACCGCATTGATCAGCGCCGCCAGCTCCGGATTGCGCGCATACGTGGCGAACCGGGCATCCTGCGTCGCCGGCGTGCGATTGAAGCGGTCCTTGTCCTTGAACGCGACCAGGGCCTCGGTGAAGAGCGGATTGCCGAGCCGCGACACCTGCGCCCAGCCGCCGACATTGAGCGTTGTACCGTCGCTCTTGCGCACGCTGATGCGCGGCCGGCTGACGGTCGCATAGACGCCCACGCCGGTCTGCTGGCCGAAAAACAGCGTGTCGTACGGCGTCGGAATGCCGAGGCCCTCAAGCTGGCTCAGCGGAATCTGCATTGCGATCGAGAGCACATTGAATCCCTTGAAGCCGTCGACGCCATTGCCGTCCTGGCCGAGTCCGTCGGCGAGGCTGCCATTGTTGTCGAGGATCCGGACATTGAGCAGGTCGAAGATGCCCGGGATATCGGAAAAGAAACTGTCCTCGCGCGGCCCGGCGAACACGACTTCGCCGGAGTTGAGCGGGTAGATCGTCGAGCTGGTGTAGACGTCGAGTTCGGCCGCGGTGGTCGCGCCGGACACGGCCCTGCCGTCCGCGTCGTTGTAGGCCGGCGTGACGTTGTTACCGACATTTGGCGGCGGCACCAGGAGGTCGGAGCCGATCCGGCGGTGGTCGCCGCTCTTCACGCGCGAGACCCGGTAGGTTTGCGTGAAGTTCTGACGCGCGTCGCCGACCGACTGGATCGCGCCCACTTCGGTGCCCAGACCGTAGGAAATGATCGTGTTGCGGTTCTTGTAATTGGCGTCCACCGGCGAGAACTGGAAGTCGTAGCGCAGCCGCGTCGCGCCGGTCACCGGGTTCGTGATGTGGATACTGTAGAGTGCGTCGTCGGCGAAGCGCTCGTAGATGGCGCCGTCGCCCGGCTCGGAGAAGGGCCGGAAGCTCATGCTGACGTTCAGCACCTTGATCGAGGGGTTGTCGTAGCGGGTGCCGACGAAGGCATAGACGTCCGTCAGGTTGGCCTGCGGGTCCTGCTTGATGAGTGGCGCATCGCTGTGGTTCGAGGCCTGAACGGCGGGCAAGCCGCCGGCGGCCGCCAGGGCGCCCAGGGCAATCATCAGCCCCCGGCGCAGAATGGGTGTCTTGATCACTTGTTTTCTCCTGTCTCTGGGGTATTGCGGCGCGCACTCCTTCCGGTGCAAGGGATATACGTGGCGCAGGCGCGGTCGGATGCGTGCGGCCCCAAGCGGGACGAAATTTTAATTGGATCAATGTGTTATGACAGACCAGCTGGTGAATCTATTATTACACGACCTTCGTGTATATTGGGGAGGTTCCCGGATTGGACAGACCCATGAAGAACGTCACCGTCACGCTCGATGAGAAGACCGCTGCCTGGGTGCGCGTGTACGCCGCCAAGCAGGGCAAGAGCGTCTCGCGACTCCTGGGAGAGATTCTCGCGAAACACATGAACGACGAGCGCGAGTACTTCGAGGCGATGCGAAGGTATCAGGCCCTGAAGCCGATGGCTTTCGATTGGGTGGACGGCAGGAAGCCGACGCGGGAAGAACTGAATGTCCGGCCTCGTTTTCGTTGACACCAACGTCTTCGTCTACGCGCGCCAAGCACATGAGGCGCAGAAGCAGCCGATCGCCGCGCAATGGGTCGATCGCCTGTGGCGCGAACGGACGGGGCGAACCAGCTTTCAGGTACTGAACGAGTTCTATTCCACATTGACGCGATCAGTCAGGCCGTCACCCAATGCCACCGTCGCATGGGAATACCTGCAGGTCCTGATGACCTGGAACCCCCAGCCGATCGACGCGGACGTCCTGACCCGCGCGCATCAGATCGAGCAGCGCCATCGCCTGAACTGGTGGGATTGTCTGATCGTCGCCGCAGCGCAGGTGCAGGACTGCTCCGTACTGCTCACCGAAGATCTCCAGGACCGGGCCGTGTATGGCAGCGTGACGGTCCGTAGCCCGTTCACGCTCGGTGCGTCGGAGGAGCTCGCCGGTTACACGATCCACGCGGCAGCCGCGCCTGCGCATCGCCGCCGCGGACGGCCGCGCAAGGCGCGCAGCGGAAGCACTGCCGCTGCCGGCTAGAAGCGCGCACAATCCCGCGCCGTGGCCGAAGAATCCGAAACGCGCAAGCCGCTCTACAGCCGGCCTGTCACCCGCCGCGGCGCGCCCTTCCAGGTGCGCATCGTACTGCTCGCGCTCGCGGGCGGCCTGCCGGCCCTGATCGCGGCCCTGGTCCTGCTGCGCGAGGCGCCGATTGCGGATTCCGTCTACCGGCTGCTTTTCGCCGTGCTGGTCGGCGTCTGGATCGGCTTCGCGATTGCGGTGCACCGCGCGACCATCGAGCCCTTGCGCTCGATCTCGAACCTGCTCGAAGCCTTGCGTGGGGGCGACTATGCGATCCGCGGCCGCTATGCGCGCAAGGGCGATGCGCTCGGCGACGTCGTGCTGGAGGCGAACCGCCTCGGCGCGACCCTGCGCGCCCAGCGCTTCGAGGCGCTGGAAGCTTCGGCACTCCTTCATAAGGTGCTCGCGGAGGTGGATGTCGCGGTGCTCGCCTTCGACGGCGAGCAGAGCCGCATCCGCCTCGCCAACCGCGCCGCGAGCGATCTGCTGCGGCGCCATTCGGATGCGCTCATGGGCATGACCGCCGAGGAGGTTGGCGTCGAAAGCCTTCTGGAAGGCGCGCCGGTCAGCGCCGAGTCGCACATCTTCCCGGGCCGGGGCGGCCGCTGGCAGGTCATGCGCGAGATCTTCCGCGAGGGCGGGCGGCAGTTCCGTCTGCTCGTGATCACCGATCTCAGTCAGGCGCTGCGCGAGGAAGAGCGCCGCGCCTGGCGGCGCCTGATCCGGGTGATCTGGCACGAGCTCAACAACTCGCTGACGCCGATCAAGTCGGTGGTCGAAACCAGCCGCGATGCGCTCGCCGCGGGCGCACCGGATCCAGTCGAACGGAAGGAGCTCGCCCACAACCTCGCGCTGGTCGCCGAGCGGGCCGAGTCGCTGCGCCGCTTCCTGTCACGCTATTCCGAGCTCGCGCGCATGCCGGAGCCGACCGTCGTGCCCTGCGACGTCGCCGCACTCCTGCGCCATGTGGCGGCCGTGCAGCCGCCCGGCCGCGTGCAGGTCGCGGCCGCGGAGGGACTCAGGCTCCAGGGCGACCCGGACCAGCTCCAGCAGGCGCTGATCAACCTGGTGCGCAACGCCGTCGAAGCCATGGGCGACGGCCCGGAGCCGGTGGAACTGCGGGCGCTGCGCGGCCGCGATGCGGTCGTATTCGAGATCGAAGACAACGGTCCGGGCGTCGCGAACCCGGACAACCTGTTCGTGCCCTTCTTCACCACCAAGCCGGGCGGCAGCGGCATCGGCCTCGTGCTCGCGCGCCAGGTCGCGGAGGCCCATGGCGGCTCGCTCTCGCTCCAGAACCGGCCAGGCCGGCGCGGCTGCATCGCCCAACTGACCGTTCCAGCGTAAATAGGGACAGGTACAGATTAATTCGGACTTAATGTGTACCTGTCCCCATTTATACTCCGCGGCAGGAGGTAGGCAGGCATGGCGCTCATGACCGGCAAGAAGCATGGACTGGGTCGCGGGCTGGAGGCCCTGCTCGGGCAGGTGCAGAAACCGGCGCCGAACATCCCGGTCGCGCGCGAACAGCTCACGCACGTGCCGGTGGACCTGCTCCAGCGCGGCGCCTACCAGCCGCGCCAGGACATGCGCGAAGACTCGCTCGCCGAGCTCGCGGACTCGATCAAGGCGCAAGGCGTGGTGCAGCCGATCGTCGTGCGCCCGCTCGGCATGCCGGAAGCCGGCCAGCCGCAGCGCTACGAAATCGTCGCCGGCGAGCGCCGCTGGCGCGCGGCGCAGATGGCGGGCCTCGCCGACATTCCCGCCGTCGTCCGCCGGGTGGAGGACGAAGTCGCGGTGGCGCTCGCGCTGATCGAAAACATCCAGCGCGAGAACCTGAATCCGCTCGAGGAGGCGCTCGCGCTCAACCGGCTGATCAAGGAGTTCGAGCTGACGCACCAGGAAGCGGCCGAAGCGGTCGGCCGCTCACGCGCCGCAGTCTCGAACCTCCTGCGCCTGCTCGACCTGCCGCAGGCGATCCGCCCGCTGATCGAGAGGCGCGAGCTGGAGATGGGCCACGCGCGCGCGTTGCTGGGACTTTCGGCCGGGCGCCAGCAGGCCGAGGTCGGCGCGCTGGTCGCGAAGAAGGGCCTGTCCGTGCGCGAGACCGAGGCGCTCGTGCGCCGCATCGTCGCGCGCGCGGAGGCGGGCGAAAAGGCGCAGTCGAAGACCCGTTCCAAGGATCCGGACATCCGCCGGCTCGAAAACGACCTCGCGGACAAGCTGGGAGCGACCGTCGAGCTGCAGCACCGCGCGAACGGCAAGGGCAAGCTCGTGATCAGCTACCACAGCCTCGACGAGCTGGACGGGATCCTCGCGCACATACACTGAGCGACAAGGGGGGAACATGAACAGGGGATGGCAATGCGGCCTCGCTGCCGCCGCGCTGCTTGTGCCGTCGATTTCCGCCGCCCAGGATGCCGACACGAAGGAAATCCTGGCCTACGTCCTGACCGACGCGGGCCTCGCGAAATACACGGCGGCGACGAAGAAGCTCGCGGCGCTCGAGAGCGCGAACCCCGGAGCCTGCGACGAGGACTCGGAAGCCTCGTCCATCAATGAAATGACCGCTAAATTGAACGCCGCGCCCGGCGCGAAGGCCGCGATCCAGTCATCGGGCCTGTCCACGCGCGAGTACGTCGTGCTGTCCTGGTCGATCATGCAGAACGCACTCGCGGCCTGGGCGATGAGCGCGGGCGGCACCCTGCCGGCCGGCGCCTCGAAGGCGAACGTGGATTTCTACCGTAAGCACGAGGCGGAGATCCACCAGATGGAAGGGCTGAAGTCCAGCGGCTGCGACGACGATCAGTCGGACGAAAAGACGGACGATGGTTGACGCAAGCGCCCGGTGAGGCGCGCACCTATCTTCATGGCGGGAGCTTGAGGTCCCAGGTCGTGACGACGGTGACCGGCATCTGGGCGCCGGTGTCGGCGCGCGAGATTCCGACCGGCGACACCTCCAGCCACGACGCCGGGTCCGGCGCATCCTCGTGGCTCCGCAGCGTCCGTGTCATCGTGCCCTTGAGCCGCGGATTGGTTCTCGGGTCGTAGAGATCGCAATCGATCGTGTTGCCGCCTGCCGGGTCCTGCTGGAAGTTCGCCGGGCAATGGATCGTCGTCTTCCACTGAGGCCAGTCGAGCACCGTGGTGTCGGCCGTCGACCCCGGTGGCGTCATGGGGCAATTGGTCGATGCATGACCGGAATCCAGGGTGACTGTTTTTTCCATCGGTCCCACGAGGCGAATCGTGTAAGAGCCATCGGGCCGGATCCGGATGTTCCCGTGACCGCGTTCGGGGGCCTGATTCTGCCCGTTCCAGCGGCTGTTCGAGGTGATGGTCAATTCGCAGCCCTCCATCTGCATCACGGTCAACATGTGCTGGTGTCCGCCTTGGTTGATCCGGTAGGTGGACACGCCTTCGACGCGATCGACCGTCAGGATCCGCTGCGCCGGTTCATTGACCGTCACGCGCGTTGCCGAGCCTTCTCCGCCCAGCGGGAACGAGTAGCTGGAAGCAAACGTCTCGTGCTGGGTGATGGAACCGGTCCAGGGCTTGCACTTGGCGCCCAGGTAGAGCCAGGCGCGGGCGGCCCTGAGGAAAGCATCCTTGCCCATCGGTGGCGAGGCCGCTGTATCGCTCGCACCGCCGCTCAACCCCACGAATGCCAGATCGATCAGGAAGTCGGTATCCAGGTGGTGGAAATAACCGTCCGGCCGTCTCGAGTTCAGGTCGTCGGCGACGTCGGACTGCATCTTGCAGAGCTCGTTCGCGGTCCTGCCGCCGAACGAGTGAATCGGCGATGCGGTCTTCCACTTGGTCTCGGGATTGCTGTCGTCCGTCTGCGTGTGGCAGCCGGAGTCGGCGCAGGTGGCGTCTACCGGACGGAATCCGCCGGCATGCGAGTTGCTGGATTCATCATGCGGGTCGACGCCGCCGTGGCAGTTCGCGCAGCGATCGTGCGTGAACACGGGCATCATGACGGCGAAGAGATCAAGCGGGTCGGAACTCGCCGGCTCCATCGGCGGCGAGGGCGGTCCGGACGGCCGGGGCTGCCCGCGCGCGAGCACCGCGGCGAGCGCTGCGAGGAATGCAGCCGCAACGATTGCGGTGTGGCGTCCCACGCCGCAATGGTGACGGACTGCACCTGGCTTGACAATCTTATTACCCGGGCGCATACACGGGGCACCCCGGCATACCGCTCTTAACCAGAATGGGGTGAACGAATGAACATGTCCCCTGGCGGCCGCCTCCTGGCGGCGCTCGCCGCGCTCCTCCTGCTGCTCGCGCCCGCCAGCGCCCAGGCCCCGATCGGCGAGCTCTGGCAGACGACCTCGCAGATGGTCATGGAAGGCATGCCTTTCTCGCCGCCGCCGACGACCCTCAAGATTTGCCGGGCTGCGCAGTGGACCCAGCCGCCGCCGGGCGGTGACCCGACCTGCGTCACCTCGAATTTCCAGCGCACCGGCAACAGAGCGTCTTGGACGATGCAGTGCAGCGGCGACATGCCGATGACGGGCACCGGCGAGATGACTTTCGCGTCCGATGGCTCCTATACCGGCGTCATCACGGCCACGGCCGAAGGCATGACGATGAGAATCAACCTGACCGGCAAGAAGATCGGCACCTGCGACAAGCCGATCGGCTGAGGTAGCCAGCATGAAATCGCGAATTCTCCTGACGGTCGCCGCGGCCGGGCTTCTCTGCGCGCAGCCGCTCGACGCGCAGCCCGCAAAGCCACCCGCCAAGCCGGCCGCCGCCGCGCCCGCCAGTCCCTGGGCAAAGGTTCCGGCGCTGCCGACTGCCTGCTACTCGAGCCAGGACAAGTGGTCGGAGCAGAACACCGCCGCGTTCAATGCCGTGCAGCAGGATCACTACAAGCAGAACGACATCAACGATGCGATCCGCCAGAACTCCGTCGACAACACCGATCTCATGGCAGTGGCGGCGCGCCTGCAGCAGAAGATGATGGAAGACCCGGCGAGCGCGCAGAAGTACATGGAACAGATGATGGCGCAGAACCAGAAGGCGCAGGCCGAGGCGCCGTTTCAGACCGAGAGGGAACAGCAGATCGAGGCAGAATCCGCAGCCGTGATGAAACAGTATGAGGCGGCACTCGAGAAGGCGTACGGGACGGGCAATGCGCGGCTTGATGCGCTCCTGAAGAAGTACAAGCCGTCGCTTCCGGGTGCCTTCAACTTGTGGCTGCGCTACGGCGAGTCGGGTGAGCCGGCCTGGGTCGAGCCCGAACGGCGCGCGATCCTGAAGCAATGGGACGCCGCATACGCCGCGACCTGCCCGCAGTGGTTCGGCACGGGCGGCCAGTTCCACGCCTACATGAAACGCTACAAGGATTTCCTGGTGGTCGAGCGTATTCCCTTCGAAAAGCAGGGCGACAAGGCACGGCTCGAGCAGTACGAGACCTATGGCACGCCGACCACGGGCTGGCGGACCGTGACTGACTACGAAGCGGCCGAGGACTACATGAATATGGCCAGGACGCTGTTCGATCAGCGCGAAACTGCCATTGGGTGCCAGCACCCTTGCCAATGAAGCCGGGGAAAAGGGATGCGTCCCCCTTTCGTTAGTTTCCCTTAACCGGGCTTCAGAACCTCCGTTTGTTCGTTCCTGGCCCCTCCTCCAGAGTGTCAACCACTGGAGGAGAGGGTCATGTACGAAGCAAACGCAGCAGGAATCACGCGCAGTCTGGCCGGCGTACTCGCCGCGGCGATTGTGGCGGTCGGCGGGCTCGTGTTCGACCGGGCCTACCTGGCCTCGGCGCCGGAAGGGATCGTCGAAATCGGCGCCTTGACGGTCGTCGAGCAGGTGACCGAAGTCGCGGCGCTGCCCGAGGTCGTGGTCACCGGGAAGAAGGCGTGAACCCATGGCCCACCCGGTCCACGATATCCTCAAGCGGTACCTCGGTAGCGAGCAGTTCGCGTTCGACACGAACGCCTCTGCTGGCTGGCCCTGGGAAGGAGCCGCAACACCCGCGCGCTACCCGGTCGAATCCGGCAACTCAGAGGAACCGACGCAGTTCGACGACCTCTACCCCTGGCTTGAACCGCAAAGCTGATTCTCCACAAGGCGGGCCGGCGTCCGGCAGCGTTCAGCTCCGCACCGCGACGCCGGCCGATTTTTCTCTGCTCGAGCGCTGGCACCGCCAGCCGCACCTGAAGGCGGCCCTCGGCGACGACGACTGGCAATGGGCAAAGGAGCTCGGCCGCAATCCCGCCTGGCGCGAGCAGCTCATCGCCGAAGTGGACGGCCGGCCGATCGGCTTCCTTCAGAGCATCGACCCGGCGCACGAGGACTCGCATTACTGGGGCAGCATCGAGGAGGGCCACCGCGCCCTCGATCTCTGGATCGGCGAACCGGAGGCGCTCGGCCGCGGCTACGGCACGCAGATCCTGAATCTCGCGATCGAGCGCTCGTTCGCCGATCCCGCGGTCAAGGCGATCCTGGTCGATCCGATGGAAACCAACACCCTTGCGCACCGCTTCTATGAGCGCCTCGGCTTCCAGTACGTGGCCTGCCGGCGCTTCGGCGACGACTGCTGTTTCGTCTATCGCCTGCGCCGCCCCGGAACCGCCACCCGCGAGGGGTGACTTGAGCCTGCTGTCCGCTGAAACTTCGCGCCGCTTGTGCTCTCATAAGTGGCGTGGAGACAAACCGCATCCGGCTGCAGCCCGGTGACGCACTGATCGTGGTGGACGTGCAGCGCGACTTCCTGCCCGGCGGCGCCCTCGGCGTACCGGAAGGCGACGAGGTCGTGGCACCCTTGAACCGCCTGATCGAGGCCTTCGCAGCCGCCGGCCTGGCCGTCTTCTATTCCCGGGACTGGCACCCCGCCAATCACTGCTCGTTCCGGGCACAGGGCGGGCCCTGGCCGCCGCACTGCGTCGCGGGCACGGAAGGTGCGGGTTTCGCGCGGGAGCTCGTGGTGCTGCCGAGCTCCATCGTCGTTTCCAAGGCGACGACGCCGGAACGGGACGCTTACTCCGCTTTCCAGGGCACGGCCCTCGCCGCGCAACTCCGCGCCATCGGCGTGAAGCATGTCTTCGTCGGCGGGCTCGCAACGGACTACTGCGTCAGGGCGACGGTGCTCGACGCACGCAAGCACGGCTTCGAGGTGGAAGTGGTGGAAGACGCCATCCGCGCCGTCGAGGTCGAGCCCGGCGACGGCGCGCGTGCACTGAGCGACATGCAGGAACAGGGTGCGCGCCTGATGAATTCGTCTTCTGTCAGCGCCTGAGCGCATGGCCGAGGCACCCGCGCGCGGCAACGCGCTTCTGACTGATCTCTACCAGCTGACCATGCTCGCGGCCTATGGCGCGCGCGGCATGCGCGAACGCGCGGTTTTCGAGTTTTTCGTGCGCCGGTTGCCGGAAGGGCGCAATTTCCTGGTCGCCGCAGGCCTCGAACAGCTCGTGGACTACCTCGAAGGGCTGCGCTTCGGCGAGACCGACATCGGGTGGCTGGCGTCGACCGGGCGCTTCGAGCGCGCCTTCCTCGATGAGTTGCGAGAGTTCCGTTTCACCGGCGACCTGGACGCGATGCCGGAAGGCACGGTGTTCTTCGCCAATGAGCCCATCGCGCGCGTGACGGCGCCGCTCCCCGAGGCGCAACTCGTGGAATCGCGCCTGATCAACCTGCTGCACTTCCAGACGCTGATCGCCAGCAAGGCCGCGCGCTGCTTGCTGGCCTCGGGCGGGCGCATGCTGGTGGACTTCGGCTTTCGCCGCGCGCACGGCGCGGAGGCGGGCGTCCTTGCCGCGCGGGCGGCGTACCTCGCGGGCTTTACAGGCACCGCCACGGTGGAGGCGGGCCGGTGCTTCGGCATCCCGCTGTACGGGACCATGGCGCATTCCTTCGTGCAGGCGCATGCGGACGAGCCGGCAGCCTTCCGCCACTTCGTGGACTGCTTTCCGGACAACAACACGCTCCTGATCGACACCTGGGACACCCTGGAAGGGGCGCGCCGGGTGGTGGCGCTCGCGCGCGAGCTGCCCGCGGGTCTGACGATCGGCGCCGTGCGCATCGACAGCGGCGACTTCCATGCACTGAGCCGCGAGGTGCGGCAGATCCTGGACCAGGGCGGCTGCCGCGACACGAAGATCTTCGTGAGCGGCGGGCTCGACGAGCGTTCCATAGCAGCGCTGGTGCGGGCGGGCGCGCCGGTGGACGGATTTGGAGTCGGCACCAGCCTGGATGCCTCCACGGACGAACCGGTGCTCGACTGCGTCTACAAGCTGCAGGAGCTCGCCGGCCGCGCGACGCGCAAGCTCTCGCCCGGCAAGGAGACCTGGCCCGGCGTCAAGCAGGTCGAACGGCACCACGATCGCGACGGGCGCCTGTTGCGCGACGAGGTCGTGCTGGAACGCGATGCCGCAGCGGGCGAACGCCTGCTCGCACCGGTGCTGCGGGGCGGCCGCCGCATCGGGCCGATAGCCCCGCTCGCGGCGATCCGCGAGCATGCTGCGCGGGAACTCTCGGCCTTGCCGGAGGCGCTCCGAGCGCTCGAGGCCCGGACGGACTATGAGGTGCGCATCTCGCGCACGATCAGGGATCTGGCCGGGTTGAAGGGCTGAGGCGGACGCGCTATATAAGGAGCGCGGTTGATACCGCGAGTCGGATCTTCGGGGCGGGGTGCAAGTCCCCACCGGCGGTGATGCGGCGCAAGCCGACGAGCCCGCGAGCGGAGCGGAAACGCGAAGCACGATCTGGTGCGATCCCAGAGCCGACGGTCACAGTCCGGATGGAAGAAGATCCAGGCCGAGTCGCCTCTGTGCGTTTCGCATGCCAGCGCATCGGAACGCGCGGAGTTCGAGATTCCGCCCGCGCCCCGTCGCTCCGCCGAGTACGGGGTTTTTCATGGCGCGGCGCGAAAACCACGAGTCCATCCACCGGGAACGGCCATACGTCATCGCCAAGGCGGCGATGTCGCTCGACGGGCGCATCGCGACCGCCGGCGGCGAGAGCCGCTGGATCACCGGCACCGAGGCACGGCTCCAGGGCCATGAGCTGCGGCGCCGCGCGGACGCAATCGTGGTCGGCGCCGGCACCGTCATCGCCGACGATCCCGCACTCACGGCCCGCACCAGCGGCGAAGTCAGCCACCCGCTGCGCGTCGTGCTCGATTCGACTGCGCGTTCCTCGCCGGCCGCCGCGGCCTTCAGCCGCGAGGGCAAGGGCGCGCTCCTCGCGACGACCGCCGCCGCGCCCGAGCCGCGCCTGGCGCGATTCAAGGCCCAGGGCGTCGAGACGCTGGTCCTGCCGGCGGATGCGCGCGGGCGCCTGCGGCTCGATGAGTTGTTGCTGGCGCTGCATGCGCGTGGCGTCGGGACCGCGCTGGTCGAAGGCGGCGGCGAAACGCTGGGCGCCTTCCACGACGCCGACCTGATCGACGAAATCTGGCTGTTCCTCGCGCCGATCCTGATCGGCGGGGGCCGTGCGGCCTTCGTCGGCGAGGGCGCCAGGACGCTGGCCGGTGCGCAGCGCTTCGCCTTCGACCCGCCGAAGATACTCGGTGCCGACTTGCTGTTCCGGGGCCTGCGCCGGGAGCGCGACTGATGTTCACCGGATTGATCGAGGAGATCGGGACGGTCGTGCGCGCAGGCGCCCTGGACGGCGGTCATGTGCTCACCGTGGCCGCGCGCAAGGTGCTGGAAGGCCAGAAGCCCGGTGATTCGATCGCCGTGGACGGCGCCTGCCTGACAGTTGTTGCGCGCGACACCGGGTCATTCACCGCCGGCCTCTCACCGGAAACGCTGGCCCGCACGGCATTGGGCGAGCTTCGCGCAGGCTCGCGCGTCCAGCTCGAGCGCGCGCTGCTGCCGACCTCCCGACTCGGCGGTCACTACGTCCAGGGCCATGTGGACGGGACGGGCACGATTCTCGAATCGCGCGCCGTGGGCGACGGCCTGTGGATGAAATTCAGGGCGCCGCGCGAGCTCCTGCGCTACGTCGCTCCCAAGGGCTATATCGCGATCGACGGCGCTTCGCTCACGGTCGTGCACACGGGCGAGGACTGGTTCGACGTGCAGATCGTCGCCTGGAGTCGCGGCAAGCTGGCGTTGCCGGCGAAGCCTGCAGGCGCGCCCGTCAATCTGGAAGTCGACATCCTCGCAAAGTACGCCGAGCGGCGTGAGCGGCTGCGCGCCACGGGATCCCTGCCGCAGCCGGACGCGATTCCGCGGCCGGGACTTTCTACTGTTTCCGAGGCGCTCGCCGAGCTGCGGGCCGGCCGCTTCCTCATCGTCGTGGACGGCGAGGATCGCGAAAACGAGGGCGATCTCGTCATGGCCGCGGAGTTTGTAACGCCCGAGGCCGTGAACTTCTGCGTGAAGCAGGGCGGCGGGCTGGTCTGCTGCGCGATGGCTCCTGCGCTCATCGACCGCTTCGGGCTGCCGCCGATGGTGCCGGAGGCCCAAAATCGCTCGCGCTTCGGTACGGCATTCACGGTGTCGGTCGAAGCTGCCGCCGGCGTGACCACCGGCATTTCGGCCGCGGACCGCGCGCGTACCATCCGAACCCTGATCGATCCCGCGGCGACCCGCGCCGACCTGGTATCGCCGGGCCATGTGTTCCCGTTGCGGGCGCGCGCCGGCGGCGTTCTGGAACGCGCAGGCCACACCGAGGCCTCGGTCGATTTCGCGGTCCTGGCAGGCCTCGCGCCCGCGGCCATGATCTGCGAAGTCCTGAACGACGACGGCAGCATGGCACGACTGGGCGACCTCGATGCATTCGCAATCCGCCACGGCCTGCGCATCGTGTCGGTCGAGGCGATCGCGGACTTCCGACGCACGACCCGGGCGCCGCACAGCCTGCGGGCGGCGAGTTGAGGGGAACACGCATGGGCAAAGTGTTCGAAGGTCGGCTGGAAGGCGCGGGGCTCAGGATCGCGATCGTCGCGACCCGCTGGAACAAGGACATCGTCGGGCTCCTGGTCGCGGGTGCGAAGGACGCTGCGCGCGAGCACGGCGTTGCCGACGAGCGCATCGACCTGGCCTGGTGCCCGGGCGCCTTCGAGATTCCGTACACCGCAAGGAAGCTCGCCCTGACCGGCCGTTACGACGCGCTCGTGGCGCTCGGCTGCGTCATTCGCGGCGAGACCGCTCATTTCGAGTACGTCGCCGGAGAGGCGGCGCAGGTCGGTGCCGTCGCGCGCGAAACGGGAGTCCCCATCGGTTTCGGAGTGCTCACGACCGACACCGTGGACCAGGCCGTGGAACGCGCCGGCGGCAAGGCCGGCAACAAGGGTGCCGAGGCGATGCTGGCGGCGATCGAAACCGCCCGGCTCGCCCGCGCCATCGAGGAGAACCGTTGATGAGCGCCGAAACCGTCGCATTGAAGTCCAGGCCGCGCGCGCCTGACCGGCAGGAAGCCGAAGCAGCCGTCAGGACGCTGCTCTCCTATTTCGGCGAGGACCCGGTCCGCGCGGGGCTCGCGGATACCCCTCGGCGCTTCATCGACGCCTGGGCGGAGTTCCTGTCCGGCTATGCCGAAGACCCGGCCGCGATCCTGTCCCGCACTTTCGAGGAAGTTGCCGGCTACTCGGACATCGTGCTGCTGAAGGACATCCGTTTCGGGTCGCACTGCGAGCACCATCTCCAGCCGATCGTCGGTACTACCCATGTGGCGTACCTCCCCTCGACCAGGGTTGTCGGCATCTCGAAGCTCGCGCGCGTGGTCGACGCCTTTGCCCGGCGGCTCGTCAACCAGGAGGCCATGACGCAGCAGATCGCCGATGCGATCGAGTCGGCGCTCGCGCCCAGGGGCGTCGCGGTCCTGATCGATGCGGAGCACCACTGCGTGACGACCCGCGGCGCCCGCAAGGCGGGGGCTTCCTGCGTCACGCGGACCCTCACCGGCGCCTTTCGCGACGAGCCGGCACTGGAGGCACGATTCTTCCACCTGATCGGCCGGCCGCAGACGCTAACTTCCGGTAAAAACTAGGGTTTTCGGCGCTTTCCGCGGTTGTGCCGGAGGCGCCCCGCCCTCTATAATGCGCCCGGTTTTTGGCCGCCCGCGCGGCTTGCTGCGAAGCGTGAAGACGCCACGGACCGCTTGGGGGCCAGTGGCGTTTTTGTTGCCGGGGTGCATTCGATGCGGACCGTCCGCAACATCCTGCTGGCGCAGCTCGCGGCCGCCCTGCTGCTCGCCGGAGCCGTGTGGATCTGGTTGGGTTCGGGGCGCGCGATCCCCACCTTGTTGGGTGGATTGATCGGCGTCGTGCCGAATGCCTTTCTGGCGGCGAGACTGATGTCGCCGCGCGCCGGCAGCAGTGCCAAGAGCCTGATGCGGGCGGGTTGGATCGGCGAGGCCGGAAAGCTCGCGATCGCGGCCGTGATGTTCATCGCCGTGTTCGCGACGCTCGAGCCGCTGCACCCGGAGTTCCTGTTCGCCGGGTTCATCGCGACGCTCCTGGCCCTGCCGGTGGCGCTCATGTTCGACGGGAGAGACTAGGGCGACCATGGCGGAAGCGGGCCATTCGGCAGGCGAGTACATCACCCACCACCTCCAGAACCTCACTGTCTGCAAGGTGGATGGAGTATGGGCCGCTGGCGGCCCCTGCCAGGGCCAGTTCTACGCGCTGAACGTCGACTCGATGTTCTTCGCCCTTGCGCTCGGCCTGCTCCTCACCATTCTGTTCCGTCGCGTCGCCAACCGTGCGACCACCGGCGTCCCCGGGCGGCTCCAGACCGCGATCGAGATCGTGGTCGGCTTCGTCGATCAAAGCGTGCGCGACACTTTCCACGGCCGCAGCAACCTGATCGCGCCGCTCGCGCTCACCCTGTTCATATGGGTGTTCCTGATGAACCTCATGGACCTGGTGCCGGTGGACTGGCTGCCGTGGGTGGCGGGGGCCGCCGGCGTGCCGTACCTCAAGGTCGTGCCGACCACCGACGTCAACATCACCTTTGCCATGGCGATCTCGGTCTTTATCCTGACGCTCTTCTACAGCGTCAAGATGAAGGGCCTCGGAGGTTTCACCAAGGAGCTGACGCTCCAGCCCTTCAACCACTGGGCCGCAATCCCGTTCAACCTCGTGCTCGAGGGCGTGTCGCTCCTCGCCAAGCCGATCTCGCTGTCGCTGCGGTTGTTCGGCAACCTCTACGCGGGCGAGCTGATCTTCCTCTTGATCGCGTTGCTCGGCATCTGGCAGCTGCCGCTGCACTTCGCCTGGGCGGTGTTCCACGTGCTGATCATCGTGCTGCAGGCCTTTATTTTCATGATGTTGACGATCGTGTACCTGTCGCAGGCGCACGAGCACCACTGACCGCTTTTCGACCAGGAGACTTTTGATGGAAACCGTGATTGGATTTACCGCCCTCGCTGTCGCGATTCTCATCGGCATGGGCGCACTGGGCGTCGGCATCGGCATGGGCCTCTTGGGCGGCCGCTTCCTCGAAGGTGCGGCGCGCCAGCCGGAGCTCGCGCCGATGCTGCAGGTGAAGATGTTCATCGTGGTCGCGCTCTTGGACGCGGTCGCGATGATCGGCGTGGGTATCGCACTCTTCTTCGCTTTCGCCAATCCCTTCATCGGGCAGCTGCAGCAGGCGACCGGCGCGGGCGGCTGAACGCCAGGGAGAGCGAGCGATGAACTTCAATCTGACCCTGATCGGTCAGACGATCGCGATGATCGTGTTCGTCTGGTTCTGCATGCGCTTCATCTGGCCGCCGCTGATGCGGGCCATCGACGATCGCCGCAAGGAGATCGCCGACGGCATCGCCGCGGGTGAGAAAGGCCAGAGGGAGCTCGCCGAGGCCCGCCACGGCGCCGAGGAGATCATGCAGGATGCGCGGCGCAAGGCGACCCAGGTCGCCGACATGGCGCAGAAGCGCGGCAATGAGCTGATCGTGGAAGCGAAGGAAACGGCGATTTCGGAGGGCGAGCGCCTGGTCGCCGCGGCCCGCACCGAGATCACGACCTCGGAGACCAAGGCGCGCGATGCGCTGCGCCGCGAAGTGGCCCGGCTCGCGCTCGCGGGCGCCACAAGGGTGCTCGGCCGCGAGGTGGATGCGAAGGCGCATGCGGCGCTCATCGATGAGCTGGCCGCGGAGCTGGAAAGGCAGGCGCCGCGTGGCTGACCGCGCAACCATCGCCAGGCCCTATGCGAGAGCCGCCTTCGCGCATGCGCGCGAAGAGAAGGACCTCGCGGCCTGGTCGAAACTCCTGGGTGCGGGCGCCGCGGCAGTGACCGATCCCCGCGTGGACCGTCTGCTCGGCCATCCGCACGTGACCGCAGAACAGCTGGTCGCGCTGCTGCACGGGCTCTCGAAAAAGGCGGCGGGCGAGGAAGGCGAGAACTTCCTGCGCACGCTTGCGGAGAACGACCGGCTCGGGCTCCTGCCCGAGATCGCGCAGCAGTTCGAGGCGATGCGCGCGGAGGCCGAAGGCATCGTGGACGTCGAGATTGTCGCCGCGCGCGAGATCGCGGCGCCGCAGAAGAAGCGCCTCACCCAGGCGCTCGAGCGCAGGCTCGGGCGCGAGGTGCGCATGCAGGTGCGGATCGACGAGTCCCTGATCGGCGGCGCCATCGTGCGCGCCGGGGACCTCGTCATCGACGGGTCGCTCAAGGGCCGGCTCGCCCGGCTCGGCTCGACCCTGACGAATTGAGGAAGGAAGGTAGTTCATGTCCATCAAGGCATCCGAAATCAGCGAACTGATCCAGACGCGGATCAAGAACTTCGAGGCGGCGACGGAAGCACGAAACGTCGGCACGGTCGTTTCCGTGACCGACGGCATCTGCCGCATCCACGGTCTGGCCGACGCCGCTTACGGCGAAATGCTCGAGTTCCCGGGCGACACCTTCGGCCTGGCGCTCAACCTGGAGCAGGATTCGGTGGGCGCCGTGGTGCTCGGCGAATACCGCCATATCAGCGAGGGCGCGACGGTCAAGACCACGGGCCGCATCCTCGAGGTGCCGGTCGGCGCCGAGATGCTCGGCCGTGTGGTGGACGCGCTCGGCCGGCCGCTCGACGGCAAGGGCCCGATCAAGGCCGCGAAGCGCTCGCCGATCGAGCGCGTGGCCCCGGGCGTGATCTGGCGCAGGAGCGTCAGCCAGCCGGTGCAGACCGGCTACAAGGCGATCGACGCGATGGTGCCGATCGGCCGCGGCCAGCGCGAATTGATCATCGGCGACCGCCAGACCGGCAAGACCGCTTTGGCGGTCGACACGATCATCAACCAGAAGGGCACCGGCGT
>Ga0187892_10004921_pt1 | contig 21728 bp, 21 predicted proteins | sample MA1701073metaG_FD_139345 | JGI IMG/M metagenome (GOLD analysis project Ga0187892, IMG submission 139345) | Bio-ooze microbial communities from a basaltic lava cave in the Kipuka Kanohina Cave System on the Island of Hawaii, USA - MA170107-3 metaG ... | reverse complement strand
TCATGGCTGCAGCTCGAAGCGCCGCTCGAGCAGGTCGGCGTCGTCGAAGTGACGGCGGCCGACGAAGGCGGTGGCGTGCCGCCCCCACTGTCGCATCGCTCCCGGCGAGGCGATGCCCATCGGCCAGAACAGGAACCGCTCGAGCCGCTCGGTGCCGGCGATCAGCCCGTCGGGGCCGAAGGCGCTGGCGTGCCCGGCGGCGCGCTGCAGGGAGCGCAGCTCGTCGTAGGAGCGCAGGATGTAGCGCACCACGCTGTCGGTGCCGCGCACCAGGCCCACGCGCTCGAGGTAATGCGTGCCGGAGGCGACGGTCAGCACCGGGCGCTCGCCCTCGCCGACGCCCGGCAGCGACTGCGGCACGAACGCCCACTCCTCGAGCGCGTCGGGCGCCGGCCGCGGCCGGGCGCGCGGCGTGGGGAAGAACAGGTGGTGGCAGCCGCAGGGATGGATCGAGTCATAGATGAGCGGTGTGCCGTCCGGCGCGAGCGTCACGCGCCACACCAGCCCGTCGAGCCGCCCGGCAAGGAGATCGACCGCGCCGCGCCGCGGGCGTTCCGGAAACCAGATCGTGTAGACAAGCTGGACCAGCACCTGGTCCTTGTAGCGCGTGTACCCGGCCTGCACGTACACCGCGGGCTCGGCGGCATCGACCTCGGGGACTGTCGCGCCGCGGCGCCAGCGCAGCCGGCCGAAGCGGTCGAAATCGCCGCGGACCTCGAGATCGAAGCTCGGCGCGTGGGCGAGCGCGAGGCGCTCGACGTCGCGCTCCGACAGCAAGGGCTGGCCGAGCGCGTCGAAGATGCCGCGCGCGAGCAGGCCGGCCACGGCGTTGCGCGGCAGCGGCGGCGCGGGGGGCGGCGCAAACCGCACGCGGCTCACCGCGGGATCGGGCTCGCGCCGGAACGCGGCGCGCGTGTCCTCCTGCCATTGCCGCACCCCCGCGGCGAAGGGAATCCGGGTGAGGAAATACAGCCCCAGCACGCGGTATGCGGTCGAGTAGTCGTCGGGCACCCGCGCCGCGTCGAGCAGCGCCGCGCGGCTCTCGCGGCCGGCGAGGTCGGCGCCGCGCAGCACCCCGGCGCAATCGCGCGCGCGGCGCAGCGCCTGCTCGCGCTGCTCGCGCGTCATGCCGGGAAGGTTCTGGATCTCGTGGCGCCGCGCCTCGAGGTCGAGCGCGGCGAGCCGCTCGCCGAACACCCGCAGCGCCGTGTCGCTTTCGGCGGCGCGCTCGCGCAGCGAGGCGAGCAGCCGGTCGACGCGCAGGTGCGGAAAGCCGGGCACGCGCGTGTGCTGCGCGTCGCGCACGCCCGCCGCGTCGATCTCCGCGTCGAGCGCGCGATACCACCCGGCGCAATCCCGCACCCGCGGCTCGCCCGCCTCGAGGTGCGGCGCGAGCCCCAGGTCGGTGCTCGCGCAGCCCGCGGCGAGCAGCGCGGCGCCGACCATGAGAATCGCGTCCCGGTTCGACCACGAGAAGCACTTGCTTGCCGCCTCGCGCCACGGCAGCCAGGTGAACGCGGTGTGCTCCTGCGGCGCGAGCGCGACCGCCGGGCGCTCCGGCAGCGCGAGGCTGAACAGGTGCTCGGTGTTGTGCGTCACGCCCGGCGCGAAGCGATGCCGCCATTGCGCGTAGATCTCGAACGTGTACGCGACATCCCAGCGGCTGAGCACCCCGAGCGCCGGGTCGATGCCGGTCTCCTCGCGCACCTCGCGCGCCGCGGCCGCGACGAACGGCTCGTCGGGCCGGTCGAGCGACCCGGTGACCGACTGCCAGAAGCCGGGCCGCGCCGCGCGCTCGACGAGCAGCACCTCGCGCCCGGCCGTGTGCATCACCACCAGGACCGAAAGCGGGAGCTTCATTTCTCCTTGAACAGGTCCGGCAGCGGGAGCGTGCGCGCCGGGTCGATGAACAGCGCGAAGAAGGGCTTGCCGCGCCCTGCCCAGGACTCAGCGGCGGCGCGCAGGACATCGATCAGCACCCCCAGGTCATCGCTTCGTCGGGGATTTTCAAAGATGACCACGTATCCCGGAGCTTCTCGCCAAGACAAATCCGTAAGGCAGTCCTCCAGCGCGTCCCAGTTTTCGCCGAACCAGTCCGGAAAATCCAGTGCGCGGGCGATGTTTTTCAACAATTTGCCTTTTTCGGCGAACGCGATCCGCGCAGCCGAGAGCCCCGAGCCCTTCACCGCGTCGAGGATCTCGTCGGCGCGCGCGGCGCGGTAGACGCCCGAGCGCCTGGGGTCCTGCAGGCGGTCGATCAGCTTGCCCATCACTCGATGATGCGCCTGAAGCTGCGGTAGTGGTCTTCGGTGTAGTAGAGCTCGCCCTTGCCGCCGACCACGATGCGCCGCGCGCCGCGATCCCTGGCGCCCGGGGTCTTCACCGTGTATTCGCGGTAGTAGGCCTGTCCGCGCTTCGGCAGCAATCCTTCGCGGTTGCGAAACACCCGGCCATCCTGCGAGTACGCAAACGGGCCATTCTTCCTTATTACTTCAAGAGTTTCGCGCGCCTCCGGCGGCAGCTGCGCTACGGGAATCTCGCTGGAGAACGCGAGCGCCAGCGCCGCGACCGCGAGCCAGCTCACGATTGCGGCGGGTTCCTCAGGCGCAGGTGGAGCTCGCGCAGCTGCTTCTCGGTGACCGGGCTGGGCGTGCCGGTGAGCAGATCCTGGCCGCGCTGGGTCTTCGGGAACGCGATCACGTCGCGAATGGCGTCCACACCCGCCATCAGGGCGACCATCCGATCGAATCCGAAAGCGATGCCGCCGTGCGGCGGCGCGCCGTACTTGAGCGCATCGAGCAGGAAGCCGAACTTCGCGCGCTGCTCCTCGGCGCTGATCTTCAGCGCGCGGAAGACCTTCTGCTGCACTTCCCCGCGGTGGATGCGCACCGAGCCGCCGCCGATCTCCCAGCCGTTCAGCACGAAGTCGTAGGCCTTGGCGTAGGCCTTCTCGGGCGCGGCTTCGATAAGATCTTCGTGGCCGTCCTTGGGGCTGGTGAAGGGGTGGTGGCGCGCTTTCCACGCGCCGCTTTCCTCGTCGCGCTCGAACATCGGGAAGTCGACCACCCACAGCGGCCGCCAGCCCTCCTGCGCCAGCCCGCGGTCGCGTGCGGCCTTCTGCCGCAGCGCGCCCATGGTGGCGTTCACCGCCGTTTCGCTGTCCGCGCCGAACAGGATGACGTCTCCATCGGTGGCACCGGTGCGCTCCAGAATGGCCGAGAGAGCTCTCTCATGAAGGTTTTTGACGATCGGCGACTGCAGCCCCGCGGCGCCCTTGGCGCGCTCGTTGACCTTGATCCACGCGAGGCCCTTGGCGCCCTGCCCCTTCGCAAACTCGGTGTAGGCGTCGAGCTCGCCGCGCGTGAGCGCCCCGCCGCCGGGCACGCGCAGCGCGCACACCCGGCCGCCGCGCGCGTTGGCCGGACCGGCGAACACCTTGAAATCGACGTCCTTCATCGCGTCGGTCAGCTCGGCGAGCTTGAGCGGCACGCGCAGGTCGGGCTTGTCGCTGCCGTAGTCGCGCATCGCCTCGTCCCAGGTGAGCACCGGGAACGGCGCCGGCAGCTCGGCGCCGATCGTCTCGCGGAACACGAAGCGCAGCAGCTCCTCCATCAGGCCGCGGATCTCGTGCTCGGGGAGGAACGAAGTCTCGATGTCGATCTGGGTGAACTCGGGCTGGCGGTCGGCGCGCAGGTCCTCGTCGCGGAAGCACTTGACGATCTGGTAGTAGCGGTCGAAGCCCGCCACCATCAGGAGCTGCTTGAAGAGCTGCGGCGACTGCGGCAGCGCGTAGAACTGGCCGTCGTGCAGCCGCGAGGGCACCAGGAACTCGCGCGCACCCTCGGGCGTAGACTTGTAGAGCACCGGGGTCTCGACGTCGACGAAGCCGTGCTGGTCGAGGAAGCGCCGCACCGCGGTCGCGGCGCAGTGGCGCAGGCGCAGGTTGCGCTGCATCGGCGCGCGGCGCAGGTCGAGCACGCGGTACTGCAGCCGGGTGTCTTCAGCGAGGTTCTCGTCGTCGATCTGGAACGGCGGCGTCGCCGAGGCGTTCAGGATCTCGACCTCGTGCGCCAGCACCTCCACCTCGCCGGAAGCGAGATCGGGATTCACCGTGCCCTCGGGGCGCCGGCGCACCTTGCCGGTGACGCGCAGGACGTACTCGCCGCGCACGCGCTCGGCAACGCGGAACGCGTCCTGCCGGTCCGGATGGAACACCACCTGCGCCAGGCCTTCGCGGTCGCGCAGGTCGACGAAGATCACGCCGCCGTGGTCGCGCCGCCGGTGCGCCCAGCCGCACAGCGTCACCGTGCGCTCGACCAGCGCGGCGGAGATTGCCCCGCAGTAGTGGCTTCGCATCAGCGCTGCGGCGGCACCACGCCCATCGAGATCACGTACTTGAGCGCCTGTTCGACGCTCATGTCGAGCTCGATCACGTCCTTGCGCGCCACGATCACGAAATAGCCGCCGGTGGGGTTGGGCGTGGTCGGGACGTAGACCGCGACCGAGTCGGGCGGCAGGTGGCTCGCCACCCCGCCGCCGGGCGTGCCGGTGAGGAAGCCGATGGTCCACATGCCCTCGCGCGGCCACTGCACCAGCAGCGCCTTCCGGAACGCCTGGCCGCTCGAGGAGAACAGCGTGTCGGAGATCTGCTTGACGCTCGAGTAGACCCAGTTCACCACCGGGATGCGGTGCAGGACCTCGTGCCACAGCTCGACCAGCTGGGCGCCGAAGAAGTTGGTGGCGAACACGCCGGTGGCGAACACGATGAGCACCGTCAGGATCGCGCCCAGCCCGGGAATGTGCACGCCGAGCCAGTTCTCGGTATGCAGCCCGATGGGCAGCAGCAGCAGCGACTGGTCGAGCACGTCGACCACGAGCTTCAGCACCCAGATGGTGATCACCAACGGGATCCAGATCAGCAGGCCGGTAATGAGGTACTTTTTCAAATGAAAAGGCCCGGCTCGCGCCGGGCCGCTCAGGAATTTAGCGCGGAATCAGTCCGTCGAGGCGGGCGTAGATGCCGGCTTGGCATCCGGTTTCTTTTCTTCCGTCTTGGTTTCGGTCTTGGCCTCGGGTTTCTTCTCGGGCGCCTTCTTGTTCTTGAAATCGGTCGCGTACCAGCCGCTGCCCTTCAGCTGAAACCCTGCGGCGCTCAATAGCTTCTGCAACCCCGGCTTGCCGCAAGCCGGACAGATGGTTAGCGGGGGCTCGCTCACTTTCTGCAAGACCTCTTGCTCCCGGCCACAGTCGCTGCAGCGGTATTCGTAAATCGGCATCCAGCGATTATATCCCTGATTTCAGAAAGGAATATCGTCCTCCAGGTCATCGAATTTGCCCGCCGGCTTCTTGGCGCCCGCCTTGGGCTCGGCGGCCTTGGACTCCATGGCCGGCTCCGCCTTGGGTTCGCCCCGCGGCTCGCCCGCGCCCGAGCGTGAGCCGAGCATCTGCATGCGCTCGGCGACGACTTCGGTGGTGTAGCGGTCCTGCCCCTCCTTGTCCTGCCACTTGCGGGTGCGCAAACGGCCTTCGACGTAGACCTGCGAGCCCTTCTTCAGGTACTCGCCCGCGATCTCGGCGAGCTTGCCGCGGAAGACGATCCGGTGCCACTCGGTCTCCTCTTTCTTCTCGCCGCTCGCCTTGTCGTTCCATTGAAACGAGGTCGCCACCGATGCGTTGGTAATCGCAGCACCGTCGGGCATGTAGCGCGTTTCCGGATCGCGCCCGAGATTGCCGACCAGGATGACCTTGTTGACCGATGCCATGTGACACCTCCCCAGTAATCAGTTTACGGCACGACTTAAAACGTGAGACTCGGAACCTCGTTGACCGCGGCCGGCGGCCGCATGCCGACGGCGACTGCAAGCCACAGGGCCGATAGCAAGGCGCAGGTCGCGAATACTCCGGTAGTCCCGTAACGGCTCGCCACCCAGCCCCCGAGCAGCCCGCCGAAGAACACCCCCAGGGTCTGGGTGGTGTTGTATACGCCGATCGCGGTTCCGCGGCCATGGGCGGGAGCGATGCGCGATACGAGCGAAGGCAGCAGCGCCTCCAGCACATTGAACGCGACGAAGAACCCGAGCATCAGGGCCGCGAGGACGGCGATGCCGCCGCCGGCGACCACGAGCAGGGCCTCGACCCCGAACAGCACGATCACTGCCGCGACCAGCACCGGCTTCGGCCGGTTCTGCCGGTCGGCATACAGGATCGCCGGGAGCATGAGCACGAACGACGCGCCGACCACGGGCAGGTAGACCTTCCAGTGCTCGGGCAGCGGCAGCCCGCCCTGCACCAGGAGCGGCGGCACCACCATGAACATCGCGTAAAGCACGAGGTGCAGGATGAAGATGCCGGCGTTCAGGCGCACGAGCTCGCGGTTGCGCAGACTCTCGCGCAGCGATCCGGCCGGACTGGCGGCGCCCCCGGGGAGCAACTGCGGCGCCGGCGGATCCGGGACCTGGAACTTCACGATCGCCATCGCGGCGAGGCAAAGGACGCCGGTGAGCGCGAACAGGCCGTCCATGCCGATCGCCTGGTAGAGGAGCGGCGCGCCGACGAGCGACAGCGCGAACATCAGGCCGATCATCGAGCCGATCATCGCCATCACCTTGGTGCGGTGCCGATCGCGCGTGAGGTCGGCGGCGAGCGCCATCGCGACCGAGGAGATCGCGCCCGCGCCCTGCAGCGTGCGCGCCGCGATCATGGTCCAGATGTCGTGGGCCACGCAGCCGAGAAAGCTGCCGGCGGCGAAGATCGCGAGCCCGGCGTACAGCACGGGCTTCCTGCCCCAGCGGTCGGAGGCGGCGCCGAACGGGATTTGCAGGATCCCCTGCGACAGGCCGTAAGCCCCCAGCGCGATGCCGACCAGCACGAGGCTTTCGCCGCCCTCGATGCCGGCGGCGTGCACCGCAAGCACCGGCAGGATGAAGAACAGGCCCAGCATGCGCAGGCCGAACACGCCGGCCAGGCCAAGTCCTGCGCGGAGCTCCGTGGGATTCATGGCGGAAAAAACTCGAAGCGGGCTATAGTAGCAAGTTTCACTTTTCGAAACGGCATGGACTCGATCCGCATCCGCGGGGCGCGGACGCACAACCTCAAGAACCTGAGCGTCGAGCTGCCGCGCGACCGGCTGGTGGTGATCACCGGCCTGTCGGGCTCCGGCAAGAGCTCCTTCGCCTTCGACACGCTGTACGCCGAAGGCCAGCGCCGGTACGTCGAGTCGCTCTCGGCCTACGCGCGCCAGTTCCTCCAGCTGATGGCGAAGCCGGAGGTGGATCTGATCGAGGGCCTGTCGCCCGCGATCGCGATCGAGCAGAAGGCGGCGAGCCACAACCCCCGCTCGACCGTCGGCACGGTGACCGAGATCCACGACTACCTGCGCCTGCTCTACGCGCGCGCGGGCACGCCCTATTGCCCGCAGCACCAGCGCGCGCTCGAGGCGCAGACCGTGGCGCAGATGGTCGACCAGCTCGCCGCGCTGCCCGAGGACAGCCGGCTGATGGTGCTCGCCCCGGTCGTCGCAGACCGCAAGGGCGAGCAGGCCGAGCTGCTGGAAGAGCTGCGCGCGCAGGGCTTCACGCGCGCGCGCATCGACGGCGCGGTGCACGACCTGGACGCGACGCCGCAGCTTGCGAAGAACACCAAGCACTCGATCGACGTGGTGGTCGACCGGCTGCGGATGCGCGCCGACGCGCGCCAGCGCCTCGCCGAGTCGCTCGAGACGGCGTTGCGCCACGCCGACGGCAAGGCCCTGGTCCTCGAAGTGGATGCGCAAAAAGAGCACCTGTTCTCGGCGAAGTTTTCGTGTCCGCTCTGCGACTACGCGCTGCCCGAGCTCGAGCCGCGCCTGTTCTCCTTCAACAACCCGGTGGGCGCCTGCCCGCGCTGCGACGGGCTGGGCACGATCGAGTTCTTCGACCCGCGGCGCATCGTCGCGCACCCGGACCTGTCGCTCGCGGGCGGCGCGATCCGCGGCTGGGACCGCCGCAACCACTTCTACTATTCGATGCTGCAGTCGCTCGCCAGGCACTACGGCTTCGACATCGAGACCCCGTGGGAAAAGCTCGGCGAGCAGATCCGGAACCTGATCCTGTACGGCTCGGGCCGGGACAAGATCGCGTTCCACTACCTCTCCGAGCGCGGCCGCACCCAGGTGAAGGAGCACGCCTTCGAGGGCGTGATCCCGAACCACGAGCGGCGCTACCGCGAGACCGACTCGATCGTGGTGCGCGAGGAGCTCGCCAAGCTGCGCAACCGGCGTCCCTGCCCGCAATGCGACGGGGCCCGGCTGCGCCGCGAGGCGCTCCATGTCAGGGTTCTTGAAAAAACGATTCACGAAGTGTCGCGCTGGCCGCTCAAGCAGGCGCTCGAGTTCTTCAGGACCCTGAAGCTGCCGGGCGCCCGCGGCCAGGTGGCGGAGCGCATCGTGCGCGAGATCGCCAACCGCCTGGAATTCCTGGTGAACGTCGGGCTCGACTACCTCACGCTCGAGCGCCCGGCCGAGACGCTCTCGGGCGGCGAGGGGCAGCGCATCCGCCTCGCGAGCCAGATCGGCTCCGGGTTGACCGGGGTCATGTACGTGCTCGACGAGCCCTCGATCGGCCTGCACCAGCGCGACAACGCGCGCCTCATCGAGACGCTCAAGCGGCTGCGCGACCTAGGCAACTCGGTGATCGTGGTCGAGCACGACGAGGAGGCGATCCGCGCCGCCGACCACGTGCTCGACATGGGCCCCGGCGCGGGCGAGGCCGGCGGCCATGTCGTCGCGCAGGGCACTCCGGCGCAGGTCATCTCGAACCCGGAGTCGCTGACCGGCCGCTACCTTTCGGGCGCGCTGCGCATCGACGTGCCGCGGCTGCGCAACCGCCCGGGTAAACAGTGCATGACAGTGAGCGGAGCACACGGTAATAACCTCAAACAGGTGGACCTCGAGCTGCCGCTCGGCCTGCTGGTGTGCGTCACCGGGGTTTCGGGCTCGGGCAAGTCCACGCTCATCAACGACACGCTGTACGCGGCGGTGGCGCGCGCGCTGTACGGCGCCGCCGCCGAGCCCGCGCCGCACGGCTCGCTTGCCGGCATCGAGCACATCGACAAGGCGATCGCCGTCGACCAGAGCCCGATCGGCCGCACGCCGCGCTCGAATCCCGCGACCTACACGGGCCTGTTCACGCCGATCCGGGAGCTGTTCGCCGGCGTGCCCGAGGCGCGCCAGCGGGGCTACGACGCCGGGCGCTTCTCGTTCAACGTCAAGGGGGGGCGCTGCGAGGCGTGCCAGGGCGACGGCGTCACCAAGGTCGAGATGCACTTCCTGCCCGACCTCTATGTGCCGTGCGACGTGTGCCACGGCAAGCGCTACAACCGCGAGACCCTGGAAGTGCGCTACAAGGGGCGCAACATCCACGAAGTGCTCGAGATGACCGCGGCCGAGGCGACCGCCTTCTTCTCGGCGGTGCCGCCGATCGCGAAGAAGCTCCAGACCCTGATCGACGTCGGCCTCGGCTACGTGCGGCTCGGGCAGTCCGCCACCACGCTCTCGGGCGGAGAGGCACAGCGCGTCAAGCTCTCGCTCGAGCTGTCCAAGCGCGACACTGGCCGCACGCTCTACATCCTGGACGAGCCGACCACGGGGCTGCACTTCCACGACATCAAGCTCCTGCTCGACGTGCTGCACCGGCTGCGCGATGCCGGCAATACCGTGGTGGTGATCGAGCACAACCTGGAAGTCCTGAAGACCGCCGACTGGATCGTCGACCTGGGACCCGAGGGCGGCGACGGCGGCGGCGAGATCGTCGCCCAAGGCACTCCTGAACAGGTTTCTCAAATAAAAACCTCCCACACCGGCGCGTACCTGGCCCGCGCCTTGACATTTACGAACGTTCGTACTATTTTAGCGGCCGATGGACAAGCCGACCAAGGGCGAGCAGACCCGGAGCGCGATCCTCGACCAGGCGCTGCGAATCGCAAGCAAGCTCGGTCTTGAGGGCCTGACGATCGGCAGCCTGGCCGACGCCACCGGCATGTCGAAGTCGGGCCTCTTCGCCCATTTCGGCTCGCGCGAAGACCTCCAGCTCGCGGTGCTGGACCACGCTGCGCAGCTCTACGGCGAGAAGGTGTTCGTGCCGGTCCTGAAGATCGAGCGCGGCCTGCCGCGGCTGCGGGCGCTGTTCGAGCGCTGGCTCGACTGGACGATCGAGTCCGGCCTGCCGGGCGGCTGCATCATGATCTCGGCGGCGATCGAGTACGACGACCGGCCGGGACCGATCCGCGATGCCGCGATCGCCAACCAGCACCGCGGCAACGCGATCACCCAGAAGGCGGTTCGCCTGGCGATCGAAGAAGGCCACCTCGCCCCCGGTACCGATCCCGAGCAGATCACCTTCGAGATGCTCGGCATTGTCCTGGCCAGTCATAACCACCGGCGCCTCCTCGGCGACAAGGAAGCGCGTAAGCGAGCGCTCACGGCGTTCCAAGAGCTGATCGCCCGCCACGCCGTACCCAAAGCCCTGAAAGCAGTCTCTCGATAAAGGAAGCCGCCCATGTCCCTCGCCTTTTCCTTGCCAAGAATAAGCACGAACGTTCGATTCGCTGCGTCGAGCCTGCTGTTCCCCGAGCTCGCCGTGGCGTGGGCCGAGCGCATGTTCCTCAGCCCGCCCCGCGCGCGCGATGCCGCTGCAAGCGCCCTGGATTTGATTGACGCGAAAAACACCTATCTCGAGCACAAGGGCCGGCAGATCGCGATGTTCACGTGGGGTGCGCGCTCGGCGGAAGCGCCGGCGGTGCTGCTCGCGCACGGCTGGGGCGGAAACGCGGCGCAGATGCGGGCGTTTGCGTTCCCGCTGCTGCAGGCCGGATACCGGGTGATCGCTTACGACCAGCCGGCGCACGGTGTCTCGGAGGGCAAGCTCACCGGACTGCCCGACTTTGCCGAGGTCCTCGGTGCCGTCGCGGGATACCACGGCGGGATCGAAGCCGTGGTGGCCCACTCGCTCGGCGGCGCTGCGGCTGCGCTTGCCCTCTCCTGGGGCCGAGCCAGCTTCAAGAAGATCGTCCTCGTCAGCCCGCCTTCCGACCTCGTCGGCTACTCGCGGCGCTTCGCGCGATGGTACCGGATGCCCGAGCCGGTGCGCCGGGCGATGCAGAACGCGATCGAGGAGCGCTACGGCGTGCGCTGGGAAGACCTCGAGGTGCCGCGCGTCGCGCCGCGCCTCGCCGCCCAGGCACTGGTGATCCACGACCGAGACGACCGCATGATGCCCTGGACGCACGGCGCGAGCGTCGCGCGGCACTGGCCGGGCGCGCGGCTTCTCACCACCCACGGCCTCGGGCACCGGCGCATCCTCGCCGACGAAAGCGTCACGCGCGCCGCGGCCGACTTCATCGCCGGCCGCTCCGCGGTCGCGAGCCCGGCCCGTCCCGCGCTGCCGCAGCCGGCGCCGCTCTATTGATGAAGCGAACCCTCCAAGTGAAATGGGAAGACCCCGTGCAACTGGCCGAAGCGGGCCGCACGATGCCGGGGATCGAGTTCCTGCGCGCGATCCGCGACGGAAGACTGCCCGCGCCGCCGATCGCCAGGCTCCTCGGATTCGACTTGGTCGAGGTCGAGCCGGGCCACGCGGTGTTCGAGGTGACGCCGGGCGAGCAGCACCACGCCGATCGGGTTGTAGTGCAGACGCACATGCCCGCCGGCGGCGCCGATACCGGAAGGCTGCGCGCGATCGGCAAGATCGTGCACCTCGGCAAGCGCGTCGCCACGGCCGAGGGCCGGCTCGAGGACGCGTCCGGCAAGCTCTACGCGCACGCCACGACCACATGCATCGTGCTTTAGAAGACCGGGAGGTGTTGACCGCCGACGGATTCCTGCTGGCGGCCCGGTTCTTCCATCCACGCGAACCCAAAGCTGCGGTGCTGATCGTCCCGGCGATGGGCTGCTCGCAGGACTTCTACCGGCCGTTGGCGAGCTGGCTCGCGGCGCAGGGATTCACCGCCGCCACCTTCGACTACCGCGGCACCGGCCTGTCGCGCCCGCGCACGCTGCGCGGCTTCAAGGCCGACATCCTCGACTGGGCGCGGCTCGACTGCGCCGCGATGATCGACGCGCTTCCCGGGCGGCCCCTGTACTGGATCGGCCACAGCCTCGGCGGCCAGATTCTCGCCCTGGTTCCGAACAAGGAAGCGCTGACCAAGGCCGTTACCGTCGCCACCGGCAGCGGCTACTGGCTCGAGACCGTGCCGGCCATCCGGTACAAGGCGTGGTGGCTCTTCTACGTGGTGGTGCCGCTGTCGCTGCCGCTGTTCGGCTATTTCCCGGGCAAGGCGCTGCGCAAGGTGGGCGGACCTGCCGAAGGGAGTGATGGCGCAGTGGCGCCGCTGGTGCCTGAACCGCGAGTACGCCGTCGGCGTGGAGGGCGAGGCGATCCGCGCGCAGTACGCCGCGGTGCGCACGCCGATCGTCTCGCTCTCGTTCGCCGACGACGAGATGATGTCGGCGCGCAATACCGAGTCGATCCACGGCTTCTACTGCGGGGCGCCGCGCACGATGAAGCGCATCGCGCCGCAGGACATCGGCGCGCCGCGCATCGGCCACTTCGGCTTCTTCAGGGCCGCTTACGAGGCTTCGCTCTGGCGCGCTTATCTCCTTCCAGAAATTTCCTGAGCTCGGCTTCGTAGCGCTCCAGGGCCTCGGCATACGCGTCGAATACGCACGGCGTGCAGCCCTTGCCGCAGCACTCTTCGGGCAGCGGCTCGCGCGGCGGTAACGGCTTTTCCTTCAAGCCGGAACCAATCCCGACTCACGCCAGGACAGGTGCTTCGCGTGATGCTCGGCGAGGCTCTCGCGGTGGCCGACCGACACCAGCGTGGTCCGCGGCAGCCGTTCCTTGAGCAGGCGGTATAGCCGGTCCTGGTCCGCCTCCGGCAGCGACGCGGTGGCCTCGTCGAGGAACAGCCAGTCCGGCCGCGTCAGCAGCGCGCGCGCAAACGCGAGCCGCTGCTGCTCGCCGCCCGAGAGCACCTGGGCCCAGTTCTCGCTGCGCTCGAGCTGGTCCTTGAGGTGCGGCAGGCCGACGGCCTCCAGGCTCGCGAGAACCTGCTCGTCGGTGTAGTGCGCCGGGTCGCCCGGATACGCCACCGCCCGCTTGAGCGACCCGATCGGCAGGTAGGGCTTCTGCGGCAGGAACAGCAGCCGCGCGCCCTTGGGCAGCCGGATCTTCCCCTTCCAGTACGGCCAGATGCCGGCGAGCGCGCGGAACAGCGTCGACTTGCCCGACCCCGACGGACCTGACAGCAGCACGTTCTCGCCGGGCTCGAGCTCGATCGAGGTCGGCGCGAGAAGCGGCTGGCCCCGCGGCAGCGCGAGCGAAAGTCCCTCCGCCGCGAGCGCCTCCTGCGGCGCCTCGGCGCGCTCGCCGTCGAGCTGCGCCGCCTCCGCGCGCACGCGCTCGAGCGACTCGACGAAACCGATCAGCCGGTTGACCGTCGCCTTCCAGGACGCGAACTGGGTGTAGGCGCCGATGAACCAGGCGAGCGAGCCGTGCACCTGCCCGAACGCTGCGGTGGTCTGGAAGATCACGCCGAGCTTGATCTCGCCGGCGAAGAAGCGCGGCGCGATCGCGACCAGCGGCAGGATCACCGCGAGCTGGTGGTAGAACGAGGTGAACCAGCCGAGCTTCTTCTGCCTCAGCATCAGCGCCCACCAGTTGCCGATGACCGCGGCGAAGCGGCTCCGCAGGCCCGAGGCCTCCTCGCTCTCGCCGCGGTACAGCGCCACGCCCTCGCTGTTCTCGCGCAGCCGCACCAGCGAGAAGCGGAAATCGGCCTCGAAGCGCTGCTGGTTGAAGTCCAGGCCGATGAGCGGCCTGCCGATGAAGTGCGTGAGCAGGGTTCCGCCGATCGCATAGACGAGCGCGATCCACACCAGGTACCCCGGGATCGAGACCCCGCCGACCTGCAGCGCGCCCGACAGGGTCCAGAGCACGTCGATGAACACGATCAGCGTCGCGACTGCCGATAGAAGCCCCATCGACAGCGACAGCGTCAGCTCGACGAACAGCCTCAGATCCTCCGCGATGCGCTGGTCGGGGTTGTCGGTGCCGCGGTCGAGGAGCTGCATCCGGTAGTGCGCCTGGTCCCGCATCCAGTCGCCGATGAAGCGATTGGTGAGCCAGGTGCGCCACTCGATGATCAGCATCTGCTGGAAGTAGAGGCGATAGACCCCGGCGATGATCCAGATCACCGCGAGCAGCGTGAAGCTGCCGAGCTGGCGGAAAAACTCGGCCTGGTCGCGGGTCTCGAAGGTGTTGTAGAAGTCGCGGTACCAGGTGTTGAACTGCAGCTCGAGCCACACCATCATCAGCACCAGGCCCATCACCGTCGCGAGCAGCGTGAGTCCGGTGGCGCGCTCGCGGGAAACCCAGTACGGCTTGGTGAGGGCCCAGAAAGCCTTTAGAAATCCTGTGGTTCGCATGGGGCACCTAAAGAAGGGATGCAAACCAGTTTACAGAACTGTGACCGCGGTTAAGAATCGCGGGCAATGTCTTCCGGCCGCGTGTTTCGCTTCGGGCCCACCGCAGAGCGCCGGTCGAATCACCTGTTCGTGTTCCTGCACGGCTGCGGCGCCACCGCCCAGTCGATGATCCCGATCGCGTTCAAGTTCCAGGCGCGCTTCCCGAGCGCGGCGCTGGTGGTGCCGAGCGGCTTCGACCCCGACGCGCGCGGCGGCGCGGCGCAGGACTGGTACCCGACGCGCGGCCTGCACTGCGACAACCACCGTGAGCGCGTCGCCCGCGTGCTGCCCGACGTCGAGGACCTGGTGCGCCGCGAGCAGACCAACTTCGACGTGCCGGCGAGCCGCACGGTGCTGATCGGCTTCTCGCAGGGCGGCACGGTGGCGCTCGAGGCGGTGAAGTCGCCCGGCCTCGCCGGCGCCGTGGTCGCGTTCTCGTCGCGCTTCGCGCAGACGCCGGCGCGCGACAGCCGCATCTCGTCGCGCATCCACCTGGTGCACGGCGAGTACGACTCGGTGGTCTCGCGCGTCTACGCCGAGCGCGCCGCGCGCGTGCTCGCCGGGCTGCACGTGCCGGTCACGCTCGACATCGTCGAGGACCTCGGCCACGCGCTGTCGCACCGCGCCATCAGCCTGGGCTCGCTTCGGTTGCTGCAGGGAATCTACGAAGGCCGGCGCGCGACACTGCATTGAAGGAAGGCATCGTCCTCTTCGCCCACGGGTCGCGCGACCCGGAATGGGCGCGGCCGTTCGAAAAGATCGCTGCGCAGCTCTCGAAGCGGTTCCAGGTCAGGATCGCGTATCTCGAGCTCATGCCGCCCTCGCTCGACGAGGCCGTGGCCTCGCTGGCGGCCGCCGGCGCCCGGTCGATCCGGGTCGTCCCGGTGTTCCTCGGGCAAGGCGCGCACGTGAAGCAAGACCTGCCGAAGCTGGTCGCCGCCGCCGCCGCGCCGCATCGCGGCGTGAAGCTCACGCTCGAACAGCCGATCGGCGAGCAGCCGCGGGTGATCGCGGCGATCGCCGACGCTATCGCAACAGGAACTCCTTCACCACGCGGATCTGGTCGGCGCTCATGAGCGCCGGCGCGTGACCGACGCCGGGAAACTCGACGACCTCGACGTCGGGCTTGCGTTGGCGCATCTCAGCCAACGTCCGGGGGAGGAGTACCTCAGAATCTCCTCCCCTTAGGACGAGGGTCGGGCAGTCGAGCTTGCTCCACACGTTCCACAGGTCGATGCCGCGCAGCAGGTCCGGGCCGATGGGAAATTCCGGATCGATGTGGCCGTGCAGGCCTTCGCCGATCCCGGGGTCATAGCGCAGGACATAGGGCGAAGACCTCGCGCCGTCTTCGCGCTGCACGCTGTGCTGCGCCAGGTGACGCCACTGGGCGTCGGTCAGGGGGCCGAACTGCCCGCACACCTGGCGCACGTAGACCTCGGCCTCCTCCACGCTCGCGAAGCGCCGGCCGCGGGTAATGTAGCCCTTCATGCGGAACAGCGCGCTCCACGGAACGAGCGCGCCGACGTCGTTCAGCACCAAGCGGCGGATCGGCGAGCCGCGCTTCGCGGCGAGGAACATGCCGATCAGCCCGCCCATCGAGGTGCCGACCCAGTCGAGTCTCGGCTTCGACGAATTCCTTCTGAACCACCTCGCCCCCCGCGGCGCAGTCGCGCGCGCCAGCATCGCCGCGGCGTCGCTCTGGTAGGTGGAGAAGGCGTAGTCGGCCTTGTTATCGAGCCACTCGCTGTCGCCCCGTCCGGCGACGTCCATGCACACGACGCGGCATTGGTCGGCCAGCGCTGCCGCGAGGAAGTCGAAATCGCGGCTGTTGCGGGCCAGGCCGTGCACGCACAGCACCACGTGCGCATTCGCCGTATCGCCCCAATCAGTGTAGGCGATGCGGTGGAAACTGCCGTTGCCGAGCGACTGAAAATGCTCCTGGCGCATCGGGCGATGCTACGGGGAATTCGCATAAGCTGCGCTAATGCCAGACATTCGAAAATTCCGTTAGTGCTCCGGTTGTTGCGCGCGTAAAGTGGATCGCATGAGCAATATCGTGAACCGGCTGATCGCGTGGTTGGAGCGCAACGCCCACGCCGTGCGAGAGCGCGAGATCGAGAGCTATCTCTCGCAGGCGATCGACGCCGCCGACCTCGAGAACCGCCTCAGGGAGCTCGAGCGGCGGTAAGATTCGGGAAGTCGTAACCCCGGGAGGTCGGCCATGAATCTCAAGGACGTCCTGGCGGCCAAGGGTCGCCGCGTGGTGAGCGTTTCGGCCAAGTCGAGCGTCGCCGACGCGATCCGCACCATGCACGCGGAGAAGGTCGGTGCGGTGCTGGTTCCCGACGCCGAGGGCTGTCCGGTCGGCATCTTCACCGAGCGCGACGTGGTGCGCCTGTACGCCGACGGCGACCGCGACTTCGATGCTCTGGCGGTCGAGTCGCGCATGACCTGCAGCCTCGTGGTCGGCCGGCGGTCGATGTCGGTCGACGAAGCGCTGGGGCTGATGACCGAATGGCGCTTCCGCCACCTGCCGGTGGTCGAGGACGGGCGGCTGCTCGGCCTGGTGTCGATCGGCGACCTGGTGAAGGTCAAGCTCGAGGAGACCGCGCAGGAAGCGAAAGCGCTGCGCACCTACATCACTTCCTAAGGATCAATGACTCAGGGATCGATCAACCCGAGGTCGCGCGCCCGCGCGAGCGCCTGCACGCGATTGCCGACCTGCAACGCGTCGTAGGTCCGCTTCAGGTACCACTTCACGGTGTCCTCCGAGATGAAGAGCCGCTCGCCGATGTCCCGGTTGCGCAGACCCAGCTCGACCAGCTTCAGGATCTGAATCTCGCGCTGGTGCAGGGCCGAACCCCGCCCCGAAGCAGCAACTGGCGTGGCGCGGCTGGCGAGCGCGGCAGCGACGCGCTCGGCGAACGCAGTGTGCGCGCCCTCCGCGCGGAACGGATCGAGCAAGGGCAGTACGCCGCGTCCGGCGATGGCGAAGGGATACACCGCCTGCCCCGGCGCAGCAAGATCAACGGCTCGATCAAAGGCGCGCGCCGCGCCGTCGGCGTCGCCGAGTCCAAGGCGCGCCACGCTCCGGCAGGCGAGGAACTCGATCGCGTGGCGGATGCGCCCTGCGCGCTCGGCGTGGACTAGCGATTCATCGCAGAGCCGGCTCGCGTCGTCCCAACGGCTCCGGGCGAGAAGTAGTCCGGCGTAAGCCGATGCGTACGCGGCCATGTTCTCGGTTTGCAACGGCATCGCAAGCTGGCCGGTGCGCTCCAGCACTGCGCGCGCTTGCCGCAAGTCCCGCATGGCGATCTGCCACTGGCCCAGGCGTACCGCGTTGCGTGCCCCGGCAAGGCAGGCGCGGAAAGTCAGCCTGTCGAGCCCCTGCTTGCCGGCGGAGCGCGCCCGCGCGAGGTCGGACCCGGAAGCCTGGAGGTCGCCCGATTGCGCCAGGACCTGGGCGCGTATCGTCAACGCGATGCCGACATAGGCATAGGTGCGCGTCGCATCGAGCAGCTCGATCGCTTCGCTCGCCTCGGTCAGTGCGGTCGCAAGCTCGCCGCATTCGAGCGCCATGATTGCCGCCGCGGCATGCAAGAAGCCGGCACTTCCGGCGCGCAGCCAGCGCTTGTTGCGCGGATCGCGCAACCAGAGCTGGAGCCCTTCGACCGCAGTCGCGGGGTCGGCGCGCAGCCAATGCACGATCGCCACGTTGTAGCGCGCGATGAGGTTGACCACGGTGTCTTCGCTCAGATCCGATATGCGCACCGCTTCCGTGTAGCGGGCAGCCGCCGCGTCCAGATCGCCGGCCAGGCGCGCCGCATAGCCAAGCACCACGTACGCGTAGGCGCGCTGCAGCGCGTCCTCGGGGCCGAACGAACCGGGCAAGTCGTCGCGCAGCCCCGCGACATCGGGCAGGTCGTAGCGCGTCACTCCAGTCATCGCGCGCTGGATGTGCAGCTCGTCGCTCAGTACCCGCTTCTGCGGCCCGGCCGCAATCGCCTGCTCGGCGGCCTGGATCGAGACCCCGGCGGCGACCGGATCGCCGAGGTACAAGCGCGTCCAGGCCTCGAGCACGCACAACACCGCCGAGCCCCGGATCGCGGCCGGCGGAATCGCTTCCAGCCAGCGCGCGAGCTCGTTGAGATCGCCCGCGCGCAACAGCTCGCGCCCGTAGCGCTCCAGCAGCTCGGCGGCGAGCTCGGTATGGCCTCCCGCAAGCGCGTAGCGCAGCGCTTCGGAGTGCATCGCGTGTTCGCGGTACCAGCGCGCCGCGCGCAACGCGAGCTTGGCAGCGAGATCGGGTTCGCGTTGCGCAAGGCGCTTGCGCAGGAAACCGGAGAACAGGTGGTGGTAGCGGAACCAGGTCTGCTCGCGGTCGAGCCGCACCAACAGCAGGTTCGCGCGCTCGATCGCCGCGATCATCGCCTCGGACCCCGGGGCCCCGGTGACCGCGTCGGCGAGCCCCGCGCTGAATTGCGACAGCACCGAGGTCCGAAGCAGGAACTGCTGCACCTCGGCTGGCTGCCGCGCGAGGATGTCTTCAAGCACCTTGTCCGCGAAATCGAACCGCCCGCCCGCCGCGCCGGCCTCGGCGAGCGCCATCGCGCCGGGGCCTGCAAGCGCAATGGTGGCGAGCTGCAGCCCGCAGATCCAGCCTTCGGTGTGCTCCGCGAGGGCGCGGACTTGTGGCTCGGTCAGATCGAGCCGGCCGATTTTCGCGAGGTACTCGCGGATCTCGACGGGAGTGAGCCTGAGCTGCTCGAAGCCGATCTCGAGCACCGCGGCGCGCGCACGAAGCCGCGCGATCGCGAGCGGCGGCTCCTTTTGGCCGGAGATCACCAGATGCATCGAGGCAGGTGAATACTGCAGCAGGTAGCTCACGGCGGCGTGCACTTCCGGATTTTCGATCTCCTGGTAGTCGTCCAGGAACAGGACGATCGGCATCGCGCGCGTCGTCAGCTCGTCGATGACGCCCGTCAGCACGTCGCCAGGCGCCACCGACGAAACGAGTCGCTCGGGCTCACCGCCGCCCAGCGGCGGCCGCGCGCGCTGCAGCGCGTGGATCAAGTTCACGAGAAAGCGCGTGATCAGGTTGTCCGCCGCGTCGAGCGACAGCCAGCAGACCCCGAGTCCCTCCGCGGCGAGCGCGGCGTAGGTCTCGGCAAGCAGCGTCGATTTTCCCGACCCCGTCGGGGCGGTCAGCAGCGCGAGCTTGCTCTCGCGCACCCGGCACAGCGAAGCGAGCACTTCGGGCCGCGCCAGGCGCCGCGCCTCGCAGGTCGGAGGCGTGAGCTTGGTGAGCGGAGGTCGACTTAAGTGCTTGTTTCCAGTAGAAGCGCGCACGTCCACCCCTTCGGGTGGTGAAATTGCCGACGAAGTTTGCCACTGTTTTACGTCCACCGGAGGAGGAAGTCATGTTGCGATTCGTTCGTTTGGCCGGCGCGCTCGCCGCCGGCGTCGTGCTGGCGGCCAGCGGCGCTGCGCAGGCGCAAGTCATCAAGATCGCGCACATCTACGGCAAGACCGGTCCATTGGAGGCCTACGCCAAGCAGACCCACACCGGCCTGATGATGGGGCTCGAGTACGCCACCGGCGGCAAGATGGAAGTGCTCGGCCGCAAGATCCAGGTGATCGAGAAGGACGACCAGCTCAAGCCCGACATCGGCAAGGCCCACCTCGCCGCCGCGTTCGGCGACGACAAAGTCGACATCGCGCTCGGACCGACCAGCTCGGGGGTCGCGCTCGCCATGCTCCCGGTTGCCGAGGAGTACAAAAAGATCCTGCTGGTCGAGCCCGCGGTCGCCGACGCCATCACCGGCGACAAGTGGAACCGCTACATCTTCCGCACCGGGCGCTCGTCGTCGCAAGATGCCATCGCGAACGCAGTGGCATTGGGAAAGAAAGGCACTTTCATCGCCACGCTCGCGCAGGATTATGCGTTCGGACGCGACGGGGTGAAGGCGTTCAAGGAGGCGCTCGCCGGCACCGGCGCCCAGATCGTGCACGAGGAGTACGCGCCGCAGGCCACCACCGACTTCACCGCGCCGGCCGAGCGCCTGTTCAACGCGCTGAAAGGCAAGCAGGGCCGCAAGGTGATCTTCATCATCTGGGCGGGCGGCAACCCGTTCAAGATCGCCGACCTCAACCCCGGCCGCTTCGGCATCGAGGTCGCCTCGGGCGGAAACATCCTGCCGGCGCTCGCCCAGTACAAAGTGCTGCCAGGCATGGAAGGCGCGACCTACTACTACTACGACATCCCCAAGAACCCGGTGAACAAATGGCTGGTCGAGGAGCACCAGAAGCGCTTCAAGGCCCCGCCCGACTTCTTCACCGCCGGCGGGATGTCGGCGGGCATCGCGATCGTCGAGGCGATCAAGAAAGCGGGCTCGACCGACACCGAGAAGCTGATCGCGGCGATGGAAGGCATGTCGTTCGAAACGCCCAAGGGCCGCATGACCTTCCGCAAGGAGGACCACCAGGCGATGCAGTCCATGTACCACTTCAAGATCAAGGTCGACCCGAAAGTGGATTGGGCGATTCCCGAGCTGGTGCGCGAGATCAAGCCCGAAGAGATGAAAGTTCCCGTCCGGGTAAAAAAATAGACCCCGTCCTCGAAACCCGCGGCCTGACCATCCGCTTCGGCGGTCATGTCGCGGTGAACGCGGTTTCGTGCGCTTTCCGCGCCGGCACGCTGACCGCGATCGTCGGACCGAACGGCGCCGGCAAAACCACCTATTTCAACCTGATCTCGGGACAGCTCAAGGCGAGCGACGGGCGCGTGTCGCTCCATGGCGAGGACATCAGCGCCCTTTCCGCGCCGCAGCGCACGCGCCGCGGCATCGGGCGCGCGTTCCAGCTCACCAACCTCTTTCCGCGCCTCACGGTGCTGGAGAACGTGCATCTGGCGGTGCAGGCGCGCTCGGGTCTGGCGATGAACCTCACCTCGATGTGGTCGCGGCACGTGGAATTGATCGAGAAGGCCGAGCATTTCCTGCATCGCGTCGCGCTCGCCGACAAGCGCGACGTCGTGGCTTCGACGCTGCCGCACGGCGACCAGCGCAAGCTCGAGGTCGCGATCCTGCTCGCGCTCGAACCGGATGTCTTCATGTTCGACGAGCCGACCGCCGGCATGAGCGTGGACGAGGTGCCGGTGGTGCTCGACCTGATCCACCACGTCAAGGCGCAGGGCGACAAGACGATCCTGCTGGTCGAGCACAAGATGGAC
>Ga0187892_10004919_pt1 | contig 21733 bp, 26 predicted proteins | sample MA1701073metaG_FD_139345 | JGI IMG/M metagenome (GOLD analysis project Ga0187892, IMG submission 139345) | Bio-ooze microbial communities from a basaltic lava cave in the Kipuka Kanohina Cave System on the Island of Hawaii, USA - MA170107-3 metaG ... | reverse complement strand
GAGGCACCGGAAGCCTGCCTAAGGTATGTAGCGATATTTGGAATAGAAGGTATTTCCACATACTTTAAAGACAGGGGTGCCTATTCTGAGGGCTGGGCACCATCCTTGCCCTCGATGAACTCTTCTGTTAAAACATGTGCTTGCTCATCGGTAAATTGCTGGGGGGGCGACTTCATGAAGTAGGCACTAGGCCCGATTAGGCTGCCCGACACGCCCCTGTCCAAGGCCAGTTTGCAACAACGGATGGCGTCGATAACGACGCCAGCAGAGTTGGGGCTATCCCACACCTCGAGCTTACATTCAAGCGTCAATGGCACATCACCGAAGCCGGTGCCTTCCATATGGAGATAACACCATTTGCGGTCGGCCAGCCAAGGCACGTAATCGCTGGGGCCGATGTGCACGGCTCCATCCGCTAGTTGGTAGTCGAGTTGTGAGGTAACGGCGTTGGTCTTCGATATCTTCTTAGAGATTAGGCGCTCTCGTTCCAGCATGTTCAGGAAATCGGTGTTGCCGCCAAAATTGAGCTGATAAGTTCGATCTAAGCGCACGCCGCGATCGCTGAAGAGACGAGTGAGGATGCGATGGAGGATAGTAGCGCCTACTTGGGACTTGATATCGTCTCCGATAACGGGCAGGCCATGCTCCTCGAAGCGCCTACGCCAATAATCCTCGCGGGCAATGAAGACGGGGATGCAGTTCACAAAAGCGCAGCCAGCCGGCAAGATTTGTTCTACATACCACTTAGTAGCCTCTTCGCTGCCCACGGGCAGATAGTTCACAACTACGTGGGTTTCCGTCTCTTTGAGGATATGGGTGATGTCGGAGGTGGCACCCGGCGCTTTAGTGACGACCTGCGAGAGGTACTTTCCCAGACCATCGTGGGTCATGCCGCGGGACACGGGCACGCCTAGGTGAGGGACATCGGCGAATTTATAAGTGTTATTTGGGAGCGTGAAGATGGCCTGGGATAGGTCTTTGCCTACCTTGTTGGCATCTACGTCGAAGGCAGCTACAAATTCGATGTCATTAACGTGGTAACCGCCCAGGTTGACGTGCATCAAGCCGGGCACGAAATCTTTTTCGTCCGCGTTACGGTAAAAATGGACGCCTTGAATTAGGGAGGAGGCACAGTTGCCAACGCCTATAATGGCAGCATTTATCTTTCCCACGCGCTTCACCTCGGGTAAGTTGCCTCTATCGGCCCATATGCATTTTAATCGCTGGCCTAACGGGTCAGCAAGGGCAAAAACCCTACCTCTGGCCGCCAGAAACCGAGGACGGTTTCAGAGGGTGAGCTTTTCTTAGGGGGGACGCTGCTAACAGGATCCGCCCGAAGTAAAGGGTTGCTGCGTGGGGCGCGCTTTATCCTTTACCGATACGGTACATCTTGGTGCCACAGTTGGGGCAAGTGCCCTGCGTGGCTGGCCGCCCATTCTTCAGGGTGACCTTCTGCGGATTGCGCATCTCTCGCCTGGCTCGGCATTTCAGGCAATAAGCCTGCATTATAATCCCCCTTGCTGATATGCGCGTTTATCCTCGGCTAAGCTATAATCAAATCCAGGGAGTTGTCAAGAGGATAGAAGGCCAATTCAAGGGATAAACCAAATTCTTACTCTTAGAAGCCGCCGTTTTAAGGCTGTAAGAACACCTTTTCTGGCCGCCAGAGACCCAGGGAGGCTTCAAAACGCAAGATGCCCACAAAAGAGCCATCTTCCGCGTAAGCTCGCACCCGCTGTCTATCATTAGTGTCTATAGTATGGGCGCCCCGCGATAAGTTCTTTTGTAATGGGATGCCGTAACGCATGTCCCTTTCTTCTTCCATGTCAAGGGAGACTGCCGGCAGCTGGCCTAAGCCCAACTCCAGAGGCAGCAAGAGCTTCTGCCAATCGCCTTGCTGGAAGGCTATCTCTAGCTCGTTTAGGGGATGGGCTTCTTTCAGGGTGAAGGGGCCGATGCCCAGGCGAACCAACGACTTTAGGTGGGCGCCACAGCCTAGACTTTGCCCCAAGTCGTGGGCAAGGGAACGAATGTACGTTCCCTTGCCGCATTCCACCCCGATAGTCAGGATTGGCGGCGTGAAGGTGAGGAGATCCAGGCGCTGGACAACGGCTTTACGGGCCGTTAGGGTAACGGTTCGGCCACTTCGGGCGTATTCGTAGGCTGGCCGTCCCCCTCTCTTTACAGCGCTATAGGCTGGCGGTATCTGATCTATTTCCCCTACGAATTCAGACAAAGTCTGCCGCAGCTGCTTTTCGTCTACCCAGGAGTAATCGCCATGAAAGGTGGGCTCGCCCTCGGCGTCGTAGGTTTCTGTGGCGGTGCCCAGAGCTATCTCAGCTCGATAGCTTTTGGTGAGATCCATTAGGTACTGGCTGATCCGTACCGCTTGGCCTACGCAGACTAAAAGCACGCCGGTGGCGGCAGGGTCCAGGCTGCCAGCATGACCTACCTTACGGGCCCCGGAATGCCGGCGGACCCAGGCGACCACTTGAAAAGATGTCCATCCAGAAGGCTTATCGATATTTAGGATGCCCGAGGCGTCCACAGCTACTCTGGTTGGCGACGGGCTGCCACTCGATCCATGATCTCAAGGATATGGGCGGCTTCCTCCATGGTCTCGTCCAAGAAGAACATGAGGCTGGGCACCCTTTTGATAGTTAGTCGGTCGGTAAGTTCGCGCCGAAGGTAGGCGGCGGCCGCGGTCAGCCCTTCGACCGTAGACCGTTTCTCTTCGACGGTGCCCATAACACTGACGTACACTTTGGCCTGCTGAAGATCAGCAGCAGCTTCCACCCGTGTTATGGTGACAAAACTAGCCAGTCGCGGGTCTTTGAGGCTGCGAAGAAGAAGATCGGATAGCTCTTGGCGCAGGAGGGCGTTAAGACGTTCCAGTCGGCGGCTCATAGCCCCACCTTCCTTTCCGAAGATTAGGGGTTAGCCCTTGCGTTCGCGGTGGAAGGCCTCGATAACATCGCCTTCTTGAAAATCATCGAAGTCTGAGACGACGATGCCGCATTCATAACCCGCTTGCACTTCGCGCGCGTCGTCTTTGAAGCGGCGCAGGCTGGCGATACGTGAGGTGCGCAGGACTTCTTGGCCCCGGAGAACGCGGCAGGCCGAGCCACGGCTGATGCTGCCGTCCAGCACGTAGCAGCCGGCCACCCGGCCACCGCGGACACGGAACACTTCCCGCACCTCCGCGTGGCCGTCTATGACCTCCACCATCGTTGGTTCTAGTAGACCCTGCAGAGCCTTCTCCATATCTTCAATTAGCTGATAGATGATTGTGTAGTAGCGTATATCCACGCCTTCAGTTTGGGCTAGACGACGGGTTCCCGGTTCGGCCTTGACGTTAAAGCCGATGGCTATCCCTTGGGAAGCCAGGGCCAGCATGACGTCAGACTCGCTGATATTGCCGGTGCCTGTGTGAATTATATTTACCTTTAGGCGGTCGCTACTGAGTTTCTCCAACGAGCTACGTATAGCCTCGACTGAGCCCTGGACGTCGGCCTTGAGGACAACAGCCAATTCTTTAACCTTGCCGGCAGCTATCTCACCGGAAACAGCCTCCAAGGTCAGCGCTCGTGGGCCTACGCGGGTCAAGTCCGCTTCCCGTTCTTTCGCTTCCATGATAGTGCGGGCCGCTTTCTCGTCGGGCACGGCTTGCAGGAGATCGCCAGCCCGCGGCACCGATTGGAGGCCGAGGATCTTGACCGGCGTCGAGGGACCCGCTTCCTTCACGCGCTGGCCCCACTCGTTGAACATGGCCTTAACCTTGCCCCCGGTTTCGCCGGCGACTACTACATCGCCTGCGCGCAAGGTGCCAGTCTGGACAAGGACTGTGGCCATCGGTCCGCGTTGCGGATCTAACTCTGCTTCGATAATGGTGCCGGCGGCGGATCGGTCGGGATTGGCCTTAAGCTGAGAAATCTCAGCCACTAGAAGTATGTTTTCCAGCAGAAGCTCGATCCCTTCCTTCGTCTTAGCTGATACAGGCACTGTGATAACATCCCCGCCCCATTCTTCAATGACAAGCCCATGCTCAGCCAGTTGCTGCTTTACCCGCTCCGGATTAGCGTCCGGTAGGTCGGTCTTATTGATCGCCACCACAATAGGCACGCCCGCCGCTTTAGCGTGATCGATGGCCTCCACAGTCTGGGGCATGATCCCGTCGTCGGCCGCCACTACCAAGACAGCGATGTCCGTGACCCGGGCCCCGCGGGCGCGCATAGCGGTGAACGACTCGTGCCCAGGCGTGTCAATGAAGGTGATTTTCTGGCCGTTTACATTTACTTGGTAAGCGCCAATGTGCTGGGTGATGCCGCCGACCTCTTGGGCGGTCACATTCGTTTGGCGGATAACGTCTAGCAGGCTAGTCTTGCCGTGGTCGACATGGCCCATAATAGTTACAACAGGCGGCCTTGGCTCAAGCTGGTTGGTATCCTCTTCCTTAACCTGGCTAACCTCGACTTTGGCTGGAGAAATTTCCGCAGCCGCCGTTTCTTCTTCTACCGTGAAGCCAAATTGACGAGCCAGCGCGACCGCGACGTCGTGATTGATGCTCTGGTTGATGGAGGCCATAACGCCGTTTTTTATAAGCTCTTTGATAAGCTCAAGGGGGGAGGTCCCCATTATCTCCGCCAATTCCCGCACGCTAATCGTATCGGGAATGGTAAGAGTCTTCTCTCCTCCTGAAGCATCTGCGGCTCGGGTCTCGTCGCTAGTTTGAGGCTTCATGGCCGCTCAAGCTCCGTGACCTGCGGTAAAGTTGCGGCCGTACTCCAAGAGGGTGCGCTGGGACTCAGCTTCTATCGTCGTTTTGAGGGCGCTTGCCAAGCGATCTTTTTTAAGGGCGGCTTCCCAACACTCAGGGAGGGGACAAAGATAGGCGCCTCGGCCAGCTTTCTTGCCCGAGGGGTCTACTTCTACACGGCCTTCTGGCGTCCGTACAATGCGTACGAACTCCCGCTTGGCGGAAGTTCGCCGACAACCCACGCAGGTGCGTTGGGGAATATGCCTGGGCCGCGTCTTGACAGAGGTTGCCATTATATCTCCAGGTCCACCTCGAGCGGCTCTTCGAGCGGCTCCAGGTCATCTTCTTCGATAGCGGGGCGGCGGCCTTTCTTAACCTTCTTAACCTTCGCTTCGGGTTCATCGGTGGTTTGTCCGCCCTTCTTTGTCCGCTTCTTGCTTTCGCTGCGGGCGGCAAATACGTCTTCGGCAAAACGGATGGTGGGCTTGGCCGGCGCCTCGGCGCCCACAGGGGCGGGCTCCGAGGCTACTTCGCCAGCCTGGGCGGCAACAGCCGTCTCCGGCTCTTGTACGATAACCTCTTCCCACGGTTGGACTGGCCGCGCAATAGTTGGGGCGGAGCGAACTTTGGCAGTGGTCTCGGCAGGCCCTAATTGTTGAGCCACGGGAACCGGAGCCGCCTCCACCGCCGATTCGGGTTTAATATCTATGCGCCAACCGGTGAGCTTGGCAGCCAGACGGGCGTTCTGGCCCTCTTTACCAATGGCCAACGATAGCTGGCGGTCAGGTACTATCACTGAGGCCGTGTTGTCGCCTTCTTTGATGGAAACGTTAAGAACCTGGGCGGGACTGAGGGCATTTGCTACGAAACGGGCTGGGTCGCTATCCCATTGAACGACGTCGACGCGCTCGCCGTTGAGTTCGTTGACAACGTTTTGGATGCGGATGCCCCGCAAGCCCACACAAGATCCTACGGGGTCGACGCCTTCCTGGCGGGCGCTTACGGCCACTTTGGAGCGAAAGCCAGCCTCACGAGCAATAGATTTGATCTCGACGACACCTTTATAGATCTCAGGCACCTCGAGTTCAAACAGGCGCTTGAGCAAGTTCTTATGGGTACGCGATAGGATGAGCTGAGGGCCCCTGTTGGAACGATGGACCTCCAAGAGGTAGAACTTCAGCCGTTGGCTAGGGCGATAGTGTTCCGTACGCACTTGTTCCGCCGCTGGTAAAATGGCTTCCGTTTTGCCCAGGTCTATCACCACTAGCTTGGGCTCCACCCGCTGGATAACCCCGGAAAGGATGTCCCCTTCGCGGTTGGAGAACTCTTCGAAGACCATCTCTCTTTCCGCTTCGCGTAGGCGTTGGAGGACAACCTGTTTGGCGGTCTGGGCAGCGATCCGTCCAGCATGGGAGGGCTTGACTTCAATGGCAATAACGTCACCGACTTTAGCGTCAGGGCTGTACTGGCGGGCCTCGGCTATGCTGAGCGTGAGCTTGGGGTCGTCGATCTCTTCAGCAACCGTTTTTTCCAGGTGGACACGGTGATCGCCGCTGGCCCGGTCGATATGTACGACGAGATTGCCGCCTAGGTCGCTATCTTTCCTGTACGCGGAGACCAGGGCAGCCTCCATGGCCTGGATAATTACCTCTTTGGGTAGGTTTTTTTCCGCAGCCAACTCCGTTATAGCCCTTAAAAACTCGCTCTTCACAGGCCTATCGCCTCCAAAACCCTCCGTTAAGCCAATAAAAAAGTGGGGGCAACCCACTCAAACTAGAGCTTATTCATTCCAAATATAGCAGGTCAACAAAGCCAGTGCAAGTCCGCCTTTTGGCCGGCTTAAACGAAGACGCGGGCCCGTATCTCCTGTGGGGCTGCATCCAGAGGCACCAGTTCTCCCTTATCGTGAGTGCGGGCCTTAAGCTCCACTGCTCCGTTTTCCAGGGTGCGGGGGCTAATGGTGGCCCGCAAAGGTAAGCCTATAAGGTCGGCATCGTTGAATTTGACACCTGGGGTCTCCGCACGGTCATCGTACAGCGTTTCGATGCCGCCTTCTTGGAGCAACTGATAGAGGGTATCGGCGGCCTCGGTCACCTGCGAGCGGTCCCTTTGAAGGGCCACCAGATGAAGAGCGAAAGGCGTCACTGTGTGCGGCCAGATTATGCCTTTTTCGTCATGGTTTGTTTCGATAATAGCCGCCAGGAGGCGCTCGCTACCGATGCCGTAGGAGCCCATAACCACTGGTTGGGGCTTGCCGGCGCGGTCAAGGAAGGTGGCTCCCATCTTCTGCGAATAGTAGGTACCTAGCTTAAAGATTTGTCCCATCTCGATGCCGTGGCGCATAGCTAGTGGCGAACAGCACTGAGGACAGCTATGACCTTCCTTGGCCAGGGCGATATCAGCGACGATATCGGCCTGCCAGTCACGGCCGTAGTTAACGTTGAGGAAATGGGCGTCCGGTTTATTGGCCCCAGCCACCAGATTCACTTCTCGTGGTAGCAGATCATCGGCCACGATGGCGATACCCTTCAGGCCTATGGCTGAAGCGGAGCCCGGGACAAAGCCAGCGGCGATAACCTCACTCTCAGTCATATAGTGCAAGTCAACGGCGGCCAGCGCTCGCTGGAGCTTCGTCTCGTTCACTTCCATATCGCCGCGGACGGCAACGAATACAGGCTTTCCGTCGGCGGCATAGAAGACAGCTTTGCACGTCTTAGAAGCTGGGAGACGTAAGTGGTCGGCCAAAGCCTGTATGGTGTAGAGGCCGGGCGTAGGTATCTCCTGGAGAGGCTTGGGATCCTCCTTATCGTCGCTGGCCGGCGTCTTAACGAAGGTGGCGACAGCGGCGTTGGCGGCGTATCCGCAGGCATCGCAGAGAAGCAAGGAGTCCTCGCCGTAGTCACTGAGATATATGAATTCATGGGTATCGCGGCCACCCATGGCCCCCGAGTCGGCCAGAACGGCGACCGTGGGCACGCCACAGCGATCGAATATGTTCTTATAGGCCCGGTACATCTTCTGGTAAGAGACGTCCAGCCCCTCGAAGTCGGCATCGAAGCTGTACAAGTCCTTCATGGTGAACTGGCGGAGGCGGATAAGCCCTCCGCGAGGGCGGGGTTCATCGCGAAACTTCTGCTGAAGCTGGTAGAGGAGCAAGGGCAAATCGCGGTAGGAGCGGACATGGCGTCTGAACAGTTCCACCATAATCTCTTCGTGGGTGGGACCGAGGACGAAGTGGCGCTCCCGTTTATCGATAACGTGGAACAGCACATCCTTCATGGTCTCAGCGCGCCCGGAGGCCTGCCATATCTCGATCGGGTGGATGGCGGGCATCATCAGCTCTTGGCCGCCGGCAGCGTCCATCTCTTCGCGGATAATTTGCTCTATTTTACGGAGGACCCGCCAGGCTAGGGGCAGATAGGAGTAGACGCCAGCTGATATCTGGGCCACCATGCCCGCCTGCAAGAGCAGGCGGTGGGAAGGCGTCTCCGCCTCCGCCGGTGCCTGCCGCTGGGTCTTGCCGAATAGCTGGGAAAGTCTCATCTCAGCTCGCAGAATAGGCCTCAGATCAGCGCGGGGTCAAGGAGGGAATCCGTTGGCAGATAAGGATTATAGGGCGATCAATGCTTGACTATAGACACTAGAAAAGTTAATCTGCACAATAGCGCGTTTTTGTTCCGATTACAGGGGGCAATTCAGGAGGTTCCCTGGATGCGCGCCGCAGCCGCCTTTCGAGTGGTTCAAAAGGAGGAAAGCATGTTTAAGAGAGCAATCATAAACGGCGGCCTTGGATTCGTCTTCTTGGCCGCAATCGCTGTGCTAGGTCTATCCTTGGGGCAGGAGACGAGGGCCGGCTTTGCGGGCATCACGCTTACTCCAGCCACTGACACCAATTTCGTAGGAAGCAGCCACACCGTCACGGCTACAGTTACCGACTTTCTCGGTGATCCGGTGTCTGGGTCCCCCGTCGAGTTCGCGATCCTGTCCGGTCCCAACGCAGGCGATAGCGGCACAGACACAACGGACACTAGCGGCGAGGCTACCTTTACCTACCCCGGCGACGGCGGCACCGGGACCGATACCATCGGCGCCTGCACCTTCGTTTTTGTAGGGCCTCAGGGGGAGGTGGGGACAGAAACTATATCGTGCCTCGCCTTCTGCTTCAAGTTCGGTTTCGATATCGGCGCCAACGATGATGTAGGAACTTTCCAGGGGCCGGCGTGCGACACGGCCACCAAGACTTGGGTGGGGCGCCCCGCTATCCCTACGCCCACGCCTACGCCTACCTTAACTCCCACCGCTACCCCTACACCAACTCCCACGCCGGTGCTGGGCCCTGAAGCCCTGCCACCAACTGGCGGCCAGCCAGGAGGCGGGTCTAATTTGCCTTGGGTCGCCCTGGCTGGGTTGGCATTCGGTGGCCCGGCTCTACTGGCAGCGGGCTTGGCCCTACATCGACGGACCCGTCTACCATAGGGAGGCAGGTCGCACTTTAAGATGACCATCGCCCGGCTAGGTATCTGGCTGGGGATAGTCATCCTGCTGGCTCTCCTGGCGCAGTTGGGCGTCGCCTGCGATGGCGGGGGTTCGCTACGGCTGGTTTTCCATTCGGACCGGGACGGCGACCTCGATGTCTACACGATGGCTCTGGACGGCGCCGACGTGCGCCAGCTTACTAACGAGCCCGGGCAAGACTACGAGGCCGCTATCAGCCCCGACGGGCAAACCTTCGTCTTCGTCTCGGACCGGGCGGGCAGCGGCGAGGACAACGATACGCAGCTCTACCTCATGGACGCCGATGGCTCCAATGTGCGGAGGCTCACCTTTGGCGCCAACGCTGAGGGGCTGGTGATCGACGACTACCCCCACTGGTCGCCGGACGGCAGGTTCGTCACTTTCGGCCGCAACACCATCTCGGCGGAGCAACCCCTAAAGGCCGATATCTGGCTTATTGAGGTCGAAACAGGGGACGAAAGGAACCTGACAGAGATGGTGGAGGAACGTGCCTTTGATAGCACCCCTAGCTTTTCGGCCGACGGCCAAAGCGTGCTCTTCGAGAGCAACCGTGACGGCGATTTCGATATCTTCCGCGTATCAGTCGACACGCTCCAGGTTGTCCAGCTCACGAATGAGGAAGGGATCGATATAGAGGCTAAGGAGTCGCCGGACGGCCGCCAGGTCGCTTTCGCCTCCAATCGCGACGGCGACTTTGAGCTGTACGTCATGGACGCTGACGGTAGCAACGTACGCCAGATCACCTTCAACGATGAGAGCGATCGTTGCCCTATTTGGTCGCCAGACGGCAAGCTGCTTTCCTTCTTCTCGGAACGGGACGATGATCGCGAGATATACGTTATAGAGCCCGACGGCAGCGGTGAGCGCCGTGTCACTAATAGCCCCGGCCGGGATGAGGTTCCTAACTGGCTGCCGGAAAGTTGAGGCGGGCCTCCTAGAGGACGCCTCGCTCTTGTAGGAAACCTATGGCGGCGGCTACCTGTTCTTCCGGCGTCTGCTGGTTGATCTCGAGCACACGGAGAGCCTCTCGCGGCAGGCCATTGGCCACGTAAGCCCAGTCGGCGTCGCCGTGGCCGGGCGGCCGGTGGTCGCGGATGCCATCGACGTCGTGGACGTGGGAGCCCAAGCAGCGGCCAGCGTGTTCGTTCAACCAACGGTATTTGTCCGCAAGGCCCAGACGGTGCATGACCTCGGCGTGGCCCACGTCGTGCCAGTAGCCGACGAGGTCGCGGGGATAGTTGGTCAGGAGCTGGTTCATCTCGTCCACGTCGGGGAACTCGTGGTAGTGGTAACGGTTTTCCAGGCCGATAGCTACGCCTAAGGTAGCAGCGTGCTCCGCCAGCTCCGCCAGCGAACGCTTGGCTTGGGCGAAGTGGGAGGCTTGGCCTTGAAGCCGCAATTCACGGCAACGGCGACGGAGGGCCGATGCTTCTTCCCCTTCGCTTTGCCCCTCTTTATACAGCCGGCGCAGGTCAGCTTCGGCCTCGAACGTGTTGTGGCCTATGCCGCCTAGATGGAAGACGACGAAACGGGCGCTCGCTTTGGCGGCGTATTCTAAAGTGCGGCGGCCCAGCTCCACAGCCAAGCGGCGTTCTTCCTCATCCAGAGAGGCTAGATTCAGGTCATCGCTTAGGCGCCCGTCGCTCGTCTTTACGCGAGGGGTGATGGCGTGGAGAGAGGCGATGACTACCTCGTTGCTAGATATGAGCTCGTCGACGCCTTCCGGTGGGATGACGTAGTTGATTTCAATGGCGGGGTAGCCGAGGCGGCGGGCCGCACGGGCGAAATCGCCCATGTGCTCGAAGCGCCCCTGAGACCACATGGTGGAGAGGGCAAAGGCGCTAGGGCTGCTGTTCATAACTACACTCTAGCGTGTGAAGAAGCGAGCCGCTAGCAGGATGCCAATCGCAGAAAGCAGGACTCCCCCGATAAAGGCGGTGGCAAGGGAGATCAGGAAGCCCCGTTCATCGCGGACGCCAGCAGCGGGGACGAGCACGCCTCCGGCGGCGCCCCCGGCAACGGCCAGGGGTAGCGCCAAGAGCACGCCGCGGCCGCTACGGACGACGGCGGCGATGAGCCAGGGCAGAAAACCAAGGATGGCCCAGAGGGCGAAGAAGCCCAGAAGAAAGGCGAGGCGAGCCTCGAAGGTCAAAGCGAGTGGATCTCGATCTCGGTGTGTTCTTGATCGGCGGCAGTGATGATGTGTTTGCGGGCTATCAGCTCGCGCACGTCGGCGTCATCATCGATGAGGTCGGCACGGTCGGGTCGGCCCCCGCCGGGCTTAAGAGCGTTAAGTAGGGCCTCCAGAGGAGCGTCGATATCGACGGGAGTGTGGGGCAGAAGATAGAAATCAACGCTCACCGAGCAAGGGCCAGAGACGTGAGCAGAAGGCACCTGCTGTTTGGCCGAGCGGGTAAGTTGTCGCCGCCACTGGCCCACGGGCGTGCCCACGCGGGGATTGTGGCTGGGTGGGGGGCCAGAGACGGAAAAGCGAACAACCGCCAAGGGTCTCCCTTTCTGAATTGACTAACGACGGCTAGTGCGTCCCGGCCGGCTACCTTCTACCGGCGTGAGCGATATTATATCGCCCAGGTTATCGGCCGCTAACGGTTGCGAAGGGGGCATATCGCCCCACTTCTCGGCAATCACCTTATGCCCTTCCTCAACGAGGGCTGGCATAAACTGATCCTCGGGCACTACGCGGACAACCTCACCCTTACGGAAGATGGCTCCCTTGCCCTTGCCCCCGGCAATGCCGATGTCGGCATCGCGGGCTTCGCCTGGGCCGTTGACCACGCAGCCCATGACGGCCACGGTAATAGGCTTGCCTAGCTTCTGGAAGTAAGCCTCTACTTGGTTGGCCAATGGTATGAGGTCAATCTCAATACGACCACAAGTAGGGCAGGCTACGATGGTGGGGCCACGCTGGCGCAGGTTCAAGGTCTTGAGGATATCCCAGGCCACAGGCAGTTCCTCGTGGGGATCAGCTGCCAGGGATACGCGGATCGTATCGCCGATTCCTTCCGCCAGGAGAAGGCCGATGCCGATGGCGCTACGCACGGAGCCCGCCTTAGGGGTTCCCGCCTCCGTTACACCCAGGTGCAGAGGATAGGGAACCATCTCAGCGATCTCTCGGTAGGCGGTCACCATAGTGGGGACGTCGAAAGCCTTGAGGGATATTTTAATGTCCTCGAACCCCATATCGGTCAATATGCCGATCTCCCAGAGGGCCGCGTCCACCATGCGCTTCGGCTTGGGGGGCGGCATCTCGCCTTCAGCGAGGGGAGGCAACGGCGGCAGCGAGCCCTCGTTGACGCCGATGCGGATGGAGATGGCTCTTTCTTTAGCCGCTTTTACTACGCCCCGCACTTTATCGGGGTCGCGGATGTTGCCGGGGTTAAGGCGGAGGCCGTGGATGCCTGCTTCGATGGCAGCGTGGGCGAGACGATGGTCGTAGTGGATGTCGGCGATGAGGGGCACGGGCGTCTGGCGGACGATATCAGGCAAGGCTCCAGCGGCCGCCTTATCGGGCACGGCCACCCTGACGATCTCGGCGCCCAGCTCCGCCAGCTCATGGATCTGCCTCAAAGTGGCCTGGGCGTCGGCGGTGTCCGTATTGGTCATCGTCTGGACTACGACCGGTGCATCGCCGCCGACTTGAACGTCGCCTACCCGGATAGGTCGGGATTTACGCCGGGGCTGGAGCTGGGTCAATTCGTCCGTCATCGGAATAGGCTCTCCCCTTGGAAAATGCGGAGAATGTCGAAATAGGTAATAATCACCGCTAGGGTAATAATAGCGGCTAAGCCGATAAAATGCACCAGCGCTTCTCTTTCCGGCGCTATCCGCCTGCCCCCGCGTACAATTTCGAGGAGGACAAACATGATGCGGCCGCCGTCCAGCATAGGGAGAGGCAGGATATTTATAATGGCGAGGTTAATAGAAAGCAGGGCTGCGAATTGGAGCAGGTTCTGCCAGCCCGATTCCTCAACCACCTCGCCGGTAGCCTGAGCGAGGCCCACTGGCCCGGCCACAGAGGGGCCGCTGCCGCCTTTGAACCATGATATGACCTCGTTACGGGCCAAGGTCAGCGAATCGATGGTGGATGTCCAGCCTTCTGAGACCGCTTCCCAGGGCGGCAAGCTTTCCTTCTCCGTGAAGGGGTAGAGCAGTCGCACCTGGACGCCGGTGGGCCCCTGGCCCTCGGGCGGGTTCCAGCGCGCCTGCACTGGTATGTCCAGAAGTTCGCCGCCTCCTTGCGGGCTCGGTCGTTTGACGCGGTAGGTGACAGTTTCGCCCAAATTCAAACGTATCTCTAGTCCCAGTTCGGCGGGGTTACGAACCTCGCGGCCGTTGACGGCAAAGACGACGTCGCCCTCTTGAAGGCCCGCCTCTGCGGCGGGGGAACCAGGCATGACAGCTGCTATCTGAGTGAGGCCCACGTTCACATCGCGGGGGATCATAAAGAAAATGGCGAAAAGGAAAATGGGCAAAATAAAGTTCATGAAGGCACCCGACGCCAGGACGAGCAACCGGATGGGACGAGGCTTAGCGGCCAAGCTTTGCGGGTCGGAAGGGTCTTCTTCCCCGACTAGGCGGACGAAGCCGCCTAGGGGAAGCCAGTTGATGGAGTAGACAGTGCCGCGGAAATTGAAACCCCAGATGCGCGGCGGATAGCCCAGACCGAACTCCAGGACTCTGACCCCTGTGAGCTTGGCAGTGATGAAGTGTCCCAGCTCATGGACGATGACAAGGAAGATGAGGATGGCTATGAAGAGCAGAATAGTATTGAATATCATCTTTAGATCTTGGCTTTGACCCAGTCCTCCGCCCAAGAGCGAGCCCAAGCGTCCGCTGCCAGTACTTCTTCGAGGTTAGGGTCTGATATGCCCTGATGTCTGGTCAATGCCTCTTCTATGAGGTGAGGGATGTCCACAAAGCCAATGTGGCCAGCCAGAAAGTGCTGCACGGCCACCTCATCGGCGGCGGCCAAGACCGACGGATAAGTGCCGCCGCTGCGTCCGGCCTCCAAAGCTAAGCTCAGGCAGGGGAAACGCTTCATATCAATTTCACCGAAGGTCAGCGGGCCCGCACGCCTCAGGTCCAGGCGGCCGATGGATGCTCCGGGCGGTCGCTCTGGGTAAGTGAGTGCACACTGTATAGGTAGACGCATATCGGGTACACCTAGTTGCGCTTTTACCGACCCATCTCGAAATTCTACTAAAGAATGAACAATGCTTTCGCGGTGAAGCACGACCTCGATACGTTCTAAAGGCACGCCGAATAGCCAGTGGGCCTCGATGCACTCCAGGCCTTTGTTGAGGAGGGTGGCGCTATCCACTGTGATCTTACGTCCCATTTGCCAGTTAGGATGACGCAGCGCCTCTTCGGCGCTGACTAATGCCAGCTCTTCGTATGGAGTATCACGGAAGGGTCCGCCTGAGGCGGTGAGAATGATACGCTCGATACTTCTCGGGTCTTCCCCCCATAAACACTGCCAAATAGCAGAATGTTCGGAGTCCACGGGACGTAGCTGGGCGCCATACTGGTTCGCCTCAGCCGTCACGATATGCCCGGCCATCACCAATACTTCTTTGTTTACGATGGCAACGGTCTTACCGGCCTTCACCGCGGCCAAGGTAGGGACCAGGCCTGTCCCCCCAACGGTAGCCACCACTACTATGTCCACGTCGGGGTGGGCCGCCATCTCTTCGAGGGTCGCCCAGTCGCAGCGGTATCCTTGTTGCCGCAAGCGCGACAGCAAGTCTTCGCCCTCACGGTCACACCAAATGAAGCGGGGTCTAAACTCGCGGGCCTGTTCCTCCAGAAGGGTCACGTTCTGGCCCGCGGCCAGGGCTACTATGCGGAAGCGACCGGGGAGGCTGCGCGCTACGTCCAGGGTTTGGCTTCCCACGGAGCCGGTTGATCCGAGTATCGCCAAACCTAGGGTATTACTACCCATAGCACGTAGTAGTATACCAGAACGGTTGTGAATAATAGGGAGTCCAGCCTATCGAGGAGACCACCGTGGCCGGGGACTAAGACGCTGGCGTCTTTTATGCCCGCACCCCGTTTCACAAGCGATTCCCCTAAGTCGCCGACGGCTGCTGTCAAAGGCAGAAGAATGGCCAACGGCAAAATCGCTGCCGCATCGAGGCGAACTCCTAGCACCCAGTTGAGGAAGACCACGCCTAATGCGCCGGCTATGAAGCCTCCTAGGGTACCTTCCACCGTCTTGCCGCGACTAATGTGCGGCGCCAGTGGTTTCTGGCCGAACGCTCGGCCCACAAAATAGGCGGCTGTATCGGCGGCGAAGGTGGCGAAGATCGCCAGCATCGTCCAATCGCGCCCATTCTCGAGATCTCTCAGAAAGATCAAGTGGGATCCCAAGAAACCCACATATAGAATGCCGCCAAGGACGACAAGCCAGTCCTGGAGAGCGGCCGTCACTTCGCCCCGCCACGCCAGCCAAAGGAAGGCACTGAACATCATCAGGGCGAGCGCCCCTGTCCACCAATCGCTGCCATTGTGGGCGGCAGCCACCAAGAGGGCGACGAAGCCGGCGCCGAGGTAAGCGAGAGGCCGCTGGCCGAAGAACAGCCCAGCGGCGGCCGTTTGGTCTTCAGCTTCAGCTTCACCTTCGGCGACGGCGGAGTTGGTTAGGGGACGGTGTGATACAGCAGCGTAAAACTCTAGGGCGGCGGTGCTGAGGATGAAGGCTAGGGCGATAGCGTAGCCCACGCCTCCTAGGGCAATCAATCCTAGGATGAGGGGGACGCCGACAATAGTAGTGGCGATCCGCTGTGCCAGCATCAGCGCGGGCCAGGGCCGAAGCCCGACCGGCTGGAGGAATGGCCGTTATCCTGGGGGAAATTAGACCCCTCGGGAAGGAGGCCGCCGAAGCGGCGTTTGCGTTGGCTGAAGGCCAACAAGGCCTGATCGATGTCGGCGATGTCGAAATCGGGCCAGTAAGTGGGAGTGGAGTAGAATTCAGCGTAGGCGGCTTGCCAGAGCAGGAAGTTGGAGACCCTCATCTCGCCGGCGGTACGGATGATAAGATCAGGGTCGGGAATCGCTGCCGTATACAAGTATGAGGCAAACAAGTCCTCATCAACTTTATCTGGTGATATCCTTTCGGCGAGGAGGCAGCGGATGGCGTCCAAGATCTCGGCGCGGCCGCCGTAGTTGAAGGCGACGCATAAAGTCATACGATCGTTATCTTTGGTAAGCTCGATGGCGTCCAACACCTGTTGCCTAAGCTGGGACGAAAGGCCCTCCAGTTGGCCGATGTGGAGAAGGCGGATGCCGTTTTCATGGAAATGATTGGTTTCCCGCTGGATGACGTGGCGGAGGATGGACATCAAGCCGCGTACTTCGCGCTTAGGGCGGCTCCAGTTCTCAGTGGAAAAGGCATAGAGGGTGAGGTACTTAACGCCGTAATCGCTGAAACGCTGGATCACGCGGCGGATATTTTCCGTGCCCGCTCGATGCCCGGCCAGACGGGGAAGGCCTTGGCCCTTAGCCCAGCGGCCGTTACCGTCCATGATAATGGCTACGTGCCTGGGTACTTGCGCTAAGGGCAGGAGAGGAGGACTAGCGGGTTCGGTAGTAGAAGATACGGCGCTCATCTTGTCATCAGTATAAACGATAAATAATTAGGAATGGTGACGACGCAGGCCTCACCCATTTAGGGGGTTGCTAAATGCTTAGGATCTCGGCCTCTTTCTCTTCACCTACCTTGTCAATCTCCCCGATAGCCTGGTCAGTAACCTTTTGCAATTCGTGCTCGGCGCGACGCAAGTCGTCCTCTGATATTTGATGTTCCCGTTGCAAGCGCCGAAGTTCTTCGTGGGAGTCACGGCGCACATTACGCGCTGCCACCCGGCCTTCTTCGACCCGTTTGCGGACCAGGCGGGCGAGCTCCCGCCGGCGTTCCTCCGTAAGTTGGGGTAGGAGCAGGCGGATAACATTGCCGTCGTTGCTGGGGTTGAGTCCTAGCTCTGAACGAAGAATGGCCTTCTCCACACTGGCCATCGATGCTCGGTCCCAAGGCTGGATGACGATGAGGCGGGCCTCAGGGGCGGTAATGCTGGCTATCTGCTTCAAGGGCGTGGGAACGCCGTAATAGTCCACCCTTAGGTTTTCCACCAGGGCGGGACTGGCGCGGCCAGTGCGAATGCTGGCCAAGTCATGTTGTAGGGCCTCGACCGCCTTTTTCATGCGGCCCTGGCTCTCCTTAAGGGCATCGTTGATCATGATGTTGAACTTTTCTTTAATGCCGACGTAGCGGGCACTAGGATAGATTCGCCTTCACCTACTGTGGTGCCTATATTCTCACCGCTAACGGCCCGTTCGATGCTGTTTGGGGCGCGCAGGTTAAAGACGACGACAGGGAGGTCATTTTCCATACAGAGGGTGAGGGCGGTGGAGTCCATTACTTCCAGGCGACGGTTAAGAGCCTCCAAATAAGACAAAGTCTTAAATTTGCGGGCCGTGGGCACGCGGGAGGGATCGGCATCATAGACGCCATCCACGTTTTTCTTCGCCATAAGCAGGACTTCGGCGTTGATCTCGATGGCCCGCAAGGCGGCGGCTGTATCGGTGGTCATATAGGGGTTACCGGTGCCGGCGGCAAAGATAACCAGCCGTCCCTTTTCCAGGTGACGAATGGCTCGCCGCCGGATGTAGGGCTCGGCCACCGCCTGCACGGTGATGGCCGATTGGGTCCGTACGACGAGGTCGATCTGCTCGAAAGCATCCTGAAGGGCAAGGGCGTTTATTATGGTGGCTAGCATACCAGCATAGTCCGCAGTAGCTCGGTCCATGCCGCCGGCCTCCGCTTCCGAGCCACGAAAAATATTGCCCCCACCGACGACAGCGGCCACCTGTACTCCCATATCCACCACGTTTTTGACTTGGTCGGCGATGGTACGTAGAGTGGCAGGATTAATGCCATAGGGGGAATCGCCCATGAGCGCCTCACCGCTGAGCTTAAGGAGGACGCGCCTATAGGCAGGCTTTAGCACTCCACTCCCTATCGTCCCAGTTCGAATCGGGCAAAGCGGCGTACGCGGATGTTCTCTCCGGTCTTACGGATGACCTCAGTGACTAGGTCCTGTATTGTTAGGCTTTCATCTTTGATGAAGGGCTGCTGCAGAAGGCTAAGCTCGCTGGGGTCGCTAGAGCCCTCGGCGTCGTCTGGAATATCGTCGGGCGACAGATAACGCGGGTTCATCGCCACCACTTGCATGGCGATGTCCTGAGCGAGCCGGCGGAAATCATCTGTGCGGGCTACGAAGTCAGTTTCACAGTTAAGCTCTACCATGGCGCCAGCGCGCCCATCGTGATGGATGTAAGCGTGGATGAGGCCCTGGGCGGTAGGCCGTTCCGCCTTCTTGGCGGCCATCTGGATACCTTTTTCCCGCAAGATTTGCTGGGCCTTTTCGATGTCCCCCTCGGCTTCAGTCAGGGCCAGTTTACATTCCAGCATACCGGCGCCGGTGAGGTCGCGGAGCTCCTTCACCAGTTGAGGTGAGACAGCCATGGATGTTCCTTGGGTTAAACGCTGGAGCTCTGCTCTGCTTCAGCAGGCTCGTGGCTGGGCTCTGGCTCGTCAGGGGAGGCGACGTAGCCCGTCTCTTGATAGGCAGAGATCTCCATTTGTTCGGCCTCGGCTTCTAGCGCAGCCTTCTGGGCGTATTCGCGGGCGGTAAGACCATCTAGAACGGCGTCGGCGATACGGCCGGTGATGAGTTTAATGGCACGGATGGCATCATCGTTGGCAGGGATAGGGCAATCTATGATATCTGGGTTGCAATTAGTATCCACCATAGCCACAATGGGTATACCCACCCGCATAGCCTCAGCCAACGCGATCGTCTCCTTGGCGGGATCGATAATGAACACAGCGCCGGGCAAGCTTGTCATCTCCTTAATGCCGATGAGATTGCGATTGAGGCGGACGATCTCGTCTTCTAGTCGTTTGGCCTCCCTCTTGGTCATCTGCTCAAACTCGCCACGGGCTTTGGCGTCTTCTAAACGTACCAGATGATCGATCCGTGACTGGATGGTGTGAAAGTTAGTCAATGTTCCCCCCAGCCAACGGTTGCTTACATAAGGCATGGCGCAGCGCTTGGCCTCACCCTCGATTGCTTCTTGGGCCTGCCGTTTAGTGCCGACGAAAAGGACGGTTCCGCCGCTAGCCACTAAGTCTTGGACGAAAGCGCAAGCTTCTTCCAATCTTTGGACCGTCTGCTGAAGATCGATAATATGAATGCCATTGCGTTCGGCGAAGATGAACTTCTTCATCTTGGGGTTCCAGCGTCGGGTCTGGTGACCAAAATGAACCCCTGCCTCCAGCAGAGACTTCATTGAAACGGCCGTAGCCAATAGTTCCTCCTTGGAAAAGTTTGTGCCAGGCCGAGTATAGCATAGGGCATGTGTGGGCAGCAACGGCGGCTGTTGCGCTTTTGAGATGAATTGAGTAGAATTGCTATTTGAAGGCTGCCCTTAGGGGCGGTTTTCTGCACCCAGGAGTTTTAGCGTGCCGATTTACGAATACGAATGCAGCCAGGGACACCACTACGAACGAATGGAGGGCTTTGACGCGCCAGCAGAGCAGATTTGCCCCGACTGCGGCGACCAGGCGTGGCGTGTTCTAAGCCTCCCTGTCGTGATTTTCAGGGGCCCGGGCTTTTACAGCACCGATAACCCCAGGCCTGGGCGGGGCAACGAGGAATCCGGAAAATCAAGCGATGCTTCGGAGAAACCCAAGCCGGGCCTCCCACCACCGGGCGCCGGCCTATCATAATGGCCTATCGGTGCGTTTGAGTCCGGTTGTGTCTATGGCGAGGATGCCTTAGAATCTTTGACAGCTAATCCTTTTGGCGGCTGGCTGCTTTAGGAGGTCTACGGTGCCCACTTACGTATACAAATGCAATCAAGGCCATGTTTACGAGCGTAAGGAAGGATACGATGCGTCGGCAGTGCAGACCTGTCCACAATGTGGCGAAGAAGCTCGCCGTCTCCTGAGTCCTCCCACTATCGTCATGAAGGGTCCTGGTGCGGCGCTTCCTAATCCCTACCACGCCGAGGTGGCTCGTGCCGGACTTAGAGATATCGCCAGGTCCAATACCAGACCCGAAGATTAGGGAGAAGACTCCGAGCTACTTTAGGTAGCGTTCCAGGGCAAAGCGCGGCCACCATTTTGTGGCTACCCTCTTTGGGGTCCTGTGGCTTTTTTTTATTCGTAAAACCGATGAGGATCGTGCTGCAACGGGTCAGCCGTGCCGCCGTTGTCGTCGAGGGCGAAAAGGTGGCCGAGATCGGCTCCGGATTGCTTATCCTTGTAGGTGTGGCTCAGGGCGATGAGGAGGCGGTAGTACGCAGGCTAGCCAATAAGGTGGCCGAACTGCGCATCTTCTCTGACGCGGCGGGCAAATTTAATCTGTCGCTTCTGGACGTGGGCGGCGAAGCTTTAGTGGTAAGCCAGTTTACCCTGCTGGCCGACGCCCACCGCGGCCGTCGCCCCGCCTTTACCCAGGCGGCGAGGCCCGAGATAGCGGAGCCGCTGGTTGAAACCTTCGCGCAAGCCCTACAGGCGATGGGAGTGCCTACGCAGACGGGGCGTTTCGGGGCCAAAATGGCCGTCGAGCTGGTCAACGACGGGCCGGTGACGATAGTGCTGGACAGTGAGGAACCGTAAGGCGCTATTCGTCCTTGATGAGGGACTTAACCTTCGCTATGAGTTCCGGCGTGACCTCGACGATGCCGTGCTCCTTAGCGTGCTGGCCAGCTTTCTGCAAGACCTCCTCCTCGGTGGCGCCACGGATCACGTGCTCACAACCGACAGAAGGATCGACCTGGGAGCAGTAGATTACCTTAGCCATGGGGTACCTCCTTTCGGGGCTTAGAGCGGGCCGAGCGACGACGGAAGTGTATAGGAAGCGGCGAAAAAGTGTCAAGGCCGCAGAACTAGGGAACGGCGTCGATACCGAAAGGCTGGAGAGGATATATCAGCTAATTATGCCGAGCCTTCTGTGCTACCTTCCAGAGGAAGTATAAATCTTCGCTTTTTAGCTCGTCAGAAGCATTCTTCCGCTCAAAAATCAGCTTCGCAGCATCTGAAGCGAATTTGGTACCTCCTATAACAGAGATAACGGCCATCAGGTCCGGAGCTACGATGCCCGATGAAAGCCCGATACCTACGATACCGCCTGCTACTAGGATATCTCGGCGAAGTTTGTTAGCTAGCTGGTCTTGAACAACTTTCAGCTTCCGGTTCATTTTGTTTAATTGTGGACGTACGACATCGCTGTAAATCTCAGAGGCTTCCTTACCTGAGATGAGTAGAGTCCCAGGTAGTGGTGTAAGAGAGGTCTAGCGACAAGGAGACCACCGCGTCATCCTCACGAGCAAAGGCAGCATAACGTGAGGAGGTGACGAAGTGGTCAAGGACAGCAT
>Ga0187892_10004918_pt1 | contig 21737 bp, 34 predicted proteins | sample MA1701073metaG_FD_139345 | JGI IMG/M metagenome (GOLD analysis project Ga0187892, IMG submission 139345) | Bio-ooze microbial communities from a basaltic lava cave in the Kipuka Kanohina Cave System on the Island of Hawaii, USA - MA170107-3 metaG ... | reverse complement strand
TGCCTTTTCCTCGGTGGCGCTTCTTCTCGCCGTATCCGTGCGTCCAGCTTCCTCTCATTTTCCTGCTTCTTTTTCTTTGTCTCGGCATTCCATTCATGTATCATTACAACTCTGTTGCAATTTTTATCGCGTCGTCTTGCTTCATAACAGCTCTGCTGCAATTCGTTAAGCAGCCATTTTCAGTATCAATTCATTTATCTTCTCGCCGCGGTATCCTGCGTCTCCCTTGGGGAACTGCAGCTTCGTGGCCTTGAAGCCTCCTCTAGGAGGGTGCAGCCTCGCGGTGTTGCCTTTCAGCCTTTTCTTGAGCGCCGCCTCAGCATCGGCAGAAAGCTCGCCCCAGGCTACGTACGTGCTCCCTCTCCTCATCATCTCGCGGATCTCGGGCCTGTCTTCGTAGATTGAGAGCGCATATAGGCTTCGGAGCTTCAGCTTGTCCAGCGTGTCAGCTATCTTGACGTGGACTTCCACTGTCCCGCGAATCCTTATTGCAACCAATTTGCCCATGAATAAACAACTCAGCTTTGCTCCTTTTCCTCGACTCCCTCTGCTTCCTGGTTTACCTTCATCTCGGGCGCCGCGCTCGTCGCGACAGTCTCCTCAGGCACCGCCACTATGTCCTTCATTTCTTCGGGTATCTCATCGGCGGGCTTCTTTGCGGCGGCAGGCGCTTCTTCCTTGACAAGGCTTCCTTCCTTGATGTCGCCGCGCATCCTGTTGATTTTCTTGAAAGCATTGAATACGGCCATAGTGTAATTCAGGCGCGACTGCGTCTTTCCTCGCGCCTTGGACCAGAGGTCCTTGACTCCTGCAATCGTAAGCATCTTCTTTGCCTCGTCTCCTATGGCTAGTCCCAGCCCTCTCGGAGCAGGCATAAGCACTATTGTCACCGAGCCCGACCTTCCCGTGACTGTTACCGGTATTGAATGCGCAGTCCCGCACTTGCACTCCCAGGAGCCGCATGCCCTCTTTATGGGTATGATGCTGAGCTTTGCAACATCCGTCGCCTTCTGTATGGCAAGGGCGTGCTCTTTTGAGGTCGAGCGCCCGATGCCGATGTAGCCCGGCGCGCCCGCCACTACGAGGGCGGATATGTTGAACCTGCGGCCTGAGCGGTGCATGCGTGCCGTCCTGCGCGTCGGGGTTCTCTTGATTCCGCCTCCCTTGCCCGGCGAGCCTCCGAAAAATATGATATCGGTGCGAAGGTTGGGGAGCAATCGGTCTACTATAGCGGGCTCCTTTATCTTCCATCCGTTCTTGAATATCTCGTCTATCGATGCTACGGAGCCTGCCGCAACCTTGCGGCCAAGCTCTGTCTTCGGTATCCATTCTCGTCTTTCATGCATAATTTAGCGAGCCTCCTTTGTCACTGCATGGCGAGCAATTTGCTTCTCGCCCTTTATTTGCGAAAATATCTTGGCCTTGACATCGTCAAAGTTCTGCGGCATGTGCTCCGGGTCTGCGCCGGCTTTCAGGCATGCGGAGAACTGCCTCTTGTAAGCGTCCGTTCCCTTTGTCGCCTTGGCGTAAGCTGCTATGTGCTCGCCTCTCAGCCTCTTTGCATCAGTGATGCCCTCTCCAAGCTCTATCTCAAGGCCCGCATCTTTTGCGCCCTGAGCCGCGGCAAACAGCACGCCATTCTTTGCGGCAACCTGAAGCCCTATGTCGACGACAGCGGCTTTCACTCCTGCTTGCAGCGCCTTCGCGCCAGCAAGCAGGCCCGTGAGGTACGAGGCTGGAAGGCTTCCGCAGTGGAACTTCCATCCGAGCTCCTTCAGCTCCTTGGAAAGCGCCGCAGCCACCGTCCTGTCGCCTGAAGGCTCGTAGTTGATGACCTGCATCTGTATGAAATTATGAGACCTCCTCACGACAAGCCTGGCAGTGCCCGATTTGAGCAGCGCATAGCGCGAAGCGTAGTTCGTCTTCTTCGTCATCCTTCGCTTGAACTTTATGTTTTTCCCAGGCATTATCGGCTTCATAAAATATCACTTTATTTTTTGGTTTCCTCCACGTATCCTAGCAGGTGCGCCCTTGAACGGAAGTACCCGCCCTTGATTTTTCTGTAGATGTTCTTGTAAGTGGGCTTGTCTATGCGGTTGGCGGCAAGCATCTCTTTCGCAAGCTTGCGCTGCGCGCGGACCCTGTTGATCCAGGCATGTTTCCTGTCAAAGCGCGTGCCCAGGTTTCCTTTGCGCGAGCCCTTGCCTTTTCTTCGTCCTTTCTTTTTCTGCTGCGCCATTTTCCTGTAGCGCCCTTTTGACACGCCTTTCTCTGGAACTTTGGATATGACTCCGTCCGCCACAAGCCTTCGCACGTCCGCGGCGGTTATCGCCTGCGCAACGTCGCCGAGCCGCGCCGGGTCTATCCATACGCGGGACACTCCGCAATTCATTATGCGTGCCGCCATTTTCTTCTGCGCTACAAGCTCCATTTTTCACAACCTATTTCTTTCCAGTATGAGCGTGATGCCCAGCATCATGCGCCTTTTTCTCTGTCATTGTCGGTTCAGGCGTCTTCGGTTTCTCATGATGCTCGTTCTCTTTTTGCTTATCTGATTTTTCCTCTTTAGGCTTAGGCGCAGCTGAAGCCTTCGCCTGCTCCTTTCGTTTCTTCATCTCATGGGCGAAGTGCTCTGCCGCAGACACTTTGCGGTGGTTGAGTATCTTTATCCCTCTCTTCTCGGCTTCGGCTGCAATCATTATCGTCTTCTTCTTGCCAAGGGCCGCTGCAAGGACCGCGACTTCGTTGGCTTTTGCGTTTACCTTCTGCAGGTCCGCAAAGTTTGAGACAAGCACAGGCTTCATTCCGCGTACCAGGCCCCTGACTGCAGCTGGCGAGCCGTAGCCTGCATTAGGCATCGGGGGCCTGCTTTTTCGGCCTTGCCTCATCTTGGAGTGGTGGCCCTTCGGGTATCTCCATTTCAATCCAAGCCTTGGGAAGCGGAACCAGTTGTGCCTTACGAACCTGTTCTTCCGCTTCTTCTGCCCGGGCTGCTTTGGTCTCATCATTCTGCAAATTCCCATCCTGCCATGTATATGCCGTCAAGGAACACCCTGCGGTCCTTTCTCGAAAGCCTGCACGCCTTCTCGATGTTGGCAGCGCTCTGTGAGACGGACTCCTTGTCTATTCCTGTGACCGTTACCTCGTCCTTCTTTATCTCGACCTTCACGTCCTTGGCAACGCTGGCTTTCCTCAGGCTCTTCTCGCCGAGGAAGTTCTTGACAATTGCATTGGTCCCTTTCACTTCCAGGGTTATCGGGAAGTGCGTGTAGTGGATTTTCAGCTTGTATTTGTAGCTTTTCGTTACGCCGAATATCATGTTCCTTACGTGTGCTGCAAACGTGCCGGCAACGGAACGGATTTTCCTCTCTTTCCTGTCGGTCTTGAGTATGACTTCCTTGTCCGCCTTTGTCATCGAAATGGCCGTGTCGTAGCGCGGGTCTGAAAAGTCCCTGTGCAGGGAGCCCTTCTTTCCCTTGACAGTGACCTTCCTGCCTTCTATGGCAACCGTCACCCCTTCGGGAATTTGGATTCTGTCTTCCATGAAATCGCCTAATACACGAATGCAAGCAGCCTTCCGCCAAGACCTTTCTCTCTTGCTTCCTGGTGGGTCATGAGGCCCTGCGAAGTAGAAACCACCACAAGCCCGACCCCGGGCGAGGGAAGGTATCTCTTCTCATACTTCTCATAGCCGTCCTTGTTCACCGCAAAGCGCGGCTTGATGGACTTAATGGTGTTGATTTTTCCTGCAAGCGTCACGCTTATCTCGTGGCCAGATGCCTTTGCCTGGCCGATGTATCCTGCCTTGAGAATCACGTCCAGCACCGCCTTGACAAGCTTTGAATTAGCAACGTTACACGTCTCCTGTCCTACGTTCTCCGCGTTCTGTATCATGGACAATGCGTCCGAAAGCAAATCATGCCTCATCATTTCACCTGTATTTCCTGAAGCCTATTGCAGGCGCGACTTCCCTGAAGCACTTCCTGCAGTAGTTCAGGCCGTATTTCCTGATTATGGCTTCCATGTTGCCGCACCTTATGCACTTGTGCGCGCCCTTGCCGAATTTTCTCTTGACTGCCTTGTTTCTCATGAATATCACTGCTCCTTCTCGATTACCTTCACGCTGAGCTTCTCCTTCGCGAATGCGATGGCATCATGCTTCTTCAGCGCGTGCTTCTTGCCTATCTTCGACGATATCTTGCGCGCCTTCACGGAATAACCGGGCCTTGTGAGCGTCACCGCGACATCGAAGCCCAGCATGGGCATCTTCGGGTCGTATTCCAGCCCTGGCACGTCGATGTACTCCTTTATTCCGAAGCTGAAGTTTCCTGTCGTGTCGAAGCTTGCTTCGGGGATCTTGTGGTCCTTTGCATCGAGCAGCCTCTTGAGAAACTTCTCACAGTCCTCGCGCACGGTTATCTTCGCGCCGATGGGCTTGCCTTTCGGCACGCCGAACAGCGAGCGCTTCTTGCCCTTGGTTATGACCACTTTCCTGGCGGTCAGGTTCTCAAGCAGCTTCTTCGCGAGGTCGGTGGGATGCCTTGCGCCGCATCCTATGTTGACCGTAACTTTCTCTATGCGAACCTCCCTCATCGGGTTCTTGTCTTTCGGATGCTTCGCCATATGATTCACGTCAGGCTGCATGACGCTCCGAAGGAGCGTCGTCCTTTATGGAGTCGGAATCAGCCTTTCCTTTCAGCGAAATCAGCGCCTTGTCGTGGCCGATTATGAATATGTAGTCCTTGAGCGTCTCTATAGTGCGCCCGCCGGACTTCAGCACGACCTTGTTGGGCGTTATTCCGCGGACGAGTATTATCTCTTCTATCTTTCCTGTCATTCCGCGCAGCTTTCCGTTTGTCACGAGCCCTATGGCGCCGCGCTTGAACTGCGTCACGTCCGAAGCCTTCTTCTCCGCGACGTTGAACGCCAGGGTGTCCCCAGTCTTGTAAGTATCCTTGTCGACCAGCATGTTCCTTCCGTCATGGAAGTTCAACTGAAGCTTTCCTCGCACTAAAGTTTTTCCCGTCACCTGCAGGAGCTTCAGTGCCTTTTCATGGCCCTTGACGGGGTGCAGGTAAAAGCCGTGCTTGTCCGGAAGGACTCTCCAACTGTCCTCGCCCACGGTAAGCAGGTCCATTATTCCTATGGGGAAGCTCGAGTCCTTGCGCACAGCGCCGTCCACCTTGACCATCTTCTTTGCCATGAGCTCCCTTACTTCCTTTGCCGTGCTCGCGGCGCCCAGGACGTCCCTGAGGGCGTATCCCAGCGTCATGCACTCGTCTGCGGCATGCGGGCCCGGGCTCGGCGAAAACGTGAACCTCTGCTTCGCCTTCCTCGGGAATTTCCATATGCTCGGTGCCGATAGTCTCTTCAGTCTTGCCATTTTTTCACCATTACTTCTTCACATTAGCTGCAGGTTGAGCGGGAGCGGCAGTCTTTCGTATGCTTGCCGTCCGCTCCTTGTCTTCAAGGTTGAGCTTTGTTATTATGAGGTTGCTGGGCTCCATCGGCGCCTCAACTTCCTGGCCCGATGCCTTCTTCACCTTTATGCCCTCGACGTATGCCTTGAGGGCTCCCAGGTCTACTCTGGAGACTTTTCCGCTCTTCTTGCGGAACTTGCCCCTTGTGACTATGACTTCGTCGCCCTTCCTGACGGGCACTGCCCTTCGCAAAGTCTGCTTTCGCAGCTCCTTGGACAGGTGCGCCGACACCAGCTTCTGCCTGGTGTGGACTGGGGCATTGTAGCGGAATTTCCTTTGCTTGCGCGGCTGCTTGCTTGAGTTCCATTTCGGTGAAAATTCTTTTCGCATTTCATAACACCTTTATCATCAGAGTACAATCGCAGCGATCTTGCCGATGGCGCTGAAGCGCTCGACAACCTCGCGGGCAATCACAGTGCGTATCTCCGTTCCCGTAGGCTCGCGGGTCTTTGAGTTCACCAGCGCCCCGGCATTGTCCGTGAAAGCAACCCGTGTCCCGTCGGGCCTGCGGTACTCCTTCTTCTGCCGCACGACCACGGCGTGGACGACCTGCTTCCTCATCTTCTCGTCGCCCTTGATGACGCTGCATACTACAACGTCTCCTACTCCGGCCTTCGGTGCCCTCCTGTGTATGCCGTGGTACCTGGTGACTGCAATTATCCTCAGCTTCTTTGCGCCGGAGTTGTCCACGCATGTAAGCACGGTTCCGAGCTGCACGCCCTTTGTCACTCTCGCGCTTAGTCCAAGCATCCTATTTCACTATCTCCAGCTTTTCTACCACAACAAAGCTCTTCGATTTCGAAAGCGGCCTGCATTCTACTATCTTTACTATCTCGCCGTCCTTTGCGGCAATGCATTCCGGGTTGTGAGCATGAACTTTTGTCTTCTTCCTTGCGAACCTCTCGTATTTCGGCACGAAGCTTGTATAGTCCCATTGCACCGTAACCGTAGCAGGAGCCTTGTCGCTGACCACGCGTCCCTGGAATATCCTGCCCCTTACCTTGAGTACGCCGTGCCATGGGCATTTCAGGCTCTTGCATTCGCCCTCTGGCTTCTTTGCGTCCAGTCCTATGTCGATTTTTCTTTTCTTGAACATTTGAAAACCTTTACCATTTGCTTATTTTTTTCTTGATCCTGTCTTCTGGCCTCGCCACGAGGACGTTCCCGTCCACGTCGGCTATCTTGCCGCCGACGTCGAAGCGGAACACGGAGCCCTGCTTCTCGATTATTTTCGGCCCGTGCTCGGTGCTGATTATCAGGGTCTTCATCGTCTCGTCGACGACGTTGCCCTTGATGCCAATCTGGCTCTTGTTTGCCGCCGCCACAACCTCGCATTCGAGCCCGATGAGCTCGTGCTGCGCGATGTTTTTCACGTTGCGCACCGTTATTTATCACCTTATTTCTATGATGTCTGCGGCAAAGCCTTCCTTGATGAGCAGCTCCTTAACACGCTGCCTGTGATCTCCCTGCAGCTCCAGTTCGCCTTCCTTGAAGGTGCCGCCGCAGGCGAGCTTTGACTTGAGCTTCTTGAGCAGCTCGCGGATGTTGATCTTCCCCGCGTCTATGCCCTGAATTATTGTCATGGTCTTTCCGAAGCGCTTGGGCGCAAGGAAGACCTTGATCTTCTGCGCCTCCTTTGCGATTACTTCGCAGACGCAGAGTTCCTCAGGCAATCCGCACTTGGGGCAGACCATCTATTTCTTTGCCTCCGTATTTTTGCCAGCTTTGTTTTCTTTCGGAGCGGCAACTTGCCTCTTCTTCTCGTTCATTATAGTATGAATCCTTGCCAGGCTCATCCTGATTGAGCGTATCCTTCCCGGGTTCTTCACCGTGCCGACTTCTGACGCTGCGCGCTCCTTCGAGAGCTCAAGCTTCAGTTCTCCGAGCTGCTTGCTCATTTCGTCGGCAGACATTTCGCGTATCTTCCTCGGTTTCAGCGCCATCTCAATCGCCCTTAATATCCTGTGAAGAGGAATCTTCTATTCCTCTTGCACTGGAGGAACTTCGTTCCTCCTCGTGCCCGCGGCCCGCCTCTTCCTCGGCTTCTTCTTCCTCCTCTTTCTGGAGCTCCTCGCGGGTCTCTGCGGCTTCTTGAGCTTCCGTCTCTTCCACGACTTCCTCGGCTTCTGCCGCCTTCTCCTCAACAGCAGGCTTCGCCTCGGCCATTTCCTTTGCTTCCTCAATTTCCTTTTTTTCAGGCATCTGGACCACGATCTTCTTGTCCGAATGCCGTATCATTATGAAGACCTTGACTCCTATGTCGCCCAGCTTGGGGCATGCGGTTGCATTGCCCCTGATGACGTCCTGTATTGCGGGATATCCGCACTTTTTCAGGTAGCCCGCCGTGAAGCGCTCCTTTCTCGACTTCTCGCCGCCGAGCTTTCCGCCCACGACTATCTCGCAGCCTATCGCTCCCGCGCGCATTATGCGCTCGACGTAGAAGTTCCCGACCTTCTTGACGTTTACGTTCTTCTCGAGCGCAGCCGCGATGCTCTGCGCGACTATGTTCGGGTCGATGTCCGGGTTGCTTATCTTCTGCACGTCTATCTGCGGGTTCTCAAGGCTGAACTTCGCCTTGAGGTTCGCTACCATCTCGCGTATCTTCTCCCCGCCGGGCCCTATGACCAGTCCGGGCGAAACCGTGTGTATGATTATGCGGACTCCGAGCGGAGTGTAGGCTATCTCGATGTCTCCTATCTTGGCATCCTTGAATTCCTTGCGCAGGTAGTCTTCAAGGCTTACCTGCTCCTTTGCCCTCTTGATGAATATTCGTTCCTTCATGCTCAAATCAAACTCTGCTTGTTTGGCACCTCAAAGAGCTCAGCTCTTTGCAGGTTTTTTCGCCTTCGCTTGCGGCGATCCTGTGCCGTGCTGTATCAGCATAACTTCCATGTTCGTCATCTTCATCCTGCTTCCGAACGACCCCTTTCTCCTTCCGCGCCTGGCGTGCGTCCCTTCGCTTGCGGACGCGTGGAAGAACAGCTTCCCCTTGTCAAGGTTCTTGTTCTCAGCGTTCTTCTCGCAGCTGTTGAGCAGCGAAAGCAACTCTTCGGCGGCGTTCGTGTAGTATTTGCCGTCAAGGTCCCTGGTGCCGTCTGCAAGGCCTTCAAGCAGGCGCCTGGCCGTCGTGAGCTTCTTGCCCCTAACGACCCTGCACACAACTTCTGCATTCTTCGTAGACACTCGCGCGTTCGCGACAAGTGCTTTCGCGTGCGGTTCTTTAGGCTCAAAAGTGTAGCCCATCAGAATCTCCATCCGTTCCCGTCTGCGTGGCCCTTGCCATTCTGGAAAGCGGCGCCGACCCTCTTCAGGAAGTCCTGCTGCCTCACTATTTCGACCAGCTTCGTGCTCCTGTACTGCGTGGGCACAGCAACTTCCCTTTCGACGCCGAATGCATTGTATACGGTGACCTTGAGGGGGTCCGGCGTCCTTTCTGCCTGGTAGGCTTTCCCGTCAAGCATGAACGCTGCTTTCATGAGTTTTGGCTGTTCCATATCATCACTCTATTTGAGCGGCACGTACTTCGAGCCTCTCGTTGCGCCGAATCCCGGCGATCCGTGCTGGACCCTCTTGCGCGTGAGCACGAATTCCCCCAGGTTCATTCCTATCATCTCGGGCAGTATCGTTATCTGCACGTATTCCTTTCCGCTGTATACTGCAATCTTCGTGCCGACCATCTCCGGAAGTATGAGCATATCCCTGACCTTGGTCCTGACAGGCTTGTCCTTCTGCCTGTTCTTCTTGATTTTTTCGAGCAGCTTCTTCTCGACCTCTGTCAGGCCGCGCTTGAGCGTGCGGCGCTGCCTTGCCGGAAGCAGCGCTGCAAACTGCTCCATCGAGAGCTGCTGCAGCTCCTCAATGGCCTTTCCGCGGTAAGTGAAAATCTTAGGCATGCATCATTACCTCTTCCTCTTTCCTGTCCTCCTTGCAGAGACCGAGCCTACCTTTGCTCCAGGAGGAGCCCACCTTGATATGGTGATCGGGGTTCCAGGCTTGGTCTTTCCGCCGAACGGATGGTCGACGGGGTTCTTTGACACTCCCGACACGACAGGCCAGTAGCGCCCTGTGGCACTCATTGCATGCGACTTCTTGCCTGCCTTCATGAACGGCTTTTCCGCCCTTCCAGCTCCAGCAGGAATTCCGACTGTAGCGCGGCAGCGCGCATCGAAAACGACCTGCTTCTTCGACGGCATCTCGAGCACGCAGCGGTCGTCGCCGCGAGTTATCATAAGCGCCGCAGACCCAGGAGCGCGGCACATCTTTCCGCCGTCCATCGGGCGCAGCTCAACATTACAGACGCGGGTTCCTTCGGGTATTTTTTTCAGCTCTACAACGTTGCCGTTCTCGGCTTCGCCGCCGAACTTTATTACCTGGCCTGTCTGCATCCCCTCAACGGGAACGAGCAGCTCGTTCTTTCCCTGAACCTGCACTATTGCGACAGGCGTGAACTTTCCCGCGCTGTGCACGATGTCTACTACTTTTCCCTCGCCTTCGGAGACCTGAGGGTACTTGAGTTTGCCGATGAACCTGTGCGAGGGTATCCTGTATACAGGCGCCCCTGTTCCCCGTCTCTGCTGTCGAAGGTTTTTTCCCATTATTTACACCTTAGATTATTCCGAGCCTGATGGCGATGTCGCCGGCAGCTCCCGCCTCCTTGAGCTTGATGAAGGCTTTCTTGCGGTTGTCCTGGTCTATTACCGTCCTTACGTTCTGCACCTTGGACCCGAAAGCCTTTTCAAAAGCATTCGTGATGCGGTGCTTGTCCGCCTTTCTCTCAGCAATGAAGACCAGCACGTTATCGGTTTCAATCATGCGCACGCACTTTTCGGTCATGAGCACGAACTTCAGCGTGTCCCAGGCCTCGCCAGGGACTTCCTTGATTTCAGCCTTTGGCTTTTTCTCTTCCTTGGGTTTCACGACTTTTCCGCCGTGCTTTTTCGCTTCCTTTTCTATTGCTTCAAGTATGACTTTCCTGGCACTTTCTTTGCTTTCTTTTGTCATTTTTTCGGCGACTTTTGCATCTTTCTTCTCAGCCATAGTTTTCACTTCGAGTCATCAATTTGCTTTCAGTTAAATCACACACTCACTCATATTTCTTTGAGAGAGCCGCGACAGCGTTCTTCGTGAGCACTATCAGCCTGCCCGCCTGGCAGCCCGGCGCAAGAAGCTCTGCGTTGAGCCCTGCAACAGTCGTCGCGTCGACTCCGGGAAGGTTCCTGCTCGCCTTGATTGCGGCGCAGTCCTCGGCGGTTATGACAAGCAGTCCTTTCTTCTTCTGGTACCTGCGGCCGCGCATCTTTCCGATTCCGGCGCGGACTTTCTTCTCTCGGCACCTTTCCAGCTCTGCAGCAAGGCCGATTTTCTCGAGCAGCTCTTCTATCTGCTTTGCCTTCTTTACGCTCTCAAAATCATCAGTGAATACGACAGGCGAGTGATCAGACTTGTGGCCCCTCATCTTGAGCAGTTCCTTGTTCAGCGACGCAGCAAGCCCGCTAGCAATAGCAAGCGCCTGCTCTCGTTTGTTCACTTTCTGCTCCCACACCTTGTCGGCCATGGGCGGGTGCGCTTCTCGGCCCTTTACTGCGTGCGGAGTAAATCGCGCACGGAACGCCATCCAGCCGGCAGAGCGGCCGTGTATCCTCGGCAGTCGCGACATCTCGCGGTTCATCATTGTGAACCTGTAATGTCGGTTGCCGTGGTAGTGCGCTGAAGTCCGCTTTCCTGCTAGCACGTCAGTGCCATAAGGCTGCCTTCGCTGGCTCTGCAGCGCCAGAACAGCGCGCTGTATGACGTCAGGCCTGTACGGCGTGCTGAATACTGCAGGCAGCTTTATTTCGCCCGCCGGCTTTCCGTGAATGTCAAAGATTTTTGTCATATTTTAACGAACTCCATCATATCATAAGCAATTTATCTGAGCCCCTGCTTCGAGTCTGTTGAAATGTACTTGAGCTCGGTCACCACATCCTTCCTGCGGCTGCGGACGACCTTCCTTACGAAAACGAGCCTCTTGGAAGGGCCCGGAACTGAGCCTTCAACCATGATGTAATTGCCAGGCACAACGCCGTAGCGAAGCCATCCGCCTGCGGGGTTTATCTTTGACGCGTCGTCGCCGATTCCGAGAAGGCGCTTCGTGAATTCTGTCCTTGTGAAATATCCGTACTGTCCCGCCATGGGCACTCTCCAGCTTACTTTCCTGGGAGTCGTCGGGCCTATAGAGCCCGGGTGCCTGTTCATCTGGCGGTCCTTGCGGCCCTGTATCCTTATGCCGAACCTCTTTACGGGGCCCGTGAATCCGTGCCCTTTTGTGACTCCGGAGACGTCGACCCACTCGCCTACCTTGAAAACGTCTTTTGCAAAGAGCTCCTTTCCAAGGCGGCTTTCTGCCGCCTTTGTTTTCTCATCGACGGTCTTTCCGCCGATTCCCAGCTCGAACACGTCAGGCTTCTTCTTGTCCATTCCCGATTTCTTGGGCTGGGTTGCGACTATGAGGCGGACGTCAGCGACCTTCGCATGTCGACCATGCGAAGGCTTCTTTCCAGGCATGGTTTTCCTTGAAATCTCGAGGTCCTTGGGAATAGAATCAGACCATTTTTCACCGAGGATTTTTAGCGAAAGAGTATGGGTTTTTCCGTAGAAGCGGATGCCGCAAACAAAAACGGAAGGAGAATCAATGATGGTCACTGCGCGCGTTATGGTCTTGTTGTTCGTCGGGGAATTGGCGCGCGTGTCGATATATTGCACGTGGGTCATGCCGACCTTGAATCCGGCAAAGCCGAGGATTCCGGAGTGGTCGGCGTGCTTCTTCTCGATTCCCTGCCAGTTTACAGAGGGATAGATACGCCTGGCTCTGCTCCTTGGCCAGTACTGGAGAGACCCTCTTCGTCCACGCATTCGCGACATTTTGAATCATCACTTGTAACAATAGCGAGCCTGCACGTATGCAAGGGCGAGCTATTCGTTGCTGTTTTTCCCAACCTTACTTCCGCTAGAACACGTAACTACAACGCGAATCGAAGATTCGCGTGTATACGTGAAGTTGAGACACAACTTCACGTCATAGCGAGCCCGCACATTCCTTGCAGGCACGGACCAATGAGAGTGATTCCACTAATACCAGGGGCAGACTATTTAAGTCTTCCCACCTTGAGTGGATTGGATAAAATGGTTAACCCAAAGAAGGAAAAGCGCCTTTACGAAGTGACCCTGCCCAAAGGCCTGCCGCATGAGCCGAAGCGCGAGAAATACAGGGTTTCCTGCTACAGCCCGTTGCAGGCGCTAGCCTACGCACTCCGCCTGGAGGATTGCGGCGGCATGGTGAGGTACTTCAAGCCGCGGCTGGGCGAGCTAGTGAAGGACCTCACTGCAGAGCAGGAAGCAAAGCGCGGGCAGAAGGAAGAGCTCGACAGGCAGCAGCTGCGACTATTCTAGCGAGCAGCGCGAGCAATTCAGACTATTTTAAAATACCAATCACTATTCTATCCATGACCTCGGAGACATGGAGCGAAGGCATGCGAAAGCAGGGCCTGAGGATGTTCGTTCTTGACGGTATCGCGGCAAGCGCGATGTTCTCGCTCACAAGCTCTTTCCTCGTCGCCTATGCGCTTGCATTGGGCGCAAATAGCCTTTACATAGGGCTCCTGAATTCGCTGCCCAGCATATTCTGGACAGCAGCACTCATCCCTGCCGCTCTGCTTGCGCAGAAGCACATCGAAAGCAGGAAGTCCATTGTGGTTGCCTCGGCGACTGCTTCGCGCCTTATATGGCTGCCCATCCTGATGCTGCCTTTCTATTTCCTGACCAATGCCCTAGGCTACCTGCTGGCCCTGGTCACGCTTTCGACGCTCATCGGAGCTTTCCTTACCCCGGCATGGGCATCGCTCAGCGGCGACCTTGTGCCCGACGACATCCGCGGGAGATATTTCAGCCGCAGGAACATCGCAACCGTGGCCGCAGGGCTCGCCGCATCGCTAGCAGGAGGATGGACCCTCGACTATTACGGCAAGGATAATCCCTTCGGCTTCGCGCTCGTCTTCGGCGCCGGCCTTGCGATAGGCCTCATGTCCTCATACTTCTACGCAAGGATCCCGAGCCCGCCTGTCGCCGCGGTGAAGCACGTTGACTTCAAGGGCGCGATGAGAGGCGCTTTGTCCGACAGGAGGTTCAGGAAGTTCCTGCTCCTGTTCTTCATGTGGCATTTTGCGGTCATGTTCGCGGCGCCGTTCTTCAACGTTCAGCTCCTCAAGGTGCTTGGCGCAGAATACATCTGGATATCAATCCTGGCGGTGGTCGGCGGCCTCGCAGGCATCGCAGTGCAGAAAGCGTGGGGGCTATTTTCCGACAAGTACGGCCACAGGGACATAATAATAATATCCGCCTTCGGGATCATCCTCGTTCCCCTGCTGTGGATACCGATACAGGACCCGATGCTGCTCATTCCGATAGAAATCTATGGCGGCATTGTGTGGGCAGGCTTCACGCTTGCGCACTACAACTACATGCTCGAGACGAGCCCGTCGCAGTCGCGCCCGGTCTTTGCGGCGCTGTTCTCGGCAGCCTTCGGGCTGGCTGGGATAGTAGCGCCGATTCTCGGCGGGCTCACGGCAGAATATTTCACTACGCGCAGCTTCTTCGGCCTGACTGAGATACAGCCCGTGTTCCTTATCTCGGGGATCCTGAGGCTTGCTGCCGCAGTGCTTTTCGCGCTGTTCCTGGACGAAATAATAGAGAAGCGCGAGAGAATCGCGCCCAGTTTCGTGTTCAGGGAGCTCATGAAGTACGGCCTGATGGGCGGGCTGATGAAAGTGCACACGGCAGAGGGAGCCTTTGTCAGGGCGGAGCGCAAGTTCGCCAGCACTTTCAGAAAGTCCGGGAAGGAGCTAAGAAAAGGCCTCCTGGCGGTGGATTCAATGATAGAACGCTCGGGCCAGGAAGCGGACAGGAAATCCGCGAAGATAGCGGAAGGCACGGAAGAGATGGAAGAAAAAGTCAAGGAACACTATGGTAAAAAATAGCCCATGAGCTCAAGGCTGCGGCATGCTTTCTTCCATAGGAATTTCTGCAAACTCCCCGAATTTCCTGAAAATGAGCTCTCTTATTTTAGGATACTGCTCCTGGAAGTTTTTCCTGGTGGCTTCGATATCGGCAGCCTTGAAGCCCTTCTGGTCGCTTAACGGTTTTCCATCAGGCAGTTCGAACGCCCCGAAAGGCGTCTCGAGGTGGTCAAAGTTCCCGTCCACCCTGTTTTCTTTCCACCCATCGTATCCTTGGACCACGAAGCCTTTGTAGGTCGTGGTGAGCCTTACGACAGGTCCATGCTCGGCATGGACCCGGACGTACTCAATGCGGCCCTCGAAGTATTCCGTCTTGCCGTCGCCCAGTTCTCTTTCAAAGGGCCCTTCTACGTAGAATCCGTTTTCAGTTTCCCAGTGGGTAAATTTGCGGCATTTGGATATGAGAAAGTGCCCTCTCCTGTCCAGCGGCTCGACGCTGCGGTAAGTCTGGCAGCCTGCAGCCAGGAGCGCAAGCGCCGCCAGCAGATATCCTTTCGCGCCCATCAGACACTCATCACCCAGCTCACGGGCATGAGCACAACGAACGCCGTCATCACCGCCACGGCTATATAGCCCAGGATGTTGGACAGCAGCCCGTTGGAATGCTCCCCCATGTATCTCCTGTCGTTGCATATCTTCATGAGCAGGACTATTATTACCGGGGAGACCATGCCCGTTATTAGCATCGCCGTGAACATCATGCCTATCGGGTCCGCTCCCGCAAGTATTATCAGCGAGCCCAGGCCAAGCGTGATTGCGAAGACCTTCCTGAAATTCCTGGCAAGAGGATTTTCTATTCCTGATTCCCAGCCGAACGTTTCTGAAACAGCATAGGCTGTCGCCAGCGGAAGCACGGAAGCCGCTATCATTGAAGCCGAGAAAAGCCCGACAGCAAAAAGCAGGAACGCAAAGTCGCCGGCCAGCGGCTTAAGCGCAAGGGCGGCGTCCTTTGCCGTCTCAATCGAAGTGATTCCTTGAGAAAATAGCACCGTCGCTGCGACTACTATGATGAAGTACGCGACGAACTGCGCCGACACCGCCCCAAAGCTCGCGTCTATCCTGGCCTCGTTGAGGCTGCGGTTCCCGAATGCGCGGCTGCGCTCAATTTCTGCGCCGGCATTGTAGTAGTAGATGTAGGGCGTCACGGTAGCGCCAAGCAGCGCGACGGCCATTATGATGAAGCGCGGGTCCAGCACAAAATGCGGAGTTATTGTAAGGGCAAGCACCTGCTCCCACGAAGTAACGGCTATGAAGCCTATGATTACGTAGGAAAGCAGGCCAAGCGCGGCGAAGAGCAGCACTTTCTCGACCCTCTTGTAGCTTCCCTTCAGCACGAGAAACATGAGCAGCAGCGTGACAGGTATCACGAATATCCTTTCGTTCACGCCTGTTGCAAGCTCCAGGGCCGTGACCATTCCGCCGACGTTGGCTGAAATGTTGAGCACGTTCACGAAAAGCAGCGCCGCGATGATGCCGAGCGCCACCCTCGCGCCGTATTTCTCCCTTATGACAGCCCCGAGGCCCTTCTTCACGACTACCGCAGCGCGCGCCGTCATCTCCTGGAGCGAGACAAGTATGGGAACTGCAAAGAACACCATCCAAAGTAGCTGATAGCCCAGCGCGGCGCCGATGATCGACCCCGTGGCTATCCCACCGGCGTCGTTGCCTGCAACCCCCGACACAAGACCGGGCCCTATTGCACGCGCTCCAGGAATCCTGCCCAGTACTCCCTTCACAGAACTAAGAATCGGCATACGATAGCTTGCCCTTCTAAAGATTTATACTTCTGGCAGGAAATCTGCTCATGGAAACCCAAATTCTTGCCTTTGGGGACAGCATAACTTACGGCGCATGGGACGAAAAGGGCGGCTGGACCGCGAGATTGCGTGAGTTCATTGACAAGGAGAGCAGCTTTGGAACAAAGTTCTATTGCGAAGTCTACAATCTCGGAGTTTCAGGCGACACGACAGACGGGCTGCTCAAGCGATTCGAAGCAGAGGCAAAAGCAAGGATTGGCGCAGGCAAGATTATTCTCATATTCGACATCGGCTCGAACGACTCGGCGTGGATCCACGCAAGTAAAAACAACTGGGTCCCTCCAGAGCGCTTCAGGGCAAACCTGAAGAAGCTGGTCAAGCTTGCAAGGAAATTCTCCTCCCACATCGTATTTCTCGAGCCAACGCCTGCAGATCAGGGAAAAGTCGACCCGATACCATGGGCGCCCGATAAATCCTACCGCAACGAGCTCATCATGAAATTCGGGGAAATCCTGAAAGAGGTCTGCGACGAGGAAAAAGTGCCTTTCATCAGCCAATTCGAAAGCTGGTCTAAAGATTACAAAAAGCTCCTCAATGGGGACGGCATGCACCCCAACAGCAAGGGCCACCAGAAGATATTCGAAGCAGTGAAGGAATTCTTGGAAAAAGAGAAGTGGCTTGAAGCCTAGCGCGCCCTGACTACCATTTTGTCGACGGAGTGCAGGCTGTGACTCCTGAGCTTGTCGAGGCTCAGCACTACCGCAGTCGGCTTGGCCTTCCTTATCTTCTGGACGCAATGCCAGGATATTTTCCGGGTTCCAAGGCCCAGGCCTATCCGCAGGAACGGCCCACAGAGTATGTGCGTCACGTGCATCTTGCGGCCTGCCGCATCGTGCTTCACCCCGATGTCATCAACGCGTCCGATAGCCCGGTTGTGTGCGTCCACAAGCTGCTCGTCAAGTATGTGCCTCAGGAAAACCGCATGCCCGGGGATTGGATTCGGCCCTATCGAAAACCACCTGACTTTGAGCCTTATAACGTCGCCAATGTGGTCCACCATGTTCCACGGCACGAACTTCTTTTCAGCGACCAGCCCTATGACGGTCGGAAGCTCGCTTTCATGGAGCAGCGCGACGAGGTCCCTGGCTTTTCCAGCCACGAACCCTCCCGAGTCTACCACGTCCTTGGCAAGGATGTCCCTGCTGTAGCGGAAGAATCGCTCCTTATGATGGCTGTGCATAGCTAACATTACCTCTGCTGCCTTCTGTCGGCAGAAGGATTTGCCAGAACGCTGTATATAAGTATTGTGTAATTTCAGAAATCGCGCGTTTGTAGTATAACTAGCTTCGCAAGCTGCCTTTTCATTCTCGCTGTCTTATACCCCATTCAGTCGCCCATCCAAGTTATGTCGGCCTGGTCTGTCCGCCATTTCGAATTCAGGTCGCATTTTGAAGGAGGAAGCGGGCTAAAGCCAGACTGCAGCATCAGTGCGCCGACCCATGCAATCATCGTGCCGTTGTCGCCTGAATATTTCATCGGGCACGCGTAAGCCTTAGAGCCGCGCTCCTCACACATTACGCGCATCATCTCGTTGAGCTTGGCGGAAGCAGCGACGCCTCCTGTCACCAGCGCCTCCGACTTGCCGACGTGTGCCATCGCGCGCTCTGTTATCTCCACGAGCATTGCGTAAGCGACTTCCTGCATCGAATAGCACACGTTCTCAAGCTTCTCCCCCCGCTTGAGCTTCTGCAGTCCAGCAGTAAGCAGCCCCGAGAAGGACGTGTCCATTCCCTTCACGACGTAAGGAAGCTCAAGGAACCGCGTCCCTTTCTTCGCAAGCTCGTCAAAGATAGGCCCGCCAGGATACCCTAAGCCCGCCTCGCGTATGAAAGTGTCGATGCAATTCCCGATAGAGATGTCCAGTGTCTCCCCGAACACGCGGTATTTGCGAGCGGCATAGGCGATGACCTGCGTGTTTCCGCCTGAAACATAAAGCACAACAGGGTCAGAGGCGCCAGTCATCAGCTTCGCAATCTCGATATGCCCCACAGGATGGTTGACTGGAACAAGCTTCTTGTTGTGCTTTCGTGCAATCTCTTGCGCGAACTCCAGCGTTGCCTTCAGGCATGGCGGCAGGCCAGGCCCTGCAGAGTAAGCTATGGCATCAACATCCGCGAGCGTGAAATAGTCAAATTTGTGTTTTGCGGAATCGAACGCTTTTTGCAGCACGTCAGAGTTGACAGCCCGGTGATGGTTCGCAGCCTCGCCGGGATGTATTCCCCACCCCTCCGGAGGCTTGTAGCTGTCCTTCGCCTCGCCAAGAATCTCGCCTTTCTCGTTCATGAACGAGCATCCAAAGGTATGGGCAGTTCCCTCTATGCCAAGCACAATCATAGCTCAAACAACTCTAAGCAGGCAGAAAAAGCTTACGCCTTGTCCCAGAACCCTTTTTCTTCCGCGGAAATCATGTCGCAGGGCTCGTTGCAGTGCATCGGCGCAGGGCCTGCCATGACCCCACACTCGTCGCAGTAGAAAAATCCGCCCTCGGGCCTGCAAAGCTTTCCGCAGTGCTCAATGCGCTCGCGCTCGGACACGTCCCCGCACTTGACGCACTTGAACTTGGAGTTTGCGATCATGTAACCCGCCTGCATGAAATGCAGCTAATTGTATTGTCTTCAAAGAAATAGAAACTGCAAATTCTTAAAGTGTAAAAGAAGGCAATTGGAAACGCATTTTAACTTATTTTGCACTTTACGTGAACAAAATAAGTATCCTATCCTGGTTTGTTATTTTGTTCACTGCAAGCATGTTTTCCAGCCAGCCTCAGCCCATCCAGTATTCCTGCGATTTCCCTTACTCGTTCCGCAGCCTTCGGGAGAAGCAGAGTCTTGTCGCTGCGTTCAAACAGCGATTCAAAGTTTTGGCGCGATCCTTTCCCAAACCTGTTGTCAAAATACCATTGCGCGCCCGTGATGCCCAGGTAGTCCTTTATCCTGCCGAGCTCCGGCATGCCGGAAGCCCTGGTTGCGCCAGGGCTCTTTATCGCATTATAGGCGGCTTCCCACTCATCGAGCACAGGAACCTGCTTGTCGCCCAGCACTATCCGTCTTCGCGGCCTGTATTCGTGGATCCAGAGGTCCTTGTATACCGTGATGTAGTTCCAGAACGCAGACTCCACTTCCTTGATCATCGGAGCGAACTTCTCAGTTTCTTTGACAAGCCTCGGGTCGTCTTTCTCGATTGCATCGTGATTGAGCTCAACGACCCGCCTCTGCATAGTGCTCAGGTAGTCCGGAAGTTCCCATTGCGTGTTGTTAAGCACAAGAGAAGGATAGAGAAAGCCTACCCCCATCTCGCTGCACAGTATCCTGAGTGCGCGAAGCTTTTCCTTGGTTTCGGGGCTGATTTTCTCGTAAGGCTTCAGGGCTTCATATACCCGTTGGACCACTCCGTCCTTTGCGAGCTTCGAAGGGACAATCTTGAACTTCAGCTGCTTTTCAAGCTCAGCAGAATTTTCAATGAAGCCGCTCTTCACCCGCATGAAGCCCTGGTAGTTCGTTCCCGCCTTGCGGAGGTCGTCCTCTTCCGCGACGCTGCCCTTTACACGGGCAAAAGCATCGGCAAAGTCGTAGCCCACGTCCCTGAGCGGAACAAACTCAGCCATTTCTCATCCTCTCCTGCTGTATTACAGTAAAGGCGGCAGATACGTAAGGCTGCGCAAGCCGCATCGGCACTATGTCAAGCGTCGCCTGCCATTCCGTTTCTTTTCCGCCTTTGAGGCCCTTGTCTATAAGCTCGAGCATCCGGACAGAATCTCTGTAGTTGTCGCCGAGCCTGGTCCTCTTTGGAAGGCTTTCTTTCGCCTTCTCGTCATGCGCGAGCCTTGCCCTTATAATCGGCTTGTCCTGCTCCACTGCTTTGCGCAGCACTCCAATGGATTCCTTGTATGGTATCCATGGGAGCTCTCCCAGGTCCTCGAAGTAAAGCCTTATGGTGTTGCTGTTGTGCTGCCTCTGCTTGTCGCGCAGGCTCATGCCGAGCTGCTCCGAAGCTGCGCGCAAAGCCCCCTTTAGCTGCGCCAGGGTTATTTCCCCTTCTGTCACTGCTTCTATGGGCTTGGGCCTTGTGTCGACCTTCTCTGCGGTCCCCTTGTATATCATGTCAGGCTTGAAAGCCGCGGAGCCGTCAAGCGCATGAAGTTCCCCTATTAGGTATTTCATGTTGTCGGTGCTCTGGAAGCCAACGGCCTTGTGGGGCACGAACTGCATGTACCACCTCACGGCGTCTTTCATGAGCTCTTCGTCAAGGTTTGCCGGAGAGGCTTCGTAGCGCGCCAGGGCTTCGGCAGCCCTCGGGTCTTTTATGTCGCCGCGCATCTGCTTCAGCGCATTGAATACCCACATGGAAGGGATTTCTTCCGCGTCTTCGTCAAAAACATCCCTTTCATATTTCTTGGATTCCCTGTCAGCTTTTTCCCTGTATTGGGTCTTGGGCTTCGCTTCATTCCTCAGATACTTCCTCCACTCTTTTTCATCATAGCTAAGCGCAGCTTGCAGGGTGTAAAGCGATGCAAGGTGTTCGTCACCTACCCATCTTTCCCCGATTTCAGTAACAGGAACGCCTGCAACGTTGCCGCCCCTCTTTTCGAGCTGGCCGCTTGCTTTCCTCAGCCGCAGATTTATCCTATTCCCGCGCCTAAGCCACTCGCTGCCAATGCACTGCCCGACGTATTGGCCCTTCTGCCGATGCTCCCTGAAGAACAGGTATTGCACTTCGAGCCCTCCCAGGAGCCCTTCGGGCCCTACCTCGGAAGCTACGCGCTCGACGAACCTCATCTCGCCGGGGCTCTGCTTTGCCTGGTAAGTGAGCCACAATTCCCCAACCCGCTTCGCCTTAGTAGAGCGCTCGTCAACCTTGAACGGAAGCCCTTCGTATTTTCCCATGATTACCATCCTCCACAAAACTTTTTTATTATAGCCTATGCCCGCGCAAACCTTTAGAAAAAGGTGGTGCACTACTGCACCACTACTATTGATAGTGCTATCTGCGCTTCTGCGACTTCACTTCTATCCATATTCCGGAGAATACCGCCGCTATGGACAGGAATATCGCTATCCGCGCAGGCGCAGTGCCGTCCCAGGGGTTTAGCAATTGAGCAATGTCGCCCAATATGTTTGCGGTAATCTTGCTTTCTTCCGGCTGTTCAGTTACTTCGGTTGCGCTGGCGTTCTCAAGCTCAGGAGACGCTGAGGTTTTCTCTTCCGCCGGCTTCGCCGCAAAAGTCGACGTGCTTCCGCTCCAGCCACCGCCGCCTCCCGAACTACCAGAACTGCTTGCAGGCGGCGGTGCAGGTGCAGGCTCAGAGTATTCAATGACGGCGGAATGCTTCAGCCCTGTGACTTTGTACCGGGTGCCTTCAAGCGTGCACGTGTAGCCGCCCACTGCGATGC
>Ga0187892_10004917_pt1 | contig 21740 bp, 17 predicted proteins | sample MA1701073metaG_FD_139345 | JGI IMG/M metagenome (GOLD analysis project Ga0187892, IMG submission 139345) | Bio-ooze microbial communities from a basaltic lava cave in the Kipuka Kanohina Cave System on the Island of Hawaii, USA - MA170107-3 metaG ... | reverse complement strand
TCAGCGCGCTGCCGATGTTGCGAGCGAGTGCCTCGTGGAGCAACGTCAAGCGATCTCGTTCCGCCTCACGCTCCTCGAGCAGTCGTTCCGCCTCATGCAACCTTCGGACGAGCGACGCGGCCAACAACGCGATCACGAAGAACGTGGCATTGGTCGTGGCGAATCGTAGCGCGAACTGCAGGTCCGGCGGCGCGGGTGGAAACGGATAGTCGGGTCGCTCCACCAACCCACTGCCCAACAGCGCCACCAGTCCCGCATAGGCAATCGACGCGCTCGAAGCGACGACGACCGCGCCGGACGTGGAGAGCAGGATGGCACCGTTGATGACTGGTAGGCTGTAGAGGAAACCGAACGGACTGTCGGCACCGCCCGTGACGAACACCACGCCGGTGACAACAATGACGTCAAAGATGAGTTGCGCGTATGTAAATGCTGCGACACGTCGCAGGTGCAGGAGCGACACGGCCGACACGATCGTCACGGCATAGGTCACGACGATCGCGTACAGCAGCAGGTTGATCGAGACGGTGTAGCGATCCTCGCCGCTGCGCAGGTACAGCAACGCCAACGCGCCCAGCAACACCGAGACGAGGGCGACGCGGAGGAAGAGAAACCACTTCAAGCGCCCCCGCAAACGCTCGGTCGGGCCGGGCGCGTGCTCGCCCATACTGGCTCACCCCATGACCGCCCCCAGCTTGAAGATCGGCAGATACATGGAGATCACCAGTCCGCCGATCACCACGCCGAGGAAGAGAATCACCAACGGCTCCATCAAAGCGGTCAGATTGTTGACGGCGTTGTCGACTTCCTCTTCGTAGAAGTCGGCAATCTTCTGAAGCATCGAGTCGAGTGCACCGGTGGTTTCACCGACGGCAATCATCTGGCAGACCATCGGCGGAAAGACCTTGCTCTGCATCAACGGCTCGGCGATGGTCTTGCCTTCGCTGATGCTGACGCGCGTTTGCAGAATGGCGCGTTCGACGACTTTGTTGCCCGACGTCCGCGCCGTGATGGCCAGGGCATCGAGAATCGGCACACCGGACGACACGAGAGTGCTGAGAGTGCGCGTGAAGCGTGCCACCGACGATTTGCGCACCAGATCTCCGAAGACCGGCAGCTGCAGGAATAGCTGGTCGAACGCCAGCCGCCCGCCCTCGGTCTTGTAGAGTTGCCGACACACGATGATCCCGAGGATCACGAACGCCGCCATGTACTTGAAGTAAGCGAGCGTAAAGTTACTCAAATTGATGACGAACTGCGTCGGGGTCGGAAGCTCCTGACCGAAGCTGGAAAACAGCTCGGCAAACACCGGAATGACGAAAATGAGCAACACGGCAGTGACCCCAACCGCCACCGTGACGATGGTCGCTGGATAGATCATCGCCCCCTTGATCTTGCTCTTCAGCTTCATCGCCTTTTCCATGTACGCGGCCAGGCGATGCAGAATGCTGTCGAGGATGCCGCCGACCTCACCCGCCGCCACCATGTTGACGAACAAGTCGTCGAACTGTTTGGAATGTTTGCGGAGGGCGTCGGTGAACGTGGCGCCGGATTCGACCTGTTCCTTCAAATCACGGATGACGTTGCGGAATTTCTTGTTTGGCGATTGGGTCGCCAGGACATCCAGCGATTGCACGATCGGCAGGCCGGCATCGATCATGGTGGCAAGCTGTCGCGTAAAGACGACGATATCGCGCTGGCCAATTGAGTCTCCGAGACCGGGAATGGTGAGCTCCCGACCCAGCCCCTTGCCCTTCTCCTTGACCTTGGCCGGGACAGGTTGAATCCGCTGCGAACGCAGCCGCACCAGCACGGCATCGCGCGTCGGCGCCTCCATCTCGCCCGATAGAACCTCACCGCGGGGGGAAATGCCTTGCCAACGGAACACCGCCATTCTGTGTCACCTCTCTTCAACTGGCCCGGACGGTCCACAGCGCGCCGGGTCGACGCCACTCCCGCCACAGCGAAGCACGTCGCGTGCCACGCCGCGTCGCAAGCGCTCCCGAAAAAAGGGTCACGTGTCAGAGTTGCTTTTGTGGCGCAGAACCGAGCGAAGCGTTCATATTCGACGGTTGCGCTCGTGGTGCCCAGACACGCCCCGCGACATGGTGACCCCAGATTATGGAAGCCCCACCCCATAGACGGGCGAGCCGCCGCGCCAATCCGAGGAACGCTGCACTAGACGCGGCGCCCATTCGAGCCGAGTAGGCTCCGCACCTCGTCGAGCTCGGTCGCATGCCCGAGCGCCTCGTCGTACGAGATCAAACGACGCTGGTGCAGATCGACGAGCGACTGGGTCATGGTCTGCATGCCGTGCTTCACCTGCCCGACCTGCAACTGAGAGTAGAGCTGGTGGATTTTTTCCTCACGAATCAAATTACGAATGGCCGCGTTGGGGATCATGACCTCGACCGCCAGGGCACGTCCACGCCCGTCGACGCGCGGGATGAGCTGCTGGCTGATCACACCCTGCAAGACCAACGAAAGCTGTGCACGTGCCTGTGGTTGTTGGGTTGCCGGGAAGATGTCGACAATACGGTTGATGGTCTGCACGGCGGAGTTCGTGTGCAGGCTGGACAGCACCAAGTGCCCGGTCTCTGCCACATTCAGAGCAGCGTCGACGGTCTCCAAATCCCGCATTTCGCCGATCAGCACGACGTCCGGATCCTGGCGGAGCACGTGACGGAGGGCCTCGGAAAAACTGCGGGTGTCGGCGTACACCTCGCGTTGGTTGACGACGCAGCGGCGGTGCTGATGGACGAACTCGATGGGATCCTCGATGGTCACGATGTGCTCGTGCCGTTCGCGGTTGATCTTGTCGAGCATCGCGGCCAAGGTCGTCGACTTGCCGCTGCCGGTCGGTCCGGTAACCAATACCAACCCGCGCGGCAGTTTCGTCAGGTCCGCGACGACCGGCGGTAACCCCAGCTCCCCGAGACCACGCATCTCATAGGGAATCAGGCGGAAGGCGCCGCCGACCGCCCCCTTCTGAATGAAAAGGTTGCCGCGAAAACGGCTCAGCCCTCGAATACCAAAGGAGAAATCAAGCTCACTTTCCTCTTCGAAGCGGTGCCGTTGCGAATCGGTCAATAGGCTGTAGCAGAGGTTCTTGGTCTCGTTGGAGGACAGCGCCGGGAACGGCAACGCCATCAGCTCACCGTTGAACCGCATCATCGGCGGGCTGTCCGCCGAGATGTGTAGATCGGTGGCGCCCTTCTTGGCCACCAGCTCGAGGAAGCCCTGTATACTCATGGACGAAGGGGACTCGGTCTCGTGCGCAACAGCCAATTCCGCATTCGGCATCTTCACCTCCAGGTCGTCTCAGCGCATTGCGTAGCGAACTCCTTGCCGAAGGCGCTGGCGTTGAGATGGCAATCGATTTTCTCGGCGGCCCGACGCAATTGGGGCCAGACAACCGCTCTTTTGCCGCTGGGCGCCTGCGATGTGACGGCTCTCAACGGTTGGTACCGACGCTTCGAACAGAGGAACGTCCGCTGTTCTGCGGCTTGGTTGTCAGGTTGGATCTTCGCTAACAGCCAACACCGAACAGCCTAACACCCTGCCCTAATCCGGCATGGTCACGCGGACCACTTCACCGATTGACGTAACGCCCTCTTTGAGCTTCTGGATTCCCGATTGGCGCAAGGTCTTCATGCCAAAGTTAATCGCGGCACGTTTGATCTCCTGGGCCGATGCGCCGTTGAGCACGAGTTCGCGCAGCTCATCGCTCATCGGCATGACCTCGTAGAGCGCCAGCCGGCCACGGTAGCCGCTACCGGAGCAGTTGCCGCACCCAGCACCGTGGAATGGCGTGAACCCGACATCTTCGCGGGCTACGCCAATGTCTATCAGCGCTTGTGGCGGTATCTCGGTGGGTTGGCGACATCCGGTGCAGATCACCCGCACCAGTCGTTGCGCCAGAATCAGATTGACGGACGACGCTACCAGGAAAGGCTCGACACCCATGTTCAACAGCCGGCTGATCGTCGATGGCGCGTCGTTGGTGTGGAGCGTGCTCAGCACCAAGTGGCCGGTGAGCGCCGCCTTGATGGAGATTTCCGCGGTCTCGAAATCACGCACCTCACCGACCATGATGATGTCCGGATCTTGGCGCAGGAAGGCGCGCAGCGCATTGGCGAAGTTGAGGCCGATCTCCTCGTGAATCTGAACCTGATTGATGCCGACCAGGTTGTACTCGACGGGATCTTCCGCGGTGGAAATGTTGGAGACGATCTTGTTCAGCTCCGCGAGTGCCGAGTACAGCGTCGTCGTCTTCCCACTGCCGGTGGGCCCCGTGACCAGCACCATGCCGTACGGCTTGTAGATCGCGTCCTTGAAATCCTTCAGCGCCAGCTCCTCGAACCCGAGCTTGGTCATGTCGAGTTGGAGACTCGACTTGTCGAGGAGCCGGAGCACGATCTTCTCGCCGAAGATCGTCGGCAGCACCGAAACGCGGAAGTCCATCTCCTGGCCGCGGCCAAGCTTGAGCTTGATGCGACCGTCCTGCGGCAAGCGGCGCTCGGCGATGTCGAGCTGGGCCATGACCTTGACCCGCGACGTGATGGCGTTCTTCAGCTTGAGCGGCGGCCGCATGATCTCCTCGAGCACGCCATCGACGCGAAAACGCACGCGAAACATGCGCTCGAACGGTTCGAGGTGTATGTCGCTGGCACGCCGTTTGATGGCGCTCGTCAACACGGCGTTGACCAGCCGCACGACCGGAGCATCCTCGGTCGCCCGTTCGAGCTCCTTGACGTCGATCTCGTCATTGCCTTCGACCACCTCGACGTCGTCGTCGAACTCGGTGAGGACCTCGTCGACCCCAGCACCCTTATCGTAATACTGCTCGATCGCCGCGTTGATGGAGAGCACCGAAGCGACCGCAACCTTGACGTCGTAGCCGGTGATGAACTTCGCCTCGTTGATGGCGGCAATGTTCGACGGATCTGACATCGCCAGCGTCAACGTCGAGCCGCTCAAGTTGATCGGCACGAGGTGATGACGCTGCACCAGGTTCACCGGAATCAATCGGGTCACCTCGGGGGGGAGGTTCAGCGCGGACGGGTCCACCAACGAGAGGTGATATTCCTTTTGCAGACAGGCGGAGAGGTCCCCCTCGCTGAGCACCCCCATCTTGACCAGGATGGCGCTCAGTGCCCCCGCGTTGGTTTCCTGCTCCTCCGTAGCTCGCGTGAGATCAGCGGACGAGATCAGTCCGCGTCGCACGAGCAACTCGCCGAGACGTGTGCTCATAGACTTGGCCCGCCCCGCATTGTACTACGCGACCGCGCGGGCCAAAAATGCTCCTGCGATTATCCGAAAAATCAATCGCCCTGTGTCTGCCCCACTCCAAGGGCCGCGTGCGCCGCCGCCAGACGGGCGATCGGCACGCGGAAGGGTGAGCACGACACGTAATCAAGTCCGGCATGATGGCAGAAGACGACCGAGGCCGCGTCACCGCCATGTTCGCCGCAAATGCCGATCTTGAGTTTCGACTGTACGCTGCGACCCTTCTCAACCGCCATGCGAACCAGAGCGCCGACACCCTCGCGGTCGAGGGTCTCGAAGGGATCCTTCTCGTAGATCTCGAGCTCGCGCACGTACGGCACCAGGAAACGTCCGGCATCATCACGTGATACGCCGAGAGTGGTTTGCGTCAGATCGTTGGTGCCGAACGAGAAGAACTCCGCCTCGGCGGCAATCGCGTCCGCTGTCAGGCACCCGCGCGGTACCTCGATCATCGTACCGACCGTGTACTTGAACCGCGTGCCCTTCTCGCGCATGACCGCCTGCGCCACCTCGCGTACGAGCGTCGCTTGGAGTTGCAGTTCCTTTACGTGGCCGACCAACGGAATCATGATCTCGGGCGCCACCGGCGTGCCCGACTGAATGACATTGGCAGCGGCCTCGAAGATCGCCCGGGCCTGCATTTCGGTGATCTCCGGAAAGATGATGCCGAGGCGACAGCCGCGGAAGCCGAGCATCGGATTGAACTCCTTGAGCGCTTCGACCCGTTCGCGGACCCGCTGCGCAGGCAATCCCATCTGCTGCGCCAACGCTTCTTGGTCAGCGGCGGCGTGCGGCAGAAATTCGTGGAGCGGCGGATCGATGGTTCGGATCGTCACCGGACGTCCCTGCATGACACGAAAAATTCCTTCGAAGTCGGCCCGCTGCAGCGGCAACAGCTTGGCGAGCGCGGCACGGCGTTGCTCGACGGTCTCCGACAGGATCATCTCGCGCATCGGTCCGATCTTGTCCTCGCCGAAGAACATGTGCTCGGTCCGGCATAAGCCGACTCCCTCGGCACCGAAGGCGATGGCATTGGCGCACTGATCGGGCAAATCCGCATTGGTGCGGACGCCGAGCCGCCGTTCGGCGTCAGCCCATTTCATGAGCTGCGCGTACTGCTGATACACTGGTGCGTTGCGGGGATCGATGCTGCGGTCGACGAGGACGCGGACCACTTCGCTCGGTTCGGTGCGGATCTGCCCGAGGAACACCTCGCCGGTGGTCCCATCGATCGACAATGCGTCCCCCTCTCGGAGGACCCGGTCGGTACCAGCCACACGCATCTCGCCAGCCGCGTAGTCGATCGTCAGCGCCTCGCAACCGGCGACACAGACCTTTCCCATCTGCCGCGCCACGAGAGCGGCGTGGCTGGTCATGCCGCCGCGTGCGGTCAAGATACCGTGCGCCGCGGCCATCCCGCGAATGTCTTCCGGGGAAGTTTCAATGCGCACCAGGATGACGGCGTCGCCCCGTGCTGCCATGGCTTCGGCATCTTCCGCGTGGAACGCAATGTGTCCGGTCGCCGCACCGGGACCGGCGTTGAGACCGGTCGCCAACCGCCGACCCTCGGCGACTGCTCGTTCCTTATCGACGCCCACGAATGTCGGACGCAACAACTGGTTGAGCTGCTCGGGCTCGACGCGCAACAACGCCGTGCGCGCTGTGATCAATTTCTCCTGCACCATATCGAGGGCAATCCGGATCGCGGCCGCGCCGGTACGCTTGCCGACGCGACATTGCAGCATGTAGAGCGTGCCCTGCTCGATCGTGAACTCGATGTCCATCATGTCGCGATAGTGCCGTTCGAGTACGCGACGAATGGTGAGCAGCTGCTTGTAGACCTTGAGGTTGTCGCGCTCCAAATGCACAAGCGGCATCGGCGTGCGCGTTCCGGCGACGACGTCCTCTCCCTGCGCGTTGGTCAGATACTCCCCGTAGAAGACATTTTCACCGGTCGCCGGATCGCGCGTGAACGCCACCCCGCTGCCGGAGTCGTCACCGAGGTTGCCGAAGACCATGGACTGCACGTTGACCGCAGTGCCCCAGCTTTCCGGAATGCTGTTGAGCTTACGGTAGGCGATGGCCCGGTCGTTCATCCACGATCCAAACACGGCACCGATGGCGCCCCACAGCTGCTCCACCGGATCCTCGGGAAAGTCGATACCACGCCGTTCGCGAATCGCCGCCTTGAATTCGCTGACCAACTCGCGCAGATCGTCGGCACTGAGCTGCGTATCGAGGGTCACGCCACGAGCCCGCTTCTTGCGGTCGAGGATCTCCTCGAACGGGTCGATCTCCGTTTTGGACTGCGGCTTGAGGTCGAGCACGACGTCGCCGTACATGGAGACGAAGCGCCGATAGGAGTCGTAGGCGAAGCGCGGGTTGCTCGACAATGTCACCAACCCTTGCACCGTCTGATCGTTCAAGCCGAGGTTGAGCACCGTATCCATCATGCCGGGCATCGACGCGCGCGCGCCGGAGCGCACCGAGACGAGCAACGGGTTCTTGGGGTCGCCGAAACGCCGTCCGACGAGTTTCTCCACTCGTGCCAGATGGCGTTTGACCTCTTCGCGCAGGCCGGAGGGATATTTGCGCCCGTGGGCGTAGTAGTACGTGCACACATCGGCCGAGATGGTAAACCCGGGCGGCACCGGCAAACCGAGCCCCGCCATCTCGGCGAGGTTGGCACCCTTGCCGCCCAGCAGGTTCTTCATCTTGGCATTGCCGTCAGCCTTGCCACCGCCAAAGGCATACACGGCACGGCGCGGTGCCTCGACGCGTGCCACCGATTTGGCATGCGCCCGCGCCGTCCGGCGCGTCGCACCCTTACGCACGGGCGCCTTGCGGCGCGTGGCTTTGGATCGTTTGACCGCTACTTTTCGTGTCGCTTGCCGTTTCCGCTTCATGGTTCCTCACCTCTCCGGACGCCGCCGCCGCTAGGCATCATGTGGTGCTGATTCGCAGATCGAGAGAATCGAACCGCGGCGGGGCGTGATCGTCACCCGCGCGGCCGCAGGTGCCTCACACCGTCTCGATCCGGCTCTTGAGCTCTTCCAGCAGTCGGTCGATCGGCATGCGTTGCTGCTGCATCGAGTCGCGATCGCGAACCGTGACCGTATCATCTTGCATCGTCTGGTGATCAATCGTCAGCCCGTACGGTGTGCCAATCTCGTCTTGCCGTCGATAGCGTCGGCCAATCGATCCAGCTTGGTCGTATTGCACGGGAAAATGGCGGGCCAACATCGCGCACACCTGCTGCGCCTTCTCCGGTTGCCCGTCTTTGCGCAGTAACGGGAAGACTGCCGCCTTCACAGGTGCCAGGCGCGGATGCAGGCGGAGTACGATGCGCGTCTCGCCTTCGGCTTCATCCTCGTCGTAGGCGTCGACGAGAAATGCCAGCGTCGCCCGATCGGCCCCCGCCGCCGGCTCGATGACGAACGGAACGAACCGCTCGCGCGTTTCCTCGTTGAAGTAGCTCAGGTCCTTGCCGGAGTACTCCGCGTGCCGTTTGAGGTCGAAGTCGGTGCGATTGGCGATGCCTTCGAGCTCCGACCAGCCGAACGGGAAGTTGTACTCGATGTCGACGCACCCCTTCGCATAGTGCGCCAACTCGTCGTGCCCATGCGGTCGCACTCGCAGATTTTCGTGGCGAATTCCGTACTTGTGGTACCAGCTCAGGCGCTGGTCGCGCCAATAGTCGTACCACTGTTCGTCCTCGCCCGGCTTGACGAAGAACTCCATCTCCATCTGTTCGAACTCGCGGGTGCGAAACACGAAGTTGCCCGGCGTGATCTCGTTCCGGAACGACTTTCCGACCTGCGCGATACCGAATGGAATGCGCTGGCGCGAGGTGTTGAGGACGTTGAGGAAGTTGACGAAGATCCCTTGCGCTGTCTCGGGGCGCATGAAGACGACATTGGCGGTGTCCTCGACTGGGCCCATGAACGTCTTGAACATCAGGTTGAACTGCCGCGCTTCGGTCAGCTCACCGCCGCATTCCCCCGGATGCTTCGACGGTTTCTCCGGGCATTGGGCGTCTCCGAGCTTGTCGGCGCGGAAGCGTCCTTTGCACTTCTTGCAGTCGACCAAGGGATCGGTGAACCCCGCAATGTGTCCCGAGGCTTCCCAGACGCGCGGGTGCATGAGAATGGAGCAATCGATACCGACGATGTCGGTGCGCGTGAGGACCATGTCGCGCCACCACGCTTCCTTGACGTTGCGCTTCAGCTCGACCCCAACCGGTCCGTAGTCCCAACAGCTCGCCAAACCGCCGTAAATCTCGCTGGATTGAAAGGCAATGCCCCGCCGTTTGGCGAGGTTGACGACTTTTTCCATGGTGACCGCGCGACTCATGAAGTGTCGGAGTTACCACGACGCCGGAGCCGCGTGCAAATCAGTCAATTCGCCAGACGTCGGCAACGTCTTCAGCGAGTAATCATCGTCACATTGATGACGATGATTACTCCGACGACGCACGCCATCGTTGCGACCGCACAGTGTGTCCGTCGACTGGAAGCACCCCCAACATGGCACGGCAGATGCTTAAGAATCTCGCAATGTTGGATGACCGGGAGGTGATCGGTGCCCGGCACCACAGCTTGGACCTCTGGCCCGTGCTGCTGTTCGTCGTGCATCTTGCCCAGGGGCTTGCGTTTTCGCGTCTCTACCCAGAGCACCTCTTCGATCCCGACATTCTTTCGTACTTCGTCTACTTCCGAAATTGGCTGGAAAGCACGACCGCACTCCATGGCGCGGCGTTCTTCAATCAGCCGAAACCGCTCCTGGTGTTCGGCCTCGGGCCATTAGGCGACGCGACGCTGGCGTTCTACTGCACCGCGGTCGCGTCAGCCGCGCTGGGGACCTTGGTCTACCTGATCGGACGGCGCGCCTTTGGTCAGGCCACTGCGATCCTGTGGTCGCTCTTACTTCTGCTTGATCCGCAGAAGGGCTTCCTGACCCTCAAGTCGAGTGCCGACCTGTATCTGACCGTGTTCTTGTTCGCAGCGATCTTCTTTCTCCTCGCAGGGCGGCGGGGCGCTGCCTCAGTGGCCCTCTTGTTTTCGGCGCTGGTCAAACCGGTCACGATTCCATGTGCCGCGGTCTTGCTTGCGGGTAACGGATCGAGACGCCGACGCTGGGTCTATGCGGCGATACCACTGCTCGCGCTGCCCTTGACGATGCTCGCGAACGTCGTGCTGCTCGGCAGTGCGCTCGATCCCGGGCAGTACCTCCGGGAGTTCGCCATGCTCCGCGACGGCGACAGCATTCAACCTGCGGAGCTCGTGCATTTCGCGCTGTGGACCCAGCTCGTGAAGACGCGCTTCGTGTCGACCGCGCCCCTCGGTATCGTCGGCCTGTTCATCTGGGTGGCGCGTGATCGGCGCCGTCTGGAAAGTCCGCTGCTCGTCATCCCTCTCCTCTTTCTCGGCGGCTACCTGACGCTGACGGCCGTGACGGTCTACATGCCTTTCTTCCGTTTCTTCTGGCCCCTGGAGGTGTGGTTCCTGGGATTTCTCACCTATGGGATCGTCGAGATTGCGCAGCGTCTGGCTGTCGGCCACCGGTGGGGGCAAGCCGCGGTCGCGTCCGTGTTGCTCTTCTTTGTCGTCGATGACTCCGTGGTGAAGCATCTGAGCTACCGCGACCATTTCGCCCTGCCCATGGAAGCCAACATGGCGTTCGTCAACTCGTCGCGGGCGGTGTTGGCAACGCAGCGTGCTGCCGGCGAGCACGTGCTCGTCCCGCTGGCGTTTCAGCCGTACCTGATGTGGGAGCTCGACGCCCGCGGCCCAGCGGAAATCGCCACCGCCGAGCAGGCGGCGTTGCACGGATCGGGCACGTTCCCAGAGTGGATTCTGCACGTGCCGCGGGGCTACGTCAGTCAGCGCGCCCAGGATCTCGTCACCCAACTCATCCATGACGGCGGCTACGAGGTCCGCTTGACCGACGGCCAGGCAAGTCTGCTGGCGCTCCCATCAGCGGGACGCGTCGAGCCGGCGCCGTCGGATGCCGGTTGAGAGGCCCAGTACGTCGCGTTGGATGCGACTCCCAACGAATGCTCTGGGTCGATGTTACGGGCCGACTGAGAGACCCCTTCAATCAAGCCTTCGAACGGGTTGCCGCGCGGCCGCATCTCGACCACGAGGCGTGGATCGGCAATCGGGTTTCGCAGCGGTGATCCGGGTTGTCCGATCATGAATTCCGTCTGACAACCGAGGACGCGCTGGCTCGCGGCGCACACTGAAAGCGAAACCGCCGACCGCGCACGACCAGCGTACCGCCGCTGCCGGTGGTGCACAATACGAGTGATTGCTGACGCATCGGTTGGAAGCTAGTGACGGTATAGGATGTGGTCGCCGCAAAGCTCTGGCGCTCGAATCCCGCATCGGATTGCGCCTCCAGGACCGACCAGCCGGGAACCACCTCGAAGTAGTCGGGCGCGTGGACGTCGAGATATGGTTGCGACTGCGTCCCCAGCAGGTCCGGCACATTGAGCCCGATCATGTCGACCACGAACGGTTTGCCGAAGTAACGGATGGCGCCGGCGTCGGTCACCCAAATGACGTCGTGGTCGGAGGCCGCCGAGAGCGAACGTCCCATGGCAACCTGGACATCATCGATGTTGCGCGCATCGTTGGCTAGCCGCGCGTAGCGGCTCGGGGCATCAATCGCCACACTGGTACCGAGGAACACGCAGATCCCGACAACAACCGCCCAGCGAAGACGTGGGGCGTGTGCCAGTACCAGGTCGTCGATCAAGACCGGAATGGGACCGATGAGCAGCGGTAGCACCGGGAGCATGTAGCGGACGAAGTAAAATCCGTCGGCATCGAGCGGCGCAACCAGCGCGAAGGACACCGCGCAAAAGATCATCCCGGCAATGAAAGCGGCGGACGCAGTGCGGTGGAACGCCGTCGGCTTTTGCGTTGCGACCGTGTACACCGCGAGTCCCAGCAGCACGGTCACGATCACCGAGGAGTCGACCACCGGTATGCCGGTCAATAGATCCATGAAGCCGCGTCGCTCGGCGACCCAGACGCTGAAGGGACTGTCACCGACCTTCGCATAGAACGTCGCCGGCAACGGCAGTCCGGAAACGAGGAGGTTGCGCCAGGCCAACCCGCCGAAGGAAACGCCGCTGCCGATCACCGCCCCCGCCAACAGCGTGCGCAGACGGCGGTGATCACGTCCGACCCACGTCAGGGTTGGTACGATGACGCTGAGCGTCGCAAGCTCCGGACGCGCCAGCGGCGCCGCGGCACACAGCACGGCGTATACAACCCAACCGGCCCGTCGCTGCGCCCAGAGGATGGCGGCCGCAGCACAGGCCGCCAGCGGCACCTCCATTCCACTGACGCTGGCCGCCACCAAATCGGGGTGCGCCGCGACCACGAGTGCACCCACGAGCCGCGGCAACTGGTCGGCGTCGCGCTCGGCGAGCGCACCATACACGAGCAGCGCCGTCAGGACATGCAGACCGAAGCCGACGAGCTTCGTCGCGACCAGCAACGTCGCCAACTGATCGGTGAACACGTACGGAATGGCGGTGACCCATGCCCACAGTGGGGCAGTGGCCCCGGTTGCGGGAATCCCCGGATTGAACGCCAGACTGCCGGTGAGCCCGACGTTGCGGGCGTAGACTGCATGGATCCAGGCATCGTCGAGCGGGAAGCCGAGCGCCACCAGATAGTCCGGCGACGTCGTCACCAGCGCCAACAGACTGACGAGCGCCGCCAGCACGATCAATAGGATCGGCAGACACCGGCTCATGGCGAGGCCTCGACCTGATAGAGCCGCCAGCGTCCGCTCGAAGTGCGCCGGCGCAGCCGTGAGTTGGCCGCCAACGCTTGGTGAAGCGGGTCATCGCCATTGACCAAGGCGTAGTCGAAGTAGCGCAGATCGTCGGCCCGCATACGGGCCGCATCCCACTCGATACCCCGGTTCCACGGCGTCCGGCGCGGCGCGCGATAGACCACCAAACTGGGCGCGAACTCGGCAAACGAGAAGTTCAACTCGCCACCCTTGAGGGCTTGCGCGTAAGCGAAGGTCTGCAGGAACGGCCGGCCCTTGGTGAGCCGACTGGTTTGGAGGTAGTCGAGGCCGACGACGCGGGCATGCTCGGGAAGCGTCGCGAGCGCCTCAGACAGGCCCGCCAGATCTTCGCGTTCAAACTGCCGCCAGGTCAAGGCCGTGGTGAGGCTGAACCCGGCAACGACGGCGATCACCGCGAGGCGCGCCAGTCGCGGACGCAGCCGCGGCGCCGGCGCAGCCAGAATCAGCAGTATCGCTGCGGGCGGCCACCAGCGTTCGCCAAAGTGGAACGTGTTCGAGTACAGCGTGGGCAAGAAGAACGCGGCAGCTCCCAGCAACGCCCCCGCGAGCAGCAATTGCGGGTCGCATGCCGAACGCAATGTGGAACGGTGCTGCCATACGCCCGCGCCTACCCACAACAGCAGCGCCGCACCGACAGCGATTTCGGTAGGTCCGGCAATTCCTCCGAAGGTCGAATCGACCAGCCAGCCGTACGATAGCCGGCCCGTTGGCGTGCTCAGCCACTCGGTCGGTCCGCTGAAGGTTTGCAGCCGCGGGTACCACAGGGCCAGCGCCACGAGCACAGGCATCACACTGGCCACCTGCAGGAGGAGAGCGCGTCGCGGTACGCGTGCGATTAGGCCGTGGACGACGAGCCACACGACCGCGGCGACCAACCACAAGACGTGGCTGGCATACAGGACGGCAGCCGTCAGCAATAGGATCGATAGGTGGCGGGGCCGGACATCGTCAGGGCGCCGGATGATCAGCAGTAACCAGACAACGAACACCGGCCAGCCGCACACGAAGCTGAGAAAGCCCCAGTAGACGGCATGATTGAAGAATACGATGGACACGAGGACCGCCGACTCGGGGGCACGCCAGCGTTCCGCGGCGAGACCGTGCGCCGCCAGCGTCCACAGCAGCCCAAGCGTCAGCATGCCGACCCGTCCCGCCGTCAGCGGCTCGAAAATCGCCCACGCCGCGCTCAACGGTAGATAGACGAAGCTATACGGCGTGTCCCACTGCACTCGGTACGCGCCGTTGGCACTGGTGATCGCGTCGACGAGCAACCGCACCTGAGCCAGGTGCTGCGGCAAGTCGGTCACCGGAAGGAAGTGTACGCAGACAAACGGTGCCGCGACCGCCAGGAGACTTGCCACGGCGAGCCAGCCACGTACAGCGGGGGTGGCAGTGCTCGCCAGGGAGAGAGACGGCGCTGGCGGCGAGCCCGGCATATCCATCCTGCCACCATTATCGCACAACTTCTTTCTGTCCTTGCCCCAGAGCGAACGTGCATGCGAAGGTGGCGGGTACGCTGGGAGAGAACTCGATGCATGTGTCAATTTGCGACGCGCGCGTGACCCGCTCATTCGGACTCGCGGTAATCCTGTTGCTGGCGACAACTTCGCGGCTGGACGCGACGACCGAACCAGAGCTGACCCGGAGTGTTCGCCTGGTGTTCGCTGGGGTGCCGGCGGCGGCCGCCGGCGACGTCAATGCGGACGGGCTGGCGACCGCTGCCGACGTCAGCGGTACCGTGCTCGACATGCGCAATCCGACGCAGCGTGGACCGTTCGGGGTCGGCACGCAGCGGATGACCTTTACCAAGGAGTCGGTAACCCGACCCGGCGTCGTGCGCCCGCTCGATACCTACATTTGGTATCCCGCCGATGCCGCCACGGCCTCCCTCGACACCTATCCGCGCGGGCGCCTCAACGCGCCCTTGCCGGAAGGTCTGGGGAACTTGCCTTTGGTGATGTTCTCGCACGGGTCGTGCGGCATCCCGACGCAATCGTTCTTCCTGGTCACCACCCTCGCTTCGTACGGCTTCGTCGTCGCGGCGCCGCCGCATCCGGGCAACACCACCGCCGACTTCACGATCTGCAACACACCGGCACAGGTCGCCGACTCCAGGGAGAACCGGCCCGCCGATATTCGCCACGTCATCGATCAGTTTCTGACGCTCAACGACGACGAGAGCTCGTTCTTCTTCGGCGCCATCGATGCGGGGCGCATCGGCATGACCGGCCACTCCTTCGGCGGCTATACGGCGTTGCGCGTGTGCGCCGCCGACGATCGCGTCGTCGCCGGGCTGCCGCTGGCGCCGGCATTCTTCGGCATTGAAGATGAGACCGCGAGCATCGACATTCCCATGATGCTTCAGGGCGGCACGCTCGATTCGTTGACGCCGTTCAATCTGACCGCCAAGCCTGCATACGACCTGCTCGGTCCGCCGCGCTATCTGGTCGAAATCGCCGACACCGGCCACTATGCGTTCTCGGACTTGTGCGTGACGTCTTCCGAGTGCGGCGTGCCGGGTGTGTTGACGCAGGAGGAAGCGCACTGGGCCTCCCTACGCTACGCCGTACCGTTCCTGTTGCACTATGTCGCCGGCGACAATCGCTTCGATGCATTTCTCACTCCGCCGTCGACACCGCCCGGGATCACGCTGACATCAGACGTGGGCTAGTCGCGCATCCGTGCCTACGGCCTTTGACCGCGCCATCCGACAGGGCGTGCAGACGTCGCGCGCCCTGATGTCGCAGCAGGACAAGATCTGGTCCCGCTACAGCCACGACAAAGTCGACATTGGCCAGACCATGGCGCGGGTGCTGCGCACGCTGGCAAAGGTCTTGCCCTTGCGGCGCCCGCTCCGGGCCTTATCGGTTGGCTCGAGCACCGAGCCGCAGTTCCGCATCCTAGAGGCCTACTTCCGCGGCGCGCTCTACCTCCTCGACGTCGAGAAGGCCGCACTCGATGTCATCGCCGAGCGCATCCGCCGGCAAGGCTTGACGCATGTCCACACCCTGCAGCAGGACTACCGCCAGATCTTTCTCGACCGTGACCGCACACGTCAGTTCCGGCGCACCCATCTGGGCGGCAAACGCCTCGACTTCGTCGCCTTCGCACACTCGCTGTACTACTGCGACAGCGGACAATGGCGCACGATTCTGCGCAACGTATTCGAGGTGCTGCTGGCGCCCGTCGGCGCGATGCACTGCGTCCTGATGGCGGCGCAATCGCGCGATCCACAGACCACGACGTGGCTCTACAATCACTTCGCCGGGAAATTCTTCGGTCATCGCAACGACCAGGATCTGCTGGCCTTGGCCCGCTGGATGCGCCGCCAGGCGCCCTTCGCCACCGCATGGGTTCTCACCAAGACGGATCGCGTCCGATTCTTTGTCGACGACTTCGCAGCGCTCATGTCGGTCATCTGGATGATTCTGCTGTATCCCGACGTGCATCGATACACGGCAGCGCAGCGACGCGAGATCACCGCGTACGTCTATCGGCACCTATTCGCCAAGGGACGACCCCTCTTCCAGGATCAAGACCACTTGGTCGTCTACCGCGGCGTCAGCGGCCGCGGATTGATCTGACGCCCCCTCTCCCGCATCACCCCCGGCAATCGAAGATACCGACCACCTGAAACCACGGCGGGTCGGCTTGTGGATTCTTCTCGACACGCATGCCGAGCTTCTGCATGACACGAATCGACGCGGCGTTGTCGTATGTGGTGGTCGCGACAATGCGTTCGAGTCCGAGCCCGCGCCGGGCGTAGTCCATCATCGCACGGGCGGCTTCGGTCGCGTATCCGTGGCGTTGATGTCGCGGGGACAGCGCATAGAACAGGCCGAGCTCCGTTGTGAATCGACAGTCCTGGTTTCTGGACGCCGGGTCAGGCGACAGCACGCGCTCAAACGGCCCGAGGCACTGGACATACCCGCATGCGCCAATGAGCTCGCCGCTGCGCAAGGTGATCGCCCGGTCACCGTAGGGAGGCTGATAAAGCCGCGCGAGTTGCTCGTAATTCATGGTGGACCAGCGCAGCCATTGCGCGCGCTGCTCGCGCGTCGCCGCATGCGCCGAACCGAAATCGGCCTCCGCCAGTTCGACGTCGAGGATCGCGAATATCCCGTCGAGATCGTCCATGACGAACGGGCGGATGATGAGGCGTTCGGTTTCCAGCGGTGGCATGTGCATGGGTCTACCGTTTGGCGAGGCGGCGGCGCGCGTGACCCGTCCGCGTTGCCCGCGCCCGGACGACCGGCGCAGGGATCTCACCTTGTCCGCACGCAGTCGCCCACCGTCGCACGACGGCCAACGCCGCGCCGTCGGCGCGGCGGGTCGATGTGCGCTGATGACAGGTGATCTCGATCATCACGTCATTCGGGTCGGAAAAATACAACGACGGGACACCATCGTGGTCTTCGACCCAGGACGACACACCGGCTGCCGCGATGCGTTTCTTCCACGCCGCCCATTCCTTTCGCGATGGCACCGCGAGAGCGACGTGCCGAATGTCACGCGGCAGCCCGTCGGCTCGTGGCCGCTGCATCCCTTCGAGGTCGAAGAAGTGAATCTTGACCGTGCCCAAAGCGAAGCCGGTCATCAGGTATGCCTTGTTGCCCCACTCGGGGCTGTCGCCGGAAAACGCCATCGTCAGCTTGAACCCCATGACCTCCGTGTAGAAGCGATAGGTGCGGCTCGCGTCGAAGCTTGGAAAGGCGAGGTGCTCGACCTGTATGGGCGTCGTACGCATACAATCTCTCCACCGGCATTCCGGTCCCGCTTCTCTCGCACGGGGGCGTTGTAAGAACTCTTTCAAGTCTTAGAGCGAAGAGTTGAAAGAGTTCTTACAACGCCCCCTGTGAGGACGGCTTTGGTTTGCCCTGATCAAAAGTATCCCTTCATGAGCTCCGGGACCCAGCCGGGCACGCGCGCGTCCGTTGCGGCGTCGAACTGCGGAAAGTACGGCTTGAGGTCGAGGATCGGCGTGCCGTCGATGGCGTCGAGGCCGCGCACGCGAATCCCGTCTGGCTCGACGGCCACCAGCGAGACTATCGTAATGCCCAACGGATTGGGGCGGTCCTTGGCGCGCTGCGCGAAGATTCCCAGCTCCGGCATGGTCGCTAGGCCGCGCGGCCGGCGCACGAGATGCCGCGCCAGGTCAAACGACGCACCATGCAACCACGTCACGACGATCACGTGCGAGAATTCCTCGAGCCCGCGTAGTCCAGGCCGCAGCGCGGGCTCGACCACGATCCGCGACTCGACAGCGCCCCAATCGAGGTCGACGGGCTCGGTCACGGCTGATTTGACGTGCCCAATCGCATGAGCCGTGAATGTGCTGGGGGGCGTGGTAATTCGATCCGTCTGCGACATCGTACCTCTCCAGATCACGGCACAGCGTCTGCTGCCTGATCCCAGTCACCGTTGAGAAATGCCATCGCGGTCGTCGCGAACTGCTCGCTCGCTTCGCCGAAGATGGGGCCGTGACCGCCGTTCGGAATGATCCAGAGGTATGATCGCGGGATCGAGGCGTACATCTCCATGGGAATACGGACGGGATAGAACGGATCGCGATCGCCGTGCACGATCAAGGTCCGTGCCGCAATCGTCGAGAGATAGGGCGGTGTGAAGTTCATGTCGTCGTAGCTGTCCTTGAACGCGTTGCCTTGCTGCCACAGGGCGCGGATCTGCTCGTCGCCGTGTGTGTGGCATTGTCGCATCAACGCCCATTCGGCCTCGGATTGGCGCTCGACCGTCATCTGGGCCATGAGCACGCGTGCTTCCGCTGGGAAGTAGTGCGCCGCGCTCACCAAGACCATGGCGTCGACGCGCTGCGGTTGCTGGGTCGCCATGTGGAGGAGCGTCTTCCCGCCTGCGCTCATGCCGATCGCCTTGAATTGCGCGATCTCCAATCGATCGAGCATGGCAAACACGTCGAGTGCCGACTGCCGGTGCGTGAACTGCATTGATGGATTGGTCGATCGGCCGTGCCCTCGGAGGTCTGGCACGATCAGCCGATACCCTTGGGGGGGCTCCTTGAAGACCCAACGCCAATCGGCACCCGACCCCGTGAAGCCGTGCAGCAAGACGAGCGGTGCGCCGTCGCCGCGCGTCTCGACGTACATCTCCATATCGTCGAGATGATACGTGTCACCAGAGGCGGGCATTGATCACACCGGCGCAGCGCGCCGTACGCCGAGCTGCGTGATCAGCAGCGCGGCGCCGGTCATCGCGACTCCTTTCAGGAAGAACGACGTCTGAATGCCCTGCATCTGCGCGTCGGGCGCCGTCACCATGCCCACGCCGTGAACGGTGATGGTTACCGGAATGAGAAAGATGGCAATGAGCCATCCGCCGAGGCGGGGATACTTGTTGGTAACGATCAACGTTGCGCCGATCAGCTCGACGACACCCGAAATGATCACCCAAAACGGTCGAAGGGGAATCGCCGCAGGCATCAGCGCCACATAGTTGTCGAGCGTCGTGAAGTGCGTGATTCCCGACAGGAAGAAAATCAGCGTGAACATCACGCGTCCGGTCATCCCGATCGCCGAGTGTTGGACCACCACGTCGCTGCCATCCGCTATCGCCATCAACAACTCCTCCTCACCCTCGCTTGCGCACCTTCCACACCTCCTCGCAAGGCCACTGCCGCGCCCATTCCAGGGTCACGAATGGGTAGCGTGTCGTCGCGTCTTCCGCCGGCCGCACTTCGACGAGATCCTCGATCTCGAATCCGACGCGCCGCAACAGTCGAATCCAGTCGCCGTGCGAGAGGTGAAACTCCACGCCCGAGTCGGTCGGCCATTCGATGCGATACATCCCGAACGCCGGCCGCAGCAAACGCTCCGTGGCCGCCACACCGTCCTCGGGCGGCGTACACAGCGCCATCAAGTAGGAGTTCACCAGGAACCGGAGGCAACCGCCGGGCCGCAGCAGTCGCGCCGCTTCGGGCACCCATTTGTGCGGATCGGCCCACAAACAGGCGCCGTACTCCGAGATGGCAAAGTCGAAGCTGGCATCCGGGTACGGAACCGTCTCGGCGTTGCCATGGATGAGCGGGAAGTCGAGACCATGTTGGCGTTGCAAACGCTGCGCGGTTGTCAGCTGGGCCTCCGAGTTGTCGATGCCGACCACGCGTGCCCCCCGGCGCGCCATCCAAGCGGAGATGTACGCCGTCCCGCACCCGAGCTCGATCGCGTCCTTGCCGGCGAGGTCATCGGGCAGCATGCCGACCTGTGATTCGGCAACGCCCCAAATGCCCCACTTCGGTACATCGCGAGCCCAGCTCCGTTCTCCGGGCGCGACGTACTGTTCCGCCCAGTTGTCCCATATGGCGCGATTGCGTTGCACGTGCTCGGGTAGGTCGGTCATTGGGGCTCCGGATTCATCCTTGCCTGTGATGTCAACCTCGTTGCGCAATATACGGCGGGTCGACTGTCGACCCCTCAAGCATCGTCGAGCTTGAACACACGCCGCGCGTTGCCGGATAGGAACTGCGCCTTGGCGGCCTCACTGAGTCCCAACGCGTCGACGCCCTCCAAACATGCCGCGGCGGTAAGCATCGGGTAGTTGCTGCCGAACATCACTTTCTTGGCGCCGCGCCCGCGCATGAAGTCGACGAAGTCGGCTGGATAGCGCGTTGCCTTGTAGGCGGAGGTGTCGATGTAGAGGTTGGGGAATTTCGTCGCCAGCGACATGATCTCGCTGGTCCACGGCGCTCCGATGTGTCCGGCAACGATGCGTAGGTCGGGAAACTCCAGCGCAACGTTCTCCAGGTACGGAATCGGCCGGCCGGTTTCAGAGGTCATCAGTGGTCCCGTGTGGCCGACCTGCAAGCAGAAGGGAATGTCCAACTCGATGCACTCCGCATAGAGCGGATAGTACCGTCGATCATCGGGCGGGAACCCCCAGAGCCACGGCACGATGCGCAATGCCCGAAAATCGAGTTGCTTGACGCAGCGGCGCAGCTCGCGGATCGCGTCCATCGGACGAAACAGGTTGACCGACGCCACGCCGCGCAACCGTTGCGGGTGCGCCCGCACGAACGACGCGACCTCATCGTTGTCGATCAGCGCTCCGTGCGGTCCCCACCAGGCGGCAGCGAGCCCGATGGCGACATTCGCCTGTTCCATCGTCGCGATGGTCATCGACAGCGGAACCTCGGGGAAGTCCTGCCGGGTCCAGCGCCGCAGCGAGTCGAGGAACGGCTGCTCGAGAAAACGTCGCGTCGGGTGTTGCATCCACACATCGACGATCTCCATTCGATTCTCCTCCAAGCGGCGCGGTTCGGTTTCTCTTCGTCGGGCGTTGGGCGTTCGACGTCGGGCGTTTGGGGTCTTCTACAGCGACTCGTGGGGGGACACCAGTCTGGGCGATCTCACTCTGCGTTGAGAGTTCAGAGTTGAGAGTGAAACCGACAACTCTCAACTCTGAACTGGCTTTGCCCAAACGATTTGTATTCGGCGAGGGCGCACCCTTCGAGACGCCCGCTAAGAAGACGCGGGCTCCTCAGGGTGAGCGGTCCTTATCTTCATGAAACACAATGGCATACCCGCTCGTCCTGAGAGGCCATCCGGCAGAAGCCGGTTTGCAGGGCCCATGAACATCCCCAAGACAGT
>Ga0187892_10004916_pt1 | contig 21742 bp, 23 predicted proteins | sample MA1701073metaG_FD_139345 | JGI IMG/M metagenome (GOLD analysis project Ga0187892, IMG submission 139345) | Bio-ooze microbial communities from a basaltic lava cave in the Kipuka Kanohina Cave System on the Island of Hawaii, USA - MA170107-3 metaG ... | reverse complement strand
GTACGTGCAGGCCGGAGGCCTGCGCTACGGCTGCCGCACCCCATGGCACTTCATGCCACCGGTGGCATGCATGCCACTCATGCGTGTGCCACCCGGTTTTGCCACCCATCCCGAGATGCACCCATCGTCCACCCTGGCGAATGTCCGCGCTTGGCCAGTTCCAGCGGCTCGATTACGATTGCCGTCTGGTGATTGCGGTGGGTGGCGCGGGCCATGCACCTCCAGGCGAAATGTTACGAGGTCGAGGGAATTCAGAACGCGATGGCGGCCAGCAACTCGGTCGAGAAGGTCATTATTATCGGGTCCGGACCGGCCGGATGGACGGCGGCAATCTACGCGGCCAGAGCCAACCTGGCACCCCTGGTGTTTGCCGGCCGGCCCAAGCAGGTCCCGACCACGATCTTGCCAGGCGGCCAGCTCATGCTGACCACCGAGGTCGAGAACTATCCCGGCTTTCCGCACGGCGTGACCGGGCCGAAGATGATGGCCTATTTCGAGCAGCAGGCCGTCCGGTTCGGCACGCGCATCGTGACGGACAGCGGCCAGACGCCCGACGTCTCGGACCCCGACGACGGTCACTCGTACCAATATCACGACTGCAACGCGGTGGACCTTGCCAAGCGTCCGTTCGAGGTCGTCGGCGAGGACGATCAGGTCTACCGCGCGCACGCCGTGATCGTCGCCACCGGCGCGACGGCGCTGTGGCTCAACCTGCCCAACGAGACCCGGCTGGCCCAGTCCGGGGGCGGGGTGAGCGCTTGCGCGGTCTGCGACGGGGCGTTGCCGATTTTTCGCGACAAGGAATTGGCCGTGGTGGGCGGTGGCGATAGCGCGGTCGAGGAGGCCAGCTATCTGACGAAATTCGCCAAGAAGGTCTACATGATTCACCGCCGGGACCAGCTTCGCGCCAGCGCGATCATGCAGAAGCGCGCGCTCGAGAATCCGAAGATCGAGGTGCTCTGGAACAAGGTGGTGACCAACGTGCTCGGCGACAAGATGATCTCCGGCGTCCGGCTGAAGGACACCACCAGCGGGGCCGAGTCGAACCTCGACGTGGACGGATTGTTTCTGGCCATCGGCCACAAGCCGGCCACGGACTTTCTGAACGGTCAGCTCAAGCTGGACGGCAAGGGCTACATCGTGCTGACTCAAGCCGAGCGGTCGTACACGAGCGTCGAAGGCGTGTTCGCTGCCGGTGATTGCGCCGACAGCACGTACCGGCAGGCGGTGACGGCCGCGGGCATGGGTTGCCGGGCTGCGATCGATGCCGAGCGCTGGTTGGCCGCAAAAGGAATCCACTGATTGCGGATTGCGAGTTGCAGATTGCGGATCGCTACACCGAGCGCGACGTCTCGTTGTGCCCGCGTGGCGCTTGCGTCCTCGACCGTGTTTGTCGCCGCCGGACTCGCCGCGGGTTGTGGCGGCGAGTTTGGCGAGACGGTGCGCGTCGCTCCGGAGCGGCGTACGCAGGTCGATGGCGCGCAGGCCGAACAACCGCCGATCCGGCTGCCGGCCGACCGGCCCTTCAACCTGGTGGATGCGCGACGCTCGTCCTCGGGCGGCGGGCAATCCGAGTCGCGCGCGGATCCGTCGGGGACCGCCAGCTGCTCGGCCGCGGCCACTGGTGGCGGCGAGGCCGAGGCCGAGTTTCAACTTGGCCACGTCGTCGAGAACCGCAGCCAGCAGAGCGCCGACCTGGTCGTGCGCCTACACGTGGACTACGCCTGCACGTTTGACGGCGATCGACGTGTTCGCGATGCCGCGCCGGATGGGTTCGGTCTGAAGTTCTTCGTCATGGACTCCGATAAGCGCGTGTACAAACGGGTACTGCTGGCGGGCCTTTCCGACGATCTGGGTCCGGAGTCGTGGTCGGCCGTGCAGCGCCCGTCGTTCGACTTGCGGCTCGAGCCGGGCCGCGCGTATCACCTGGTGCTGGCAGGCCGAGTCGAAGTCGGCGAGGGTTCGCAGCCAGCCTCGGCCCGTATCGACGTGAATTCGTTGAAAATGGAATTGGATTTTCGAGGAATGGAGAAAGCTGATGCCACAGGACATGATTGACGTCCAAACCGTCGTCGCGCGTATCGAGAAACTCGAGCGGCAGAACCTTCGGCTGCGCAGGATCGGCATGGTCGCCGTCCTGGCGTGCGGAGCCGCCCTGATCATGGGTCAAGCCAAGGAACCCGCGCCCGCCCGGCAGCCGCCGCGAATGGTGGAAGGCGAGCGGATCGTCCTCAAAGACCCGGCCGGGGCGATCAAGGCGACACTCCTGAGCATGCCGGGCGACGCCTGCGAATTCAGGCTCCTCGGCGAGGAGGGACGGGAACGGGCCAAGCTGCGCGTTGTGCCGGGCGGCGACTCGGGACTCGAGCTCGCCGACAAGAACGGGTTCGTGCGGGCGAGTCTGGCCGTGTCGGTCGATGGCGTGGGAACGCTGGAACTCAAGGACAAGGACGGCAACGTGGCATTCAAGGCCCCCTCACCGGGCGCGGCGGCGAAACCGGCCGAGACCCCTGCGCCAACGACGGCACCGGCGCCCAAGTAGTCGCGCCAGGATGAGTCGGACGCTGGATGGGCGCGAGCTGGCGTGCATCCCATTGGGGCAGCCGTGCGGGTCCGGGGAGACGGGCTATAATCCAGCAGTGGCCGGATCCGTGGCACGCGGACGGTTCCGGCGCGGGACGCCTGCCGGTGCATCGAACGGGAGGAACGACGATGTCAGCGCAAAAGGCCACATCGGTAGCGGCTGCGATGTCTGGCTTGATCCTGCTCGTGGCGGCACGGGGACAGTATCCGGCCAACCAGCAGGGCAACGCTCTCGATGCCAACAACTACGTGGGCGGCACCGGCAACTTGCCCTATCGCCGGGACTATTTCCCGTCGGCGAACCTCTACGTGACCGGCAACGTCTCGGGCGGCGGCGGCTTCCGTGGTTTCCAGACCATCCGCGATTCGAGTCAGCTCTTGATCGACGTTCCGTCGGCCCAACTGGGCGGCTTCCAGCGCAACGCGATTGGCGTGTCGGATGTGCTGAATGGCCGGTCGTTGTTCCAGCCGACGCCGTTCTACTTGCCGCAGCAGACGGCTGGATTCGCGACGGGCTACAACGCGTTCGCGACGCCGGGCCTCGAAACCTCGAGCAACGTTGCCTTCTATCGGCCGCCGCAACTGCCGGTGCGAGGTCTGGATGGTCGCCTGACGCCGCCGATCCTATTGAGCCCTGGCGCGTATCGTTCAACGACCGGGCTGGACCGGCTTGACGATCCGCGGCTTTCGCCTGGAGCTGCGATCCCGTCGTTGCGAAGCTCGAGCCCGTACCGCTTCGGTGACGTGCCGCCGACCTTTGGACAGCGGTTGGACGGACGAGGGTTGCTACCATCATCCGAGGAGCGCCCGGGCGTCTTCGCGCCACCCATCTTCGATGCGAGTGCCTTGCCCTCACGGGCCAGTGTGATCCAGGCGCCGGAGTTCGGGCCCGATTTTCGCGTTGATGACGTCCTCAGTCGAACGCGCTCGCTGACCGACCCAAGGCAACTTTCGTCCGGCGCGCGACGGGGGATTGGGCGCTTCGAGCTCGATCCGGCGACCGGGCGCATCGTCCGGCGCGAGTTCGACGAGCCGCCCGGTCCAGTACCCGGTGCCGCCCGCGGGCTTACCGCGCGGCGTGCAGACGATTCGCGCGAGGGCGCCGCGCGCTCGCCGTTGGAACCGGGCGACTTGCTGCCCGGCCGCGCTCAGCCTGAGACGGCGCGGCCCGAAGGCGATGTGCTGTTCCGTCCCACAGGCAACGACGTGCTCTCCGATGTGCAGGCCGCGTTCAAGTGGCTTGAAGCCGCGCGGAAGCGGCGGTCGCGTGCGGCCCAGCCGGCTGAGCCTTCGGGGCCGCTCGATGTACCCAGCGCCCTCGATGCCGACTCGCTGGTCAGCGCGACGCGCGTGCTGAGCGAGCCGATGGAGTCGTATGCCGGACGGGCCGAGACTCGCTCGAACCAGTACATCCGCGAGGCCGAGGCGCTGGCCCGCCGCGGCGAGTATTACCGCGCCGCACAAGCCTATGAGACAGCCGGGTACTTCGACCGGGACAACCCGCTGATCGAGCTCGGGCGCGCCCACGCGTTGATCGGCGCCGGCGAGTACGCCTCCGCAGTTCTGCACCTGAAGCGCGGTCTGGAGCGATTCCCGGACCTGGTCCACCTGAACATCGACCTGGCCCAGTTCATTTCAGACGTCACCGTGCTCGACTCGCGCCGGGCCGAGCTGGAGACGAGGTTGGCCGAGAGCGAGCACAACGATCTCCGCTTTCTGCTCGGATACATCGAGTATTTCGGCGGGCTGCGGAAGTTCGGGTTGGAGAACCTCAAGCGTGCGGCGGCCGCGGCGCCGGCCGACTCGATCGTCGCGCGTGTTCCGGGCTTGCTGAGTGCGAGCCCGCTCGAAGACTTGAGCGCTCCCGCGGCGCCGTAGCGAGCTTCAAGTCTGGCGGTCGCGGCCCGCATCCGGCCCGACCACCCACTTGCCGCCCACGCACACGCGGCGGATCGCGCCCGCGTCGCTGCTGAAGACCAGAGTCTCCAACAACTCATCGGGTGCGGCGTCGCAGAGCGACGGGTGTGCCAGGTCGACGGTGAAAAAGTCGGCCAGCCGGCCGGCTGAGATCGTGCCCGCGTTGACACCCAGGGCTCGCGCGCCGTAGCGCGTGGCGCTGCGCCACAGACACGGCGCGACGGCCCCCGCGCCGTCCCGCAAAATGCCACGGCTTTGCAGCCGCAGCCGCTGTGCGTACTCCAGCCAGCGCATCTCCTCGAACAGGTCGACCCGCACGTTCGAGTCGCTGCCCAAACAGATCGCGCCATCCTCGGATTGAAGCGAACGGACATCGGCGACGCCGTCGGCCAGGTGCGCCTCGGTGATCGGGCAAAGGCACACGTTGCCGCCCGCCTCGGCGAACTCGGCCAGGGCGTGCGGAGTGCTGTGCGTGCAGTGTACGGCCGTGAAGAATGGGCCGAGGTCGGCCCGATCGAGCAGCAGCTCCAGCGGTGAAGCGCCGTAGGCCTGTCGGCATTCGTCAATCTCGCGGAGCTGCTCCTCGACGTGCATGTGCAGCACGCAGCCGGCCTGTTCGGCCTGCCGGGCGAGGGCCACGACGTCGTGGATCGGCACAGCCCGGATGCTGTGCGCGGCGAGCGCGAGCTGTTGCGTCTGGCCGTTGAGGCGTCCGCGCAGCCGATCGCATTGCGCCAGAAACGTGTCGAGATCATTCGAGCCGAAACGGCGCTGTGCGCCGGCCAGCGGCTGACCGATGCTGCCCGTGGCGTAGTACGTGTTGAGCAGCACGATGCGAATGCCGGCTTCGGCCGCCGCGTTGAGCACGACCTCGTCGAAGGCATAACCTTCACAGCCGGCATCGTGGTGCAGATAATGGAACTCGCCCACCGTGGTAATGCCGCGCGACAGCATCTCGCGAAACGCGGCGACGCACACCCGCCGGAGGTCGGCCGCATCGAGCTGCGCGGCCAGCGCGTACATCTGGTTGCGCCACGACCAGAACGTGCCTTCAGCGCCCGCGAATCGCTCGGTCTTTCCGCGCAGGGCTCGCTGGAACGCATGACTGTGTACGTTGATGAGTCCCGGCAACAGCGCCTCGCCGCCAAGGCGAACAGTCGGAGTCGCGTCGGGCGGGCCAACGCGTTCGATCGTGCCGTCTGAATCGACGACGACCTGAATACCGCTTCGAAACTCGTCGTCGATCAGCGCCAGGTCGACGTGAATGATGTCGGGCACGCTAGGGCCTCACTGTCGTCGCCCGCTCCGTGCCGGCGATTCCGCTGATCGCGGCGTTGAAGCGCTTTCAGCCGTCACGGACCTCAAAAACTCGGCGTTCTGATGCACGGCCATCGGCGAAAAGCTAATGACGACCCATCGCCCCGTAACGCTGAGCGCCGGACCGTAGATCCCCGCCTGCAAAAACCAGACGCCGTCGTCATCGCGCTTCAGCATCAGGGCGAACGGGTTCACGCCCGTCCGCCCCGCGTCCAGATACTGGCGATAGTGCTCGAGCAACACGTCGAGCGCCGACCGGACGCGCTCGGCCGATCCCGCGATTTCCAGCTCGATGGTGCACAGGATCGGGATCCCCAGCGGGTGCGGCGGCCAAGTGTGCACGAGCACGTGGTCGCCAAGCTGCTCGAGCACGTCGCGCTCGACGTCCACACCGGTTTGTTCCTGAAGCCGCTGCCAGTTGGCCCGCAGCTTCTCTCGCCAGGACTCGTTGCACGTGGCCAGATAACCGGCCGCCAGGCGGCGGAGCAGCGTGGCCGGCGGGTGATCGAACACGGCGAAGGCGCTCGCATGGGGCGGAATCCATGCCGACGGGAGCGGGTTGCGAATGTGGGGGCCGGCAATCACGTCGCGTCGCTCCTGTCCGCCGGCCTGGGCATACGAGTAGCAGGTGATCTCGCGGCCGACCGAACCGACCGTCCACAGAGCCAGGTCCGTCTGGCCCAGACCGAGCGCATCGAGCGCGCCGCCGATCTGCTCACTTCCGATATTCGCCAGCTTGCTTCGCAGCGCCGTGAAGTCGACCCACCACTCGACGGTGGCGTCGGCCGAGCGGCACTCGCGCCGGGCGCGTCCCAGCCACTCCGCCCGCTCGCCTGGCGCTCCGCCAGCATGACTAGCCATCACGCGCTCGAACGTGCGCTCGCCGATCGTGACCACGTAGGCGTCTGCGACCGCGCCCCATCTCAACGTACACCACGCCGGGAGGCGCGAGTCGATCAGTTCGAAGACCGAAGCCCCGTCAATGGCGCGCGCGCGGAGCGTCGAGAGCTCCGAATTCGTGTAGCCGCTCAGCGCGCGGCGAATCTGGCGTTCGATCTCTTCGTTTTGGCCGTGCGTCAGCACGATCAGAGCAAGCCTCAGATCGGCCAGGTGGCGGCCGTCGTCATCGGGCGTCGCGGACACGTCCAGCAGCGTGAGCGCCCAGGGATGCTGCGTGACGGCCGGCAGCGCAGCGGCCAGATCGACGAACAGGCCGGTCGCCCCGCCTGCGTTGGGAATCAGGCCCATCTCCTTCGCGCGGCTGGCCAGCAATACCGCCAGCCCGGACGCGGCCGGGGCGGTCGTGGTTCGAGTGCCCGTACGATCCACCAGCACTGAGGCCAGCGCGGCAGGCGGGACGTAGCGCGTCAGCTCGGGCGGGACGGCTGCCGCCACGGCTGGTAGCAGCGCGAGTATCACGAGCATCGCGCGCGGCGGCTTCGCGAGAACGGACGCCGAGGCGCAGTGGGCGCAGAGCAACTTGCGGGCGACGGTCGTCTCAGACGTCATCTCTCCAACCCCAGCAGCTCTGCGTTCGTTCGAGCGGGCGCGGACGCCCGCGCTCCGTGGGCCAATTGCTTTAGCGCCTCGAGCCATTCGATGTAAGCGTACGGCAGGTCAAACCGCGCGTGCAATGCCCGAATCTCGCGGAGTGTCGCTTCGGTCTGGTCCGGCTGCCAGTGCTGCGCGGCGACGTCGCAGAAGAAGATGCGGCAGCCCGTTGGTCGCGCCGGGCGGACCGTGCACAATCCGCCGATTTGGTACGGACAGGCGGCAGCCGACTGGGGCTCCTCAATGGCGCGGTCGCTGCGCGCGACGAAGTACGCCAACTCGACCGGCGTCACGAACAGCCGATGACCGAACGACTCGAACTGGCAGCAGGCACCGCGGTTGACGCACAGCGGCCGGCGGGCGGCGATGCGGGCATCGAGATCGGCGTAGAGTGCCTCGACGGCCGCAACGAACTCCGGCCGGCGCGCCAGACGATACATGTCATCAATCGGCAGCGTAATCGGGAACATCACCAGGTCCGTTGCACGCGCAGCTCCTCGATTCTGACGAAGCCGTAGTGCTCGCCGCGGTTCATCCCCGGACAGCGTCGTGCCGCCGAGTCCCAAGCCGAGCGGGAGCCCAGCAACTCATCCCAAAACGGCCACGTGCGGCACTGGAGTGGCCGCACCGGATAGATGCCGCAATAGGTCTTGCCGTTCTCGCGCTTCAGAAAGACGCAGTCGCCGCCCTCCTTCTCGACAAAGCTGAACTTGCCGCCGTGACGCCTCAGGTAGCGCTGGTCGAGACGCGGGTCGGGGTGGCCAATGTACTGGGCCACCTTGGCGACTTCCGCTTCGGTCGCCCACACGTAGCCCGGATCGCCGCTACAGCAATTACCGCATTGCGTGCAGGTAAAGTTCAGCCCGTCTTTGTACCACTTGTCCTTCGGCACACGCTCGCTCCGGTCGTCAACCCGTATGATACGCGACACTCGGCCGATGGCGAGTGGGTCCGCGAGTTGCGTCGTTCCGGGTGCCGAAGGCCCCGGACTTGCGTTCACGTGCATCGGGATGGTTCAATGTGACTCAGGAGGACTTGCACGATGTCACAATCCACCGGGATGGTGGCGGCAATTGCGTTGCGGACCTCAGAAGGTGGTCCGATGCGCGAGGTGGGCGAGGTGGCCGCCAGCGTCGATGGCGGTCTGGCCGGCGACGTCGAGTCGCGCCCGGACCGCGGCATCACGCTGATCGATCGTCAGCAGTGGAGCGACGTGACGCGCGAGCTGAACGCGCCGGACCTGCCGTGGCATACGCGGCGGGCCAACGTGCTGGTGGACGGCGTGCGGATGGCGGGCCTGATCGGCCAGACCATTCGCATCGGCCAAGTCGAGGTGCGCGTCAACGCCGAGACCAAGCCGTGCGGCATGATGGACGACCTCCATCCGGGCCTTCGCGCCGCCCTCAAACCGGACTGTCGCGGCGGCGTCTACGGCCGGATCGTGCGCGGCGGCGTCATCAGTGTGGGCGACCGAGTCTCGCTCATCGCGCTCGCGAGCCATGCCTCCCGTCGAGTCCAGTGATCCGGACGCGCGCCGATTTCCACCGCTCGACGAGGAACTCGTGGCGAATTGGATGGGGCAGGCATCGGCGTTGCTCGGCTGCGACCGGCGCGCCCGATCGCGGATGGCGTACGTCTACGTCGCGGCTGAGGCCGACTCTCCGCGACCCGCCAGGCATGCCGCGTCTTGAGCCATCGGGTTCCATCGCTTACGATCGCACAGAGGGGAGGGCCCTTGCCCATGCCTGACGGCGATCAGTCGCGGCCGAATTCGCTGGCGAACGCAACGACATTGCGGCAATACGCCGATGAACTAACGGATAACCGTCCGCCCTGCGAGGCTGTGGACGCGACCGGGACTTTCTACGCCACGCACCGTGCATCGCCGCCGGATGGCAAAGATTTTCGCACTGCGGCAGCCCGAAACGCATTCAGAGGACAGAATGAGTGCAAGCGTCGGGGTAACTCAATCATGGCCTCATTGCAGGATGCGGAGCAGTTGTGCCGGGCTCACCCGGACGTGCACGTTCATGTTTCCGAGGGCGTGTTGAGGGCCGAGCACGGCAGACTGCTGGAAGACGGCTCGAAACGATACCCGTCGCATCACACACTCTGGCGCTATGCAGGCGTGACGATGCACGGCATCTTCCTCAAGATTGTTTGAAATGTCATTGTGGCAGGTGCAACTTAGGGAGTGGTCGGGCGGAACCATCAAGCAGGTGGAACCGCTGGAGGTGCTCGTTGAGTTCGACCAGCCGCTTACGTTCACGTTCAGGGACGAAACCGGCACACTCTTGTTGACCCATCTGCTCTCGTAAGACGACCAGCTCTCGCGATATGTGGTCGCCCCAACAACGGACGAGATCATCGATCAGCTCAAGTCGGGCGCCCGTACGATCATCGCTGCGCTGGACCAGCCGATCGTATGGCTCATGGATGTTGCTTCGGACGCGAAAGTGGTCAAGATCTGGGTTGGTAATCTGAAGGCCATCCCGCGTGCGGTCCTTCCGGCGTCGGACGTGATGCTCTATGCCCATCTGACGCCGATGATCCGATTGCGGGCGACCGGCAATCTTATCGAGCCCGGCTCCCTTCCGGCGCGCGTCGTAAAGTCCCTGGTAGGCGGAGCGGAGAATGCCGTGCGGTGGCTGACGAATCACGTCACCGGTGAGGGCAAGTTGGGACGACCTGCGGAATCTCACCGTCTCTACCAACTCCGAGCCCAGCCGTTTGCCTTTCGAAGTTTCGAAGTCGCGTTCCGGCCAGTCGATCCGAGTAGCGGCCAGCTCATCCAAGATCAGAAGACGATCGACGTGGTTCGTGAAGTCGAACGGCTTCTGTCGCTCGGTCTAAGGTGGGTACAGACCGGAGAACTCGACGCGACAGATGAAGCTGAGCGTCAGGCGATCCTTGAGGCGATGAAGGAGCTGTCGCCGTCCCAAGGTAGCCCGATCGAATGGATCGACGTGAGCGGCAGGGTAGTTTCGACGGCGGATATGCCCAAGCTGTCGAAGACCACACGCCAACTTGCTGGTTCCGCGATTGGCCACATTCGAAGGGGACGCGCCCTACCTGAGTACGTGGTGCGCGCTGGCCGCGTTGAAGCAGTTGACGTAGGAAAGACAACCGTAACCGTTCGAAACAATATCGAGCAGGACGTCACTTTCCGGTTCGAGCCGGACTTCTTGGATGCCGTGCTCGATGCGCTCAATACTCAGGCAGACGTGAGTACGGTCGCCGCGCGGTTTGGCGATGAGCTATGGCTCGTCGTGATCGAACCCCTTGACGACGCGTCTTCGTCGTCGAGCGGGCGGGGGGCATGAAAGGACTGGCGCGGTCGGTCGGTGTGGTCGTTGCAGCGGCAGGGATCCACGCAAGCTGCCGCACCGAGGCGTGGCCGAGCTGGTTCCTCGGCATTCATGAGCTACGTGAAGGTGGCCTTCCGCGTCCGGTCGCTATCGGCGGGTCCAGGCAAAGCAGTGTGCTACCTCATCATCGCTCGAGATCATCGCGCCGAAGCCGGTGAGTGCGTTGGGTTTGAAACCCCGGTGTTCAGTCGCGCGGCCGAGGCGCTCCAGTTCGCCCTCGGTTTCAGCGGCCAGTGCGAACAGGTAGGGGTGGTATCGGCCCACGCTACGATTGCTTTTCGCAACGTGCTGGCAACTTCAGCGTCCGCTTGACCCGAGGGCGGCCAGGATCGTTTGCCTAATCTCTTCGGTCGTCGCCAGGTGGCGGATATGCAATACCGGACAGATCTGAGTCGCCTGGTAGGCTTCGTGTAGCGCCAGCGTTTTTCCTTCCACGTCGCCGCGGTCGTAGTGCGCGGCCCATTCGATGAAGGCCTCGTGGCTCGCGTGCATGTCGCCGCTCTCGAGGATCCGCCGCCCAAAACGCTCGCGTTCGCGGTGACGAAGGCGTTCGAGCCGGGCATCGGCCGGCAGCCACAGAAACACGACCAGTGTGAATTCGAGCTGCGGGTACGGCTCCCAGCCGGCCACTCCGCCGGACAAGACCCAACTCGCGGCGCGGGCGAGATCCGCGACGATCAGGCGACATCGCTCAAGAGGCGGTCGTTGCTTCTCGAACGGCGGATCGGTGGGCTCGTGATAGTAGTCGTCGCACTCGAAGTGAGGAACGCCCAGTGCAGCCGCCAGCGATTTGCCGGTTGTGGTTGCCCCGCAGCCGGAGGCGCCGAGAATGTTGATGCGGTGTTTCATCGAACCGGAAGATACTCGTGCTCGGGCGCAGATACCATGCGGCAGAACTGGCAACGGGATTTCCGCAGACGGGGTGCGAAAACGGACTCTCGTACCCGCGACTCAGGTAGTCCGTGTGAGCTGGGGTCGAGAAAGTTCCACGCGATTACGGGATAATCTCGGGTTCCCAAACGGCGCTGCCCCGCTAACATACGCCGCGAACCAGGCCGCTTCGGTCCGGCCGCTCGGAGTCCGCGCATGTCTCAAACCCCGCACAACGTCGCCGCTTCACCTACGGCCGCATCGTCGAGCGCCGGGAACTTTCTGACCCCGGAAGAGCCGCCTGAGCTGCAACCGACGCCGCCCGATCTGATCACGCCGCAGTTCACCGTTCGGGCGATTGCGACCGGGATGGTGCTGGGCGGCCTCCTGTCGGCCTCGAACATCTACACCGGCCTGAAAGTTGGCTGGAGTTTCAACATGTCGACCAATGCCGTGGTGATCAGCCTCGGCTTCTGGTTGGCATGCGAGAAGTTGTTCGGCCTGCGCCGCTACAACATACTGGAGAACAACATCGGCCAGACGGCGGCCAGCTCCGGCGCCAACGTCTCATCCGCCGGGCTGGTCGCGCCGATTCCAGCGCTGACGCTCCTGACCGGGACGATGATACCCTGGCACTGGCTGTGGCTCTGGGTCTTTTCGGTGTGCATTGTCGGCATCGTCACGGCCGTGGCGGTTCGCCGACAAATGATCGTCGTTGACCGGTTGCGCTTCGCATCTGGCATCGCCACCGCGCAGACCTTGCGCGAGGTTTATGGCCGCGGCGCGGAGGCCATCTGGCGTGTCAGCGTGCTCGCGTCGGCGGCTTTTGGAGCCGCTGTGGTAAAGCTCGTGGAGGCACGCTGGCACATTCCGAAGTTATCGTTGCGAGGCACCGTCGGTGGCTTCTCGCTGAAGTCGCTGATGTTTCAGTTCGACGTGACGCTGCTCATGTACGGCCTGGGGGCTCTGGTGGGCCTGCGCGCCTGCGCGTCGTTGCTGTTGGGCTCGATTCTGGCCTGGGGGGTGTTGGCCCCGCGCTTGATCGAGAGCGGCAACATCAGATTGGAGGTCTCCGAACCGCTTGAAGCGCTTCCAGATGGCGTGGTTCTGCCGCCGCAGCCCGAGAGCTTCATGCGATTCGATCAGCGTAGGAAGCAACTGGCCTGGAGCGGACCACTGTCGGCGGCTGAGCGCGACGCGTTTCTCGCGCAAAGTCCAGATCCAGCCTACCAGACAGCAGTGACCAACCTGTTCGCCAGAGCCCAGAACGCCGGCGCCAGCGACGGCGCCGCACCGAACTTTCGCGATTGCGTCAGTTGGCTCCTATGGCCGGGCGTGACGTGCATGGTGGTCGCGTCGCTCACGTCGCTGGCGTTCGCCTGGCGGCCGATCCTGGCGGGCTTGGGCCTCTTGAAGCACACCGGCCCAGATTCGCTGGCGCTGGCGCCCGACCCAACCGACGTGCCCAAGCGCTGGTTCCTGAGCGGCATGACCCTCGTGCTGGTGCTCTCCGTCGCGCTGCAGGTGTCGCTGTTCTCGATCGCCTGGTGGGCGGCCGTGCTGGGCGTGCTGGTCACGTTCATCCTGACCGTGGTCGCGGGCCGCGTCGCCGGTGAAACCAACATCACGCCGGTAGGCGCCCTGGGCAAAGTCACGCAGCTCATGTTCGGCGCGCTGGCACCCGGTCAGGCCGCGCCGAACTTGATGGCCGCGAACGTGACGGGCGGCGCCGCCAGCCAGGCCGCTGACTTGCTCCACGATCTCAAGACCGGCTGGCTGATCGGCGCACAGGCTCGTCTTCAAGCCGGGGCGCAGGTGTTGGGGGCGTTGGCCGGCGCGCTGGCCGGCTCGGCCATCTACCTCATCCTCTTTCCCAACCCGCAGGAACAGCTTATCACCAAGGAGTGGGCCGCCCCCGCGGTGGTCACCTGGAAGGCCGTGGCCGAGCTGTTCATGGTCGGGTTCCGTGCCATCCCCGAGGGCACACCCATCGCGATGGCCATCGCCGCCGCGGTCGCGGTCGTGCTGGCCGTGGCCGACAAGCTGCTCCCCACCAAGGCCCGCACGTTCGTCCCCAGCGCCGCCAGCATCGGACTGGCATTTACGATTCAGCCGTTCACGTGCATGTCGATGTTCGTCGGGGCAGCCATCGCTGCGTTGCTCTCAAAGGTCGCGCCGACCTGGAGCGGGAAGTTCGTGATCATTATCTGCGCCGGGATCGTTGCCGGGGAGACGCTGACGGGCGTGGCTTACGCGTTGGCCGAGGTGCTGACGCCGAAATGAGCGGCGCTCGCTCGAGGCCGGGGCGCGGTAGAATGCGCCGACGTGATCAAGTCTCCGCGCGATCCTGTGTGTGAGCAGTGCGGCTACCTGCTGCGCGGGTTGGACGGTGCCCGTCCACTGAGCTCCGGGTTTGGCCACCCCGCCCGCCCGGTCTGCCCGGAGTGCGGAACGCCCTTCGACGTCGACAAGCCCTGGTCGCCCGAGGCTTGGCCCGTCTGGCCGCGACTCGCGCTCCTGTTGTGTGGACCGCTGGCCGCAAGCCTTGCGGCGCTGTTGGCGGCCTGCGCGGCGCGTGGTGTACGCAACTGGGTGATCTGGCCGCTCTGGTCGCTGTGGCTGATCTGGCTGATCGGCTCAGGGTTCGTCTGGCCGCTCGCAACCGTCAAGCGCCTCGCCCGCAAGTGCGTACCGCGCAACTCGCGGCGTGCGGCGGCCTGGCGTCTGGCCTTGCCGGCGCTGATGCTGAACGCCGCGCTCATCTGCGTGACCGCTCTGCTGTTCTTGCTCTTGCTCTGAGCTGCCCTCCAGACCTTTGTATGCCTGGCCGCATGGGGTAGCATCATCGCGGCTAACCGCAGCGGAGCGCCGCCATGAGCAAACGCGATCGCAAGTGGAAGCGACGGACGTTGGGACTCCCCGCCGATCACGGCTGGGTGGCGCGGCCGGGGTGTAAGGTGCTGGTCATTGAGCGGGGCGCGGTGCGGTTGGACTATCCGCAGGAGTGGGTCGCCCGGCCCGACGACGACAGCATGAAGCTGCACGACAAGCCGCCGCCCGACGACGAGTGCCGCTTGGCCGTTTCGTTCATCCGCATCCCGCTCATCGACTGGAGCGGCCTGCCGATCTCGAAACTGGTCGACGCGGCGGGCGAAGCCGACACGCGCGGCGTCCACACCCGCAGCGAGATCGTCGACGAGCGGCACGGTCTGATCGAGCTGGCCTGGCGCGAAGTGCGCTTCGATGTGGAATCCGAGAAGCGGGAAGCCTGCTCGCTGCTTTGCCTGGCCCGCAAGGGGTCGGTCCAGGCATTGATCACGTTCGACTTCTGGACCGAGCAGCGCGACCGCTGCCTGCGCATCTGGCGGACGGTCCTGAACTCGCTCGAGCTCGACGTGCGCTACGACAGCCCATTCACCGGCCGCCCCGTGCGATAGGGTACCCGAGCGCCTGCAGCCGCCCGTGAGGGTTGGGCACTGAGTATCGGAGGAACGGAGAAGGGCGTGAACGAGTCGCGCCTCAATCTCTCCGTATCTCAGTGCGGGTTCGCACGCCACTTTTGGAGCAGGCTCGGGCCAATCCGTCCGGCTGACGCCGTTCCACGGCTGGAGCGTTCGCGCCTCGGAGCGCGGGCGTCCTCGCCCGCCGGTCGCGTCACCGGCGATTCGATCATGATGTTGCCGACGCGCAACCCGGTCAGTTCTGCTGCGGCCGGCAATGGAGGTCAGATCCGATTGGCGGATCACTGTAGCACGATTCTTGCGGCGTCGTCGGCGATCACCTGTCCGATGACGGCCGCTCCGCCGACCCCGGCCGAACGCAGCCGGGCCTGTAGCGTGTCCAGTTTGTCGGCCGGAACGCTGATGAGCAGGCCGCCGGACGTCTGCGCGTCGGCCAAGACGCTCACCAGCGTCGGTTCGACAGCACCTGCGTCGAGCTGGTCGCCCACGAACGCCAGGTTCGACTGGTGAGCGCGGGTCAGCACGCCGGAGCGGGCCAGATCGAGCGTCTGCTGCATCAGCGGAACGGCGCCGGCCTCGATCCGCAGCGTTGCGCCGCCGGCCGTCGCCATCTCGAAGGCGTGGCCGATCAGGCCGAATCCGGTGATGTCGGTCGCGGCCGATACGCCTACATCAATCATGGCCTGGCAGGCGCCGGCGTTGAGCTCGACCATCACGGCAATCGCCTCGGCCAGGTCGGCCTCGGAAATCTTGCCGGCCTTGGCGGCGCTGGTCAGGATGCCGCTGCCGATCGGCTTGGTCAGGACGAGCACGTCGCCCGGCCGCGCGCCGCCGTTGGTCACAATCCGGTCCGGATGGATTGTGCCGGTGACCGCCAGGCCGAACTTGACCTCTGCATCCCGCACGCTGTGCCCGCCGACCACGACCGCGCCGGCGGCAGTGACGCGCTCGTCGCCGCCGCGGAGGATCTCCGAGAGCACGTCGGCGTCGAGCTCCTTGTCGGGGAACCCGACGATGTTCAACGCGGTGATCGGCGTGCCGCCCATCGCGTAGATGTCGGACAAGCTGTTGGCCGCCGCGATCCGGCCAAACGTGTACGGATCGTCCACCAGCGGCGGGAAGAAGTCGACCGTCTGCACGATGGCCAGGGAATCGCCCAGACGATACACCCCGGCGTCGTCGAAGTGCTCGTGTCCCACCAGCAAGTTCGGATGGCCGGCCCGCGGCAAACGGCGCAGCACCTGCGCCATGGCTCCCACCGGGAGCTTGCCGGCTCAACCCGCGCAACTGGCGTAGTCGGTCAATCGCTTCTTGCGCGATTCGTTCATGGCGTTGAGTCTATGCCACGGCCGCGGGACTCGGAAGCGCCTTGAAGTCCCGCGGCCGCTCCGGGCCGTGCTGCGTCATTGGAATCCGCAAACAACTCGTCGGTCTGAGGCGCAGGCTGGGCCGGGTTCCTGCCTGTGCTTCCCAGATTGCCCAGGTTTGGCTTCGTTTGGCGCCGGCGCGTGTCGGGGTCCATGGGACCAATGGGGCGGCGAAGCGGCTGAGCGGGCGGAGGCGGCGGAACACCTTCGAAATCAGTGAGAAAACCGGCTTCGAGGAGCGTCGCGCGGCGGAAACGGCTGACGCGGCTGACAGATTTCGGCCCCGAAACGGGCCGATTGGCGCCCGAACGGGGTCGATTCCGTGCTGGGACCGTGTCGACGGCGGCACGTTCGGCGGCGCCACCGATCGGGTGGCCGCGGCGAATTGGGCACTGAGGGACGGAGAGACTGAGGTTGGGCGGCTCGGGTGACACGCCACCTTGAACGTTGGCGGGTCGCATTTCGCTGCTTGGGCTCCGGATGGAGGCTGCCTTGAGCGTGAAGACGCGCTGCGTTTCGGCGGGCCGTCGTGACCCGCCGCGTTCGGGGGACTCAACCGTTACCGCCCGGCCAATACCGAGCTCTTGGTAACTTCGAAGTTCGTTAGCTTGGCGATTGGTCATCATGTAACCCGGCTCCCCACGCGGTTCCGTTGGAGGATGCGCCGGACGCCGCTGATCGGGCCCAGGTCTCCTACTCAGATAGCATGGCCAGCGATCGCACGAGCGAGGCGGTTTGACGGGTTGCGGAGGTAGAGCACCCCGCGCTCGCGGCCGGCGGGGTTGTGGACCCGCACGGAAGTCCTTGAAGGGCAAGAGCTTGCGATAATCTCGCACGATGCTCAGAATCGGAAGTCGCGAAGCGCATAGATGTTGCTGCGTGACCAGGGGCGGTCACGACGTCGGTGCCCCGGGGCGCGCAGTCCGTGACACGACGCACGCCTGCGACAGCGGGCAGGTGGTTAAGGCGACCAAGGCGTGAGCGTGAACATCTGCATCCTTAACACCGTGCTCGAGGCAAGGCGCCGGCGATCGCGTGGCCCTCGCACGGACCGACTCCGCCGGAGAACGTCAAGGGCGTGCCTCATTGCCATGACCGACCTGGCCGGGCGCGTGGCCGAGCGCTACGTACTCACGCCTTACGGTGAGGTGACCGTCCATCAGGAGACCGGCTACGGTGACCTGGACGGCGATGCCGATGTCGATTCGACCGACAAGGGCACGGTCGGTGTTACCTGCACCGGCACGGTCGGCGGCGCCTGCCGCATCCTCGACTTCGACGGCGACTACGACTCGACCGACGCCACCAAGTTTGACGCCCTGCCGTCGGGTCTGCGGCGCAGTCCCGGCCGCGGCCTGAGCGGACTCGCGCAAGTGTTCGCGCATCAGGGGCTGCCGCTGGATGGGGAGGTGGGGAGTTACCAGAACAGGGCGAGGCACTACCAGTCAGTCTTGAGACGATTCATCCAGCGAGACGCCATGTTATTTGACAGCGACCTCATTGCTGAGAACAACTATGTCGATGGTCTTTCGCTGTATATCTATCTCATATCAAGTCCCGTCGGCAGCGTCGACCCGACCGGGTACTGCTGTACGCTGGTTGGTCCCTGTAATGCTCCGAATCCGAATCCCGCCAGATGCAAAACGCCTCCCCCGGGCACACCCGCCTTTACGACGGTGACCTTCGGCATCTGCAACTGCGGATTTTGCTGCTGGGGCGTCCAAGGGTGCTCGAAGTCTTGGACATGTGCGTTCTTTGCCGTTGGTGGATGGCTTTGGTCACAGACCGGTTCGGCGACAACGAGTCCGTGTTTGTAACCCGATTTGGATGCACATTGCTGTTTGGAGGTGGCTCCTGAAGGGTATTGACGGAACGCAGAGGCGGCTGGCGGCGAGAGTGTCAAACGCCACCACAAATACCTGTCCATATTGTGCCTATGAGCTCACAGGCCTGGTTAGCAGCCACTGCCCAGAGTGCGGATGGCACGTGGATTGGGAAGTATTACGCGGCAGGAAATGGCTAGTTCCCTTTGATCGGAAACGACGGGCCTGCGGACTGCTGGGATTTGTCTGCGGCGTTCCAACGGTGATGATTGCAATCTTGGCTGCCGCTAATCACGCATGGCTAGGCCTGAGGGGACTCACTGGCTTCATGCCCTGGCGGTGGGCTGCTCTTGCAGCGGCGTCAGCACTTGGCGCCGCGCAGCTCGCAATTGGGATACGCGCTTTCAGAAGGCTTGCGCCGTGGCCGCGCCAAGGCCGGCTGATGCTGCTTGGCAGTGTGGGGTCGCTCGTTTACTGTTGCGGCATATGGCAAGAGCTTAGAGACTGGTATTGGCTTTGGAAGAGCGAATGGTGGTTTCAGGCCTCCGTAATTGGCGTATTGCTTTTCCCCTTTATTAGCCTGTGGAGCTGTCTGCTTTCTATGAGAAGTCAAAGCACTGGAGATTAGGATATATGCCAGCAGAGCGGGGCGAGACAAGGCCTGTAAGGCCGAAATGGCGCGCGCAGCCTGGGCACTGTCTTAGTTGCGACTATGACCTTCAAGGACATTCGTCTGAGACTTGTCCCGAATGTGGTGTATCCTGGAAACCTAGCAGGATGCGCATGACGATATGCAGTGAGGGACGTTGCAGGACACGATCAACGATACGTTCTGCCGGGTGGGCCAGATCTGCCGGGACAACTCGAGTTCCAAGCGCGACATCCTGGCCGCGTATGACCTGAACGGGCTGGGCCGGTTCGTCGGCCGCAACCACGAGGAGGACTCGGGCAAATACGGAAATGACACCCGGGCGGACTTGGTGGGCTTGGTTGCACGGGAGGTACGTCGTAGGTATTCGCTAGTGGTGGCAATATTGTCCAGAATGCGGAACGCTTTTCTTGTACGGAGGCGATCAATGAGAGCTGTGTGTAGCTTATCAATACTCGTTGTCATAGGCGGCATGCCGGGGCCAGCAGAAGCGATGCGCCAACTTGCATCGCAGCAGCGACGATTCCTTGAACGAGATCCACTTCCCATGCTGGCGTCTGGAGTAGGACTGCCGACTGCGCTTGCCCAGCCACGAGTCCTGCATGAGGACGCTGCATGGTTGGAGACAGATACTTATGTGCGCCCAGATCGGTTGCGTCCGGGATTCCGTTCTGCGACAGTGTACGCCGATGGTCTCACAGCCTACGGCTATCTACGGGCGAATCCAGCACGATGGAGCGATTATCTCGGGCTTTGTGCGCGAGCCCCGGCACTAGGACCCATTTCTCCAATCTATGGCACACTCGCCGCATGCTTGGCGGGCCTTGCAGCACATCCTGTCTGGAGCGATTCGACACGAGATTGCGGGTGTATCTTTTCGCAGTTTGCAACAGGCTACGTTTATGAGTCGTGGGAATGTTCAGGCGTGTGCGGCTGCTCTGTAGATGGGTGTCAGGGGAATTGTATCTTCACTTCATCCGATGCTCAGACGCAGTGGGGGGTCTGTGGCTGCAGCACATCGGTGTTCTAAGAATGCGACAGACCACGCGAATTACGAGGGTTGTGCTCGTCTTGTCCGCCCTACTCGGCGTACTTGGGTTGGCAGCGTGGGGCAATGTAGATTGGCTCTGGGTCGCTTCGGACCGAAAATGGCTCAGGCTGCAACTGGCTCGGGGGAGCTGTGAACCGGTTGTCGCCACTGTCGTCGTGAATCAGCCGCGAGGTGTACCGGATGAGATCCTGTTAGGGTTGCAGCGAGCTGTTCGAGATGAGCCGTATCGACGCGATGTGTCGTGGCTCCTGTATTTCGATCGCGCGGCATTTGCATCCGCTCTGGGCGGGCAAGGCGCTATGGCTCGTGTAGACATGAGCGGCGTTCGAGTACCGATTGCTTTCATGATCGGCACTGCCTTGGCATTCGTGCTCGGCACGCTTTTGTGGCGACCGAGCGTCAGATACTGGCGTCAGCGGAAGGGACGCTGTCGGTCCTGCGCGTACGACCTTTCGGGCAACGTTTCGGGTACTTGTCCGGAATGCGGTACTCTAGTTAGCGGCCAGGACATGTGCGGTGAATGAGTACGTGACGTGAAGCCACGCTGCTACGTTCCGAAACGAGGTGTCGAACGGGGCAACCGAGTCGCACCCTCGATGCGCTTAGCTACGCTCGTACTCTCCGTTGCACTGGTTTGCGGCACCTCGGGGTACTACTGCGGACGAGCAACGTCGGGCGTCGACTTGTCGCTGGCCAGCAATGATCCGTCCGGCAATCGCCGGGTAATCGTTCCGCGTGGAAACGTGCGAATGTCCATGGAGCGGATACTCGCCCTGTCGGACGGCGAGCTTCAATGCATTGACCCCCTCATCATGAACCTCGCGGTGGCCCGGGGCTTGCCCGAGTTCGCAAGCCTCGACATCGACCGCTACGTTCGCCAGCTCGACGCCTGGGCAGCCGAGATCAAGCACGACACAGAGCGTCACTACTACCGCTTCGCGGAGAAGCCGGAGGAGTTCAAGCACAGCGAGATTGAGTACAAGATCTCTTGGCTGGCGTCTGACATCAACGCGGTCTTCAAGATCGACTATGATCTCGAAGACTTCGACGCCGCCCGGCCAGACAATCGCTTCCTGAACGGCCTCATTGACCGCAAGGTCGGCACGTGCGTGTCCATGCCGCTGCTCTACGTCGCACTGGGCTGGCGGCTGGGCTACCCGATCAAACTCGTCTCTGTTCCGACGCACTTGTTCGCCCGCTGGGACGACAGCGTGAATCGAGTCAACATAGAGGCCACGGGCTACGGCGGGGAGTTGTCGGACGAGGCGTACGAGTCCGAGTTTTTCGTGTCGCAGCGCTGCAGGGACCGAGGCGCACTGGAATCCCTCACGCCTCGACAAATGCTCGCCCAGATGATCCTGGCCCGTGCCCACTGCTGGGCTAGCCGCGGCAACGTCCGCGAACACCTGGCGGACGCACTCCGTGCCAACCTGCTCGACCCAGAACATCCGTTGGCGATCCTCGAACTCGAGCGCGCCTGGCAGCGTCGCGCGGAGCTGGACGAGTACTTCGCCCACGCGGGACATGACCTGCTGGCGGCCGTAGCGAGAATCGACGAGCGCGACCGAGCGAATGCCGGCACGCCGCTGGAGAAGTTGATCTTTACCGACACCGGACCGATGACCGTAACAGTGGATCGCAAGCCTTAGCATGAGGAGCCGAAAGCAATGTACGCCACTCGTTGGACGACCGTTCTGACCCCAGCAATCGTTCTCACCAGTCTCTGCGTACAGGTCTCGGAGGCCCATCGAACACTGCCGCCGCAGCAGCGGAGGTTCGTGCAGC
>Ga0187892_10004915_pt1 | contig 21742 bp, 20 predicted proteins | sample MA1701073metaG_FD_139345 | JGI IMG/M metagenome (GOLD analysis project Ga0187892, IMG submission 139345) | Bio-ooze microbial communities from a basaltic lava cave in the Kipuka Kanohina Cave System on the Island of Hawaii, USA - MA170107-3 metaG ... | reverse complement strand
CTGGCAAGAAGATATCAGGAGTGCATGCTTGGCCAGAGCCCGTGATTGAAAGACTCGCGGTGCCGAACTCCTCATAGTCTCTGTCTCCAGACAACACGAGCTATCGCGAGCTTGCGATAGCTCGTGCAGGAGGACGGGCATGAAGGTTCGCTGGGTGACGCTGCTCGCGCTGTTGATCGGGCTCGTGTTCTTGGGGACGACGGCTCCGGCCGCCGACAAGGTGATCCGTCTGATGACGACCGAGACGGATCCGAAGACCCAGGCGGCTCTGAAAGAGATCATCGCCGACTACGAGAAGCGCAATCCAGGCGTGCGCGTCGCGCCGGAGTTTGCGAGCTGGAGCGACATCAACAAGAAGCTGCTGGCGTCGCTGGCGGCCGGCGACCCGCCCCAGATCGTCACCGTCCACGACTTCTACATCTTCGAGCTGGCGAGCAAGGGCATCATCCGCCCCGTCGACGACGTGGTCGACGCCATCGGCCGGGCCGACTTCTTCCCCCAGACGCTGGCGCCCTATGCGCGGGAGGGCAAGACGTGGGGGGTGCCATTCTCCACCGGCATGAACGTGCTGTGGTTCCGCGGCGACCTGTATCAGAAGCACGGACTGAAAGCCCCGCGGACCTGGGCCGAGTACGAGAACAACGCCAAGGTGTTGATGCAGGCAGGCCGCGCGGGGGGCAAGCAGGAGACCTACGGCACGGCGGTGGCCGGCGGCCTCAACTGGATGACGGAAGACAGCGTCCATGGCTGGATGTGGACGAACGGCGCCACGATCACCGATGCCGGCGGCAAGGCCACCGTCGACAGCCCCGAGGCGGTCGAGACGCTGGCGTTTTTGAAGCGGCTCGCGCAGTACGCGCCGCCCGGCATCGCGACCTACGCGCACCAGGAAATGATCAACGCCTTCGTCACGGGCGCCACCGCCCACACGGAGTTCGGGTTCCGCGTGCTCAACCACATGGAGCGCATGAACCCGAAGCTTCTCGAGGTCAGCGAGCCCGTGCTGTACCCGAAGGGGCCGAGCGCCAAGGCGCGGTACGCGACTCACCTGTACCAGAAGGGCTGGGCGATCCTGAAGGACGCCAAGTACCAGCAGGAGACCGCCGACTTCCTGAAGTTCCTCGAGACGGGCGATCGCAAGGTCAAGATGATGCACTCGGTCCCGCTGCACTACTGGCCGCCCCGCCGCAGCATCAGCAGGGATCCGGCCTTCCTGGATCAGCCGCTGATCAAGACGCCGGCCGGCCAGAAGTCGCTCAAGGTGCTCGAAGAGGGGCTCCAGACCGGGGTGTTCTCCCTGAACGAGACGGGCACCACGGTGCTGAAGGTCGGCCCACTCCTTGAAGGCCGCCTGCTGTCCAAGGCGTTCCAGCGCGTGCTGCTCCAGAACGTCGCGCCCCAGGATTCGCTCGCGCAGGCGGCGCGCGACGTCCAGGAGCCGAAGTAGCGGGCATGTGGGTGGGGCGGCGGTCGGCGGCGGCCCGGCCGGCCAGTGAGCTTTGACCTGGTCCTTCGCGGCGGCAGCGTCGTCGACGGAAGCGGCGTCGCGGCCCGGCCGGCCGATGTGGGCATTCGCGCCGGCCGCATCGCCGGCGTCGGAGACCTCGCGGCCGCCGAGAGCGGGGACGAGCTCGACTGCCGCGGCCTCGTCGTGAGCCCGGGCTTCATCGATGTGCACACGCACTCGGACTTCACGCACCTGTTGACGCCGCTGGCCGAGAGCCTCATCCACCAGGGCGTGACGACGGAGGTGGTCGGCAACTGCGGGTTCTCGGCGGCGCCGTGGCGGGGCGCCGTCCCCGAGCTGCAGGGCGGCTTCCTTGCGCGGTACGGGTTCGCGCCGAGCTGGACCGATCTCGACGGCTACCTGAATGCGGTCGCCGCGGCCGGCAACAGCGTCAACTGCGCGACGCTGGTCGGGCACAACACGATCCGCGCGGCCGTGATCGGCCTGGCGGCTCGGCCGGCCCGGGCCGATGAGCTCGCCCTGATGACCCGGGAAGTCGAACGGGCGATGGCGGCCGGCGCCGTGGGCTTTTCCTCCGGCCTCTCGTACTCGCCGGGCCACGCGGCCGCGCCCGAGGAGCTGGCCGCACTGGCCGCCGCGTGCGCCCGAGCCGGCGGGGTCTACACGACCCACATTCGCGGGGAAGACGTGCGATTGATCGAGAGCGTGACGGAGGCGCTCGACACGGCTGGCCGCTCGGGCGCGCCCACGCAGCTGTCGCATCATCCGGCGAAGTTCCCGGCCAATGGCCGGACTCCAGACACGCTGCGGATGATCGACACTGCGCGGAACGGCGGCCTCGACGTGGCCTGCGATCTCCATCCGTACACTGCGGGGGCGACCTGGATGATCCAGCTCCTGCCGCCGGCGGCATTCGAGGGCGGCGTGGCCTCGCTGCCCGCGCGGCTGCAGGAGACCGCATTCCGGAAGACGATGCGCGCGGAACTCATGCGCGCCACCGACCTGGTCGCGCCGGTCCAGCTGATCCGGGCGGGCCACTGGGGCCGGCTGCGCCTCGAGTACAGCGCGGCCACGCCCGAGCTGATCGGGCGAGACTTCGCCGCCCTGGCGATCGAGCGTCGACAGGATCCGTTCGACACGTTCTTCGATGTCATGGCCGTGCAGGCCGAGGGTCTCGCCGACGCGGTCGTGATCGCGTGGGTGTACGACGAGGGTGACATCGAGGCCGTCCTGCGACACCCGACGAGCATGGTGGGATCGGACGGCTACGCCCTCGGCCAGAGCGGCCCGCTGGGCACCTGGCGCTTCCACCCACGAAGCTATGGCACCTTCGCGCGCGTGCTCGCGCGCTACGTGCGAGAGCGTGGCATCCTCTCGCTGCCCGAGGCGATCCGGAAGATGACCCAGGTGCCGGCTCGGCGATTCCGGCTCGGCCAACGGGGTCTGCTGACGCAGTCCTACGTCGCGGATGTCGTCGCCTTCGACCCTGACCGGATCCAGGACCTGGCGGACTACGAACATCCGAACACGCTGTCGAGCGGTGTGCAGCACGTCCTGGTGAACGGCACCGTGGTGCTGAGGGAGGGTGTGCACCTGGGTGCGCGTCCGGGGCGCGCCCTCCGTCGCGGGGACTGAGAGGCCATCGTGCGATCTCCCATCAAGCTGCAAGCGCTGATCACCGGCGAGCTGGCGGGCACCTGGTGCGTGCTGATCAACGCGCAGGTGTATCCGCAGCATCCGCGCAAGGCCGAGCGGCTCCCGCACGGGTACAGCCAGGAGGTGCGCTGGTCCGACGGCAGCATCACGGATGGCGTCCTCAAACCGGTCCCCATCTGGTACATCGAGACGCCGGATGCGCGGATCGTCGTGGACACGGGCTTCGGGGACGCCGAGGAGGTGACCCGGATCCGGCTCGCCCACGGCTTCCCCTCGTTCATGCGCCGCACGCCCGAGTGGGAGGTCACCTCGGCGCTGGCCCAGGTCGGCTGCCGACCGGAGGACGTCGACATCGTCCTGCTCACGCACTGTCACTACGACCACGTGGGCGGCAACGAGCTCTTCAGGCGGGCGCGCTTCTACATCCACAAGGACGAGATCCCGCTGGCGCTGGCGCCGCCTCCGTACGCGGCGCACTACCTGCCGGAGTGCGCTCGCCATCTGATCAACGTTCGCGAGCGCGTGACGCTTCTGGGCGACGAGGACGTGATCGTGCCCGGCGTCCGGGCCTGGCGGGCCGGCGGGCACACGCCCGGCTCCGTCATCGTCACCGTGGAGTCCGATCGGGGACCGGCGGCGATCATGGGGGACGTGATGCACGACTATCTGAACCTCGAGCGCTGGTGGCCCGGGACCTCGAACAACTACTGGAACATCGACGACCTGGTGCGCGCGTACGGCCGCGTCAGGGAGGAAGCGCGGTTCGTCTTACCTGGCCACGACTGGAAGCTCTGGGACGTGTATCCGGCCGGGCGGATCTTCTGAACCTCGCCCGCGCATCACGGCGGCCGGCCGTCCGTGTAGCCGCGGGGCCAGGGCCAGCCGTAGCCCCAGCGCCAGTACGCCGGGAGCCAGGGATGGCCACCGAGGCGGACGCCCCAGTGCATGAAGGTCGCCACCCGTTGACCGCCGCTCCCGCCGACACAGGCGCGGAACCGCGCGTCCGCGACGCGCCGTTCCTCCGCGGTCCCGCCGCACCAGTAGACGATGTCGTGCTCGACGCAGCAGGACTGCCACGTGCAGTCGGGCGACAGCGTGCAGCCGTCGGTGGTGAATGGATACGGAGGGTTCAGGCCGCTGCGCTGCCGGCACGCGTCCTGCGCGCGCGCGGCCAACGCCTGGATCTCCGCCTCGCTGAGTCCGCCGATGGTGCTGGTCGTCGCGACGCATCCGGTGACCGCCACCGTGAACCCGACGATCGCCGCGACCAGCGCGGCTCGGCGGCCCCGAGCGGCCTCGGCCCGGTCGTTCATGGAGCGAAGGTAGGCGCGGCGTGTCGACCAGTCAAGCCGGAAACCGCCGTGCTAGAATGGCGCGTCCTGACGGCCCACGACCAGCTCGCGAATCCCGCGCTCCGCGACCAAGGAGGCATGAATGCCCGAGGGGCATCGCTCGATCATCGCCAACATCCCGCGGCTCAACGAGTTCATGGACAAGCACCGGCTGGCGGCGGTGGTGGCGCGGTCGGGGCAGAACTTCACCTACCTGTCCGGTCTCGCGTATCCGGGGACGCTGGCCCGCCATCTGGACCTGCCGGACTCCACCCGCGGGGTGATGCTGCTGTGGCCGCGGCACGGTGAGCCGGTGATCGTGCTGAACAAGATCGCCGACGGGCTGACGCGGCGGGATTCCTGGATCAAGCGCACCGAGGTGTACGACGCGTACACCGAGCCCCCGTACTGCCGCCTCGGCCAGGTCATCGAGGACGCCGGGCTCGCCCGCGAGCGGGTCGGGTTCGAGAAGAACTACGTGAGCGCGGCGCACTGGGAGGAGGTGCAGCAGCGGCTGCCCCAGCTCCAGATGGTCGACTGCGCCCGCATGATGGACGAGGTACGGTGGGTGAAGACGCCGGGCGAGATCGCGCTCCTCAAGCGCGGGGCCGACCTGCTCGACGACGCCTACCTCGAGGTGTTTCCCACGATCCGGCCCGGTGACACCGAGCGGTCCGTGCACAGCAAGCTGATCTACGGCTGCCTTCGGCGCGGGGCGAACTGGGCGCACGGCATCCTGAACTCGAGCACGAACGTCATCCCGTATGCGGGCGAGAGCGACGTCGTGTTCCGGAAAGGCGATGTCATCCGCACGGACTACGTGGCGTACGTGGACGGCTATCCCGGCCACCAGTCTCGCAACGCGATCCTGGGCCAGCCCAGCGCCGAGCAGCAGCGCGAGTACGACATCAACCGAGACATCTACCGGATGACGATCGATCGCTGCCGTCCGGGCGTCCGCGCCGGCGACGTGTACGAGCTCGTGGTCGACCAGTTCAGGAAGCACGGCTGGGAGTACAGGACGGCGCTCGTCGGACACGGAGTCGGCTGCTGGTGGCACCAGCAGGAGCCGGTGCTGGCCCGCGGCAGCCAGCTCGTGCTCGAGGAGGGCATGGTCCTCGCCCTCGAGCCTCACAAAGACTACTGGCATCTGCAAGACATGGTCGTCGTACGCGAGCGCGGTCCGGAGCTGATCTCGGACAAGATGTCGACCGATCAGATGTTCATCATCGAGTAGGCTCGCCGGAGCACGCGGGGAACGCATGGGCGCAACGGTGGACGTGGCGAAGGTGCTGGATCTCGTGGACGAGCAGCGGCTGCTCGCGCTCGAGCAGGCGGCGATCCGGATCCCGAGCTCGGCCCTCGAGGAAGGCCCGCTGGCGGACCTCTTCGCCGACTACCTGTCGGACCTGGGACTCGACGTCGAGATGATGGAGGTCACGCACCCCGCCAAGCCGGGCAAGACGAGCCGTCAGCCCATCGGTCGACTCCCCGGGACGGGCGGCGGGCCCAGCCTGATGCTGAACGGCCACATGGACCCGGGCGTGGAGATGAGCGGGTGGACCGTCGATCCCTACGGCGCCAGGTTCGAGGACGGCTGGGTGTGGGGCATGGGCGCCCACGACGACAAGGGCGGCGTGGTCGCGGCCATCTCGGCCGTCGAGGCGATCGTCCGCTCCGGCGCCCGGCTGAAGGGCGATGTGCTCGTCTGCCCGGTGGTCGCGCACAAGCTCGGCGGCTGGGGCACGCGGGCGCTCGTCAAGCGCGGCATCCGCACGGACCTCGCGATCAACATGGAGCACTCGGCGAACACGATCGCGAACGTGTGCGTGGGTGTCATCATGATCCGGATCCGGACGAAGACGCCGGACCTGTTCTTCCGCTACAGTCGCGAGGCCAAGTCCAAGTACTGGAACGCGATCGAGCAGCAATCGGAGATCATGCGGCGGATCGGGCCGAGCCTCGAGCCGGCGACGCCCGGCGGCTGGCTCACGTTCACGCCGCACCCGGGGCTGCCCGGCTTCCCGACGCACACCTTCGATACGATCCACAAGGAGCACTACTACCATCCGAACCTGAGCGGCATGTCCAGCCGCGAGTGCGAGATGACCTTCCAGATCCGGACGGTGCCGGGCCAGACTCAGGAGAGCGTGCGGGCGGATGTGGTGCACCTGCTGGAGGCGATCCGGAAGGACAACGGCAACCTCGATTACGAGATGTCGGTGCCCGCGAGCGGCACGGAGGAGGGCTGGTGCCAGGACCCGATGGAGGTGGCGCGCGATCATCCGCTCGTGACCGCGCTGGCCGAGGGTCAGCGGATCGCCTCGGGCGCCGAGCCCGAGGTGGGGGCGATGGGGCGCATCGGCAACGTCGGCGACGGCAACATCCTGAACTCGGCGGGTATCCCCACCGTGCAATACGGCGCCGGTGACATCCGGATCTACAAGGAGTGGCCCACTCCCGATGAGCGCGTGCCGTTGAAGGACCTCGTGACCGCGGCCCGCGCGGTGGCCTACGCAACCTGCCGGCTGTGCGGCTAGTGGGGACTGTTTCATGAGCGGCACGAGGCCCTTGCTGGGGAACTCCGGAGGGGCCGTCGAGGCGCCCTCCGATCGCACGACCAAGGAGGAGACGATGCTCGGACACGGACAGCAGCTGAAGATGCAGCCCGGACGAACCCTCGCGCTGGCGCTGATCGTGACGCTGGCCGGCCTCGGCGGCCTGCTCGCCTCTGGCGCCGCTGATGGCGCCACCAAGGGCGGCAAGCTCATCTTCGCGGCGCGCCAGGACATCGACACGCTCGATCCGCACATCACCAGCCGGGCGGCGACGCGCAAGATCCTGATCCAGGTGACCGATACGCTCACCGTGATCAATCCCCAGGACGGCAGCGTGCAGCCCGGCCTGGCGGAGTCGTGGGAGGCGTCGGCCGACGCGAAGACGTACACGCTCAAGCTGAAGAAGAACGTGAAGTTTCACGACGGCACGCCCTTCGACGCGGCCGCGGTGAAGTTCAGCTTCGACCGGATGCAGGAGCCGCTCGGCGCCGCCGGTGTGGCCCGCGCGTTCCTCGGCCCCTACGAGGGCTCGGACGTGATCGACGCGTCCACCGTTCGCGTCCGGTTCAAGCAGCCCTACGCCCCATTCTTGAGAATGGCCGGCCTGTCACCGCTCGGCCCGATCTCGCCCACCGCGGTCAAGAAGATGGGACAGGACTTCTCGCGGAAGCCGGTCGGCACGGGGCCGTTCATGGTGCAGGAGTGGGTCACCAAGGATCACGTCCGGCTCGTGCGGAATCCCGACTACAACTGGGCGCCGGCGGGGTCCAAGCACCAGGGCCAGGCGTATCTCGACGAGATCGTCTGGCGCTTCGTGCCGGAGGCGACCACGCGGACCGCGGTGCTGCAGACGGGCGAGGTCAGCGTCGCCGAGGACCTCTCGTACGCGGACGTGGCGGCCTTCCAGCGCAATCGCGACGTCACCCTGATGAGGGGCGTGCCGGCGGGGACACCGTGGACCATCTACCCCAACGTCCAGCGCGCGCCCACGGATGACGTCAACGTGCGCCGGGCGCTGCACCACGCGATCAGCAAGGACGCGATCGTGCGCGTGGTCTTCCACGGCCAGAGCCAGCCCGCGTGGTCGCTGCTGCAGCCGCCGACGCCCGGCTACGCGCCGGTGGCGAAGGAGCTGTACCCCTACGACCCCGCCCGCGCGAGGAAGCTGCTGGACGACGCCGGCTGGAAGCCCGGCGGGGATGGCATCCGCACCAAGGACGGCAAGCGGCTCGAGCTGCTGTGGATCTTCGGCACCAACAACGGCTACGAGGAGATGGCGCCGTTGGTGCAGGGGATGGCGCGCGAGGTCGGCATGGACATCCAGCTCCGCGAGCAGCCGCGCGCCCAGATGGAGGAGGCCAACCGCAAGAGCGAGCACAACATCGGCGAGCTCAACTGGTGGTTTCCCGATCCGTCGATCCTGACGACGAACTTCCACTCGAGCCGGCTCTTCGGCTTCAACCGGCCGCGCCTCAACAACCCCGACATCGACAAGGCGCTCGACCAGGCCGCGGGCGTGAGCGCGGAGGCGCCCCGGATGGAGCAGTACCGCCGCCTCCAGCGCGCCCTGTTCGAGATGGCCGTCGGCGTCCCGCTGGTGGATCAGGTGACGATCGTCGGCGCCCGCAAGGAGGTCAAGGACTACCGGTTCAACGTCGTGACGTTCCCGGTGCTCTACGACGTGTATCTGGAGAAGTGAAGACGAGCCGGAACGCTGCTGAACCGCAATGCTGAGACGGGCGACAGGACCCGCCGCCTCGCGCGTTGAGTTCATGAGTGGTTCACGCTAGGGCGCGACGCCGGGATGCTGCGTTATCTTCAGCGCCAGCTGCTGCTCGCGGTGCCGGTGGTGATCGGCGTCTCGGTGGTGGTGTTCTCGATCGTCCATCTCCTGCCCGGCGACCCGGTGCTGGTGATGCTGAGCGGGGCCAACGCCACCCCCGAGCAGGTGGCCGAGCTGCGGTCGCAGCTCCGGCTCGACGATCCCATCGTCGTCCAGTACCTGCGCTTCCTCGGCCGCGCCGCCGTCGGTGACTTCGGGCGGTCGATCTTCTCCAGGCGCCCGGTCATCGATGAGATCGCCGACCAGCTGCCGAGCACGCTCCAGCTCGCCGGCGCCGCCATCCTGATCGCGGCGGGACTGGGGCTCACGCTCGGCATCCTGGCCGCGCTCCGCCACAACACCTGGGTCGACCGGCTGGCCATGCTGGTCGCGCTCGGCGGCGTCTCGATGCCGAGCTTCTGGCTGGGCCTGCTCCTGATCTTCGTGTTCTCGCTCCAGCTGGGCTGGCTGCCCGCCACGGGGCAGGGCGGGCTCGAGCGGCTGATCTTGCCCGCGGCCACCATCGGCCTCGGCTACTCGGCCGTGGTGGCGCGCCTCGTGCGCTCCAGCTTCCTGGAGGTGCTGGGCAACGGATACATCGCCACCGCGCGTTCCAAGGGACTGTCGGAGCGCCTCGTGGTGCTCAAGCACGCCCTCGGCAACGCGCTGATCCCGGTGGTCACCATCATCGGCGTGCAGATCGGGAATCTGCTGGCCGGCACCATCGTCGTCGAGACCGTCTTCTCTCGCCGCGGCATGGGCCGTTTGGCGGTCACCGCGGTGCTCGACAAGGACTACCCGCTCATCCAGGGCGTGGTCCTCGTGAGCGCCATCGGGTACGTGCTCATCAACCTGCTGGTGGATCTGTCGTACTCGATCATCGATCCGCGCATCCGGCACGGTGAGTTCGGCAAGGCCTGACCGTGCTCGGCCGCCTGCTCTCCCGCCGACGGAGCGCGCTCGTCGGCGGCCTCCTGCTGATCGGGATCGGCCTGGTGGCCGCGCTCGGACCCGCGGCGGCGCCGTTCGATCCGCTCAAGATCCGCCCGGCCGAGGCGCTGCTGCCCCCCAGCCTCGAGCATCCGTTCGGCACCGATCAGTACGGACGCGACATGCTGAGCCGCGTGATCGTCGGCGCGCGCCTGTCGCTGATGACCGGCCTCGGCGCGGTCGGCATCGCGCTGGCCAGCGGGCTCGTGCTCGGGCTGCTCAGCGGCATGCTGGGCGGGTGGGGCGACCTGCTCATCATGCGGGTCGTGGACGTGATGCTGGCGTTTCCAAGCATCCTGATGGCGCTGGTGGTGGTCGCAGTGCTCGGGCAGGGGATCGTGAACGTCATGGTGGCCGTCGGGATCTCGCTGATCCCAACGTTCGTGCGGCTCGTGCGCGGGGACGTGCTGATGGTGAAGCAGAATGCCTACGTGGAGGCGGCGCAGGCGCTCGGCTGCGCCCGGCTGCGCGTGGCGCTCCAGCACGTGCTGCCGAACATCACGGCGCCGGTGATCGTGCTCGCCACGGTCGCCGTCGCGTGGTCGATCATCCTGGGCGCCTCGCTGAGCTTCCTGGGCCTCGGTCCCCGCCCGCCCATTCCGGAGTGGGGCGTCGATCTCAGCAACGGGCGCAGCTATCTCTTGCGTGGCTGGTGGATCGCCTCGGCTCCCGGCTTCTGCATCATGCTGACGGTGGTCGCGGTGAATCTGGTGGGCGACAGCCTGCGGGATCTGCTGGACCCGCGCCTGCGCTCGCTCGCGAACCTGTAGAGGGCAATAGCGCAGGCACTGTTCGGGACCTGTAGCGCGGCGGCTAGCGCGCCGCTCGGCCAAAGGATACGTGGCCGGTCCGGTGCTGGATTCGAGCCGATGAGGGCACGCCGTTGACCAGAAGTCGGTCGAGATGGTCTGTTTCCTGATCGGGCGAACTTCCGTGGCGCCGCTACCGGCGGCCGTGGGCGAGGTCGCGCCGCATCCCGCCCTCCGGTTCAGGGCCGACACGTTCGCATTCCGGAACGACAGCCGCGTCCACCACCGTGGCAAACCCGACCTGTACGCGAACTGGTGTTTCGTGCTGGCGCGGGCGGTCAGCCAGTTCCTGCGGTTCGCGTCCTTCGACCCGGCGGCTCCTCGCCTGGACGGGGCCAACTACAGCGTCCTTGTCCGGCAGGTGATCGGGCGCCCTCCGTGGCACGACCCACTGCCAGCGCCGGCCCGTGTGGTGATCCCCGGGTTCGAGTCCCTCTTTGAGCTTTCACGAGACGAGGAGCAGGCGGTGAAGGCCGGCCTCGGCAGGAGATTCTGGACGCTCGTGCATCCAACGAACTGGCGCATCGTCTTCCCATCGCGTCGGTCGGCGCAGTTCCACGTGATGCTACGGACCGTCGCGGAGCTGCGTGGAGGGCGGCCCGTTCAGTTGCTCATCTCCGACTTCCCGAGAATCCGGCTGAACCACACCGTGCTGGTCTACGACTACCGAGTCACCACCGAAGATACGATCGAATTCTTCGTGTACGACCCCAACGACCCGCACGCGCCGGGGGTGATACGCTTCGATCGCCGGACTGCCCAGTTCTTCCCGGCTCCGCTGATAGGCGTTGACACGCCCGCGTTCCGGGCCTTCCGGATGTACTACTCCCCGCTGTTGTAGCGACGACATGGTGGATCGCCAGCCCGCGTGCTCGATCCGGGCCGCCAGGTCAGCCACCGGAGGGCTCCCCGTGCTGCTCCTCGGCGCAGAGTTCCGGTGCCAACCGGTGATGCGGTGATGCACCGCTATTCATGCGGGTCCTCACCGCTTCGGCACCGAGTGCTCGGGCTCGATGCAGAAGCGGTGAGGCGCCGCTGTTTATGCGGCTCATCACCACATCACCGGATTGCATCGTTTTCCGTGGCAGCGGGGCGCGCCGCTTGACTGGCGGGCGCGTTCGGGTCCAAATTCCCCCATGCTCACCGTCACGAAGGATCTCGTGCTCCCGACGACGATCACCGGGTCGTACCCGAAGCCCAACTGGTACACGCAGAACCTGCAGGGCCGCGCCTTCAAGGTCGCCATGGGCGACTCGCTCTTCCGCGAACAGTACCTCGATGCCGTCGCCGGCATCCTCACGGAGCAGTCGATGGCCGGGCTCGACATCCTGACCGATGGCGACGCTCGCTTCGACCTCGCCGTCGGAGGCAAGTCCTGGATCTTCTATCCACTCGAGCGGCTGGGCGGCATCGAAGGGCGCCGAGACTTGTCGCCCGGCTGGTCGGGCGACTTCAACATCCGCCCCGGGCATATTCTCTGGGAGGTGCAGGAGGCGTATCAGCCGCCCGTCGTGACGGGCGCGGTGACCCGCGGGCCGCTCGAGTATGCAGCGGTGTGGAAGACCGCGCAGCGCATGATCGACAAGCCCGTGAAGTTCGGGACCAGCAGCGCGCAGATCCTGGTCCGGATGCTGTGGAACGAGCACTACCGCTCCGAGCACGAGCTGATCATGGACCTGGCGGCGGTCATGAACGAGGAGCTACGCGACCTGGCGGCGAGCTGCCCGCTCATCCAGATCGAGGAGCCGCGGCACCACTATGCGGCGCTGCGCCCTGACACGCCCGATTCCGAGCTCCAGTTCTTCAGTGATGCCTTCAACCGCGAGGTCAAGGGGGTCGGGGCCGAGATCTGGGTCCACACGTGCTGGGGAAACCCGAGCCAGCAGCGGCTGTTCCGGGAGGTCCCGTCGTACGAGCGCGCGCTCCCGTACTTGCTGGACCTCGACGCCGACGTCGTCACCGTCGAGTGCGCCAGCTCCAACGGGCGCGATCTCGCCCTCCTCGGCAAGCAGCGCACGAAGAAGAAGATCGCCATCGGCGTCGTGAGCCACACCGATACGGTGGTCGAGCCGCCCGACGTCGTCGCCGACCTGATCCGCCGTGCCCTCGAGCACATCCCGCCCGAGCGGCTCGTCATCTCGACCGACTGCGGATTCGGGCGAGAGGGGCTCTCGCGGCGGATCGCGTTCTACAAGTGCGTGGCGCTGGTCCAGGGCACGAACATCGTGCGGCGCGAGCTCGGGCTGCCCGAGGCGCGCATCCGCGCCGCCGATCCGCGCTACGCCTTCGCCGCCGTCCCGCGAGGCTAGGTCGAAGGGGCTCGAAAGCGGAACGTCGAATCCGCAGTGGCCGAGCGACGAACGCCCGCCGGAAGATGCTGGCCAGGAGTGCCGGGGTGGGCGGGGGTCAGGGCGCCTGGCCGGGCTTGACCGGGAGCCAGGCGAGCACGAGCCACACGGGCACGGCGTCCGGGCCGGGCTCCAGCCTGACCACGCCCGGCGCCGCCGGTGATCCGTCGCGGAGATGCGTCGGGGGCGCAGACGCCACGCCGTGCTGGCTCGTCTCAGGCTCCGCGGGACCGAGCAGCGCGCGCGTCCATTCCGTCGTCTTGGTCTTGATGCGGGTCAAAAGCCCGAGATACGAGGAGTCCCGGCTGATGCGCTGGAACTGGGCGCGGTAGTTCGCCATCAGGCTGACGCCGCCGATCAGCACGTCGCGGATCATCCAGCGGTCGGTGCGCTGCACCATCTCGTAGTCCAGGAACACCTCGCCGCCCATCTTTCTGGCGACACCCGTCCGGACGGTGGCCAGCCCGCCGTCGACCGACTCGCCCAGGTAGCGGACGCTGACCGTCTGCGCGCGCGTGACACACGCGACGGTGTAGACATAGGCCAGCTCCACGAGGTCGGCGAACAGCAGCACGAACTCGTCGCGTTCGGTCGACGTCCTGACCTGCCACTCCCGGCCCAGCGCCAGCTCGGCGGCGCTACGGAACTCGAACACGCTCCGGAGCAGCTTGCGGACGGCGGTCAATCGTTCCGCCAGCCGACCCTCGGTGGCGGGGTCGACGAGCACCTTGTTCGCCTCTGCGAAGACGCCGCGCAGGGCATCGGTCGGCGCCCCGGCCTCCGCGCGCGGAGCGAAGAACAGCACGAGCGGGAGCGCAGTGATCGTCACCAGAAACGCGCATGTCAGGGAGCGAGCGGGACCGACGGGACCCGGACGTCGGAGCATGCACGCCTCCTCCAGCGCCGAACGGCGAGGGGACCCCATTATGGACCCGGCGGAGCCGGCGTCAAGGGGGGACCGCGAAGGCGCTCGCCGAGGGCGGGCGGAGCGTTACGGGGGTGAGGCGAGCCCGAGCCGCTGGCGGGCCAGGTGGGTGCCGTTGATGAGGGCCCGGAGCTTCCCACGGGCCGCCTCGGGCGAGCGGGGCACCAGGCCGCAATCGGTGCAGGGGAACAGGCGCTCGGGCTCGACATGCTCGAGCGCGGTCTTGATCCGCCCGGCGACGAGCTCCGGCGACTCGACCTCCTCGGTGCCGACGTCGATGACGCCGAGGAGCACGTCCTTGCCCCGCGCCTCGGCCAGGACGGCCACGTCGACGCGCGACGCGGCGCACTCGACGGAGATCTGGTCGATGCGGGTCTCGCGCAGCAGCGGCAGCGTGACCCCGTACTGGCTCCACTCGGTGTTCTGGCGCTTCCAGTTCAGGACGCGCGGGATCCCGTAGCTGTAGCAGATGTGTGGTGATGACCACCAACGACGCCGTGCGGACGCTGCCGATCGGGGTGGCCATGCTGCGGGAGGAGGGGACGGGCGCCCGCTGGCACATCATCATGGCGGGCAGCATGTTCGTGGTCGCGCCCGTGCTGGTGGTCTTCGCGGTCGCGCAGCGTCACATCATCCGGGCGTTCACCTTCACGTCGCTCAAGTGACGCGATCGCCGTGGCGCGTCCACCCCCTTGCCTGCACGGAAACGGCATGTCTATGCTGAAGCCAGCCCGCTCACACCCCACTGCGACGGAGCGCGACGATGAGGCCGACGGATTTCGAGAAGCTCGGAGTGTTCTACCTCGGACGTGAGTGGAATCTGGCCGTCAAGAAGCCGGGCCCCGAGCTGCTGCTGTACGACTCCAAGGACCTGGTCACCCACGCGGTCTGCGTCGGCATGACGGGCAGCGGGAAGACCGGCCTGTGCCTGGGCCTGCTGGAGGAAGCCGCCATCGACGGCATTCCCTCGCTCGTCATCGATCCGAAGGGCGATCTGACCAACCTGATGCTGACCTTCCCGGAGCTCCGGGCCGAGGATTTCCGGCCGTGGGTCAACGAGGACGAGGCGCGCAAGAAGGGCGTCTCGGTGGACGACTACGCGCGCCAGCAGGCGGAGCTGTGGCAGAAGGGGCTCGCCGCGTGGGGTGAGGACGGCGCGCGGATCCGGCGCTTCCGGGACGCGGTGGACATCGCCGTGTACACGCCGGGCAGCGAGGCCGGCATTCCCGTGTCGATCCTCGACTCCTTCGCGGCGCCGCCGGCGGCGATCCGCGGGGACGGCGAGCTCCTCCGGGAGCGCGTCAACAGCACCGCGACGAGCCTGCTCGGGCTGCTCGGCATCGCCGCCGATCCCGTGAAGAGCCGCGAGCACATCCTGATGTCGACCATCCTGGATTCCGCGTGGCGGCAAGGACGCGACTGCGATCTCGCCGCGCTGATCCAGCAGATCCAGACGCCTCCGGTGACACGGGTCGGGGTGCTCGATGTGGAGTCGTTCTATCCGTCCAAGGAGCGGTTCGAGCTCGCGATGCAGCTCAACAACCTGCTCGCCGCGCCCGGGTTCAGCGCCTGGATGCACGGGGAGCCGCTCGACATCGGGCGCCTGCTCGCCACCCCCGAAGGCAAGCCGCGGATCTCGATCGTCTCGATCGCTCACCTGAGCGATCCCGAGCGCATGTTCTTCGTCTCGCTGCTCCTGAACCAGACGCTGGCCTGGGTCCGCAGCCAGCCGGGCACGACGAGCCTGCGGGCCATCCTCTACATGGACGAGATCTTCGGGTACTTCCCGCCCGTGGCGAACCCGCCGTCCAAGCTGCCGCTCCTCACGCTGCTGAAGCAGGCGCGCGCCTTCGGGTTCGGCGTGGTGCTCGCGACGCAGAACCCGGTGGATCTCGACTACAAGGGCCTGTCCAACGCCGGGACCTGGTTCATCGGCCGGCTGCAGACCGAGCGCGACAAGGCGCGTGTGCTGGACGGCCTCGAGGGCGCTTCGGCCGGCGCCGGCGCCCGTTTCGACCGCCGGCAGATGGAGGAAACGCTCGCCGGGCTGGGCAACCGCGTGTTCCTGATGAACAACGTGCACGACGACGCGCCGGCGATCTTCCAGACGCGGTGGACCCTGTCGTATCTTCGCGGACCCCTGACGCGCAGCCAGATCAGGACGCTCATGGCCGGACGCCGCCCGCGATCGGTCGAGGACGCTCCGCCGATGCGAGAGGCGTCGGCGGCATCCGCCCCCGCGCCCGTCGTCGCACCCGTGGCCGGGCCGGCGGCCGGCGCTCCACGCCCGGTGCTGCCGCCCGACGTGCCGCAGTACTTCGTACCGGTGCGCGGCGCCACGCCCGCCGGCGCCACGCTCGTGTATCAACCGATGCTCTTCGGCGCGGCCGAGGTCCGTTTCGCCGACGTTAAGAAGGGGCTGGACGTGAGCGAGCCGGTGGCGCTCCTGGTCCCGATCACGAGCGAGGCCGTGCCGGTGGACTGGGAGCGGGCCGTGGAGGCCGCCGTGGCCGCCGGCGACCTCGAGTCATCGCCGAACGCGGATGCCCGCTTCGCCGAGCTGCCGCCGGCGCCGGGAAGGGCCAAGAGCTACGAGACCTGGCGCAAGGATCTCGCCGCGTTCCTGTTCCGCACGCGGCGCCTCGAGCTGCTGCTCAACCCGCGTCTCAAGGCCTTCTCGCAACCCGGTGAGACCGAAGGTGAATTCAGAGCCAGACTCCAGCATGTCGGGCGCGAGAAGCGTGATGAGGCCGTGGAGCGGCTCCGAAAGAAGTACGCGCCCAGGCTTGCCGCGCTTCAGGAGAAGGTCCGCCGCGCGGAGCAGGCCGTCGAGCGCGAGTCGGAGCAGGTGAAGCAGCAAGGCCTCCAGGCGGCGATCTCCATCGGGGCCACGCTGATCGGCGCGGTGCTCGGGCGCAAGGCCGTGTCCGCTACCACGATCGGCCGCGCCACCACCGCCGCGCGCGGCGCCGGCCGCGTGTACAAGGAGCAGCAGGACGTGGGCCGCGCGAAAGAGAGCGTCGATGTCCTGCGACAGCAGCTCGCGGACCTCGAGGCGGAGTTCAAGGCGGCCACCGATGAGCTCGGCGGCACCGGCGACGCCGTCGAGTCGCTGGAGACCCTGAGCGTCCGCCCGACCAAGCAGAACGTGGCGGTGAGGCTCGTCGCGCTCGCGTGGACCCCGAGTTGGCAGGACCGCACCGGCCGCCTGACTCCCGCCTGGCACTGATCATGTAAGGATCCCTCTCCCCTCCGGGGAGAGGGCAGGGTGAGGGGCCGAGGGTGAGGCCGGAGCTTCTGGGGGAGAAAGGCGAGGGGCGAATGCGATGGCAAATCGGTAGGCGCAGCGACAACATCGAGGATCACGCACGGCTCGTCCGAGCAGCGCGTGCGCTGGTTCAAGCGCGGCCTGGACAAGGGCGACCCGCGGGGGTGCGATACCTTCGGCGTGGCGCGGCCCTGATGCGCAGCCGTCCGGCATCGACCGATGCCGGACGGCTGCAGACGGCAGCTGCTCCGTTCCCGCCGCGTGCTTACCGGCCTCGGCCGCCGGTCAGCTTGATCTCCACCCGCCGGTTCAGCTCCCGACAGCGCTCGGAGCCGTCGAGGCAGACCGGCGCGAACGGCACGTCATGACCCACTTGGATGCGCGCCGCTTCGACGCCGGCGGCCACGAGGGCCTGGCGGACCGCCCGGACGCGCCGCTCGGCCAGACCGCGGTCGCGTGCCTCGATCTCGTGATCGTCGAGGTATCCCTGCAGCACGAGCCGCTCGCCGGAATGCTGACGCGCCCACTGCGCCACGAGGTCGATCTTGTCCTGACACTGCGCGCGGACATCCGCCTGCGCCGCGGCGAAGTGGATCGCGTGCAGTGAGGCCGATCGGCCGGGCGGCCCCTGAGGACCGCGCGGGCCGGGGGGACCAGGCGGCCCGGGCGCGCCGGCGGGACCAGGCGGCCCGGGCGGGCCAGCGGGGCCGGGCAGCCCCGGCCCGCCGGGAGGACCGGGCGGGCCGGCGGGGCCGGCGATGCCTGGAGGTCCCGCCGGCCCGGCCGCGCCCGCGGCGCCGGGAGGACCGGGCAGCACGAGCTTGGGTTGCGGCGTACACGGCAGGATCACGTGATAGTCGTCGAGATTCGTGTAGTCCAGGGCGGCGTAGCCGTCGGACGAGGCATAGAACTTCTGGCCATACCAGTTCGGGTCCAGATCAGGACCGTCATAGCCCCAGCGCGGGGTCCCGGACGGGGACGAGGCGCAGCCGGCCACGGCAAAGATGGCGACGGCCGCCAGCAGCGAGGGTATCGCGTGATGCATGATCGTTGTCTGCGCGCGCGGGATCATCGGACGAAGACCTCGACGCGCCGATTCTTCTGGAAGCAGGGCTCGGTGTCTTCGCCGCAATTTCGGTTCTTCTCGCCCTGCGCGCCGATGCGGATGCGGTTCGCCGCAACGCCGCCGGCCTGGAGCGCATCGCGCACGGCCTTGACCCGACGATCGCTCAGCTTCAGGTTGTAGCCGTCGGTGCCGCGTGGGTCGGCGTAGCCCTCGAGCGCGAGCTCCGCGGCGTTGTTCTGCTTCATGAACGTCGTGATCTCGCCGATCTTCGTCTGCTCGGGACCGCGGATGTCCGCCTTGTCGAAGTCGAACAGGATGTCCCGGAACGACGTCCACTTGGCGGCCGCGCCAGGCTCACCGGCCGGACCGGCGACCCCGGCGGGACCGGCCGGTCCAGGAGCACCGGCGAGGCCCGGAGGGCCGGCAGGGCCCGGAGGCCCGGCAAGACCCGGACCGCCGGGGCCACCGGGAGCGCCGGCGGGACCTGGGGGGCCCGGAGGGCCGGCAGGCCCGGGGGGGCCCGCGGGTCCGGCAGGTCCGTAGACCTTCCAGCCCTCAGGACCTCCGACGGGACGCGCAGTGCACGCGCCCAGCAGAAGCACCGATATGGTCAGCAACGCCATGCCCTTCATGTGCGCACCTCCGGGTGAAGTGTGTCGACGCGACCCCCTGCCGCATGGGTCACACGGGCCACCGCCTGTGGCGGCCCTAGGCCTAGGCCTCGGCAACCGTCATGCCAGCCCGACCGGCGGGCAGGGAAGCGCACAAACGACGGTTCTCCCGAACAAAATGGGGTGGTGGGCGTGCGGCCGCCGCCGGGTGCCGGTAGGAGCTACACGCAGCGCGTGTAGAACTTACTCTGCCGCGGGTCCGAGCCCCTCGCCGCTGCCGAGTTCGTCAGTCGTCCGTGGCCGCGTGGCCCCGCCGCGCGATCGCGCGCGCCCGCACGGCCGAGGCGGTGGCCAGGAGCGCCACGTAGGCCACGATCAGGAACGAGGAGACGGCCGCGATCGTCGGGTTGATCTCCGTGCGGATACCGTCCCACATCGTCTTGGGCAGCGTCACCGCGGTGGTGCCGGTGATGAAGAGCGCGATCACGACCTCGTCGAAGGCGAGGATCATCGCGAGCAGCGCGCCCGAGATGATGCCGGGTCGGATCAGCGGCAGCGTCACGTGCCAGAGCGCCCGCCAGCGGGTGGCGCCAAGCGACATGGCCGCCTGCTCCAGCGACGGCTCCAGCGACTGGAGCGCCGCCGACACGTTCAGGTACACGAACGGCGTGGCCAGCATCGAGTAGACCGCGACCAGCCCCCAGATGCTGCCGATGAGCTTGAGCTTGGCGAAGACGGCATAGATCGAGATCGCGAGCACGATGTGCGGCAGGATCATCGGCGAGAGGATGAGCCCGGTCAGCGCGGATCGGAAGCGGAAGCGGCCGCGCTGCATGGCCAGCGCCGCGCCCGTGCCGACGATCGTCGCCGCCGCGGAGGTCAGGAGGGCGACCTTGACGGAGTTCAGCGTCGAGTCGATCCAGGTGTGGCTGACGAAGTACTCGCGGTACCAGCGCAGCGACAGGCTCCGCGGCGGGAACTCGAGAAAGCTCGAGCCCGAAAACGACACGGGGATGACGACGAACACCGGCAGGACCAGGAACAGGGCGACCAGCATTCCGGCCACGGTCAAGCCGATGGTCAGTCCCGACCGGGGCAGCCGGCCGCGGCGCCGACGCGGCGGTGCCGTCATCGCGTGCTCAGCTGGGATCCTGGCGCGCGGCGCCCATGATGTTCTCGAAGCCGAGCACGCGGTTGGAGATCAGGAAGACGGCGAGCGTGACGGCGAGCAGGAGGAAGGCCAGGGCCGCGCCCATCCCCCAGTTGAAGAGCTGGCTCACGTGCTCGTCGATGAGGAGCGCCACCATCATGTCGTGCCGCCCGCCCAGGAGCGCCGGCGTGATGTAGAAGCCCAGCGCCGTGATGAACACGATCAGGCTGCCGCTGACCACACCGGGAAGGCTCAGCGGCACGAAGATGCGCGCAAAGGCCTGGAACGGCCGGGCGCCCAGGTTCTCCGCCGCCAGCAACAGACCGCGGTCGATGCCGCGCATGCCCGCATACAGGCAGAGCACCATGAAGGGGAGCAGGATGTGGACCATCCCGACCGTGACGCTGAAGCGGTTGAACAGCAGATCGAGCGGCGTATCGCGCAGGCCGAGCCCGATGAGCGTCTGGTTGAGGATGCCGCGCCGCCCGAGGATCACCATCCACGCGTAGGTGCGCACGAGGAGGCTGGTCCAGAACGGGATCAGCACAGCCGCCCACAACGCGACCGCCCAGCGCCCGCGGCTGATCGTGAGCAGGTACGCGAGCGGGTAGCCGAGCACCAGGCACACGAGCGTGACCCCGGCCGCCACCTTGAAGGTGGTGGCGAACACGCGCCAGTACACCGGCGTGGTGATGACCTTCAGATAGTTGCCCCAGCCCGGCTTCGGCTGGGTGACGCTGATGGCCGCGAGCTGGAACAGCGGCAGGAGGAACAGCGCCGCCAGGAGCGCCAGGCAGGGAAGCAGGAGCCACCCCCACCCCGTCTCCCAGCGGCGCCGACGGGCAGCGGGTCGAACGGCCAGCTCGGCCGCCACCGACCAGCTCAGTCGCGACCGAGGCTTACCCGGACCACGGCTACGTCAGCAGCCACCCCTTCATCCGCTCCTCGACCTTCGACAGGTTCTCGCCCCACCAGTTGCGGTCCGAGACGAGCTGCCGCTTGAGGTTCTCCGCGCTGGTCGGCAGGTTGCGCAGCACCTCGGGCTTCACGAGCGGGAGCGCCTCACGGTTGGTGGGCCCGAAGGGGATCTGGTTCGCCATGTCCGCCTGCGGCTTGGCCCCGATGGCGAACTTGATGAACTGCATGGCCGCTTCCTTGTTCTTGGCGCCGCGCGGGACCGTCCACCAGTCCATGTGGACGATGCCCTGGTTCCACTCGCAGTCCGCCTTGGCGCCCTCCTTGTCGCGGAGCGCGATGATGCGCGCGGCCGAGAGCGTCGTGAGATCGATCTCGCCGTCGGTCAGGAGCTGCACCGGCTGGGCATCGACCTGCCACCACACCTTCACGTGCGGCTTGATCTTCCCCATCACGCGGAAGGCGCGATCGACGTCGATCGGGTAGATCTTGTCGAATGGCACCCCGTCGGCCATCAGCGCGATCTCGAGATTGTCGAAGGCCGCCGCGCGCATGCTGCGGACGGCCGGGAACTTCGCGACGTCGTACAGCTCGGCCCAGCTCTTCGGGTGATTGCCGCCGGTGTACTTGCGCGTGCTGTACGAGAGCAGTGTCGACCACGCCTTGTGCCCGACGCCGTGGTCGATGACATAGCGCGGATCGATCTTGCTCACGTCGATGGCCTTGAGGTCGAGGCGGTCGAACAGGTTCTCGCGGATGCCCGAGAAGATCATCCGGTCCGCGGTGTCGACGACGTCCCACTCGCAGTTGCCGCTCTCGACCATG
>Ga0187892_10004914_pt1 | contig 21750 bp, 20 predicted proteins | sample MA1701073metaG_FD_139345 | JGI IMG/M metagenome (GOLD analysis project Ga0187892, IMG submission 139345) | Bio-ooze microbial communities from a basaltic lava cave in the Kipuka Kanohina Cave System on the Island of Hawaii, USA - MA170107-3 metaG ... | reverse complement strand
GATCCACCATCACGCGGTTCGGCTCCCGGCTCGGAGCGAACGGCAGCGCGGCGACGACGGCCTCGACGGGCGGCTCGGGGGCGCCGGAGGCGAGCGCGGAGCCGGCGGCGAGCACGCCGAGCAGCCCGAGCGCTCGAAGGCCCGCGGCGCCCACCAATCGCGCCGCTAGCTGCGCCCGCGGCGCACGAGCGCGACCGCTCCGAGCGCGAGCAGCAGCGCGAGCGCCGGCTCGGGCACGTCGACCGTCGCGCCGGTCTGCGTGCCGATCGCGAGCGGCGCGCCGAAGGCGTCGCCGAGGAGCAGGGCACCGAAACCGAACGCGCCGGAGCCCGGCGCGGCGGCGTCGAAGACGAACGACACGAGCACGACCGGATCCCCCTGGAGCGCGGCGAGCTCCCCCGGGTCGAGCAACGACACGGAGGCGACGTTCACGTTGCCGACCGAGTTCACCACGTCGACGAGCTGCTCCCCGAGGCCGACGTCGCCGAGCGCGCCGGCGAAGCTCACGCTGTTCAGCGCGAAGCGGGTCGCGTCGTAGCTCACGTTCAGGTCGAAGGTGCCGACCGCCGCGCCACCGAGCGCGGAGACCTCGAGCGTGAGGGTGACGGAGCCGCCCACGCTCACGGAGGGTTGATCCGGAGTCAGCGAGATCGAGACGGCGGAGGCGCCGCCCGGCAGCAGGTGGACCGCAGACGACAGCAGCAGCACGACGAGCCAGCGCATCACGTTCTCCTCTGGCGACGGAGCCGGACGAGCCACAGCGGCACGAGCAGCTCGAGCCCGAGCAATCCGCAGCCGACGGTGGGGGCGACGACCTGTGCCTGGCAGCGCGGCTTCCCGCACTGGAGCGCGCAGGCGCGCGAGTCCAGCACGTCGATGGCGCCGCTGCCGTCGTTGTCGCGTGGATCCGTGGGGCCGCTCGCCGCCTGACCCCGCGCGGCGAAGACGGCGTCCACGTCGCTCTGGTCGATGAAGCCGTCCCCGTTCACGTCGCAGCGGCCCTCCGAGGCGACCACCAGCGCGTAGTCGACGGGGCCGGTCAGGTGGTCGCCGTCGAAGTCGAAGTCGCGGTGGCCCGAGACGCCGATGCGATGGCGGCCTGCGGCGGGGGAGTGGAGCGCGTTCGAGAGGAAGCCCGGTCCGCCGTCGTCGTTGCTGGCGACCGGCGCGGTGCTCCCGTCCTGGAGCTGGAGCCGCGTGTCGGTCAGCTCGCCGGCCGGGCTCTCGAGCACACCCGCGCGCAGGTCGAAGAGCGACACCGTCACGTCCTCGCCCGCGGCGAGCTCGAGCGCGCTCCAGTCCACATCGCCCGGCGCCAGCGCGCCGCGCAGCACGGCGCCCCCCGGCGGCAGCAGGTCGCCCGTCGCCGCGCTGTCGTTCGCCGGCTCCGTCTCGCTGCGCGGTGGGCTGGCCGTGGTGACCGCCACGGCGAGCCGGTACGGGATGCTCGCCCCGCGCGCCTCGAGGTGATCCCCGGTGTACGAGACGTCGCGGAAGCCGGTGACCCCGATCTTCCACGTCCCGCTCTGCGCGACCGGCACGGCGAGACGCGACAGGAAGCCCGGGCCGCCGTCGTCGTTCTCGGCCTCGGGCGGGTCGTTCGGGTCGTTCGCCGAGGGCGCTTCGAAGAACACGCCGACGCGCGCATCGTTCAGCTCGCCGCCCTGCGCGTCGAACACGCCCACCAGCAGGAGCTGGCCGGCCGAGAGCTGGAGCGAGTAGAAGTCGACGTCGCCCGGGGCGAGCGTGCCGCTCACCAGCACGCTGCCGTTCGGATACACGCTCGCGAAGGGCGCGAGCCCCGTCGCGGGCACCGGGTCGGGCGCACCGCGGCCGTTCGGCTCGCTCTCGGCCACCACGGCGGCGGCGGCCGGCAGCGCGGCGAGCGCGAGCCCGACGAGGAGGAGGAACTGCCGTGCGCGTCTCGTCACGGCGCCACCACCTGGATCGTCACCTTGAGCCGGCGCACGGAGGCGAGCCCGTCGCCCGAGTGGTCGAACTGGTCGAGGCGCGCCAGCTCGTCGGCGGTGATCGGGCCGAAGCCTTCGCGGACGCCGTCCACCACCTCGAGCAACACGAGCGCGCTCGGGTTGGCGACGAGCTGCTCGGGCGTCAGCAGAGCGGCGCGCAGCGCGTTCGTGAGGTTCGCGTTCACGCCGGCCCACTGCAGGCCGAGCTCCTGGACGTCGCCGAGATTCGCGATCAGGTTCGTCTCGGTGATGGGCTGCCGCCAGGTCGGGACGCAGAGCGACGACTCCTCGTCGGCGATCTCGCACTCGACGATGTTCGGATCGCCGAGGCGGTCGAGCTGGAAGGTCTCCGCGACCGCGACGGGCGTGCCGCCCTTCGTGAGCTCGAACAGCACGGTGAGCCGCGCGTTGTCGAGCCGACCCGGGCTCGTGTCGGTGTCCGCGAGGAAGGCGGCCACGTCCTCGTCCACGATCAGCGTGAGGACGCCGCGCGCGGTCGAGAGGATCGTCTCGGCGGCCGGGTCGACGAGACAGACCGCGCCCGGATTGCACGCGTTGGCGGCCACGCCGCAGAAGGTCCCGGGGCCGCCCTGCGGGTCCTGGCCGTCGCTGCACACGCCGGTCACGTTCGGCGGGATCGGGCGCGGCGGGCCGGGCGAGAAGGCGGCTGCCGATTGCGCGAGGCCGGCGGCCAGCGCCAGGACGACGAGGGTGCGAGCGATCATGCGAGTCCTCTCCTTGAACGGCCCGACAGGCCGACTGCGAGCGAGTGCGCCGCCACGACGGCGAGCGCGACGAGGCAGGCGGCGTCGCCGCTCTGCTGGTAGAGCGTGAGCCGCGTCGAACGCGGCGCGGCGGCCTCGAGCAGGTCCGGCCCGCCGAAGCGCGAGAGCGCCAGCTCGCGGCCCCAGGGATCGATCACCGCCGAGTACCCGGTGGGCGTGGCGCGCACCACCGAGCGGCGCGTCTCGATCGCGCGGAAGCTCGTGATCTGGAGCAGGGCGCGGGCGGCCGCGGGCTCCTGCAGCCAGGTGTCGATCGAGGGATTCGCGAGCAGCTCCGCGCCGTCGCGCACGAGCGAGCGGGCGACGTCGGGATGGAGCGACTCGCCGCACAGGAAGGCGCCCACCGAGGCGGCGCGCGCGGCGAGCGGCGCGGCCACCCCCGGCGCGAACAGCGCGGTGCTCGCGCGGAGCTTGTCTCCGAAGGGCCCGTACTCGGCGAAGGGCACGAGGCGCACCTTGTCGCTGTGCGCGCTCCGGCCGCGCGGGCCGATCAGGTACACCGAGTTGTGCCAGCTCGCGCCGTCGCCCTGACGGGCGGCGCCGAGCACGAGATCCACGCCGAGCGCGTCCACCGCGCGGAACAGCGCGGTGCGCTCGGGGGTGGGGTCGTCGAGCGTGAAGTCCACCGCGTGCTCCGGCCAGAACACGAGGTCGGGCTCGCCGAGCGCGGCCGCGCGCGTGAGGGCCAGCGTCCGCTCGAGACGCTCCGCGCTCGCCGCCTCGTTGCCGCCCCGCTCGCGCGCAATCCCGGTCTGCACGACCGCGACGCGGACGAGCGCCGCCGGATCGGTGGGCTCCGCGAGCCGGAACGCCCCGTAGCCGAAGGCCGCGCAGGCGACGGCGGCCGCCGCGACGAGCCGGAGTGCGGCGCGCGGGCGGGCCGCGCGCTCCGCGACGAGCGCGCCCGCGAGCGCCGCGTTCGCCGACGCCACCAGCCAGCCGATCCCCCACGTGCCGGCGAGGTCCGCGAGCTGCGCGAACGGGGTGCCGTGCTGGGAGTAGGCCAGCAGCGCATAGGGATTGGCGACCGGCCCGCTGACGCGGAGCCACTCCGCGAGCACGAAGCCCGCGCCGAGCGCGAGCGCGCCCGGCGGTCGCCCGCGCCGCGCGGCCCACGCCGCCCACGCGCCGAGCGCCGCGTAGGGCAGCCCGTCGATCCCGACGCTCGCCGCGGCGAAGCCGGCCCACGCCGCGGGCCGCGACACCTCGAAGTAGCGCTCGAGCATCCCGGGCAGCCACCAGCCGGCGAAGAGCGTCGCGACGCTCCCGAACACGAGCCCCGCCAGCGCGGCGCCGAGCGGCGGAAGGCGCCGGTACGCCACGAACAGCGGTGCGAGCGCGACCCAGGCGAGCGGGGCCAGCTCGAACGGCGGGTAGGCGCCTGCGTACAGCAGCGCCGCCGTCGATCCGAGCGCAAACCCAACGCTGCTGGAGGCGTCCCGCGCCACCTTCCGCACCACCGACCCGCCCCTTCCGAGAGAGTGGTCGGAGGGCCCCGGATGTGGCGGCGCAGGCCCCTGGGGGCGTGGCTACGCGGCGGCGCTACGCGGCGGCGGGCGCAGCGCGTCGAGCGCGCGCTGGGCGGAAGTGACGGAAGAGGAACGTCCCCTTCGTGACGCGGGTCAGCGCAGGGGGGTGGGCTTGCCGAACAGCCAGCCCTGGCCGAACGGGATGTTCAGCTTGCCGAGCATCTCGAGCTCCTCGAGCGTGTCGAGGCCCTCGCCGACGATCTGCGCGCCGATGCCGTCGGCCACGCTCTGGAGCGCGCGCACCAGCGACTGCTTGGCGCGGTCGGTGTCGACGCCCGCCACGAAGGAGCGGTCCACCTTCACGAAGTCGGGCTGCAGCTCGATCACGGCCTGGAGGCTCGCGTAGCCGGCGCCGGTGTCGTCGAGCGCGAAGCGGAAGCCGAGGCTCTTGTACTCGTCGCGGATCTCGCGGAAGGCGCTGAAGTTCGCGATCGACTCCCGCTCGGAGATCTCGAACACCACGCTCCGCGGCGAGAGCCCGGAGCGCTCGAGCGTGCGGATCACCGCGTCGGGACGGAAGTGGGGATCGTGGATCGCGGTGGGCCGCACGTTCAGGAACAGGTGCGTGCCCTCGGGCAGGCCGACGGCGCCGTCGAGCCCGCTCTGCCGGCACAGGCAGTCGAGCTCGAAGACCAGGCGGTGCTCCTCGGCCGCGTCGAACAGTACGGCGGGCGAGTGGAGGTCGGTGCCCACGGGGCCGCGCGCGAGCGCCTCATAGCCGAACACGGTCTTGGTGGCGACGTCCACGATCGGCTCGTAGACGGAGCTGACGCGACCGGCGAGGAGGACCGAGAGGAAGGCGTGGCGCTGCTCGCGCACCACGGTCTTGCGCTTGAGCTGCGCGTCCTCGCGTGCGTCCTCGATGGCCGCCCGGATCTGCGTGTCGGGCCCGAGGAACGGATTCCGCACGAGCGCGGCGAAGCCCACGCCGAGCACCGGCGCCTTCTTCGCGTAGGGATAGACGAGGCGATGGCCGCGCTTCTCGAGCGCGTGGTCGATCGCGCGCACCAGGTTCGGCAGGTCGTCGCGATAGAAGCGCCCGTCGCGCCCCTCGCGGAACGTGAGCACCACGACCTCGAGCCGGCCCGTCTCGCCGGCGACCACGATCGCGTCGTCGCCGAACAGCTGCTTCGCCACGCTGCCCACGAGCGCGCCGAGCTGGAGCATCACCGAGCTGCGCGCCGTGTGGCCGTGGCTGTCTTCGATGCGCGCGATCGGCGCGGCGTCCACGAGCACCGCGCCGAGCAGCGGCTTCGCCTCGAAGGCCGCGATCACCTGCGCCAGCGCCTGACCGAGCACCGGCAACGGCGCCGAGCGCGGGTCCGGGCGCAGGTCGTCCGAGCCTTCCATGCCGTACGCATCGGCCCGTCGCAGGCGCGAGTTGAGGCGACCGCCCCCCGGCCCTAGAGTCGGCCCCTCATGTCCTTCCGAGCCGTCATCTTCGACCTCGGTGGCGTGGTGCTCGACTCGCCGCTGCATGCCATCGCCGCCTACGAGCGCGAGCTCGGCATTCCCGGAGGCTTCGTGAACCGCGTCGTCGTCGAGACGGGGCCCACGGGCGCCTGGTCGCGGCTCGAGCGCGGCGAGCTCTCGCGCCGCGCCTTCGAAGCGGCCTTCGAGGCCGAGTGCCGCAGCGCGGGCCATGCGCTCTCCGCAGCGACGATGATGGAGCGCATCGCCCTGTGCGGGCCGCGCCCGCGCATGCTCGAGGCGATCCGCAGCATCCGCGGCTCGGGCCGCCTCGTCGCCGCGCTCACCAACAACTGGGCGCACGAGGGAGACGGCGGCTCCGAGACGGACGCGCTGCGCGACCTGTTCGACGTCTTCGTCGAGTCGAGCAAGCTCGGCCTGCGCAAGCCCGACCCGCGCATCTACGAGCACGTGTGCGCCGAGCTCGCGATCGAGCCCGGCGACGCCGTGTTCCTCGACGACATCGGCCGCAACCTGAAGGCCGCCCGCGCGCTCGGCATGACCACGATCAAGGTGGACGAGCCCGAGCAGGCGCTGGCCCAGCTCTCGCGTCACCTCGGCCTCCCCTTGTAGCCATGGACGCGACCGCTCCCGCGACCCTCTCGCTGCGCGAGGAGGCCCGCCGGCTGGCCGCGCTCGCCGTGCCGGTGGCGCTCGCGCAGCTCGCGATCATGGGCATGGGCTTCGTCGACCTGCTCATGGTCGGGCGCGTCTCGGTCGACGCGTTCGCCGCGGTGGCGATCGCGAACCCCTGGCAGTTCGGAACGCTGCTGTTCGCGCACGGGATCCTGATGGGGCTCGACCCGATCGTGAGCCAGGCACACGGCGCACGCGACGGCGAGCGCGCCGCGCTCGCGCTCCAGCAGGGGCTGGTGCTGGGCCTGCTGATGAGCCCCGCCGTGATCTTCGCGTGGACGCAGACCGAGGAGGCGCTCGTCTTCCTCGGGCAGGACCCCGCGCTCGCCCACCAGGCAGAGCTCTTCCTGCTGGTGCAGATCCCGAGCGTGCCGTTCTTCCTCAGCTACGCCGCGCTGCGCCAGTACCTCCAGGGCCGCGAGATCGTGCGCCCGGTGCTCTGGGTCGTGCTGCTCGGCAACGTCGTGAACGCCTTCGCGAACTGGGTGCTCGTGTTCGGGCACCTCGGCGCGCCGCCGCTCGGCCTGGTGGGCTCGGGCCTCGCCACGAGCCTCACGCGCATCGCCATGTTCGGAGCCGGCGTGGCGCTGGTGATCGCGGCGAGGCTGCACGAGGGCGCCTGGGTGCCGTGGTCGCGGCGCGCCTTCGAGGGTGCGGGGCTCCGCGCGCTCGCCGCGATCGGCTTCCCGATCGCGATCCAGATGTCGCTCGAGATGTGGGCCTTCAGCGGCTCGACCCTGATCGCGGGCCGTCTCGGCGCGGAGGCTGTGGCCGCACACAGCCTCGTGATGAACCTCGCCTCGATCACGTTCATGGTGCCGCTCGGCATCTCGCAGGGGACCGCGGTGCGCGTCGGCAACCTGATCGGCGCGGGCGCGCTCGCCCAGGCGCAGCGCGCCGCCTGGCTCGGCATCGGCATGGGCGCCGCGTTCATGACCCTCTCCGCGGTGGGCTTCGTGATCGGACGCGAGCAGCTCCCCTGGCTCTACACGCCCGATGCCGCCGTGATCGCCGCGGCCGCCGCGATCCTGCCGATCGCCGGCGCCTTCCAGATCTTCGACGGCACGCAGTCGGTGGCCTCCGGCGTGCTGCGCGCGATGGGCCGGCCCGGGCCCGCGGCCGTCTTCAACCTGGTCGGCTACTGGGTGCTCGCGCTGCCGCTCGGCGGCTGGCTCGCGCTGCGCAGCGGCTCCGGCCTCGTCGGCCTGTGGTGGGGCCTCTGCGCCGGCCTCGTCGTGGTCGCGATCGGGCTCGTGCTGCTGATCTGGCTGCGGGGCGCCGCGCTGGTGCGGCGGGTCTAGCGCAGCGCCTCGAGCAGCAGGTCCGTCTTCGGGACGTCGGTGGTGCTCTGCGAGCGGTGCAGGAAGCGGATGCGACCGGCCGCGTCGATCGCCAGCGCGCCGCCGAGCCGGCGGACGTCGCTGCGCGGGCTCGCCGACGCCTTGAGGTCGGCGCGCCGCAGGTTCTCGAACGAGCCGCGCAGGTCCTCGAAGAACGGCGCGAAGGTGAGACCCCACCAGCCCGTACGCCCGAGGCCGAGCGTGCGGTAGCCCTGGTGGCCCGGGTCGCCGAGCACGGGATACGTGATGCGGTGTCGCCGCGCCGCCGCAGCAGCTTCCGCGCCGGTGCCCTGCCCCACCGCGATCACCTGCGCGCCGCGCGCCTCGAACTCGCCGAGCCGTCCCTGCACCTCGACCAGGTGCCGCATGCAGATCGGTCAGCCGAAGTGGCGCAGGAAGATCAGCGCGAGCGGGGCGCGCTGCCAGAGCGACGAGAGCGCGACGGGACGCTCCTCGGCGTCGAGCAGGATCAGATCCGGTGCGGCGTCGCCGACGGCCAGCTCGGTCATGCGCAGCACGGTAGCAAGTGGCGCTTCGCCCCACGTGCAGCGACCCGCAGGCGGGCGGAGTCACGACGGCAGGCCGTGTGACTGGGTGATCCCCGTCACGATCGGCGCGACCCGTCCGGCCGACCCGAGGTTTGCGGGGTGTCATGTCTTCACGCAGAACCGTGCTCGTGGTCGATGCCGGCGGGCACCCGCTCGAACCGGCGGCGCAGCGCCTGCGCCTGCTCGGGATCCCCGCGCTGCGCGCCAAGACCGGCGGCGAAGCCCGCGCGGCGCTCAGCGACGCCCGCGCCGCCGTCGGCGCCGTGTTGATCCCGCCCGACCCGCCGACCATGGACCTCGCGCGCGCCTTGCGTGCGCTCTCCACCACGCCGGAGGGCGAGCAGCTCGCGCTGCTCGTGTGCGGCCCGCGCCCCGACGTGGGCGCCCGCGCGCGGCTGCGCGATGCGGGCGCGAAGCTCGCGCTGTGGGAGCCGCTCGACGACAGCGCGCTGCGCTTCCAGGTGAACCGCGCCTTCGCGGCGGGCTACGTGCAGCCGCAGTCGCGTCGCGCCGAGCGCGTGCCGACGAGCTGGCCCGTCGAGGTGCGGATCGGCGCGCGCGTGCGCCCGGCGCAGCTCTACAGCCTCTCCGCGCGCGGCGCCTTCCTCGCCACTGCGGGGCCGGCGCTGCGCCGCACGCTCGTGCACGTCACGCTGCCGCTGCCGGGCCAGGACCTGCGCGTGGCCGGCGAAGTCGTGCTCACGAACGTCCCCGGCAACCTGCGCAAGCGGAACCTGCCGATCGGGATGGGCGTGCGCTTCCTCGGCCTCTCGGGCGAGGCCGAGCGCGCGCTGATGGGCTACACGACCGAGCGCGCCGACCAGCTCCTGGTGTGATCTTCGGAGGCGGCGAGGGTAAGCTCGCCCGCCATGTCCGACCTCGTCTCCTTCGAGTCTCACGGCGCCGTCGCGCGCCTCCACTTCGACGACGGCAAGGCCAACGCCGTGTCGCCCGCCGCGCTCGCCGCGCTGAACGCGGCGCTCGACCGTGCGGAGAAGGAGGCCGGCGCCGTCGTGCTGCTCGGCCGCACGGGGCGCTTCTGCGCCGGCTTCGACCTGAACACGATCTCGGAGGGGCCCGAGTCCGCGCGGCGGCTCGTGGCCGGCGGTGCGCAGCTCCTCGCGCGCATGGCGGACTCGCCGCTCCCCATCGTGGTCGGCTGCGGCGGGCACGCGCTCGCGATGGGCGCGCTGCTGCTGCTCGGCGCCGACGTGCGCATCGGCGCCGAGGGCGACTTCAAGCTCGGCCTCAACGAGGTGGCGATCCGCATGACCCTGCCGGCCTTCGCGGTGGAGTTCGCGAACGAGCGCCTCTCGAAGCGCCACCTGCTGCGCGCGACGACCACCGCCGAGGTCTACGGCCCCGCCGCCGCGTGCGACGCCGGCTACCTCGACCGCGTGGTGCCGGCCGAGAAGCTGGAGGCGGAGGCGCTGGCGGAGGCCGCGCGCCTCGCGGAGCTGCCGCGGCGCGCGTTCGCGGAGACCAAACGTGCGCTGCGCGGCGCCATGGTCCTGCGCATCCGCGCCGGCCTCGATCGGGACCTCGCCGGCTGGCGGGTCGGTTGATCCGCGCGCTCGCCTGCGCGGCCCTCCTCGCGGGCTTTGCCTTCGCCGCGGCCGCGCAGAGCCCCGACCCCGAGGCCATCCGTTCGGCCGACCCGTGGTTCCAGGCGGGCCGGCGCGCGGTGGCCGAGGCGCGCACGCTCTCGCCGCGCCGAGCGCGCGCGAAGAACGTGGTCCTGTTCGTGGGCGACGGCATGAGCCCGAGCACGGTGACCGCGGCGCGCATCCGCGCCGGGCAGCTCGGGGGCGGGAGCGGCGAGGAGAACCTGCTCGCCTTCGAGAGGCTGCCCTTCCTCGCCCTCTCGAAGACGTACAACACCGACGCCCAGGTGCCGGACTCGGCCGGCACGATGACGGCGATGGCGTCCGGGGTGAAGACGAAGGCCGGCGTGCTCGGGCTGTCGGACGCGTCTCGCATCGGCGACGCCGGGACGGTCGCTGCGAGCCGCGTGCCGACCTTCCTCGAGGACGCGGAGCAGCGCGGGCTCGCGACCGGCATCGTCACCACGACGCGCGTCACGCACGCGACGCCGGGCGCCTGCTACGCGCACATACCCGAGCGCGACTGGGAGAGCGATGCGGACCTGCCGGAGGCGGCGCAGGCCGCGGGCGTGCCGGACATCGCTCGGCAGCTGATCGAGTTCACGGCCGGCGACGGCATCGAGGTCGTGCTGGGCGGCGGGCGCGCTCAGTTCCTGCGCGCGGACCAGCCCGACCCCGAGGAGCCCGAGCAGCGCGGCCGCCGCCGCGACGGCCGCGACCTCGTGGCGGAGTGGCAGAAGCGGAACGCCGGCGCGCCGTTCGTGTGGAGCCGCGAGCAGCTCGAGGCGCTCGACCTCGCGAAGACGCGGCGCCTGTTCGGGCTGTTCGACCCGAGTCACATGGAGTACGAAGTCGATCGCGCCAGAGACCGCGGCGGCGAGCCGTCGCTCACGGAGATGACGACGGCGGCGCTGCGCGTGCTCGCGAACGCGCCGAAGGGCTTCGTGCTGATGGTGGAGGCTGGGCGCATCGACCACGCGCATCACGCGAACAACGCATATCGCGCGCTCGACGAGACGCTCGAGCTGGCGCGGGCGGTCGAAGCGGCGCTCCGACTCACGCGCCACGAGAACACGCTCGTGATCGTGACGGCCGACCACGGCCACACGCTCACGCTGGCGGGCTACCCGCGCCGCGGCAATCCGATCCTCGGCCTGGTGGTGCCGCCGGGCGGCGCGGCGCCGCTGCGCGACGCGACCGGCCGCCCGTGGGCGACGCTCAGCTACGCGACGGGGCCCGGCAACACCGGGAAGAGCAATGTCCAGGGCCCGGGGCCGAAGCGCTTCCCGCACGAGCCGGCGGGCTTCTCGCCCGTCGCGGGCCGCCCCGACCTCTCCGCCGTGGACACGGCCGCGCCCGACCATCTCCAGGAGGCGCTCGTGCCGCTGCCGTCGGGCGCGCACTCGGGCGAGGACGTCGCCATCTACGCCGGCGGCCCCGGCGCCGAGCTGTTCCGCGGCGTCGTCGAGCAGCACTACCTCTACCACGCCATCGCCGACGCCCTCGGCTGGACCCCCTGAGCGCTTCTAGGCGAAGGCGCGGGAGAGCCACCAGTAGACGCCGAGGCCGCAGACGGCGGCGCTGCCCAGCTCGAGGAGGCGGCGGTGCCAGTGGGCGGCGCCGATGCGCGCGAGCACCGCGAGCAGCGGCCAGACCAGCGCGACGATCAGGAGCTGGCCGGCTTCGACCCCGAGGTTGAAGCCGAGCAGCGCCGGCAACAGGCGCTCCCGCGGCAGCGCGATCTCGGTGAGCACGCCCGCGAAGCCGAAGCCGTGCACGAGCCCGAAGCAGAAGGCGATCGCGAAGCGCAGGCGCGCGGGCTGCGCGACGCGCCCGAGCAGCGCGAAGTAGCAGCCGGCGAAAAGCGCGAGCCCGAGACACGTGGCCGCCGGCACCGCGCCGATGCCGGCGGTGGCGAGCGCGGCGGCGCCGACGAGCGCGCCGACCACCACCAGCGGAACGACGCGCCGCCGCCCCGACAGCAGCCAGCCGTTCTCCGCGGCGACCAGCGCGATCGAGAGCCCGATCAGCGCCTGCACGGCGGCGTCCTCCGGCCGCACGCGGCCGAGCGCGGCGAGCCCCAGCGTGATGCTGTGCGCCACGGTGAAGCCGGTCACGATCGTCACCACCTCGCCCGCGCGCGCCGCGAGGAGCAGCAGGCCGAGCAGGAAGACGAGATGGTCCCAGCCCGTGGCGATGTGCTCGATGCCGATCGCGACGTAGCGGCCGAGCCCGCTCCCCGTCTCCGACTCCGCGGCGGCGCCGCCCTGCCCCGGCAGCACCCAGCTGCGCTCCGCGCCGGCCAGCACGCGCTCGCTGATGCCGCCGTCCGCCTGCCGCAGGCGCGCGAAGTGGAGATGGCTCGGCGCCACCTCGCGCATCAGGTCGCTCACGATCGCGAGCGCGCCCTCGGCAGGGCAGCGCACGCGCCACTCGAGCAGGGCCCGGTCGCGCGGCGCGGAGAGCGCGCGCGGCCCGTCCACCACGGCGCAGGGAGCGCCGCCGGCCTCGAGACGCAGGCCCTCGCTGAGGTAGCGGCCCAGCTCGGGCGCGAAGCGGGGCGCCGCCACGATCCCCCACGGCAGCCGCGTCAGCTCGAGCTGCGGGATGCGCAGGCGCACGCTCGCCTCGCGACCGTCGATCTCCCAGCTCGAGTAGGAGGTGCTGCGCGTGTGCGCGCGGGCGGCGCCGCCGCCGCATGCCGCGAGCAGCGCCGCGGCGACGAGCGCCGCTCCGGCGCGCGTCACGGCAGCGTCTCGCGCGTACGAACCTGCGCGCTCTCGCGCAGCTCGTCGAGGTAGCCGCGCAGCGCGCGGTCGCCCGCCCGGCGCACCCACTCCGCCCGCACCTGCCCCTCGACCTGCTCGAACGGCGGCACGCGCGCATCCTCCCGTTCGACCAGCACGAACACGTGCACGCCCATGCCCGAGCGCACGGGCGCGCTCACCGCGCCGGGCGCCAGCTCCATCACCGCGCGCAGCGCGGTGGGACCGACGTACTCGCGCAGCTTCGCGGGGGGCAGCAGCGCGTCGGGGATGGGCGACACCTCCTGGTCGCCGAGCTCGGCGCGCACGCGCTCGAGCGGCTCGCCCGCGACCAGCCGCTGCCGCGCCTGCTCCGCGCGCGCGAGCAGCGCGGGCTCGTCGGAGGGCGTGGCCACGCGGAAGAAGACCTGGCCCGTCCGCACGCGGCCCGGCTGGGTGAAGAACGCGCCCTCCTCGGCGTGGAAGCGGCGCAGCTCGTCCGCCTCCGGCTCCTCGTCCTCCGTCTCGACCACGATCGACTGGATCATCGCCTGCGTGATGTCGGCGCGGACGCGGCGGTCGCTCTCGACGAGCCCGAGCTCGACGCCGCGCTGCACCAGCAGCTCCTCGTCGATCATGCGGTCGAGGATGCGGCGGCGCAGCTCGGGGCTCACGGGCTCGCGCGTGTCGCTCTCGACGCCCTCGACGAGGCGCGTGTAGTCGTCGGCGTAGAGGAGCGTGCCGTTCACCGAGGCCACCGCGCCGTCCGGGAGCGCGGCGCCGCGCGCGTCGGTCCCGAGCAGGCCCCACGCGGCGAGCGCCACGCCTGCGGCCGCGCCGGCCGCCAGCCAGAGGAGGGGCCTGCGCGATGCGACGTCGGCCATGGGGGCCACACCGTAGGGGCGACCCCCGCGGCCGGTCAATCGGATGCGCAGTTCCGCCGATGAACCCCTGGACTTTCGAGGTCGTATGGACCCGCTGCGTTCGAGCCAGACGCCGCTGCTGCTCGCGATGGGCGTGACCCTCTATGTGGGTCTGCTCCACCTCTGGTACGCGCGCCGGCCGTTCGGCCCGCACCTGTGGGTCGCGCTCTGGTCGCTGATCGCGCTGGCCTTCCAGGCCGGGCGCCTGGTCCAGCTCCACACCCAGGATCCGCTGCTCGCCGTGGTGGCCGCACGGAGCTACGCGGCCATGGCGCCGTTCCTGATCGCCAGCCTGTGCGGCCTCGCCCGCTCGCTGTCCGGACAACCCTTCTCGCCGCCGCGGGTGATCGCGTTCCTGGCGGCGAACCTCGCGCTGTCCTGCGCGATCGCGTTCACCGACTGGTTCGTGGGCAGCCAGACCGGCCTCGAGCGCGACTGGTTCGGCGCCTCGTTCATCGCGGTGCAGGGACGCGTCACGCTGAGCGTGCTGCCGGTCTACGTGGTGCTCGCCTTCGCGTGGATCGCCCGCGCGATCCGCCGCTCGCCCGAGCTGTCGCCCGCCGAGCTGGCCGCGCTGCTGTCGAGCATCGGCCTCTACGCCGCGATGGGCCTGTCGTCGGTCGCCTCGAGCATCGGCTGGCTGGAGCTTCCGGGCGTGGCCGAGTACGGGCCCGTGGTGCTGGCGGTCAGCCTGTCCTTCCTGCTCGTGCACCGCCAGCGCCGGCTCGAGGACTCGCTGCACTTCCTGGTCGAGGCGCGCACGGCCGAGCTGGCGGCGAGCGAGCTGCGCTCGCGCGGGTTCATCGAGAACGCGCCGATCGGCATCTTCGCGTGCGACGCGCGCGGCGTCGTCACCATGCGCAACCCGCGCCTGCTCTCGATGATGGGGCGTCCCGCCGACGCGAGCACGCCCGGCCTGCTCCACACGAAGATCTTCCCCGCCATGCGCCAGTGCCTCGAGAGCGGCGAGGTGATGACCGGAGAGCACCGCTACACCTCGTCGTGGGGCCGCACCGCCGACATCCGGATCGTCCTCGCGCCGCTGCGCGACGCGAACGGCGTGGTGACGGGGGCGATCGGCCTCGTGGAGGACGTCACCGCGCAGCGCGCGCTCGAGGAGGGCCTGCGCCGCTCGCAGAAGCTCGAGTCGGTGGCGCAGCTCGCCGCGGGCATCGCCCACGAGATCAACAACCCGATGGCGTTCGTGCGCACGAACCTGACGGTGCTGCGCGAGGAATGGCAGGCGCTGAAGAAGGCGGTCAGCGTGGCTGCGCGCGAGCCGGCGCTCGCCGAGCGCCTCGGCGAGTGCGAGGCGCTGATCGACGAGTCGCTCGAGGGGATCGAGCGCACCATCTCGATCGCGCGCGACATGCGCGAGTTTGCGCACACCGGAAGCGACGGGCGCGCCGAAGTGGACCTCAACCAGATCGTCGAGGGCTGCGTGCGCGTGGCGGGCGCCCACCGCAAGGGCGTCACGCGCATCGAGGAGCAGTACGGCGCCGTGCCGCGGATCTGGGCCTCGTCCGGCCAGCTCCGCCAGGTGTTCCTGAACCTGCTGGTGAACGCACTGCACGTGGTGGGCGCGAGCGGCACCGTGCGCGTCGAGACGGCGGTGGAGGGCTCGCACGCGATCGTCCGCGTCCACGACGACGGCGCCGGCATCCTGCCCGAGCACCGCGACCGCCTGTTCGACCCCTTCTTCACCACGAAGCCCGCCGGCGAGGGCACTGGCCTCGGCCTCTACATCTCGCACCAGATCGTGCGCGGCCACGGCGGCGAGATCGCCGTCCAGTCGAGCCCGGGCCACGGCGCCACCTTCGAGGTCCGGCTCCCCCTCGTGCCCTGAAACGCGGGCTACTCTCGCCCGGCCCATGCCCCGGAAGACCTTCGCGATGGTGCTCGAGGAGCCGCGGCGCCTCGCGCCGCGCGAGCTGCCGATCCCCGAGCTCGGCGCCGAGCAGGCGCTCCTCCGCGTGGAGACCTGCGGCATCTGCGGCAGCGACTACGAGCAGTTCGAAGGCGCGCTGCGCACCCCGACGCCGGTGATCCCCGGTCACGAGCCGCTCGGACGCATCGAGGCGATCGGCGACGTGGCCGCGCGCCGCTGGGGCGTGGACGTCGGCGACCGCGTCGCGGTCGAGAACATGATCTCGTGCCGCTACTGCCCGGCCTGCCTGGCCGGCCGCTCCCATCTCTGTGAGCGCCGCCGCATCTACTCCTACGTGCCGCTCGCCGAGAGCCACGGCCTGTTCGGCGCCTACGCGCAGTACATGGTGCTCGAGGCCGGCTCGATGGTGCACCGCATCGACCCCGCGCTGCCGCCGGAGCTGGCGGTGCTGTTCAACCCGCTCGGCGCGGGCTACCGCTGGGCCGTCGAGATCCCGCAGACGAAGCCGGGCGACTGCGTGCTCGTGCTCGGCCCCGGGCAGCGCGGACTCGCCGCCGTGATCGCCGCGCGGGACGCCGGCGCCTCGCAGGTGATCGTCACCGGCCTCGCCGCCGACGCGAGGAAGCTCGCGCTCGCCCTCGATTTCGGCGCCGACGCCGTGATCGACGTCGAGCACGAGGATGCGAAGCAGCGCGTGCGCGAGCTGACCGGCGGCCGCGGCGCCGACGTGGTGGTCGAGGTCACGTCCTACGCCACCGAGCCCGTCACGGCGGCGCTCGACTACGTCGCGGCGGGCGGCACCGTGGTGCTGGCCGGCACGAAGGGATTCAAGACCATCCCCGACTTCGTCTCGGACAAGATCGTGATGAAGGAGATCACCGTGCGCGGCGCGATCGGCGTGACGTCGTCCGCGTATCGCAGCGCGATCCGGCTGATCGAGTCGCGGCGGCTCCCGCTCGAGCGCATGCACACGCACGACTTCTCGTTGCGCGACGCCGAGCTGGCGATCCGCACGCTCGCGCGCGGCGTGCCCGGCGAGGACGCCATCCACTGCGCGCTGTTTCCCGAACACTGAGAGCGGAGGGACGATGAGAGCCTGGCGAACGCATCGATATGGACGCCCGACGGAGGTGCTGCAGCTCGACGAGGTGCCGATCCCGTCGCCCGGGCCCGGCGAGCTGCGCGTTCGCGTGCAGGCCATTCCCTTCAACCTGAACGACCTCGAGCGCATCACCGGCGGAAACATGATGGTGCGCCCCGAGCTGCCCTACAGCCCCGGCATGGAGGTGATGGGCGTGGTGGACGCGTGCGGGGCGGGGGCCGAGGCCTTCCAGGGCCGGCGCGTCGTCGCGATGCCGAAGGGCGCGCACGGCGGCTTCGCGGAGTACGCGATCTGCCCGACCGTGTCGGCCTTCGACATGCCCGAGGCGATCCCGCTGCCCGACGCCGCGGCGCTCTACTTCCCGTTCCACCTCGCCTGGCTCGGCCTGTTCGACCGCGCCGGGCTCGAGGCCGGCGAGAGCGTGCTGATCCACGCCGCGGCCGGCGGCTCGGGCTCGGCGGCGGTCCAGCTCGCCGTGCAGGCCGGCGCGCGCGTGTTCGCGACCGCCGGCTCGGAGGAGAAGCTGAAGCTCTGCCGCGAGCTCGGCGCCCACGTCGCGATCGATTACCGCGAGAGCGACTTCGCGCAGATCGTGATGGCGGAGACCGGCGACCGCGGCGTGGACGTCGTGTTCGACAACGTGGGTGCGGCGGTGATGGAGAAATCCATGGCGTGCCTCGCGTACAACGGGCGTTACCTGATGATGGGCTTCGCGTCCGACAAGACGGTGGCCGACGAGAAGTTCCTCGTCCCGCGTCGCCTGATGGGCGGGAACTTCAAGCTGTGCGGCGTGCTGCTCGCCTACGCGCCCGAGGCCGTCGGGAAGATGATGAAGAAGGGCATGGGCTGGAACTTCGTGCCGGCCGAGCGCGGCGCCGAGATCATGCGCGAGGTCGTCACGCGCGTGCTCGCGGGCAAGCTCCGGCCCGTGATCGGCCGGGTGATCGCGTTCGAGGACGTCCCGGCCGCGATCGAGGCGATGGCGAATCGCGAGACGGTGGGGCGGACGATCGTCCGGCTCTACTGACGCCCTGCGCTACTTCGCCACCGTCACCGTCGCGCCGCGCATCGCGGCCTGGTCGAGGTGCGGCAGGCACAGGTACTCGTAGCGCCCGTCCTCCGCGAAGGTGTGGCGGAAGGCCTGCCCGCGCGTGAGGAAGGGCGAGGAGAGCGGCGCGTGGCTCGGCAGCGTGCCGGCGCCGCTCGTCACGGTGTGCACCACGTTGTCGTCGTTGACCCAGACCACGGTCTGCCCCGGCTTCACGCTCACGTGGCGCGGCTCGAAGCGCATGCCGCGGATGCGCACGACGGCGGCCGCGCCCGTGAGGTCGGGAGGCGGCGCCATGGGCATCGCGTCGGTCTCGGCGCCGTGCATCGCGTGGGGCGCGGCGCTCGTCGTCGGCGGCGTGTCGGCGCAGGCGCCGATCGGCGCTCCGACGGTGCGGGCGCCGTCCGCCAGGTCGGCGCAGTTGCCCTTGCCGGTGCCGTCCCAGCCGAAGTCGCCGCCGCCGCCGTAGCCCTTCGTGATGCCCGGGTGGGGCGCCGTGCCGTTCACGTCGAGGTGGTTCGAGACGATGCGCGCGCCGTCGGTCATCGGCTCGAGCGGTGGGTCCTTCTTCGCGTGCTCCTCGGCGAGCCGCGTGATCGCGATCCCGAGCGAGGCGTTCTCGCGCACCTGGTTGTTCTCGACGAGCGTATCGTCGGCGCCCATCAGCAGGATGCCGATGCCGTGGGGCAGCGAGCCCACGATCGACTCGGGGTCGCCGAAGTTCGGCGTGTTGTTCCCCACCACCCAGTTGCGGTGCACGCGCGAGCGCTTGCCCTCCTTCAGCACCTTGCCGGGCAGCACGAAGACCAGGATGCCGGCGGTGTTGTCCTGGGTGAGGTTGTCGCGCACCTCGGCGTCGTTCGTGTTCTCGATCTCGATGCCCGCCACGTTGTGGTGGACGTAGTTCATCGCGACCAGCGCGCCCTGCGACTCGCCGACGTAGATCGCGGCGTCGCGGATCCGCGTCACCGTGCAGTGCGTGACGCTGATGTTCTTCGACTGCACCGGGTAGACCCCGTAGAGGCCAGTGTCGTCGATCACGAGGTCGGTCAGGAAGACGCCGTCCACGCCCTGCGTGCTGACGCCGTTGCCCTTGTAGTGACGCACGGCGAAGCCCGTCATCGTGAAGGGGCTGCCCGAGGCGATGACGCCGTCGTTCAGCGTGCCCCGGCCATCGAGCACCGGGCGCTCGGGCCCGCGCACGATGCCGCGCAGCGTGACGTTCGGCGTGTCCACCACGAGCGCCTCGTGATAGACGCCGGGCTCCACCTCGATCACCGAGCCCGGCTCGGCCAGCTCGAGCGCCGCGGCGATCGACTCGCCCGAGCGCACGCGCAGGTTCTCCGCGGCGGCGGGCCACGCGAGCAGGGCGCACAGCGAGCCCAGCAGCATCGTTCTCATGGGGCCGTCGCCCTCCGGTGGATCGGGAGCCGGGACGGTACCCGCTCGGGCACGGCCGGGCCCGCGGATTCGTCGCTCAGCGCGGAGAGAAAGGCGACCAGCGCCGCGGCCTCCGCGTCGCTGATCGAGAACGCACGCACCTGCCCGTCGATGCGATCTCCCGCCACGCCGAGCGCGCGCCCGCCGCCGCGCCGGTAGAAATCCACCACGGCGGCGAGCGTCGGCAGCGAGCCGTCGTGCATGTATGGGGCCGTGAGGGCCACGTTGCGCAGCGTGGGCACGCCGAACAGGCCGCGCTGCGCTGGCTCGCCGCTCGCGCCGCCGACGCCGGGGTCGGGGGACGGCACGCCCACCCCGAGCGCGAGCGGCGCGTCGAAGGTCGGCAGGCGGTGGCACTCGAAGCAGCGCGTGTTGAGCGAGCGAAACAGCGCGAGGCCACTCCGCTCCTCCGCCGAGAGCGCTTCGCGCTCGCCCGCGGCGAAACGGTCGTAGCGCGAGCGCCGCGAGACCAGCGTGCGCTCGAAGGCCGCGAGCGCACGCGTCACGTTCGCGAAGGACAGCGGGGTGGCGCCCGGGAATGCGCGCGCGAAGCGCTCGCGGTACTCCGGGAGCGCGGCGAGCCGCGCCACGAGGCGCCCGGGGTCGGCCGCCATCTCGTCGGCGCCGAGCAGCGGGATCCGCGCCTGCTCCTCGAGCGAGCCCGCGCGCCGGTCCCACATCAGACGGGGCTTCGTGCCGACGTTGAAGAGCGTCGGCGTGTTGCGGGCGAGTGGCGCCCCGCCGCGGCCGCGCGCCGTGGCGAGCCCGTCCGTGAAGGCGCGCTCGGGCTGGTGGCAGTGCGCGCACGACAGCGAGCCGTCCTCGGAGAGCACGGGATCGAAGAACAGCAGGCGGCCGAGCGCCGCGCGCTCGGGCGTCGGCGCCTCGCCCGCGAGGGGCGGAAACGGCCGCTCGAGCCCGGTCGCCGCCGCGAGCAGCACCCCCATCGCGAACGCCGGCACGACCGCTCTCGACCCGCTCACGCGCGCAGCATACCCTTCGCGAGCGATGCGCTTCGCCGCTGCCGTGTCCGATGCGGAGGCGTCCGACCGCGCGACCGACGCGGTCGTCGCCGCGCTGCGCCGCGGCCTCGACGGGGCGCACGCCGACCTCGTCTGCCTGTTCGCGTCCGCCCAGCACGAGGCGGACTGGCTCGGCGTCGCGGCGCGCGTCCGCAAGGAGCTGCCGGGCGCGCTGCTGGTCGGCTGCAGCGCACGCAGCGTGATCGGCGCCGGCCGCGAGCTCGAGGAGGCGCCCGGCGTCGCCGCGCTCGCCGCCTCGCTGCCGGGCGTCTCGCTGCATCCGTTCGAGCTCGCACCGGGCACGACGCCCGAGCTGCCGGGGCCCGAGGACGCGCACGTGCTCCTGCTCGTCGACCCCTTCGGCGCCGACCTCGACGCCTGGATCCCCGCGCTCGACGCGCGCTTCCCGCGCGGCGCCACGCTCGGCGGCGTCGCCTCGGGCGCGATGCAGCCGGGGCGCAACCGGCTCTTCCTCGACGACGGCGCGGTGCGCGCCGGCGCGGTGGGCGTGGTGCTCGCGGGCGATCTCGCGGTGGACACGGTGGTGGCGCAGGGCTGCCGCCCGGTCGGCCCGCCGCTGTTCGTGACGGGCGCGCGAGAGAACGTGCTCTACGAGCTCGACGGCGGGCGCCCGCTCGACGTGCTCCAGCGCATCTTCGCCGCCGCGAGCCCGGCGGAGCAGCGCCTGTTCGCGGGCTCGCTGTTCCTCGGCATCGAGCTCGCGCCGGAGCAGAGCCGCTTCGAGTCGGGCGACTTCCTGATCCGCAACCTGCTCGGCAGCGACCCGGGCTCGGGCGCGCTCCACGTGGCGGCGAACCTCGAGGGCCACCGCGTGGTGCAGTTCCACCTGCGCGACGCGACGGCCGCCGCCGAGGATCTCGAGCGCCGCCTCGCGCGCTACGCCGCGGCTCGGTCGCCCGGCGCGGCCGGCGCGCTGCTGTTCTCGTGCCTCGGCCGCGGGCAGGGTCTCTACGGCCAGCCCGACCACGACAGCCGCGCCTTCGCGCGCGCGCTCGGCCCGCTGCCGCTGGCCGGCTTCTTCTGCAACGGCGAGATCGGCCCGGTCGAGGGCAAGACGTTCCTGCACGGCTACACGAGCGCGTTCGGGATCTTCCGGACACGAGGAGGCGCGATATGAAGGCGACCTGGAAGGGCGCCGTGCTCGCGGAGAGCGAGGACACGGTCCTGGTCGAGGGCAACCACTACTTCCCGGAGGCGGCGCTGCGGCGCGAGCACTTCCGCGCGAGCGCCACGCACAGCGTGTGCCCGTGGAAGGGCACCGCGTCCTACTACGACATCGTGGTCGGCGCCGACGTGAATCGCGACGCCGCCTGGTACTACCCGACGCCGAAGCCCGCCGCCGCGAACATCACCGGCCGCGTGGCGTTCTGGAAGGGGGTCGAGGTGCTCGCGTTCGCGGCGCTCCTGCTGCTCGCCGCGCACCCGGCAGGCGCGCTCGAGGATCTGTCGGGCACCTGGCAGGGCAAGATCAGCTGCGACGTGATCGACGGCGGCTTCGTCACGCACATCTCGGCGGAAGCCACCGTGTACATGGACGACGGAGGCACCGGTTCGGTCGGCGTGAGCGTCCAGACGGTGGGCAACTTCTTCGGCCGCTACGGCGTGGACGTCGGCGACGCCGATCACGCGGTCGTCCAGGGCGCCTCGTGCGGCTTCGACGAGGCGGACGTCGAGGGCGCG